>Ga0256404_1001454_pt1 | contig 57015 bp, 42 predicted proteins | sample RumenRJG_01DNA_FD_185990 | JGI IMG/M metagenome (GOLD analysis project Ga0256404, IMG submission 185990) | Bovine rumen microbial communities from Lethbridge, Alberta, Canada - RJG_01 | ecosystem: Host-associated > Mammals > Digestive system > Stomach > Rumen | place: Canada: Alberta | collected... | reverse complement strand
TGGCATCCACGGTCACGCCCGAATAGTTGCCTACGCGCTCGTGAGAACCGGAGGCAAAGTTGAAGAAAGAGGTCTTGCCACAGTTGGGGTTGCCCACCAGTGCCACGTTGATGACCTTGCGCTTCTCCTCGGCAGCTTGCTTCATCTGCTCGTCAGAGACGCGCGGCAACGGCTGCTCATCGGGCTCTTTCGAGTCGATGGTCATGCTTGCTGGCTCAGCGTCGTTGGAAAATTCTTGTTCTTTCTGTGCTTCCTGTACGGCATTCTTTTCACTCAGTTTCCTCGCTTCTTCCTCGGATACGACTTCAATCATGTCAGCTTCAGAATGGCGAAGGCTGACCTCGTAACCCATGATACGGTATTTTACAGGATCTTTTAACGGAGCATTGAGCAGGACCTCCACTTTCTGTCCTTTGATAAAGCCCATTTCTACAATGCGTTTGCGGAATCCGCCATGGCCTGTTACCTTGACAATCACGCCGCTCTCTCCAGTGTGCAGCTCTGATAATTTCATCTTAACAATCTTTATTACTTTCTGAGGTGCAAAGATACAAAAAATCCTTTGCAACACGGTTGCAAAGGATCTCTTTCTTAGGAAAATACCTATTAATGGGGATGTCTTCCTGAATATCGCGCGTGAACGACTGTCTACTCGCTCACTTTGATGGCTTTGTAGTCAGTCTTTCCTGAAGGCCATATACCGGTGATGAAGAGCACGGGGTTCTTGCTCAGCGAGGCTTCCTTGACAGCTTCCTGGAGATCGGCGATCGTCTTCATCGGCTTGTCGTTGGCAGAGATGATGATGAATCCGTCCTCGATGCCGCCATCCTTGAAGGCACCTTTCTTGACGTTCTTAACCTGCAGGCCATAGCTGATGCCGAGCTGCTTCTTCAAAGCATCGCTGACCGGCAGAACGTTGGCCCCGAGGACAGCGAAGTCGGCGGTCTTCATGATCTTCGTGTTGCCCTGCTTGTTCTTGAGCACAACAGTCTTGCTCATCTCCTTCTTGTTGCGGAGCCATGTGATCGTAGCCTTGTCGCCCGGCTTCTTGTTGTTGATGACCTCCTGAAGCTCAGCCATCTTGTTGATGGTCTTGCCGTCGATCTTCGTGATAATATCGCCTTCCTTCAACCCTGCGGCGGCACCGGCACCTTCGTCTTCCACGGAAGCGACATACACACCGTTGTCCGTACCATAGTCGGGCACATCCTTGTTGTTGTCCTTGAGGTTGTCGATCTGATTGTGGAGATCCGTGCCGCGGATGCCAAGATAAGCACGCTGTACGGTGCCATACTGCTTGAGGTCTGCCACCACCTTATTCATAATGGCTGTCGGGATAGCAAAGCCGTAGCCTGAATACGAGCCGGTCTCTGAGTAGAGCATGGCGTTTATACCTACGAGCTCGCCGTCGGCGGTCACCAGTGCGCCGCCTGAGTTGCCACGGTTGATGGCGGCATCGGTCTGGATGAAGCTCTCCACACCGTTAGCACCGATGGAACGGGCTTTGGCTGAGATGATGCCTGCTGTCACGGTGTTGCTGAGGCCGAAGGGGTTACCCACAGCAATGACCCACTGTCCTACTTTGAGCTTGTCAGAGTCACCGATAGGCAGGGTGGGGAGGTTCTTGGCTTCCACCTTGATCAGTGCAAGGTCTGTGGTGGGATCGGTGCCGATGATCTTGGCATTGAACTCACGGTTGTCCTCCAGCGTGACTGTCAATTCGTCAGCACCGGCAACAACGTGGTTATTGGTGACGATATATCCGTCAGAACTGATGATGACACCCGAGCCTAAGCCTTCCTGCTTTGGAGTGCGCACCTGGCGCCGCTGCTTTCCGCCGTTGCCCTGATTGGGGTTCCCGAAGAAGCCGAAGGGGTCAGAGAAGAAATCGCTGAAAGGATCGCTATTGACCTCAACGGTCTGTGTCTTAGAGTTTTGTACTGTCTTCACACTCACTACCGCGGCCAGGGCTTTCTTCGAAGCGTAGGTGAGATCAACGGGTTGTCCGGCCTGCGCCACTGACTGGGTCGCAGCCTGCACCTCGATCGCTGCTCCTGTAGAGAATGTCAGTGACAGCGCGCAGAGGCCTCCGAGAACGTAAGAATTGATTTTCTTCATGTCTTTAATTATTTTGATATTATTCTTTTCCATTTTTGTTGCTTTTACGCTTGCAAATATAAGGGCATTCTTCGTAAAGTTGTCAATTTGTCAGTGATGTTTATTCGTATTTAACACTTTGATTTTAACACTTAACGCTTGTTCAGCAGTAGGAGAGAATAATTTACAATCGTTTATAACTGGAGTAGCAAGTGGTGACATGCAGCTGGTCAGACCGAGGGTCATGGCGGTGTGGATGGAGATTTGGCATTGGGGATCACAGATGTTTTGATGGTTTGAGCGCTTCCATGGGTTTACAGTTGCAAAGTTATGAAAATAAACAAAGACCTCCAAGGATTTTGGGTAGATCACCCCCGACTTTTTTATAACTTTCGCATAACATATTGATCTATAAACTGTTAGGAGTATGTTCCCCGTTCGGTTTCAAGCGCGCAGAGATTCAGTCGCCCCACTGCGTGAAACATCAAAGCGGCGATAGAGATAGAATCGCAGGCCGATTGCACTGTGATCGCCCCGCGATTGCGGCTGAACCGCAAATCACCGTGAAACATTTTTCTCATGCGTCGCACCGTCGCACCGTCGCACCGTCGCATAAGGTCGATTCTGACATGCGGCGTGGAAATGGCAGAAAATGAGACTATAGAGTAAAAATATATTATATTATTATATATTATTATATTATATAATATATTATATATTAATAAGTTATATGATATATAACATTTGCACTTTATATTTACATTTTGTGTTTTGCCGACATCGGATAGCTATAAACGTTACGGTGTTACGCTGTTACGCTGTTACGGTGAGTGACGGATGAGAGGAGAGAAAAAAGAGCGTAACACCGTAACACCGTAACAGCGTAACAAAAGGCCGGTTCTGACATGCGGCGTGGAAATGGCAGAAAATGAGACTATAGAGTAAAAATATATTATATTATTATATATTATAATATTATATAATATATTATATATTAATAAGTTATATGATATTTAATCTATGTATTTTATATTTACATTTTTCGTTTTGCCGACATCGGATAGCTATAAATGCGACGGTGCGACGGTGCGACGGTGCGACGGTGGAGAGGAGGAAAGAAAAACGGCGGGGAGTTGGTGAGTTCGGAAAAAGGTTGTATATTTGCAAGCAGAAAGAACAAAGAGTTAGCATCAGAGATAAATTGAGACAGGAAAGAATATTTTTTGTGCACAACGATAAATTTCAGATGTTTTACTTAATTATTGCAATAATATAAACAGAAAGAAATGAAGCCAGGATTATTCGGGCAAAAACATTCAAGCCGTGACTATACTAAGGCGAAATGTTGGGGAAAGAACATGTTTAACAGTTCATTCCCAGCATCATTAGTTGCATATATGTATTCAAAGGGTATTAAGCCAGTTTATATATGCACGAACAAAGCGAATGAGATTGTTCACGACTACATAGATGGCAAAAGCCTTTTAGGGATTGACCCGCTATGTGACGATGCGTTTTACAATTACGAGGCAGGTTATAGCCCTTACGAAAAATTCTATTTTGGGGATAGAGAAAAAATAGACTTGGTTATGATGAACAATACCACCAACCAAGTATGCCGAGGTCTGGAGGTGAAACTGACTGCTGTCCCGGATAATACGACGCGTGTAAAAGACGAATCGGAATGGGGCTCTGAAATAGTGATGCGCCCACCAACGATATGCTTTTTAGCCTGTAGTATTTGCACGAATTACAATACGGTTGAGGGAAAAGAGCATTTGAGGAATATGTTGAAAAAAGTGCCACAGATCAATCATTGGGAAGAAATAAATGAAGTAGCCTCTCACTATTCAGAGATTCTTTCCTCGATATTGGAAGTGTCTAGTGACATGTGCGACATACAAACCCCCTTGATACTTCAACCAATATGGAAGACAGAAGGAAACAAAATGCGCTTGAGGGAAGACTGTCTGGATGTTTTCGTATGGTCTAACCTTGCAGTCATTCAGATGAGTGCAAAGGGTGAGGCAAATCAGACGGGAACCATCAACAGATTCCAAAGGACAATCATTTGGCTGTACAAGATGCTTCTTGACTATGTCACCTACGACAGTTTTGACTATAAGAGAATCATACGCTTGCAGTCCTATAATTTGGCAAATGACAAAGCATTCTCCATGCCCGGGAACAAATCCCATGACTTCCTTAAGAGCCCAGAATTGCGTTCTCCTCGCATCTCAAAATATGAGATAAAGAACATTATTCTTGGAGGCGGACAAAATTTGCTGAGTCCGGAGCGCAGGTTTGATGCAGTATTGGTAAATAGTCCAGATTTGTTTGATTAAAGGAGAATGGTGAATGCGAGTAGTAGATTTGTTTTGCGGTTGTGGTGGCTTGAGTCTTGGCTTCATTGAGGCCGGATTCAATTTGGTGGCAGCATTTGACAATTGGGATGATGCCATTACCGTCTATCACAATAATTTCAAGCATCCCGTGTTCAAGCAGGATCTTTCTGATGTGGAAGATTCTGCCCAAAAAGTGTCTAAGTATCATCCAGACATGATCATCGGCGGTCCTCCATGTCAGGATTTCTCCTCGGCTGGAAAGCGTGATGAGAATAACGGGCGTGGTGACCTGACGGTGGACTATGCCCAAATAATAGAGAAAGTTCGCCCCGAATGGTTCGTCATGGAGAATGTAGACCGTATACTCAAGACTACCAAGTTGAAGGAAGCCATTTCCATTTATAAGTCTTGTGGGTACGGCCTCACCCAAATCGTCCTTAACGCAAGCCGGTGTGGAGTGCCGCAGAGACGCAAGCGTTTCATCATGATCGGGCATTTGGGCGATCAGGACGACTTTATGCTGAACTTGCTGCAGGAAAGGCAGGCGGACAAGGAGATGACCATCAGAGACTATATGGGGAATGAACTTGACATAGACTATTATTACCGTCATCCAAGGAGCTACGCACGAAGGGGTATCTTTAGCGTTGATGAGCCGAGCCCTACCATTCGTGGCGTGAACAGGCCAATGCCTGCCGGTTACACCTTGCATCACAACGACCCGGTCAATTCCTTGGAAGGCATCAGGCCGTTGACATCCCTTGAGCGAAGCATGATACAGACTTTTCCGAAAAACTTCAAGTTTTTGGGGACCAAAACCAACCTTGAGCAGATGATAGGAAATGCCGTGCCCGTTAATTTGGGAAAGTTCGTTGCCGATTCCATTAATTCATATCTTGGGGTGGTCAAAAACGTAGACTATACTGAGGTGAAGCAAGAATTTCCGAATTACATTGTTAACAATTCTCCCATCGAGTTGAAGTCTTTGGACAATCTTGACAAGGACAAAAATGTCTTGGTCAGCCTTGTCAAAAATGATAACATAGACAGATTTTTGGATGGTTCTGCAAACATTTACTATACAGGCAAGAAATTTCCATCGACTGTAGCACTCAATAAACTCTTCTATTTCATGCCTTATATGAAGCACAAAGGTATCAAGGACTTATACTTTATCCGAATGGCAAGAGTCGGAACCAAGAAGGAAGTTCACCCTGAGTGTGATGACAACGACTTCAGACTGGTATTTGAGATAGAGTATGTCGGGCAGCTTTTTGATGATTACAAGCCGATACATTTGGATATTTGGCAATCGTTTACCGATACGACCATCAGAAATTTGCCGGGTAAACTGATGTGATTTGAAAACCATCGCAGAACAATGTTCGTTCGGCGACGATTTTATTTATTTTCTTATTGGGTTGTTGCCAATTTTACAACGAGGAGGCTATGTCACGACCCGACCATAGCGAAAAGCATCGGCTTCGCGAAATTCGTCATCACAGTCTTGCAGAATCTCCAACATGCACAGCTACGTACCGCGAGGATCGACTCATTGCCAAGACGGAAGGACGATAAGGGACTCAGTACGGGAAGGTGAAGCGTCGCAGTGTCGCACCGTCGCACCGTCGCATTTATCACTTTCTGCCTTCCTGCCTTCTCAAAAATAAACGGCCTGTACGGTAATGTTTTGCAGTGGCCGCCTCCAATGGCGGCCACCACCCGAAGGCCACTCGATCCATGTTTAGTCACCCTGCGATGGGTGGCCGCCATTGGAGGCGGCCACTGCAAAACATTACCGTACAGGCCGAAAGAATTTAATGTAGTCAAGCTCCTCGCCCTCCGCCAGGGCACTTCGGAGCGCACTGGACAGGAGTGGAAGAGCCGCGAGGTCGTGCTCGAATCGACCGAGGCGGTGATGTATCCCGACCTCATCGTGGCCACCCTGCGTGGTGACTGGGCCGAGAACCCCGACTTCAAGGAAGGCGACATCGTGGAAGCAGGACTGAGCTTCTTCGCCCACGATAAAGACGGGAGATGGTTTAACAATGTTCGAATCATTAAAATCGAAAAGAAATGAACAACGAGTTGATAAATTTTCATCACGAAATGTTCGGTGATATCCGGGCAATAGAAAAAGACGGGGAACCGTGGTTCGTAGGAGCAGATATCGCAACAGCCCTTGGATATAGCAACGTTCGTGATGCAATCGCCAGACACGTTGATTGCGATGACAAGAATACCGTCGCGTTTCACGACGGAATTCAAGGAAACCCAAACAAGACCATCATCAACGAGTCGGGTCTCTACTCTCTCGTTCTCTCCTCCAAGCTCCCTTCTGCCAAGAAGTTCAAGCACTGGGTCACCGCCGAGGTGCTGCCCTCCATCCGTCGCCACGGAGCTTATGCCACGGCACCGACGATAGAGAAGATCATCGCACAGCCGGAGTTCGGCATCGCACTGCTGAAGAATCTCCAACAGGAGCAGAACATGCGACGGGAGGCCGAGCAGCGGGTGAGGAAGCTGCAGCCCTTGGCCGACTACACCGCCCTGATCCTCGCCTGCCCCGAAACGGTGTTATTACCATCATCCAAGGAGCTACGCACGAAGGGGGATCTTTGCCGGGTAAACTGATGTGATTTGAAAACCATCGCAGAACAATGTCCAACATGCACTGCCACGGTACCGCGAGGATCGACTCATTGCCAAGACGAAAAGGCGATAAGGGACTCTGTTCAGGAAGGCGATGCGTCGCAGTGTCGCACCGTCGCACCGTCGCATTTATAACTTTCTGCTTTCCTGCTTTCTTGAAATAAAAAAACATGCGAACAGCGTTGTTTGATAAATGTTTTTATTAATTTTGCAGCGTAGTAAGACAGTGCCCCGGCCTGTCGCTGGCATCGCTTGGCGGTGCGAGAGGAAAGTCCGGGCAGCATAAGGCGCTCCACTTCTGAAACTGGAAGCTGTTGGTGACAGCAGGTGTAGGCAGAAGAAAATAACCGCCGGTGCCTGATACTTCCGGGAGCCGCTCCCGGACAGTCGGTGCCGGTAAGGGTGAGAAGGTGGTGTAAGAGACCACCAGCCGGCGGGTGACCGTTAGGGCTGTGCCGTCTGGAGGCTGCAAGTTCGCGTATACCATCGTCATGACAGGGTTGCCTGCCCGATGCCTCTTGAAGGCTACGATGGAGGGTAGAACGCTAAAGCTGCAGGGTGACTTGCAGATTAGATAAATGACAAGGCTCTCCGCTTTCAGGCGGGGATACAGAACCCGGCTTATCAGGGCACTGTCTTACTTTTTAATGTTTGATTCTATGAAAGACTTACAACCAAATATTCTGAACGACTACGAGCACCTCATCACGCGCGCCATTGAGCGTTGGGGTGAGGAGGACGACTTCCCCGTGCTGGAAGGCTCGGAGCGTAAGGCGCTCGACGATTATCTTTTTGAGTATCAGCGCATCCTCGACAGTGAGGGGAGCCAGAAAGCGCAGCTCACGAAGTATGGCATCATTGCCATCCTGCCGGTCATCGTGCTCAGTGCCTTTCCTGAGAGCATGCTTCCTTGGGGAAAGTATTCGCTCATTGCGGGCGTGGTGGCAGGCGTGGTCCTGGCCCTGCTGGTCAAAGGCCTTGTCATGCTGCTTGTCAGAGCGCGCCTGAGCCGGCTCAAGCGTGCGAACCCGGAGCTTGCCGCGTTTTCGGCAAGTGTAGAGATTTACCAGAAGAATAAACAATAACCCCGAATCAACACTGTTTTATGGAGAACAACAATTTGCCCGACTTCATGAAGTATCAGGGCGACTACACGTCGGAAGGCTTCATCGACAAAATCTCGCGCATCGCCAAGCGTGCGGGTGCCAAGCTCGTCTATGTGGCGCTTATCTTGTACTACACTTTGCAGAGCAACGATGTGTCGGTGAAAGACAAGGCGATCATCATCGGTGCCTTGGGCTACCTTATCAGTCCGCTCGACATCATCCCCGATGCCATCCCTATCGCAGGCTTGGGCGACGACTTGGCAGTGCTGCTCTACGTGGTGAAGAAGGTGTGGGGTGAGGTGCCCGATTCGGTCAGGGAGAAGGCACACGCCAAGTTGTCGAAGTGGTTTGACGAGGATGAGATGAAGGAGGCTGACAACATCTTCTCCACCCCCAACGAGTGAGGCCTATGCCACAATCGGTGTCCGCGACGGACTGTCGAAAGATCATCCATGTCGACATGGATGCGTTCTTTGCTTCCGTAGAGCAGCGTGATCATCCGGAACTGAAAGGCAAGCCGATAGCCGTGGGTTATGACGGTCCGCGCGGTGTGGTCTCGACAGCGAGCTACGAGGCGCGGAGATTTGGTGTGCACTCTGCCATGGCGATGTCTACGGCAAAGCGCTATTGCCCCGCGCTCATCGTCGTGGAAGGCCATCATGAGCACTACCGGGAGGTGTCCGACCAGGTGCACGCTATTTTTAAGGATTATACCGACCTCATCGAGCCTATCTCCATCGATGAGGCTTTTCTTGACGTGACCCATAATAAGAAAAATATCATGGATCCGGCGGCCATCGCCTCGGAGATAAGGACGCGTATCCGTGAACAGCTTCATCTCACGGCTTCCGCGGGCATCTCCTACAATAAGTTCTTAGCGAAGATCTCCAGCGACTACAACAAGCCTGACGGACAGTTTGAGGTCAGGCCGGAGGAGGCTCCCGACTTCATCGCCCACCTCCCCGTGGAGAAGTTCTGGGGCGTGGGACCCAAGACGTTGCAGCGAATGCACAAGATAGGGATCTTCACGGGCGCTGATCTTCGGGCGGTGTCGCTCAATCATCTGAAGGAAGTATTCGGAAAAGCAGGGGAGGTGTATTATAATTTTTCGCGCGGCATCGACGACCGCCCCGTGGAACCCGTGAGTCTGCGCAAGTCGGTAGGCTGTGAGGAGACAATGGAGACCGACATCACAATGCAGTCGCAGATGATCATCGAGCTCTATCACCTGGTCTTAGAGCTTGTTGAGCGACTTCGTAAGGCTGATTTCAAAGGCAAAACCTTGACGCTGAAAATCAAATACTCCGACTTCACGGTTATCAACCGTGGCGTGACCGTTTCCAAGGTGCTGACAGCAAAAGAGGAGATCCTTCCGCTCGCAAAACAGCTACTGAAGAAGGTGGATTACTCCGCGACCCATCCCGTGCGGCTTGTGGGCTTGTCGGTCAGCAATCCAACGACGGGAGATGACAAACCCCACTGGGTGCAAGGATGGCTGGACTTTGGTGACCGATAGCCATCATGTTCGGGTTCTCTTTCGTCCGGTTTCAAGTTCAAAACTTTGTACTTTTTGTAAAGAAAAGTGGTCGAAATTAATTGTCAGCCAATGAGCTGGCAACAGTCTTCGGAGCGGTCAGCAACGACTAAGATGTCTATGCCTTCTTTACTGTCGCGTCGCTGACAAGAGACAAGAGCACATACAGCAGGATGACGATCCACCAGGCACCTAAGAAGCCGGCAAGGAAGCCTTGGCCGGAGAAACCCTGATAAAGGGTGGAGACGATGATGATTGCTGCCGAGATGGCAATGAAAGAATAGCGCAGCTCGTTGCCTTTCCATCCCCAGTGCTTAAACTTGAGAGCAAACATCGGTATCTCAGAGATGAGCAGCCAGGAGCTGACCAGCATCAGCAGGATGACGATGCCCGCACCGGCGGGGAGCGTGTTGAGCCAGTTGCCCAGACAGAGGATCAGCGATCCCCAGAACAGCGCATTGGCAGGAGTAGGCAGTCCGATGAAGCCCATCGTCTGGCGCTCGTCAAGGTTGAACTTTGCCAAGCGCAGGGCAGAGAAAGCTGCCATGATGTATGCCACAAACGGAAGATAGTCGGCAACGACTCCCAAGAAAGAGGGGAAGTTCATGACCAACAGTTGCGAGAAGATGATGGTCGATGGCGCCACGCCGAAGGTGACATCATCAGCCAACGAATCCAATTCCTTACCGATGGGAGACGAGACATGAAAGAGGCGGGCGCTCATGCCGTCGAAGAAGTCGAACACAGCTCCAATGATGATCCACAGCAATGCCAAATCGGGGCTATGGAAGAAAGCAAAACATGTGGCGATGCAGCCTGAGATAAGGTTGCAACAAGTCAGGGTGTTCGGAAAATTAATAAGTTTCATTTTTTCAATTTTGCAATGATCGTCTGGTCACCGGTGGTCTTCTGATTCATCTTGACACAGATCTCCGTACCCAGTGGCAGGAAGACATCCACCCGGGAGCCTAACTTGATAAAGCCCAAGTGCTCGTCGATGTAGCATTCTTCCCCCTCCTTGGCGTAGGTCACGATGCGGCGCGCCACCGCGCCGGCAATCTGACGGCAGAGAATATCCGTACCGTCTTCAGTGGTGATCATGGTATCGGTATGCTCGTTCTCCATGCTGGCCTTGGGGAGCCATGCTTTATGGTAGTTGCCATTGAAATGCTTGACAAATTTCACTTTGCCATCCACGGGAAACCAGTTGGCATGGACATTGGTCAGACTCATGAAGATGGAGACCTGTATCCGGCGGTCATGGAAGTAGGTGTTCTCATTCACTTCCTCAATGACGACAATCTTGCCGTCGGCCGGTGCCACGACGATGCCGTCGGTATCTTCAACGTTCAGGTAACGGATCGGGCACTGGTAGAAATTCACCGCAATGCCATACAGGATACCGAAGACGACAATGAATGCCCAAAAGATCCAGGGAATGGCTACAAAATGCCACAGTATATAACCTACTATCGCGATGAATGCCAGGCCGCCAACCAGTTGGTCCACGCCTTCTCTGTGTATGCGTATTTTCTTTAGTTTCTTGATTCTTTTACCCATAACTTATAATTTGGCTGTTTTGCAACGTCAAATAAGTTCTTTTGCTCTGCAAAGTTAACCTTTTTCCATAGAACTCGCAAATATTTTCTATTCTTCTTTTGCTTATATCGTTTTTTCAGCGTAACTTTACACTCACAAAGAAAGCGTTCATGGAAGATTTCGTACATTTACACGTTCATACACACTATAGTATCCTTGACGGACAGTCGAAGGTGCCTCACCTGGTTGACAAGGCTATTAAAGACGGGATGAAAGGCATGGCCATCACGGACCATGGTGTCATGTATGGTATCAAGGAGTTCTCCGACTATTGCGCATCCGTCAACAAGAAGCGCAAGGCTGACGGGCAGGAGCCTTTCAAGCCTATCTTCGGCTGTGAGATGTATGTCGCCCACCACCGTAAGGAGGATCGAGACAAGGCGGCGGGAGACGGCTCCGGCTATCACCTCATCGTCCTGGCCAAGAACTATCACGGCTATAAGAATCTGATCAAGCTCGTCAGCCGATCCTGGGTTAACGGCTACTACTACAGGCCTCGTACCGACCGCTTCGACCTGGAGAAATATCACGAGGATCTCATCGTCTCCTCTGCTTGCTTAGGGGGTGAGATCCCTCAGAAGATCATGAAAGGAGATATAGCGGGCGCACGGGAGGCGGTGGAATGGTATCATCATCTCTTTGGCGACGATTTCTACTTGGAGCTTCAGCGTCATCAGGTCACCGACCCTAATGTGCATGCCAACCGCGAGACCTATCCTTTACAGCAGAAGGTGAACAAAGTGCTGATGCAGTTCGCGAAGGAGTACGGCATCAAGCTGATCTGTACCAACGACTGTCACTTCGAGGATAAGGAAACGGCAGAGGCCCACGACCACCTGCTCTGTTTGGCTACGGGCAAGGATCTTGACGATCCTACGCGTATGGTCTATACGAAGCAGGAGTGGTTCAAGACACGGGCGGAGATGAACGCGATCTTCGCCGATGTGCCGGAGGCGTTGTCAAACACCTTGGAGATCTTGGATAAGGTGGAGATCTACAGTATCGACCACGGACCGATCATGCCTTTCTTCCCCATCCCCGAGAGTTTCGGAACAGAGGAGGAGTGGCATAAGAAATACACGGAGGAACAACTTTATAAGGAGTTCACCACCGACGAGAACGGTGAGAACCCGTTGCCGAAAGACAAGGCGGATGCCGTGATAGAGCGCTTGGGAGGCTACGACAAGGTCTATCGCATCAAGTTTGAGGCCGACTATCTTGCCAAACTGGCTTATGACGGCGCGAAGAAGCGCTATGGCGACCCCATCCCCGAAAATGTGAGGGAGCATGTGAAGTTTGAGCTGCATGTCATGAAGACGATGGGTTTTCCGGGCTACTTCCTCATTGTGCAGGACTTCATCAACGCGGCCCGCGACCAGCTCGGCGTTTGGGTAGGACCGGGGCGTGGCTCCGCGGCCGGCTCTGTCGTGGCTTATTGCTTGGGTATCACGAAGATAGACCCTCTGAAATATGACCTTCTGTTTGAGCGTTTCCTCAATCCTGACCGTGTCAACCTCCCGGATATTGATACCGACTTTGATGATGACGGTCGCGGAAAGGTGCTGCAGTGGGTGATGGACAAGTATGGCAAGGAGAACTGTGCGCATATCATCACCTATTCGAGCATGGCGACAAAAAACTCCATCTCGGATGTCGCCCGTGTGGAGAAACTTCCGCTGGAGCGTGCCAACGCTTTGAAGAAAGCCATCCCCGACCGTCTGCCCGATGGCTTGAAGATGAACTTAGGAAATGCCATCAAGTGCACGCCGGAGCTGCGTGAGGCGGAGAGCTCGATGGATCCGCGGGAACGCAACACCATCAAGTATGCCAAGATGCTCGAGGGAACGATCCGGGGTACGGGCATCCACGCCTGCGGATTCATCATTTGCCGGGACCCGATCAGTGACTGGGTGCCGGTGTCAACGGCTGACGACCCCGACTTCCCCGACCGCAAGTGTGACGTGACACAGTACGACGGTCACGTCATCGAGTCGACGGGGCTTATCAAGATGGACTTCCTCGGTCTGAAAACCCTCTCCGAGCTGAAAGAGGCGGTGAAGGTGATCAAGCAGACAACGGGAAAGGAGATAGATCTTGACAACATCCCTATCGACGACGATCTGACCTATAAGCTCTATCAGGAGGGCCGTACCATCGGAACGTTCCAGTTTGAGTCGCCGGGAATGCAGAAATATCTGAAGGAGCTTCATCCTACGGTCTTCGAGGACCTCATCGCTATGAACGCCCTCTATCGCCCGGGACCTATGGATTACATCCCCGAGTTCATCGCCCGTAAGAAAGATCCGTCGCGTATCAAGTATGACATCCCCTGCATGGAGAAGTACCTGAAGGACACCTACGGCATCACGGTCTATCAGGAGCAGGTGATGTTGCTCTCCCGTCAGTTAGCCAACTTCACCCGTGGTGAGAGTGATGCCCTGCGTAAGGCCATGGGTAAGAAGAAAAAGGCCATCGTCGACGCGATGAAGCCGAAGTTCCTCAAGCAGGGCGCGGAGAACGGACACGACCCGAAGATCTTGGAGAAGATCTGGAGCGACTGGGAGAAATTTGCTTCTTATGCTTTCAACAAATCGCACGCCACCTGTTATTCGTGGGTCGCTTATCAGACAGCCTATCTGAAAGCCCATTATCCCGCTGAATATATGGCAGCGTTGATGACGCGTCGTTTCTCGGATATCGGTGAGATAACGAAGCTCATGGAGGAGTGCAAGGCGATGAATATTCCGACACTGGGTCCGAGCGTCAACGAGAGTTATGTGGAGTTTGGTGTCAACGACAAGGGGGAGATCCGCTTCGGCTTGTCGGCCATCAAAGGCATGGGCTCGGCTGCTGCCGCCGCTATCGTCAGTGAGCGTCAGGCGCATGGTCCTTATAAGGACATCTACGATTTTGCTGAGCGGGTCAGCCTCAAGGATGTCAACCGCAAGGCCTTTGAGAGTCTGGCACTGAGTGGCGGCTTCGATTGTTTCGGACTGATGCGCGAGCAGTATCTCGCTGCCAATCCCAAGGGAGAGGTGTTCCTCGACAGTCTGGTGCGTTTTGGACAGCAGTATCAACAGGATAAGAAAGATGCCGCCAACTCGTTGTTTGGTGCCATGAGCGCTGATGTGGCCGTGGCGCTTCCGCCGGCTCCGAAGGCTGAGGAGTGGAGCAGCATTGAGCGTTTAGGTCGTGAGAAAGATCTTGTGGGTATCTATCTTTCTGCTCATCCGTTGGATGATTATTCGCTGATCCTTAATAATATGTGTAACACGACCTGCACGGAGATTGGTGACCGCGGCAACCAGAATGAGTTGGCGCAGCGTGAGGATCTCACCTTTGGCGGTATCGTCACGAAAGCTACGCAGAAGTTCACCAAGCGCGGCTCTCCTTTCGGGCTGGTCACGATAGAGGATTTCAGCGGTTCCGGCGAGATAGCGCTCTTCGGAGAGGAGTGGGGCAAATGGAATGGCAAGCTGACGGTCGGCTGTTCGGTCTTTGTGAAAGCACGATATGTGAAGCTCTATCCCACAAGCCAGTCCTATTCGCTGCAGATACAGAACATTGAATATCTGCAGACGGTAAAGAACGAGCGCGTCGAGCGCTTCACGATCAATGTGCCCAGCAAGGCCATCGATGAGACGATGGTCAACGATGTGATGTCGATCGTCAGTGAGACACCGGGGCATACAGAGCTCTATTTCAATATCATCGATGAGGAAGCGCACATGAATGTGCTCCTGCGTTCGCAGAAACAACAGATTGAAGTGGGCAAGGAACTCGTTCAATATATTGACAGTCGGCCCGAGATGAGCTATCATGTTAATTGAGGGAAGTTAATAAGTTTTTGAGTTTTTGAGTTTTTGAGTTCATCAACTCACAAACTCACAAACTCATCAACTCACAAACTCACAAACTCACAAACTTTAAAACTCATAAACTCAAAATACAATGAAGATTACAATTAAATCATTGGACAGCATTCATGAGGCAGCCCGCGAGTTCATTAAGAACATGGGCAAAGGCCATGTGTTTGCTTTTTATGGTAAGATGGGTGCGGGAAAGACCACATTCATCAAAGCGATCTGCGAGGAGCTCGGTGTAGAGGATGTCATCACCTCTCCTACATTCGCTATCGTCAACGACTATACATCTACAAAGGATGACAGTCATATCTATCATTTCGACTTCTATCGAATCAAGAAGTTGGAAGAGGTCTATGACATGGGGTATGAGGATTACTTCTACAGTGGCAGCCTGTGCTTCATTGAGTGGCCGGAGCTCATCGAAGAGATCCTTCCGGGAGATGCCGTGAAGGTGACCATCACGCAGAATGAGGACGGTTCAAGAACGGTTGAGTTCTAATAATCTTTCAGATAACTCACTTTTTTGGCATAAAGTTTGTTTAGATGAATCTAATTACTTACTTTTGCACAAAATATATTTAAAGAAAGGAAAATAACTATGACAGTAGAAGTAACGGCTGATAATTTTGAAAAGCTGAAGAATGGCAATCTCCCCCTGGTCGTTGACCTGTGGGCAACGTGGTGTGGTCCCTGCCGTATGGTAGGCCCAATCATGGAGGAGCTCTCCAATGAGTATGAAGGCAAAATCGTAGTGGGCAAGTGCGATATCGAGGCTAACGAGGATATCCCCATGCAGTATGGTGTCCGCAATATTCCTACAATCCTGTTCTTTAAGAACGGTCAGCTCGTCGACAAGTTTGTTGGCGCTGCGGCAAAGGATAAGTTCAAGGAGAAGTTTGAGAAGCTGCTGTAAAGCAATAGCTAAGAATACATAATAAAAGAAAGAACACAGAGAGCGTTGCAAAAGGCTTTCTGTGTTCTTTTTTTGTTTTCTTCCTCGGTGATGCGTCCGTGCTATGATGCTATGCTGTCGAGGAAGAGCAGGAGACGGTTGGTGACGTTGACGCTCGACACACCGCTGTCGAAATCTAAGGAGACGAGGTTTAGCTGCGGATACATCTTCTTCAGTTTCTTCTCTATACCTTTCGAAACCACATGGTTGGCGATGCATCCGAAGGGCTGAAGACTTGCCACATTGTTCACTCCTTGTTTCACCATGCTGATGATATCGCTCGGCAAAAGCCAACCCTCACCGAACTGTGCGGCAAGCGACACCACGCCATTCACTTCCTTCGCGTCTTCAAAAATATTCGTGAACGGACGGAAGTAGCGGAACTTAGAGGCTATGGCATTGATCTTCTTTTCCCGTCTCCAGATGAGGCTGTAGATGCTCTTCACTAAGAAGTCGGGTACATGACTGCACTTCAACCCCATGTGCTTCTGAACAATCGCGTTGACAAACTCTTGCAAGAAGAAAGGAGAAAGCAGCGGCGGGACGACCTCGCAACCCTTGGCGATGATGCGGCGTGCCAAGAATTGATGGGCGAAGGGATTGAACTTCAGGAATATCTCACCCACGATTCCTACCGCAGGAATGTCCTTGTCATCGGTTATCTCATCAAAGTCCTGGGCTGCTTTCGAGATGAGATTCATCAAGCGCTTCGGGGCATTGTCCAAGATAGGCTTGGCAGCATCAGCGAGATATTTCTCCCTCAGCATCTCCGCCTTGTTGTTCCATTTCTCCCCCACAAGATAAGCATCTTTCTTGAGGCGGCTCACCGAACCATGATATAACTTGGAAATCGTGTCGCCATAGAGAAACGTGGTTACAATGATTGGAGCCATCTTCATCCAGGGCACATCGAGCTCGCCATCCTGTTCGTCATCGTCTTGTGCGCTCGTCGAAACGCCCAGGGTTATTAAAGGCACATTCTCAAAACCGTTGGCATTCATCGCACGGCGAATCAGCGCTGCATAGTTGGTGGCGCGGCACTGACCTCCCGTCTGCGACATGACAGCGGAGATCTTCGTGGGATCATATTTGCCGGAGCGCAGGGCTTTTACAAAGTCTCCTACAATCAGCGTTGCAGGGTAGCAAATTTCATTGTTTGCATATTTGAGACCGAGCTCAGCACTCGTCACATCGCTTGGCGGCAATACTTCCACATCCCAACCTATGAGTTTACAGAGAGGCGGGAGAAGGGGCGTGAGGTACTCTGTGAAGTAAGGCGCAAGAATCTTCCGTTGCTGAGGTTTCAAGCCTGTAGCGCATGATGGGGCTGGCCTTGTATCAATAACTTTCGCGGCATCGTGACTGATATTCCCGCTCAGGCTCTCAATGAGAGATCTTACGCGGAGCTTCAGTGATCCCACATTGCTCACGTCATCAATCTTCAGGAGCGTGTAGGGCTTGGCATGATGTTTCATGATGTCGCGTATTTCATCTTGGATGAATGAGTCGGGGCCACAACCGAAGGATGTCATCTGAACGAAATGGACATCGTTTGGCTGCTCGGCGCACCACTGACCCGACTTGATGATACGGTTCATGTAGGCCCACTGACGCACGAGATAAGTATCCCCCGTGCCTGTATTCAAGTCTCCGCGCACGATATCATCGGAAATCACGTTTACGCCTAACGCCGCAATCATCTCCGAGAGCTTATGCTGAATCAGTGGGTCGGTATGATAAGGCCGGCCGGCAAGAAGGATGGTGAGCCGATGCTCCTTTCTGCTGTCTGCAAGGATATCCTCTGCTTTCTGATGAATAGCCGAGACATATTCATGCTGAGCCTTTACAGCTGCTTGGAAGGCGTCTTTGCGTGTCTTAGCTCTCACTCCATATTCCTTCAAGAAACTGTCGAGTTGCTTTTCGAGCAGTTTCTCATCCTTGAAGTTGATCACAGGCGACACAACCTCATTGTGCAGGTTCATGGCAGAGCGGATGACATCTGAATAAGCTGAGACGATAGGACAGTTATAACTGTTGATGTTCCGGTCATCGTCTTGGTGCTCAAAGACCACATAGGGCATGAAGATAAACTTCCTTACGTTGTCGGACATCTCCGCCAGTCGCTCGTCAAGCTCCTTCACATGCGAGTGGACGAGCTTTGCGGGGAAGCAGATATTGTCGCTCATCACTGTGCTCAGCGCTCCTTCATATCTTCGGAAGTTGCTCTCTGAACTGAGCATTACCTCGAAGCCGGCTTCCGTGAAAAGCGTGTGCCAGAAGGGAAAATCCTCATACATGTTGAGAACCCTTGGTATGGCAACTACCGGCTTTTCAGTATTAAGAGAAGCAGTGTCAGAGCCTTCGCCGGCCGTTGTCTCACCGTCTTTAGAAGCCACTGCTTTGCAACGGTCGAAGAGCAGATGATATTTGTAGGTGTAGATATTCTCGCCTTTGACATCATTCTTTCCTTTATTGTTGAACACGCGCTCACATTTGTTTCCGGAATAGAACTTGCGTCCTCCCGCAAACTTGTACATCGTTACGAAGCAATGGTTCTCGCAGCCTTTACAATTGAGAAGTCGCGTGTCGTAAGATGCCATGTCGAGAAGCTCGTTGATGGAGCGGCCTTCATTGATGAAGTGGCCTTGGAGCGCGCTTTCTTTGCTTGTCAAGTCATTGCTCTGTGTATTATTCTGTTGGACAGCTTTCTTCAGCTGTGCGATGGCGTGCAGCGCACAGCCATAGGCTCCCATCATCTCGGGCATGTTACTGCGTGCTACCTCTCTGCCGGTAAGCAGTTCGAATGCTCTGACGACGGAGTCGTTCTTCATTGTACCTCCCTGCACGACAATGTGTGCTCCGAGATTGTCATTGCCACGAAGCTTGAGCACCTTGTAGAGACAGTTGCGAACAACTGAGTAGCTCAGTCCGGCCGCGATATCTTCCACGGTAGCGCCTTCGCGCATCACCTGTTTAACCTTTGAGTTCATGAAGACCGTGCAGCGGGTGCCTAAGTCGCAGGGCTTATCCGCGCGGCATGCGAGCTGCGCGAAGTCTGCAACCTGATAGCCTAAGCCCTTGGCAAATGTCTGGATAAAGGTTCCGCAGCCCGACGAGCAAGCCTCATTGAGCTCCATACGTGTCACGGCTCCGTTTTCCACGAAGATAGCCTTCATGTCTTGTCCACCGATATCGAGGATAAAGCTCACGTCAGGCATGAGGTGAGCAGCGGCGCGATAATGCGCCATTGTCTCTATGATTCCGCTGTCAAGATTGAAAGCGGCCTTGATAAGCTCTTCACCGTAACCCGTAGAACAGGATCCTTCTATTGAGAGCGCTGTCCCCATCTCATCGGCTTTTGCCTTGAGTCTTGCCAGTCCGTCTTTCACGGCTTTGATGGGGTTGCCGAGGTTCATGGAGTAATCCTTGAAGACAATCTGTCCCGCTTCCTCTCCACAGGCACGCACGGCGATAATCTTTGTTGTTGTGGAGCCAGAGTCTATTCCGATGACGACCTGCTCTTTACCAGCGTGCATCGGGAAGACCTGAGTGGCATACTTATCCTTGGATCTCAACCACTTCCGGTGTTCATCATCAGATCTGAATAATGGGTCAAGTTCTTCTTCCGTAGCTTTAGAGTTTGAAATAGCTTTGGAAGAATTTGGGGTTAAAGCAGACTTCACGGTGGGCCGTTGTGTCGAGATGGCTTTTACCAAATCATCCACATCTATCGCCGTCTGACTGTCACTTGTGGAGCCTGCCCTCAGCGCGCATCCAAGTGCCGGAATGAGGTTTCCTTCCTTGAGTACAATGAAGTCGGAGAGGGGCATGTTGAGGTAATCGGAGAAAGCCTTTTGCAAGGCAGGAAGGAACGTGAGCGGACCTCCACAGAGAAGGATGGGAGCGGAGAAGTCGCACCCGTGGCTCAGCGTCGTGACAGTCTGTACAGCGATGCTGTGGAAGATGCTGGCCGCTATATCTGTCTCGGGAAGGTTGCGGGACATGAGGTTCTGGATATCAGTCTTGGCGAACACACCGCAGCGCGCTGCCATGGGATAGAGGTGAGTCGACTGCAGGGCAAGGTCGTTCATCTTCTGATTGTCACAGCCCATGAGCACCGACATCTGATCGATGAAAGCACCTGTGCCTCCCGCACAGTTGCCGTTCATACGTAGTTCCGTAGCCTTCCCATTGAAGAACACCACCTTGGCATCCTCGCCGCCGATATCTATCAGCGCCTTTGCTTCCGGATAACGCTCGCGTGCAAACACCGTCGCAGCCACAACCTCCTGCACAAACTCAGCATTGAGATCCTCCGCCGTAGACATACCTACGGAACCCGTAACGCATAGTCCCACACGCGCGTGGGGAAACTTCTGTGCAATCTCTCTAAAATAAGAACCGACAAGCTCTTTTACCTTGGCGTTATGGCGTTCATAACGCGAGTAAACGAGCTTGTCGTCTGGGTCGAGGACGGCAACTTTCGCAGTTGTTGACCCAACATCAAGACCTATTCTGTAAAAGTTCTTCATTGTAAATCCTTCTCTTTTTCTCTACGATCGCACTGCAAAGTTACGAATAAACTAAGACAAAAAGAAAAGTTTTAAGCTCAAAAAGTGAGCCTTTCTTATTCCTTTATTCTGCACCTGAGTCGGTAATAGCTGATATTTGCAAGATGCCTTTCCGTTCTTGCAGAATCGGGTGTATCGAGTTTCCTCTCCCTGAGAAGCTCCACCTGTTTGCTGAATGTCAATGGCAATTTATGATATGTTTCCATCCTGTTTTCCAATAATTCCCTGCAAAGATAATGAAAAAGGCGATAAGTTTGTTATCTTGATTGCATAAATGTAAACCAAAATCAATAAAGTTATGACAATCAGGAAGATGCTTTCGTTATTTGGAAAAGCTGGGAACCACATTCTGCCCACAGGCAGAGTTCAGAAGAGAGAACAGAAAACGGAAAGACAGGAAAGGAAGAAACAGACGACACTCTCCTCCTTTCTCCCCACCGCCTCACGGGGTATGAGTGCCTCCACGGTGGAGAACTACCACACTGCCGTACGGTCGTTCATCCGCTTTGGTAGTGGGAAGGACATACCGCTGTCGGGCATCGACTGCCACCTTGTGGCCCGATACGAGCGGTGGCTGCATGAGCAGGGCGTGTGCCCCAACACCTCATCGTGCTACCTGCGCTCGCTCCGTGCCATCTACAACAAGGCCTCCCAACACCGTCAGGTGAAGGACCGCAAGCCGTTCCGAAACGCCTTCACGGGCAACGACCGCACCGTGAAGCGGAGCATCGGTGCGGCAGACATCCGCAGACTGCACGTCGCCGAACTGCCCACGGGCTCCCGGCTGGCTCTGGCCCGCGACCTGTTCATCTTCTCCTTCTGTGCTATGGGCATGCCTTTTGCCGACATGGCGCAGCTACGGCGCGGCCAAATCAAGGAGGGCGTGCTCACTTACTGTCGTCGCAAGACGGGCCGGCAAGTGCGGGTGAAGATAGAAGGCCTCATGCAGGATATCCTCGACCGATACGCCCGTGAAGACAGCGACTACCTTTTCCCCATACTCCACAGGGCTGTCGGCAAGCGTCTCCAGCCCCGCCGCTATTCCACGGCCCTATGCGGCTACAACCATGCCTTGCAGAGGCTTGCACAAAAGACGGGCATCAAGGCACATCTCTCCTCCTATGTGCCCCGCCACTCATGGGCGAGCATGGCCTATCGCCACAATGTGGCCCTGCCCGTCATCTCACAGGCATTGGGACACAGCGACACCCACACCACGCTCATCTATATCCGTGGGATAGACGACCGACAGGTGGCAAAGGCCAATAAGAAACTGCTGCTGGAGATTTTGACACCACCTCTTGGTAAGAGGTGCGGGAGAAAGGTGGAATAGTATCGGCTACAAAATTAAGCTTTTTATTCTAAACTTCCTAATATTTCGCGGATTATTTTTTTTTATTAACACTGGGCAGGTAAATCGGGCATAAATCCTCATTTGGAATACGCTTTTTTACAGGGCATGGTTGTCCGCCCAACCGCCAACCGCGCCCTGTAAAAACAATCTGCACTACGGATTGCCGCATCCGTACTTTATCGAGCCTGCCTCGACATATTTTCTTTATATTCCTCGCAGAATTCCTGACCTGCAAATTGCCGTATTGTGCTTATATACGGCTTTTTGCACCGCTCATTATACCCTCTTACCAAGAGGTACACATTATTTTAGGGAGGAACGTCGATGGAAACAAAGCGAAAATTGGCTTATGTCAAACCTGAAATCAAAGTCGTGGCAACGGAAGTGGAATGTCCCTTGCCTACTGTCGAGTTGCCACTTGGCGAGGATAGCGCAGGCGGGGATATTGATTCCAAAGCATGGAATGATTGAGACAAGACAGTAGAATACGTTTGCCGGGAAATGTCGGGAGAAGATGGCCACATATCCCACCCAATCCCTGCAACCCGAAGAAACTTAATCGCATGGCATCTTACAAGAATGAACCAGACCGGCCATAGGGCCGCCGCCATCCCCCCTGACAGGACAGCAAATTAACATCTAAAATAAAAGAATTATGGACAGAAAAGAATTCAAGAAGGAAAAAGCGTATGTCAAGCCTACTATCGAAGTAATCAGAGTGAATATCAAAGGCCAGATGCTGGCCAGCAGTCCCGCCGTGCAGCCCGGCGGTGGTGGCGGTGGGCATATCACTGTAGAGCCGCCGAAAGAAGACGACGATGAGGAAATCTCAGGCGCCAAGAAGTTCAATGTGTGGAGCGAATGGGAGGATTGACATTTCCCATGCGGCATTTCTGGCACGCTCCGTATTCAGGAAAAATGGATGAACAAATTAAAAATGGACAGATAAAAGCAACAAGGTAATGAAAACAACGAAATTTCTATTATCATTGGGCATCTTTGCCTCACTGGGCATGCTTGCCTCTTGTGCCGACGACGACCTCGCCAACGGTGGCGGGAAAGAAGACGGCGACCGCGGCACTGCCGTAACCTTCACCGTGAGCGACGTGCAGGACGACGCTCAAAACGCCATGTTTGCACCTGTCGCAGGGAACACCCGCGCCTTCGGCGGGGAGGTCACCCGCACGGTGTTTGCCGACGCGCTTGCCATGCAAGGCCTCACGCCCGGGGACCTCACCACGCAGAAGCTGCCCGTCGAGGGCGGCGACGGCAGCACCTGCCTTGTCGAGACCACCGTGGCGGGCGTCAATCCCGTGAAGCACACGGGGGCACAGACCCGTGCCAACATCTCCACGGCTATCACTGACAAATTCTCGTCCATCGGCTACCGCGGCACCGCAGCAGACGGCATCAGCACCACGCCGTGGTTCCACAACAAGGAGACCAATGCCGACGGCACGCTCGTGGAGGACATCCGCTGGGCGTGGGCGCAGCCCTACGGCCGGTTCTACGGCATCTCTCCGCAGGTGACGACTGCCTACAACAAGCTCACCGTTTCCGATGCAAGCTACACCTCCACGCCGTATGTGGAGTTCGAGGTGGAGCAGGACGTGAAGAAGCAGAAGGACCTGATGACCGCCTGCTCGGGCGTGGTGCACTATGCCACCCGCTTCGTCGCTCCCGAGACCAACCTCAAGTTCCGCCACGCCCTCACCGCCGTGCGCTTCAAGGTGGGTTCCAACCTCTCTTGGAACAAGACCATCAACAAGGTGGAGATTATCGGGGCCATGAGCAAGGGCAAATACACCCTGCCCACCGATGAGACCGGCGCGGGTGCCGGGTGGAGCGATCTCTCGATGCCCGCCACCTTCACCCTCGATGGGGTGAACGTAAGCACCTCCGCAGCCGTGAACCAGATTATCTTGGGCAACACGGGCGACAACTACACCTTCTACATGATACCGCAGCCGCTCTCCGGCGTGAAGGTGAAGATCTACTTCTCCGACAACACGACGATCAACGCGAACCTCTCCGGTACATGGAAGCCTGGCACAACGAAAACCTACGCCCTGTCGCAGAACACCTCCACGTGGAATTATCAGCTCACCGTGACCGACCCTGCCGCCGCTGCCTACACCTCCACCACGACCGGCAACTACACCGTGCAGAGCTATCGTCAGGCCCTCGATGGCACGCAACAGCCCGTGAAGTGGAAGGTAGTGGGCTATGACGGCAATGGCGACGGTGTCTTCTCTATGGACGAGAAGCCATCCTGGCTCACCTCCCTGAGCAAGGAGGAGGGCGATGGCGGCACATCCGCCGAATCTGGCAATGCCACGCTCACAACCGATGTTACCGACCTGCTCGCTGCGCGCAACAATGCCTTGAAATCTGCCACGCCATTGGGTTCCGCCGGCAGTCCCTATGACCTCTCCACCAAAGGTGGAAGCGTGGCTCGCAGCACTGCTAATTCTTATGTCATCTCCGCTCCAGGGCATTACAGCATCCCGTTGGTCTATGGCAATGCCATCACGCGTGGTGTAACCAATTCCCATGCCTACATAAGTTCCGCTTCAGGCACTTACGTGCTTCAGCATTTCAAGGATCATGCAGGTGTCGACATAGACAATCCTTGGATAACGCTGACCAACGGTGGCGCCAACACTCCCGACGCGGCAAAAATCGTATGGGCTGATGAGAAAGGACTTGTAACCACCCTTTCCGTTACAGGCAATGGCGAAAACGCCTTCGTGAAGTTCGATGTTCCCGCCTCTGCCATCAAGAACGGCAATGCCGTCATCGCCGTCACCAAGGGTGGCACCGTGGTGTGGTCGTGGCATCTGTGGTTCGCCCCGCAGGACGTGCTCAATACCACCGCCGTAACGAACTTCCAGAACAAAGTATATAACTTCACCAACGAGACTTTAGGTTTCAAGTACACCGCTTGGAGTGGCAGTACCTATTCTGCTCCCCGTAGTGTCAAGGTTAAAGTTGAGCAGACCGTCGGTCAGGCTGGTGGCAAGCAGGTCGGCTACATCACCATCACGCAGAACAACGGCAGCGTGCGGCAGGGTTACAGCACTCTGTATCAGTTCGGACGCAAGGACGCCTTCCCCGGCACCGATACTACGCCAGATGGCTCGTTCAATAAAAATGGTGGCGACCACATGTCCATCCAGAATGGTATTCAGCATCCGGAGATTTTCTACACTTGGGGTCCAAGTTGGTATAACAATCCTCCCTCTGGTTACTCTTACAACAATCTCTGGTCAATGGAGAACACCATTACCAGCTGGAACGACAACGCTGTCGTCAAGACCATCTACGACCCCAGCCCCGCCGGTTTCAAGATGCCCGCAAGTAATGCTTTCACTGGTTTCACCACGACAGGTAATTATTCCAGCACGCCATCTGAGTTCAATATCAGCGGCGACTGGGACAACGGTTGGAACTTCAAAGGTACTGGTACCAACACCGTGTATTTCCCCGCTTCGGGTTATCGCCGCTTCTACGACGGTTCGTTGTACAACGTGGGCGGCAACGGCTGCTATTGGTCGGCCGTCCCGGGCATCACGTACCGCGGTTGCAGCCTGGGCTTCGGCCAGTGGAGCGTGGGCCCGCGGAGCAACGACAGTCGGTCTTACGGGTTCTCTGTCCGCCCCGTCTCAGAATAATTCGATTGATTTGATTCATTCGATTTATTGCCTGTGGCCTTCAAAGCCACAGGCGTGAATACCGGCGAAGCCGGTCGGCAAAAATTTTGCGGGCGCAAGCCCGCTCGCGGCCCGCAGGGGCTTGCAAAACCAGAGATAAACAACATTATTCACCAACCATCACGGGCTGCGGGGCGTCGCAGCATCCGCAGCCCTTCGATCTTTGACACATTGAGACAACCCTGAGGGAGAAAAACCGTGTTCCGCTTTGCCATATCACGGAAAATTGGTATATTTGCCACGAAGAAGAAAACAATAGAAAGTCATGGCGAAAATCACAGTTTTGATTGTGCCGAATATGACATAATTAAAAGTTAGGCGGGACTTAACGACTACCGCCTCAGTGCTAAGGAATGAGTGAAACAACAAAAATCAAAAATACGGAGGAATTTCAGAGTTCTGCCATCGCCTTCACACCGTATCACGATCCTGCCCCATACGTGTCACGATCCTGCCTCAGATGTGTCACGATCCTGCCTCAGATGTGTCACGATCCTGCCTCAGATGTGTCACGATCCTGCCTCAGATGTGTCACGATCTCGCCCCATACGTGTCACGATCGGCATCATGCCTCGAATAGAGATAGAATGTGATAAAGCTGACGGTAACCGCTGTTTCATCCTTCGTGCCCACATGGTGAGGAGCTACGAGACGGGGCGAGAATACCGTGGAAAAATAATATATGAAAAGGTTGTGCTCAAACTGAGTTGAGCACAACCTCTTCTTTTTGTTGGTCTTCTAATTGGCTGATATTCAGAAATAATATCTCTACAAGGAATGATGTCGTATAGAATCACGCACTCTTAAGAATCCTTGACAAGCCTCCTTTGGAGGAGAAGGGCTGAAGGCTGGATGCGCATTTTAGAACTCACTCGTGAAGTGGAACTTGATGTGCTTAAAGTCTTGCTCTGCCATGCTCAGCACATAGCTGGAGTCGGCGAGGAAGACATCACGGCCTTCTATGTCCTTGGCCATATACTGATACTTACGCTTCTTGAAGTTGTCAAGTTCGGCTGCATCATCACTCTCTATCCAGCAAGCCTTGTAGAGATGGACGGGCTCCCAGCGGCACTTGGCATTGTACTCGTGCTCAAGGCGGTACTGGATGACCTCAAACTGCAGTTGACCGACGGTACCGATGATACGGCGGTTGTTGAACTCGTTGATGAACATCTGTGCCACGCCCTCGTTCATCAACTGCTCGATACCTTTCTGGAACTGCTTCGACTTCATGGGGTCATCATTCTCGATATACTTGAACAACTCCGGAGAGAAGGATGGAAGTCCGCGGAAGTGGAGCTTCTCACCTTCGGTCAGCGTGTCACCAATCTTAAAGATGCCGTTGTCGGGCAGTCCTACGATGTCTCCCGGCCACGCCTCGTCCACGGTGCTCTTACGCTGAGCCATGAACTGGGTAGGCGAGGAGAAGCGCACGGTCTTGTCGAGACGTACGTGGTAATAAGGCTGGTTGCGAAGGAACTTACCGGAACATACCTTGCAGAAGGCAATGCACGAACGGTGGTTCGGGTCGATGTTTGCCGTGATCTTGAAGATGAATCCCGTGAACTTAGGCTCATCGGGCTTCACGATGCGTTCCTCCGCCTTCGTTGGCTGCGGGTAGGGAGCAATCTGAACGAAGCAGTCGAGGAGCTCCTGTACACCGAAGTTGTTGAGGGCAGAACCGAAGAACACGGGTGCAACCTCCGCTTTGCGGTAGTCCTCGACATTGAACGCTGGGTACACGCCGTCGACGAGTTCGAGGTCATCGCGCAGATGTTGGGCGAAGTCTTCGCCGACGTGCTGTTCGAGATCCGACGACTGTACGTCGACCTCGACTTTCTGCGTCTTACGCTGCTTGTCGGGCGTGAAGAGGTTGAGGTTGTGCTCAAAGATGTTGTACACGCCCTTGAACTTCATGCCTTGTCCGATAGGCCAGGAGAGCGGCCGTACGTGGATATGCAGCTCCTGCTCCAGTTCGTCGAGCAGGTCGAACGGGTCACGGCCCTCACGGTCCATCTTGTTGATAAAGATAATCACCGGTGTGTTGCGCATGCGGCAGACCTCCATGAGCTTGCGCGTCTGCGCCTCTACACCCTTGGCCGAGTCGACGACGATGATAGCCGAGTCGACAGCCGTCAGCGTGCGGTAGGTGTCTTCAGCGAAATCCTGGTGACCCGGGGTATCGAGGATATTCACCTTGTAGGGGTCGTCGGTCTGTCCTTCCGGCAGGTAGTCGAACTCCATGACGGACGTTGAGACAGAGATACCGCGCTGCTTCTCGATGTCCATCCAGTCGCTGGTCGCCGTCTTGCGAATCTTATTGTTCTTCACGGCGCCAGCTACCTGAATCTGTCCGCCGAAGAGCAGAAACTTCTCGGTAAGTGTCGTTTTACCCGCATCAGGGTGAGAGATGATGGCGAAAGTCCGCCTGCGTTCTATCTGTTTATTCATTATTATGTAGTAAGTCTCTATTTTTTATGAAGTCAGGAAGTTCTGAATAGTGGAAGTCCTTCCATTAATCCATTGTCATGTTGTCCATGCACTTCTTCAGACTGTCGAGCCAGTAAGGGATCTTAATGCCGAAGGTCTCCTTGATCTTGGTCTTGTCGAGCACAGAGTATGCCGGGCGAGTGACGGGAGAGGGGAACTCGTTGCTGTGGCATGGCTCGATGTCACAACTGTTGTGACCGGCGATGCGTGCGATCATCTTCGTGAAGTCGTACCAGCTGCAAACGCCCTCGTTGCTGAAGTGGTAGATACCCGTATGCCCTTCATATTTGCGGTTCTCGATGATGTCGAAGATGGTATCAGCGAGATCACCGGCATAAGTCGGTGTACCTGTCTGGTCGAAGACGACCTTGAGCTGAGGCTTTGCGGCAGTGAGGTTGAGCATCGTCTTGACGAAGTTATGCCCAAACTCAGAGTAGAGCCAGGCGGTTCGCAGGATAACATAGTTGCAGCCTGTAGCCTGAATCTTTTGCTCGCCATGGAGCTTCGTGAGGCCGTATACACCTGTCGGCGTACCTTTCTGATCCTCGCGGCACGGCGTGTTGTAAGGGTCGCCTCCGAAAACATAATCGGTGCTGATATGTACGAGCAGTCCGTCGCGCTCCTTCATCACCTTGGCGAGGTTCTCCGGTGCTGTGGCGTTGAGCGTCTCAACGATGTCACCGGCTGTCTCTGCCTTGTCCACATTGGTCCATGCAGCGCAGTTGATGATGCACTTGATGTCGTGCTCATTGACATAACTGCGGATCTTGTCGATGTCGGTGATGTCGAGCTTCTCATAGCCCTCACACACATCGGTGAAGAAATACTTGTCGTTCTTCGACTGTTTGCTTACAAGCTGTACTTCATTGCCAAGTTGACCGTTGGCACCCGTTACAAGAATATTCATAGTAATAAGAAATTATTCGTCGTTTCCAAAGTCGAGACCTTCGTCCCTGTTTTTGATATAATAGTCGGAGAGCATTCCGATGAAGGTTGTGATCTCGTCTAAGGCATGCTCCGTCTCGGGAGAGATCTCCTTCTGTTTCATCTGTAGGAGCATCTTGCCGTAGAGCGCATTGAAGCAGGTCTCTATCTCGCCTACTTCCGCATTGCCCTTGCGGCGTAGCTCCACGATGAAGGGCAGCACCTTGTAATATTCGGCATTGTAGAAGGGGAAACGGTTGGAGTCGAGCAACTGCTGGTGCAGATCTGTGAGGTCTTGGATGATGATGGCATTGACATTGAGATGTCCTTTCTCGCGTTTGCCTTCTTCATTCATCATGCGGATGAGGTTGTCGAACCAGTCGAGCTCATCCTCTTTCTGTTCGTCGGTGAGATTGCTGAACTTGCTGATATATTCGCGCTTGATGCGGCCGATGGAGCAGCCGTAGGCGCGGACGAGATCCTCAATCTGCCACATATAAAGCAGATATTCGGCGATAGAAGTCTTTCTGAGTTTTTTTGCTATGTACATATTTATGATTATTATTTCTGAAACTCGGGGAACAAATAAATGTTGAAAAGCGTTCCTATGAGACTGACTATGGAGAAGAAGATGACTACACTTCCTATGACCCGGTTGATGATGACGACACCGGTCTGGTCGAACTTTGTCCGGATCTTGTCGATCATCCACGTCAATCCATACCACCACAGAAGCGCACCGCCTACCATTGCCGTGTACCCCACTGCCATGAGTAGGGGCTCTTTGGGGATGATGAAGTTAAACTGTGCGAAGAGCGCGATGAAAAGCAGGATGATAAGTGGGTTGGAGAATGTTATCAAGAATGCGGTCACGCCATTGTGAAGGAGCGTGCCTTTCTCTTTCTGTCCGCTGGTATGCGCATTTTTCAGTGGGTTACTGAAGAAACTGATAAGTCCGAAAACGAGGAGCATCACGCCACCGACAAGCTGAAGATAAAACTTATAGACGGGATTGCTGATGAAGTCGACGACGAACGACATACCAAAGCCCGAAATCAAGGCATAGATCAAGTCGCTGGCCGCTGCACCTACGCCTGTGGCAAAGCCATACCAACGCCCTTTCTTCTGCGTGCGCTGTACACAAAGAATGCCCACGGGTCCCATGGGGGCTGAGGCTGCAACACCAATGATGATGCCCTTTATGATCAGTGCAAGTATATCTATTTGTATTGGAAAAACCATGATGAATTATTCTCAGAGAATGGTCTGCGGGGGTATGCCCCGCTAAATCTCTGCAAAGGTACACAATTTATTTTAGGTTCGTGCTTGTTTCCCTAAATAAATTGGTGGGGATCCGTGTGAGGCTTATTCCGCGGAATAATCTGCCACCATCTTTCGATAGACGCTGTAGAGACGGAGGCGGGAGATGTAACCAACAAGGTGATTGTTGATGTCCACCACGGGCAGTGCCTCGGCATTGGTCTTGTCAAACTTCTTCATCACCTTTTCCATCGGCTCATTATTATATAGAAAAGCCTCCACGGGGGTCATGAGCTGGGCTGCTGTGTATTTTTGATAGAGCTCGGTGCGGAAGACGATGTGGCGAATCTTCATCAGGTCTATCTCGCCGAGCAGATGCCGGTCATCGTCCACGACAGGCAGATAGTTGAAGTCGCTGTTCGACAGCACGTTGACGAGTTTTCCGAGTCGCAGGCCCGGCTTCACGGTCGTAACATTCTTCTCGATGACCGACTCCATGTTCATCAGCGTGAGGATGCTCTTGTCAGTATGATGGGTGAGGAGCTTGCCTTCACGAGCCAGTCGGACGGCATAGATGCTGTGAGGCTCGAAGATGCTGATGACCATCACGCTGACTACGGCCACGATAAGCAACGGCACGAAGAGCTGATAGCCGCCCGTAATCTCGGCGATGAGGAAGATACCGGTCAGCGGAGCGTGCATCACACCCGCCATCACCCCGGCCATGCCAAGGAGCACAAAGTTCTTTTCGGGAAGGTAAACGCCGATCATCTCCATGTTCCACAGACGGGAGAAGAAGAAGCCGGCGAAGCCACCGACGAAGAGCGACGGCGCGAACGTTCCGCCGCATCCGCCCGCTCCATTCGTAGAGGCCGTGGCCACGATCTTAGTCAGGATGACCAAGCCTATATAAACAATGAGGAGCTCCGAGTGTCCGTAAAACACGGAGCCGTTCATGATCTGGTCCCAGTCGGACGGGGTCTTGCCACCGAGCAGAATCGAGAGGCCGTTCCAACCCTCACCGTAGAGCGAGGGAAAGAAGAAGATGAGCACACTCAGCAGGAACCCGCCCGTGAAGAGTTTCTCGTAGGGGTGTTTGCGCATCAGGGCGTAACGGCTCTCGCACCAGTTCATGCCCCGCATGAAGTAGAGGCTGACGAACCCGCAGAACACGCCAAGGAGGATCGTTCCCGGCACACGCTCCACGTTCCATGCGCTGTCGAGCGTAAAGGTGAACATCGTCGAGGTGCCTGCAAGTATATAGCTCACGACATCGGCTGTGATCGTAGCGATAAGGATAGGTACGATGGAAGCCATGTTCATGTCGATCATCAGCACCTCAAGGGTGAACACCAGTCCGGCTATCGGAGCTTTATAGATGCCAGCGATGGCCGCAGCGGCACCACAACCCACGAGCACCATGAGCTGTCGGTTGCTCATGTGGAAGATGCGCCCAAGATTGGAGCCGATAGCTGAGCCCGTGAGCACGATAGGAGCCTCGGCACCCACTGATCCGCCAAATCCGATGGTCAGCGCAGAGGCTACGATAGAGGTCCAACAGTTGTGAGGCTTCAGCTTCGACTGCTTCGTGGAGATGGCGTAGAGCACGCGTGTGATGCCGTGCGAGATGTTATCGCGCACTACATATTTTATAAAGAGCATCGTCAGCCAGATGCCGATGACCGGGAAGACGAGGTAGAGCCAGTTGGCTCTGTCTGCCATAAAGCCATCGGTGAGCAGATTCTGTATCAGAGCGATGAGTTTATGAAGAAAGTATGCCGCTAAAGATGCTAACACACCGATGGCTAAAGCCAGGATCGATGTCATCTGGCGGTCGTTGAGGTTATGCTCCCTCCACGCTATGACCTTATCGAGCACCATTTAATTTATTTTCTGATAATTGTCACCTCACCGTCTGGTTTGAGCTTGATGATGGAGCTTGGCGTGTGTGGTTTGTGTTCCTGGCGGCGTGAGAAACAAACGTAGTCGACGCTGTCGAGCAGCTCCTGACTGATATCGGAATAGTTTTGTGCAGCGGGCTGTCCGCTGATGTTGGCACTCGTAGAGACAAGCGCTTTCTGAAAGCGGTAGCACAGCTCTTTAGAGAACGGCTCCTTGGTGATGCGCAGAGCTATCGACCCGTCTTCGGCAATGAGGTTGGGCGCAAGGTTCACAGCTCCGTCGAGGATAATCGTCGTAGGCTTGACGGCTACATCGAGAAGATCCCAAGCCACCGCCGGCACGTTTCGCACATAGCGCTGCAGGCGCGCATCGCTGTCGACGAGACAGATGAGCGCCTTGGAGTCGTCGCGATGTTTGATTTTGTAAACTTTTGCCACTGCCTCGGCGTTCGTAGCGTCGCAGCCGATGCCCCATACCGTATCTGTGGGGTAGAGAATGACGCCGCCCTCCTTGAGGACCTTCACGGCGTTCTGAATATCTTGTTCTTGTGTCATATTAATTATACAATCTACTGCAAAGATACACAATCTTTATAGGCTAAACAAAAATACTTTCATTTTTTGCAAAAAAAAGCGATGGATTCTTAGCTTTCTTCTTTTTAATTGCTAACTTTGCAACGATAACCAATCCTTTGAAAGGGATTTTAAGCATGAAATAATATTTACAGACTAAAAACATATCATTATGGAAGAACCCGTTTTGAAGCCGTACGTCATTGGTCTTGACCTCGGCGGCACAAATTCAGTGTTTGGTATTGTCGACTCTCGTGGCGACATTAAGACGACAACAGCCATTAAGACACAAGTTTATGACAAGGTAGAGGACTATGTCAACGCCAGTGTTGAGGCTCTTCAGCCTATCATTGACCAGGTTGGCGGCATCGACAAGATCAAGTCGATGGGCATCGGTGCGCCTAATGGCAATTTCTACACAGGAACTATTGAGTTTGCCCCGAACCTTAAATGGGGTCACAATGGCATCGTTCCTTTGGCAAGCATGTTCTCAGAAAAGTTGGGCGTGCCTGTAGCTCTGACCAATGATGCTAATGCGGCAGCGCTCGGCGAGATGACCTATGGCGCGGCACGTGGCATGAAGAACTTCATTGAGATCACGCTCGGCACAGGTGTCGGCTCCGGCATCGTCATCAACGGTCAGCTTGTCTATGGTTGCGATGGTTTTGCAGGCGAGCTCGGTCATACCATCATGGTTCGTGGAGAGAACGCCCGTCCTTGTGGTTGTGGACGTAAAGGCTGTTTGGAGGCTTACTGCTCAGCTACAGGTGTGGCTCGCACGGCACGTGAGATGCTCGAGAAGACAAAGCGTCCTTCATTGCTCCGCGACCTCGATCCTGAGAAAATCACTTCTCTTGATGTCAGTATTGCTGCAGGGAAGGGTGATGAACTTGCCAAAGAGATTTTCGACTTCACGGGGAAGATGCTCGGTGAGGCTTGTGCCGATTTCGCAGCCTTCTCTTCTCCTGAGGCTTTCATCTTCTTCGGTGGCCTGACAAAGGCCGGTGATCTGCTGATGGATCCTCTCAAGAAAGCCTATGATGCGAGTGTGCTGAACATCTTCAAGGGCAAGGCTAAATTCCAGCTCAGCAGCTTGGACGGCAGCTCGGCAGCTGTCCTCGGTGCTTCTGCAGTGGGCTGGGATCTTTAAAAGTTAAATATCCAAATAAAGCAGGGGTGGTTATTCGACCACCCCTTTTCTTGTTCTTTTCATTCAAGCCCCAATTGCTTACTTCGTCACTTTTTTATTGAGACCCAATGCAGCCCTTGATTATCAGACTTTTCACGCAGAGCCGCAGAGGTTATTGAGCCGCAGAGATGATACGTATGAGAGGCAGAGATCGCTGAGCGGCCTTCGGCCTTTAGAAAAGAGCAACTTCCGCGAGATACTTTTTCTCGCCAAGCCGCAAAGGTCGCAAAGGAGAAGCATGAATATTCTTGCAGCGGCTTTCCACGACTCTTCACGACTTATGCTCGCTATCGCTCGCTGGGCACACAAGGTCGTGTGTCGGTGGAGGCAGCCCCAGAGGGGCTGAATTTTTCATAACCCCAGTCTAAGCGAGCGAAGCGAGCGCAGACTGGGGACTGTTGATGGGTGGTTGTGAACTTACTGTCAGCCTCGAAGAGGCTGAATGCATCTTAGATGCGTAGCAAGACGGAGCCCCATCGTTACGCGCTTCGCGCATTGTGCCTCTCCGAGGCACGTCCTCAGCCAGTCTTGCTGTCATCAACACCCCCCAGTCTGCACTCGCTTCGCTCGTTTAGACTGGGGTTATGAAGCATTCAGCCTCTCCGAGGCTGGCAGGTTGTGACAAGAACTCCGAGGTTGAGAGCGGCTTTGGTCTTTAGAAAAGAACTACTGTCGCGGGATATTTTTCTCGCCAAGCCGCAAAAGTCGCAAAGGAGAAGCGTGAATATTTTTGCAGCGACTTTCCACGACTCTTCACGACTTCTGCTCGCTATCGCTCGCTGAGCGCAGAAGTATGCTCTTCGTGTACATTCCGATGCTTTTGCAGGGCCGCCCCTGCAATCGTCATGGCTCGGGCGTAAGCGTGGTGACCGTGCCCAGGCTGACGGCCTTGCCGTACCACTTGCCGTTGATGTTGCTGTCCTTCAGATGGCATTGAACTACTTTGTATCGGATAGACATAATTGTTAGATTTTAGATGTTAGACTTGTTTCAGTGATGGTTTAAGCGCTTATCCATGGGTTTCGGTTGCAAAGTTAAGAAATAAAAACACAACCTGCAAGCAGTGGGGTCAAAATACCCGTTACTTTCGCACAGCTGATTGATTTACAGACTATTGCAAGCTTGCTGCCGTCGTTCTCCGGCGTGGGAGTAACGAGCCGGCACGCCGCGTGAAACATCGGAAACGGCGATTGGCATACGATGGCGGTGCGATTGCGGTGGAATCGCCTCGCGATTGCGGTGGAATCGCAAATCACCGTGAAACATTTTTCTCCTTCAACAGGGGCGGACATTTGCCGTGCGCGACGGGCGCAATCATAACAACTAACAACTAACAATAAGGTCGTAACACATGTCTGTTCGCCCCGACGAGGCAGCCCCTGTGCGGGCGAAAACCTAACAACTAACAACTAACAACTAACAATAAGGTCGTAACACATGTCTGCTCATCCCGACGAGGCAGCCCTGTGCGGGCGAAATCCTAACAACTAACAACTAACAACTAACAATAAGGTCGGAACATACATGCGGCGGCCCGTTTGGGAAAGAATTTTTGAAATGCCGGACAAGTGATATAAATAGGATATAAATAATATATAAATAGATTATATACATTATTATTATTATATATATAATAATGTTCGCGAGGTTCAAAAAAAATTTTGGAACCTATTGAACTACCTTATTGTTAGTTGTTAGTTGTTAGTTGTTAGGATTGGGGGTGGTGAATTTGGGCGACAGAACATGTGTTCCGACCTTATTGTTAGTTGTTAGTTGTTAGTTGTTAGTTGTTAGGATTGGGGGTGGTGTTTTTGGGAGACAGATCTTGTGGAACGACCTTATTGTTACTTGTTACTTGTTACTTGTTACCATTGGGGGTGGTGTTTTTGGGAGACAGATCTTGTGGAACGACCTTATTGTTACTTGTTACTTGTTACTTGTTACTTTCGCGGGAGCATAAATATGCCGATCCCTTTCGGGAAAGCATTTTCTTACGGCACGTTCCTCCAATACCTCCGCAGCCCGGGGCCAAACGCGCTCCCCGGCAGACCTACCGTGAGCCGTGAACACTGGCTCCGGGGCTTATTTTTTATTAACATATTGCACAAATGAACCGATTTCTGCACGGATTGCTGCAATATTGCACCGATTGCTGCACGGAGGCGTTGCAGCTCTTTTTTTATCTTCAGATTCTTCCTACCTTTGCAACTGTCGAAAGACAAGCCATGCAATGACGCATTGCTTAACCACAAACACTAAAAACTATGCAGAACATTTTCAAGGTAATCAACATGGCGGCCCGCACGCTTTCACTGATGATAATTTTTCGCTGGAAAAGTCGGGATGGATTAAGAAGCAGGCAGTATTCTTTTCTGACCAAAACCAATAAAACCCTTGCATCACAGCAAGAAAAACCTAACAGAAAGCCCGCACTAAAGCTTAATGCCATAGTGCGGGCAGTATCGTTACTTATATTCATCCCTATTAAGGGACGGAAATATGCTTGCTAAGGAAAGTCTGTTAGATCACTTCGCTCCAGTCCTCAGCTGCCTTGCGGACGTACGACTGGTAACGGCGCTTAGCACTCTTCTCCGTCTCATCGAAGAGCTCCTGAGCCTCTTCCGGACGAGCCTTCTTCAGCGAAGAGAAACGGACCTCACCGGCGAGATAGTTCTGGAACTCATCCCACTTCGGAGCCTTAGAGTCGAGCGAGAACGGGTTCTTGCCCTGCTCAGCGAGCTCTGGATTGTAGCGCCACAGGTGCCAGTAGCCGCACTCCACGGCGAGCTGCTCCTCACGCTGTGAGCGACCCATGCTACGCTTCTCTTCCTTAGTACCCTTGATACCGTGGTTGATACACGGAGCATAAGCGATGATAAGTGACGGACCTGGATAAGCCTCTGCTTCGCGGATAGCTTTCAGGCACTGAGCGTTGTCGGCTCCCATTGCGATCTGGGCCACATAGATGTAGCCGTAGGTCGTCTCCATCAGGCCTAAATCCTTCTTGCTCACGCGCTTACCGCTGGCAGCGAACTGAGCGATAGCGCCTAAAGGAGTAGCCTTAGAGCTCTGACCACCGGTGTTAGAGTACACCTCAGTATCGAGCACGAGGATATTCACATCCTGGCCCTGAGCGAGCACGTGGTCGAGACCACCGTAACCGATATCGTAAGAAGCACCGTCACCACCGATAATCCACTGCGAGCGCTTCACGAGGTAGTGGTCGAGGGTCTTGAGCTCCTTAGCGCAGTCGCATCCGGCAGCGGCATCACGCTCGATAAGCGGTTTCAGTACGGCAGCGGCAGCCTTTGAGCCGTCGGCATCGTTCTGGTTGTCGATCCACTGCTGAGCAGCCTGCTTGAAGTCGTCTGCAGTATGCTCGCTGTCGATCTTATGCTGGAGCAGGAGTGTGATACGCTGCTTCATCTTCTTGTTGGCGAGTGCCATACCCAGACCGAACTCGCAGAAGTCCTCGAACAGAGAGTTGTTGAAGGCAGGACCCTGCCCCTTCTCGTTTGTGCAGTAAGGAGTGGAAGGAACAGAAGCCGAGTAGATAGACGAGCAACCTGTAGCGTTGGCGATCATCTCACGGTCACCGAAGAGCTGCGAGATGAGCTTCACGTAAGGAGTCTCACCGCAGCCAGAGCAAGCACCTGAGAACTCGAAGAGCGGAGTAGCGAACTGTGAGTTCTTCGGGCTCTGCTTGATGTCGACGAGATCCTGCTTCGACTTGACGTTCTTCACGAGGTACTCCCAGTTGGCAGCCTCTTTCTTCATTTCCGGAGCGTCCACGTTGAACGGCACCATCTTCAAAGCCTTCTCACCCTTCTTACCCGGGCATACATCGGCGCAGTTGCCGCAGCCGAGGCAGTCGAGGACTGAAGTCTCAATGCGGAAGTGCATACCCTTGAGAGCCTTCGGAGCGAGCACGTCAATGCTCTTGCCGTCGAAGCCAGCAACTTCCTGATCGTCCATGACGAACGGGCGGATACAAGCGTGAGGACAAACATAAGCGCACTTGTTGCACTGGATACAGTTGTCAGAGTTCCAATCAGGAACAAAAGCCTCCACGCCGCGCTTGTCGTAAGCTGCCGTGCCAATCTCCCAGCGGCCGTCCGTAGTGTCGTACTTTACGAAGTCGGACACCTTCAGCAGGTCACCCGACTGTGCGTTCATCGGGCGCACGATCTCCTTGACGAATGCGGGAGCGTCATCCTCCTTAGCAGCGTCGTCCGGCAGGTTGGCCCATGCGGGATCAACGGTCAGCTCCTTGTACTCACCGCCGCGGTCTACGGCAGCATAGTTCTTGTCGACGACATCCTGACCCTTCTTGCCGTACGACTTCACGATGAACTTCTTCATCTGTTCCACGGCGAGGTCGATAGGAATGACCTTTGTGATGCGGAAGAAAGCCGACTGCAGGATGGTGTTGGTGCGGTTGCCCAAGCCGATCTCCTGACCGATCTTCGTAGCGTTGATATAATAGACCTTGATATTATGCTTAGCGAAATACTTCTTCACCTTGTTCGGGATGAAGTTGACGAGCTCCTCACCGTCGAAGATGGTGTTAAGCAGGAACGTACCGTTGTCGCGCAGACCACGTGTCACGTCGTACATGTGCAGGTAAGCCTGAACGTGGCAGGCCACAAAGTTAGGCGTGAACACCTGGTACGTAGAGTGGATAGGCTCGTCGCCGAAACGGAGGTGCGAGCAGGTGAAGCCACCCGACTTCTTAGAATCGTAAGAGAAGTAAGCCTGACAGTACTTGTCGGTGTTGTTACCAATGATCTGCACAGAGTTCTTGTTGGCACCCACTGTACCGTCTGATCCGAGACCATAGAACTTAGCCTCGAAGAGGCCTTCGCCGCCCATAGGAATCTCAGGAACCTCTGGCAGAGAAGTGAATGTCACGTCGTCGACGATACCCACAGTGAAGTGATTCTTCGGCAATGCGAGGTTGAGGTTGTCGTAGACGGAGATGATCATGGCCGGTGTGATGTCTCTTGAACCGAGGCCGTAGCGACCGCCGACGATCATCGGCTTGCGTGGATCCTCATAGAGCGCGCTCTTGACATCGAGATACAGCGGCTCACCCTCAGCTCCGGGCTCCTTGGTGCGGTCGAGGACAGCGATGCGCTTCACCGTCTCAGGCAACGCCTTGCGGATAGCCTCGACGCTGAACGGACGATAGAGATGTACAGCCACCATACCGACTTTCTTGCCCTGCTTTGTCAGGTAGTCGATAGCCTCGCGTGCAGCCTCTGTAGCTGAACCCATGAGCACGATGACATGTTCGGCATCGGGGGCGCCATAGTAGTTGAAGAGGTGATACTCGCGGCCAGTGATCTTAGAGATCTCAGCGAGGTGCTTCTCCACGATCTCAGGCACCTTGTCATAGTAAGCATTGCAAGCCTCACGGTGTGTGAAGAATGTGTCCGGATTCTCGGCAGTACCGCGTGTGTCAGGGCGTTCAGGGCTCATGGCACGGTCGCGGAAACGCTTGATCCACTCGGGGTTGACGAGCGGGCGGATGTCCTCCATGTCCATCTCCTCAACCTTGTGGTACTCGTGAGAAGTACGGAAGCCGTCGAAGAAGTTGATGAAAGGTACAGAGCTCTCGAGTGTAGACAGATAAGGCACTGCGGAGAGATCCATCACCTCCTGTACGGAGCCTGAGCAGAACATGGCGAAGCCCGTCTGGCGGCAAGCCATGACATCCTGATGGTCACCGAAGATACAGAGAGAGTGGGAAGCCAGCGTACGTGCAGAAACATTGAACACGCACGGCAGCAGCTCACCTGCGATCTTGTACATGTTAGGGATCATCAGCAGCAGACCCTGCGATGCTGTGTAGGTGCTTGTCAGTGCACCGGCCTGAAGACTGCCGTGGACGGCACCGGCGGCGCCACCCTCAGACTCCATCTCCTGGACGGAGACAGTCTGACCAAAGAGGTTCTTGCGCCCTTTAGCTGCCCACTCATCCACGTGCTCTGCCATCGGAGAGGACGGGGTGATAGGATAGATGGCAGCAACCTCTGTGAACATGTAGCTCACATGAGCGGCGGCGGTATTACCGTCAACCGTCACAAATTTCTTTTCTTTTGCCATTTTTTGTGAAAATAGAAATTAATGTTGTTGTATTATTATATCGTTGTTCAGTGATGGGTGTTGAGTGTTAATGGCTTGCATTGTCACGCCAACACGCGTCTTGCTTATTTGTCTTGGTATCTCTGCTCTTTGCAAGTCGGGCTGAAGTCTTAGTACAGGAACCCGAGCAGCCACAGAGGCAATTGGTTGTCGTGCCCTATTTCTGTGTTGTAGCGGGCGTAGAATGTGTTCTTGTTGTAGCGTGTCTTGGCCTTGGCCTTGGCATCAACTACCTTAAAGCGCTTCTCACCGTCAATGAAGTAAGTGTGAGGCTTGTCGCCTTGATTGACGATATGGTCTTTCCACATCGTGTTGGCGAAGAAAGTCTCCATGAGCTCCTGTTGCTCTACCTCGATGGGGTAGATGGCATAGAGCAGATTGGGGTTTTGCATGATCACCTTTGCCGGCTTCTTGGGAAAGTCGTCGCCCGGTTCGTAGATCATGTTCAGCAATCGGGCATCGGCAAGATATTTGATATAGTTCATCACCGTGGCGCGGCTCGTGTTGACCTGCTGGGCAAGCTGGCTGACGTTGGGCGCTACAGGACCTTCCTTGGCTATGAGGTAGAAGAGCTTCTTGATCTTCGTGAGATACTTCAGCTCTATCTGCTTGATGAGGAGGATGTCGACCTCTGTCATCATGTTCATGGTTTTGAGCAGATTCTCAGAGAAGTTGCGGTTCTCTAAGAAAAAGGGGTAGAAGCCGTGGTGAAGATAGTCGTCGAAATACTTTGCGGGACTGACCATTGTCAGCACTTTCCGCGTGAGATGCTCGTGGTTGTTGAGAATCTCGTCAAGCGTGACAGGCTCAAATTTAGTGCCCGCTTCGAGGTTGAGAAACTCGCGGAAAGAGAATCCGCGAAGATAATAGAACTTCAGGATGTCTCTCACGGCAGGGTAATCGGTCTTGAGACGCATAACGCTCGATCCCGTGAAGACAATCTTCAGCTGTGGGTAGAGGTCATAGCAGCGCCGCAGCTCCTGGCTCCAGTTGGGCTGCTTGAAGATCTGGTCGAGGAGGAGCACCCTCCCGCCTTGTTTGACAAACTCACCCGCAAAGTCGGCAATGCCGTTGCCCTGAAAGTAGAAGTTGTTCATGTTGACATACAGGCATTGACGGTCATTCTTGCCGAACTTCTCTTTGGCGTACTCGAGCAGGAAGGTTGTCTTTCCTACGCCCCGCGTACCCTTGATGCCTATCAGCCGGTCGTCCCAGTTGATATCATCCATCAGCCCACGACGCACCGCTGCGTTCGTATGCTCGACGAGATAGGTATGCGTGCGAAAGAATGATTCCATCAACTCCATAAATGTGCTATGACTTTTCTTTTTGTTACTTTATGTTTCCGCTGCAAAGATACCAATTTATTTTAGTTTTGCAAAGTCAGAGTTGCAATAGTTTTACCTTTTAGAGTTTTTTAATGCTAAGCTCAACTTCTTTCTTCTTTCCCATTTTTGAGGACTAAATCTTTCTTCCTATCTTTGCAAAAATAGATTATGCGAATACACGTTTTTAATCCGGAGCATGACCTTGCGCTTGCTTCCAATCTCGATAATTTCACCGCTCCGCACGCAGGTCGCGAGCTGCGTCACGACCTTGGTTTTCTTCCTGCTCTCTGGGCGGGCGAGGGCGAGGGCGTGCTCGTAGAGGATCGTTCTGCAGCCGAGTACGCTTTCGGCAAGTTAGGACTTCCGCTGAAAGGCTCTTTCGTAACTCCCGATGAGCTGCCTCAGCTCGTCAGCGCCCCGTCCTTCTCCCTGCAGCCATGGGGATGGGATCGCGCTGTCCGCGGCGAGTTTCTGCGTCTCGGTGCCCCTGCGCAGAGTCTTCCTGACGACAGCTATCTCAACTTCGTCCGCCAGACGAGCCACCGCTCCTGGGCCGCAGAACATCTTCTCCGTCCACTGCGGAAGGTTCAAGGCACCGTCGGTGAGGCAGAGACGGGCCGCACGCTCTCCGAGGTGCGCCGTTTCCTCTCCGTGCGCCATCATATCGTGCTCAAGGCTCCTTGGAGTAGCAGTGGTCGCGGCGTGCGCTATGTCTCCGACGGCACCGACGGCGCAGCGTCGACCTTTGGCTTTACCCCGCAGCTCCAAGGGTGGGTAGGTCATGTCATCAACCGTCAGGGAGCAATCCTCATGGAGCCTTATTATAATAAGGTGATGGATTTCGGCATGGAGTGGCATTGTGATGGAAAAGGCAACGTGCGCTATTGTGGTTTGTCGCTCTTCAAGACGCTCAAGGGTGCCTATACGGGCAATCTTCTTGCGGACGAGGAGGAGAAGAGGGAGAAAATGGGTCAGTATCTGAACCTCAGCATCCTCGACGACGTAAAACAAAAGATCCAAGAGCTTCTCCTGACTTCCATCAGCAACGTCTACTGTGGATATTTAGGTGTAGATATGATGATTGTCAACACGGGTGATTCGCTTTGCGTGCACCCATGTGTTGAGATGAACCTGCGCATGACCATGGGGTGGGTGGCGCTTCATCTTCACGAGATATCCACTAAGCCTTGGAGCGATATGCGTATTTCGTTTAAGAATGGGAGGTATGGTCTGGAGTTGGGAATGAAGCAGTGAGGTCTCCTTTAGTTCATTCATTTCTTACCTTTGTTACCTCTTTCCACCTCTTTCTTCCCTCTTCATTTTTACTTCCAAGGTAATTATTCGCCCAATTTTTTGAGTCTTGCCTCAGTTGTGTCACGATCTTGCCTCAGTTGTGTCACGATCTTGCCTCAGCTGTGTCACGATCTTGCCTCAGTTGTGTCACGATCGAGCCTCATCTGTGTCACGATGACAGGAACGGGATAGCAATGTTTCAGCCCATTGAGATGGAAACAAAACGTAAACTGGTGATTGGGTGAACATCAGGGATTATTTCATAACGCGTGGACATAAAAAAAGCGATTACCTTCACAGGCCACCGCTCCAAATCTTCAATAGGTATCAGTCCTTTTCAGGTAAAAAGATTGTTTTCAGGATAACGTGAGCAAAGATACGGTCTTTTTATGAAACTACAAAATTATTGACGAAGAAAATTGAAAATTCTTTGAAAATTCATTTATTTCCATTATTTTTGCAGACGAAAACGTTATTAAGAGTGTCGGATGTTGGTACAGCGGTCGCACCCTTAATTAAACCACTAATAATCTGATTATGCGCAATAGTTTTCTTTCTCTTCTTCTCTTCCTTCCGCTGATGATTTCAGCGGGAAACCGTACCGTCATTAATCTCAAGCACTGGCAGTTTTCTCGCGACAGTATCCACTGGCAGTCGGTGACGGTACCGCACGACTGGGCAATCAGCGGCCCTTTTGACAAGAAATGGGACCTGCAGATGGTGGCTATCACGCAGAATGGTGAGAAGCAGAAGACAGAGAAGAGTGGACGCTCCGGAGCGCTGCCGTGGATAGGGAAAGGCTATTACACGACTTCTATATATATAAATAATGTGGAGGATCGGCATGTGGAGCTTTGTTTCGACGGGGCGATGGCGGAGCCGATGGTTTATGTCAACGGCAGGTTGGCAGGCCAATGGACTTACGGCTACACGCCTTTCAAGGTCGACATTACACCTTATATAATAAAGGGCAACAACCGCGTCGACGTATCGCTCCACAACATGGAGGAGAGCAGCCGCTGGTATCCGGGAGCCGGTCTCTACCGTCCCGTGAGCCTGGTCACGACGGACAAGACACACCTTGATTCGTGGAAGACTTATGTCAGGACGCGGCGGGGCACCCGTGACAAGGCGGTGATGACGTTCGGAACCACGCTTGTGGGAGCACCGAAGAATTTCCATGGAAAACTGCTGATGACCGTCGTAGACAATGGAACGGGAAAGGAGCGCATTTATGACTCTTTATTCGTGGAAGGTTCTTCTTTCAACGGTGGCTTCGTCGTCAAGGATCCCAAATGGTGGACACCGGAGACTCCGAACCTCTATACGCTGAAACTGACGTTGGCGAATCGTGATGGGAAAGCACTGGACAATCTCTCCATGCGCTTTGGCATTAGGACCGTTAAGGCTGACTCCATCCATGGCTTCCGGCTCAACGGTGTGAGTCGCAAACTCCGGGGTGTCTGCCTCCACCATGACCTCGGTCCGCTCGGCGCTGCCGTGAACAAAGCGGCTATTATCCGACAGATAAAGCAGCTGAAGGAGATGGGCTGCGATGCCATCCGTACCTCGCACAACCTCCCCTCGCAGATGCAGATGGAGGTGTGCGACTCCCTCGGCATGATGGTCATGGCGGAGAGCTTCGATATGTGGATCTACCCGAAATGCAAGAATGGCTACGCCCGGTTCTTCAAGACCTGGAGCGACAAGGATATCACGGCACTCGTGGAGGCGAACCGCAACCATCCCTCCGTCGTCATGTGGAGCATCGGCAATGAGATCCCGGAGCAGTGGAGCTATGAGGGCAGGGTGATTGCCGAACACTTGCAGAACCTCTGCCATAAGCTCGACCCCACACGGCCTGTGACCCAGGGCATGGACAGGGCAGAGGATGCCTTGAAGTCGGGCTTCGCCCAGGTGATGGATATCCCCGGCTTCAACTACCGTGTGTATAAATACGACCGTAACATCAAGCAGTTGCCGCAAGGCTTCCTCTTGGGCTCGGAGACCGCCTCTACGGTGAGCAGCCGTGGTGTGTATAAGTTCCCTGTCAAGTGGGGCGTGGCACCGGAGGACAAGGACGGGCAGTGCTCGAGCTACGACGTGGAGTGGTGCGCGTGGAGCAACCTCCCCGAGCAAGATTTCATGGCGATGGAGGACAAGCCTTACACCATCGGACAGTTTGTGTGGACGGGCTACGATTACCTCGGTGAGCCTACTCCCTACGATGAATATTGGCCGAGCCGCAGCTCTTATTTCGGCATCATGGATCTCGCGGGTCTTCCCAAAGACCGCTATTACCTCTACCGTTCCGTGTGGAACAAGACGTCTCATACGCTGCATGTCCTTCCTCACTGGACGTGGCCCGGCCGCGAGGGTCAGGTTACGCCGGTCTTCGTCTATACCGATTATCCGGAGGCGGAGCTCTTTGTCAATGGTAAGTCGCAGGGCAGGGTGAAGAAGGATTTGACGGTCCACTTGGAGCAGCATCCGGCGCAGGCTTCCTGGAAAGACCCTACCAAGGCGGAGGAGGCTGCGCACTATGCCACGCGCTATCGCCTGATGTGGCCGAATGTGAAATATGAACCGGGTGAACTGAAGGTCGTGGCTTACGATGCTCAGGGGAAGGCTGCCGCCGAGACCGTGGTCAGGACAGCGGGGGCCGCCAAGGCGCTGAAGCTCAAGGCTGACCGCACGGAGCTGCGCAAAGGCGTTGATGACCTTGCTTATATCACCGTGTCGCTCGTCGATAAGGATGGAACCGAACTGCCGCAGGCTGACGACCGCATCGATGTGGAGGTTCATGGCGCAGGCGTTTTCCAGGCTGTCTGCAATGGCGATGCCACATCGTTGGAGCCGTTCACGAAACCCACGATGAAGCTCTTCAGCGGCAAGCTTGTCGTCACGGTGAAGGCAGGGACGAAGAAAGGCACTATTCAGCTTGTCGTGAGCGACAAAGCGAAAGGGCTGAAGAAGAAAATGAGCATCAAGGTGCTATAGTTGTAAACTCTACGTTGCACTTTTTCCCTAAAATATTATAATGTTAGAGAATTAATGAGTACCTTTGCAGCGGCTATCAGTTAGCTCAAGAAAGATATATCTTTAGTTACAATTAATATAACGTTATAAACTTTATGAATTTCACTTTGTTAGTCACCGTGTTGCTGACGGCTGTCACATTGGTGGTGGGTGCTTATGTCATCGCCAAGCTGATAGGCCCTCGGTCGTACAATCCGGTGAAGGGTGAGCCTTTCGAGTGTGGTATTCCCACGCGTGGAAGCAGCTGGATGCCGCTCCATGCCGGTTACTACCTCTTTGCCATCCTTTTCCTGATTTTCGACATTGAGACAGTGTTCCTCTATCCCTGGGCCGTCGTGGTGAAGGATTTCGGCAGCATGGCTCTCGTGAGCATCGGGTTCTTCCTCGTAGTGTTGGTTTTAGGCTTGGCTTATGCCTGGCGGAAAGGAGCGTTGGAATGGAAGTAAGAAAACCGAGTATCAAGAGTATTCCTTACAACGAGTTTAAGGACAACGAGACGCTGGAGAACATCGCTTCTGAGCTCAACGACGGCGGTGTGAACGTGGTGCTGGGGTCGCTTGACCAGATGATCAACTGGGGTCGCAGCAACTCGCTGTGGTCGCTGACCTTCGGTACAAGCTGCTGTGGTATTGAGTTCATGGCTGTGGGTTGTGCGCGTTACGACTTCTCTCGCTTTGGTTTCGAGGTGACACGTAACTCTGCCCGCCAGGCAGACCTCATCATGTGCGCCGGCACGATCACCAACAAGATGGCACCGGTCTTCAAACGTCTGTACGACGAGATGGCTGAGCCTAAGTATGTCGTGGCTGTCGGTGGTTGCACGATCTCCGGCGGTCCTTTCAAGAAGAGCTACAGCGTCGTTCGCGGCATCGATCAGATCGTGCCTGTGGATGTTTATATCCCTGGCTGCCCTCCGCGTCCTGAAGCTATCCTTTACGGTATGATGCAGCTGCAGCGTAAGGTGAAGGTGGAGAAGTTCTTCGGTGGTGCCAACCACAAGATGAACAGTGATGAGAAGGCGATGAGTATGGGCTTAGGTGGTCTTCACGGTATCAGCAACGAGAACCTCTCGGGGGCGAAGATCGGGGAGAAGAAGCCTATCATCATCTCTGCTTCTCCCAACAAGGAAGAGGTTGAGGCGCTCGGCAGAGAGCTTGACCAGCTGGAGAAGGAAGGTGAACAATTCAGAGTCAATAAATAATTAAGGAGTCGAAATGAAATTAGAGAATAAAGAATTCGGATTTGACAATTTCGCCGCTGAGATGGCGAAGTTGAAGAATGAGCAGTATTTCGATTTCTTAGTGACAATCGTTGGCGAGGACTTCGGTGAGGAAGGTCTCGGCTGCATTTACATTCTTGAGAACACACAGAGCCATGAGCGTGTCTCGGTGAAGCAGATTGCCAAGGTGGTGGACGGTGACAACTATGTGTTGCCCTCTGTCATCAGTCTGTGGCATGATGCTGACCTGCTTGAGCGTGAGGTCTTCGATTTCCTCGGCATCAAGTTCCTCGGTCATCCCGACATGCGCCGTCTCTTCATGCGTAACGACTTTACCGGTTATCCGCTGCGTAAGGACTTCGACATGAGTCCGGAGGCTAACCAGTTCCCCATGACCGATGAGCCGGAGACCGACTGGACCACAGAGTATGGACTCGACAAATATGGCCATCTCACGGAGACCAAGCATCGGCTGCTCGGCGATGATGATTTCGTCATCAACTTCGGTCCTAACCACCCGTCCACGCACGGTGTGCTTCGTCTGCGCACCGTAGTCAACGGCGAGACCATCAAGCATGTCTATCCTCACCTCGGTTATATCCACCGTGGCATGGAGAAGATGATGGAGAGCATGACCTATCCTCAGACGCTGGCACTGACCGACCGTCTGAACTATCTCTGCGCCATGCACCATCGCCATGCCCTCGTAGGGGTCATTGAGGAAGCCCTCGGCGTGGAGCTGTCCGACCGTATCCACTATATCCGTACGATCATGGACGAGCTGCAGCGTATCGACAACCACTTGTTGTTCCTCGGTACCTGTGCCCAGGACCTCTCCGCCCTCACGGCGTTCCTGTATTGTATGCGTGATCGTGAGCATGTGCTCAACGTCATGGAGGAGACCACTGGCGGACGACTGATCCAGAACTATTACCGTATCGGCGGATTGCAGGATGATATCGATCCTAACTTCGTGCAGAACACGAAGACGCTCTGCAAGTATCTCCGTCCGATGATTCAGGAATATTTGGATGTCTTTGGTGACAATGTCATCACGCACAACCGTCTCGAGGGTGTGGGCTACATGAACCTCGAGGACTGCATCAACTATGGTGTCACGGGGCCTGCCGGTCGTGCTGCCGGCTGGCACAACGACGTGCGCAAGAATCATCCTTACGATCTCTACGATAAGGTGGAGTGGAAGGAGATCACGGGCACGGGTGCCGACTCTATGGAGCGTTATATGATCCATATCAAAGAGATCTATCAGAGTCTTGATATCATCGAGCAGCTTATCGACAACATCCCCGAGGGTGAGTTCTATATCAAGCAGAAGCCTATCATCAAACTTCCTGAGGGCCAGTGGTGGTTCTCTGTGGAGGGTGGTGCCGGTGAGTTCGGTGTCTATCTCGAGAGTCGTGGTGACAAGAGCCCTTACCGTGTCAAGATGCGCCCGATGGGGCTGACCCTTGCCGGAGCGTTCGACAAGATGCTTCGCGGTCAGAAGATTGCCGACCTCATCGCTACAGGTGCAAGCATCGACTTCGTTATCCCTGATCTGGACAGGTAAAAAGAATGATGAATGATTAATTTGAAATGTGGAATGCTCTCATTGAAGAATGTGAAATGAAGAATGAACTTTCAACACTGAACATTTAACACTGAACATTTAACATTCAACATTACAAACCAAGTCATTCAACATTCAACATTTAACATTCAACATTACTAAGATATGTTTGATTTTTCAGTAGTAACAAAATGGTTCGATGCTTTGCTCCGTCAGACTTGTGGCTTGAGCAATTTTTGGGCCGTCTTGATAGAATGTGTGATTGTGGGCCTTATCGTGCTGACGCTCTATGCCCTCATCGCCATGTTCATGATTTATTTTGAGCGTAAGGTCTGCGCGTTCTTCCAGTGTCGTCTGGGCCCTATGCGTGTAGGTAAGTGGGGTATCTTCCAGGTCGTGGCCGACGTGCTGAAGATGCTCATCAAAGAGATCTTCGGTGTGGACCGCTCCGATAAGTTCCTCTACACCCTCGCTCCGTTCCTCACCATCATCGCTTCCGTCGGTACGTTCTCGTTCCTTCCCTGGAACAAGGGTGCCGTGGTGCTCGACTTCAATGTCGGCGTGTTCATGGTGACGGCTATCTCATCTATCGGCGTGCTGGGTGTGATCCTCTCGGGTTGGGGGTCAAACAATAAATACTCCGTAGTCTCCGCTATGCGTGGTGCCGTGCAGATGATCTCTTATGAGATCTCCCTCGGTCTGTGTATGGTGACTGCTGTGATCCTTTGCGGCTCCATGCAGCTCAGTGATATCATCGGTGCTCAGACGGGTCCTTGGAAATGGCTCATCATCCAGGGCCATATCCCCGCCATCGTCGCTTTCCTCATCTTCCTCGTTGCCGGCAACGCAGAGGCCAACCGTGGCCCGTTCGACCTGGCAGAGGCTGAGAGTGAGCTGACCGCCGGTTATCACACCGAGTACAGTGGTATGGGCTTCGGCTATTTCTATCTGGCTGAGTATCTGAACCTTGTGGTCATCTCCGGTCTGGCTGCTACGATCTTCCTCGGAGGATGGGCACCGCTGAACATCGGTATCAGTGGTTTCGACACGGTGATGAACTATATCCCAGGCTTCATCTGGTTTGCTGCCAAGACGTTGCTCGTCATCTGGGTGCTGATGTGGGCACGCTGGACGTTCCCCCGTCTGCGTATCGATCAGATCCTTACCCTGGAGTGGAAGTATCTCATGCCGTGCATGCTCCTGACCCTTACGGTGATGACAGCTTGCGTGGCGCTGGGCTTGACGCTTTAATTTATAGAACAACATTAAAAGATAATCCTATTAGGTTATGTCACAATATTTTAAAGGTATCAAGGATGCTACCAAGACATTGGCCACAGGCTTGAAGGTGACGATGAAGGAATACTTCACCCCGAAGTCGACGGAGCAGTATCCTGAGAACCGCAAGACCACACTCCATGTCTCGGCGCGTCACCGCGGCCGTCTCGTGTTCAAGCGTGTGGAAGACCCCAATGACCCACAGGCCGTGAAGCGTGGGCTGAAGGTCGGTGATTATAAATGCACTGCATGCACCATGTGTGAGAAGGCTTGCCCGAACGACACCATCAAGATCACGGCGCATATGGCAGAAGATCCTGAGACGGGTCGTAAGAAGAAAGTGCTGGATGATTATCAGTATGATCTTGGCGACTGCATGTTCTGTCAGCTCTGTGTCAATGCATGTAATTTTGACGCTATTCATTTCGTCAACGACTTCGAGAATGCTGTCTTCGACCGCAGCAAGCTCGTGCTCCACCTCGACAAGGAGGTTTATCAGGGTGGCTCGCTGCCTAACCTCATCGACGGCGGCGCTCCGTTGACCATCGGTAAGTTTAACACTAAAACCAAGTAAGATAATGGCTAAGTTAGTAATGTTCTGTATTTTAGCTGTGGTCGTCCTTGGCTCAGCTGTTATGTCCATCTGCACGAAGAGCATCATGCGTGCAGCTACATGGCTGTTGTTTGTGCTCTTTGGTATAGCAGGATTCTATTTCCTCCTCGACTATACGTTCCTCGGTGCTGCCCAGATCAGCATCTATGCCGGTGGCATCACGATCATGTATATCTTTGCCATCCAGCTCGTCTCTAAGCGCTCTCTTCAGAACCTTGTGGCTCGCTTCAAAGGGGTGCGCATCGCCCAGGCACTGATCATCTCGCTCATCGGCCTCGTCGTCGTGAGTCTTATCCTTGTGAAGAACCACTTCATCAATGCAGCGCTCGATGTGGCTGATGTAGAGGTTCCTATGAAGCAGGTCGGTCAGGCTATGGTCAGCTCCGGCAAATATGGTTATGTACTTCCGTTTGAGTTCATCTCAGTGTTCCTGTTAGCCTGTATCATCGGAGGTGTAATGATAGCAAGAAAGGAGGACAAGAAATGATTTCTGTTTATGCATTCCTCGGAGTCAGCACGTTGCTGTTCTTCATCGGTGTCTTCGGTTTTGTAACCCACCGCAACCTTGTGGCTATGCTCATCTCTATTGAGCTTGTCCTTAACTCGGTCGATCTGAACTTCGCCGTTTTCAACCGTCTGCTCTTCCCCGGTCAGTTGGAGGGCGCGTTCTTCACGCTTTTCTCTATCGGTGTGAGTGCGGCAGAGACAGCAGTGGCGTTAGCTATCATTATCAATGTTTACCGTAACTATCACAGTGACCAGGTGAACAGTATTGAAAACATGAAATTCTAATTAGTTATGAGTTGATAAGTTAATGAGTTTATAAGTTTATAAGGCTCAAGAACTCAAAAACTTCCAACTCAAAAACTCAAATTACAATGGAATATAGTTATTCATTTTTAATACTTCTTCTCCCATTCCTGAGCTTCCTGGTCCTGGGACTGCTCGGTATGAAGATGAAGAAGCCCGTCGCCGGACTCATCGGTACGGCAGTGCTTGGTGTGCTGTGGTGCATGAGTCTTTACACGGCTTACGAATATTTCTTTGCAGTGGGCAGAGACGCTGCCACGGGACTTTATCCGACCGTGACGGTGTTCAACTTCACGTGGTTGAAGTTCACTGACCTGCTGACGTTCAACATCGGATTCCGTCTGACACCAATCTCCGTGATGATGCTCATCGTCATCACCACCGTGTCGTTTATGGTTCATATCTATAGCTTCGGTTATATGGCGGAGCGTGACGAGAACTATAAGGCAGAGGGTTATGAGAAAGGATTCCAGCGGTTCTATGCTTTCCTGAGTCTCTTCACCATGTCTATGCTGGGTCTGGTGGTTGCTACGAACATCTTCCAGATGTATCTCTTCTGGGAGCTCGTGGGTGTGTGCTCGTACCTGCTCATCGGATTCTATTATCCGAAGCACGCTGCCGTACACGCTTCTAAGAAAGCATTCATCGTCACCCGTTTCGCGGACCTCTTCTTCCTCATCGGTATCCTTTTCTACAGTTTCTATACAGGTACGTTCAACTACGACCTTACCGCTGATCCGAAGCTGGTGACGGAGCTCCCCGGTGCAGCGTGGGTTCTTCCGGCTTCTCTCTTCCTGATGTTCATCGGTGGTGCTGGTAAGTCGGCAATGTTCCCGCTTCATATCTGGCTCCCTGACGCCATGGAGGGTCCGACGCCTGTGTCTGCCCTCATCCATGCGGCTACGATGGTTGTTGCCGGTGTTTACCAGGTGGCTTCGCTGATGCCTATCTGGGTGGCATACGCTCCCAACACCTTGCATATCGTGGCTTACATCGCTGCCTTCACGGCTTTCTATGCAGCCGCCGTGGCTTGCTGTCAGCGTGATATCAAGCGTGGCCTGGCATTCTCGACGATCTCTCAGATCGCTTACATGCTTGTAGCCCTCGGTGTGGTGACCTCGATGGAAGGTGAGGGAAGTGTTGGTTACATGGCTTCCATGTTCCACCTCTTCACCCACGCTATGTTCAAGGCGCTCCTCTTCCTCTGCTCCGGTGCCATCATCGTTATTATTGGCTCCAACTTCAAGGATTACATGGGTGGCTTGCATAAGTATATGCCAATCACGAACATCTGCTTCCTCATTGGTACCATCGCCATCAGTGGATTCTGGCCGTTGGCCGGTTTCTTCTCCAAGGATGAGATTGTGGATGCTTGCTTCCATTTCTCTCCGTATCTCGGTTGGTTCATGACGCTTGTCAGTGGTATGACGGCCTTTTATATGTTCCGTCTCTATTATGTCATCTTCTGGGGTGACAGCTACTATGAGCAGGATCCCGAGCATCGCCGCAAGCCTGCTGAGGTTCCCTTCGTCATGTGGGGTCCGCTGGTGTTCCTCTCTCTGATCTCTATCGTTGCCGGCTGGATTCCAATGGGTCACTTCATCTCTCTCAATGGTCATCCTGAGGAGATCGCCCTTCAGCATTTTCAGTTCGGTCCTACAGCATGGATCTCCCTGTGTGTAGCAACAATCGGTTTCGCGCTCGCTACTTACATGTACGCTCCGAAGCACAACCCGTTGCCCGACAAGCTCGCAACAGCCATGCCGCGGCTGCACAAGGCTGCCCTCAACCGCTTCTATATCGACGATGCCTGGCAGTTCTTCACACATAAGATCGTCTTCGGTTGCTTCTCTATTCCTATCGCCTGGTTTGACCGTCATGTCATCGATGGCATGTTCAACTTCTCAGCTTGGGCTACTCAGGAAGGTGGTGAGGCGATCCGTCCCTGGCAGAGTGGCGATGTGCGTCAGTATGCTATCTGGTTCATCACTGGTTCAGTGGCATTGACGCTTATCCTCATATGTATATTATAATGTATATTGAAAAATAATATAAGATGACTTTTCTAACATTATTCGTCATTATACCGGTTGTGATGCTTCTCTGCCTGTGGCTTGCCAAGAATGACACGCAGGTGCGCATCGTGATGGCTGTTGGCTCAACGGCACTGCTTGCCCTCGCCATCTATCTCGTCTTCGCTTTCATTGGAGCGCGTGAGACTATGCCGGCCGAGAAATTCCCATTCCTCTTCGGCGACGCCATTCCTTGGTTCAAGCCGTTGCATATCTTCTACCGTACAGGTGTGGATGGTATCGCTGTGGTGATGATTCTTCTTTCTGCAATCATCGTCTTCACCGGTACGTTTGCATCGTGGCAGCAGCATCCCCAGCAGAAGGAGTATTTCCTTTGGTTCACACTCCTTTCAACGGGTGTCTTCGGCTTCTTCATCTCTGAGGATCTCTTCACGATGTTCATGTTCTATGAGGTCGCCCTCATCCCGATGTACCTGCTTATCGGTATTTGGGGAACAGGTCCTAAGGAGTATTCAGCCATGAAGCTGACTTTGATGCTGATGGGTGGTTCAGCACTCCTCATCATCGGTATCTTGGGTATCTACTTCTTCAACGGACAGTTCAGCGGCACCTATACGATGGATGTGATGCAGATCGCTACGCTGCACGCCATCCCCGTGAGCATCCAGAAAGTGTTTTTCCCCTTCATCTTCATCGGTTTTGGTATCTTGGGAGCCCTCTTCCCGTTCCACACATGGTCTCCTGACGGTCATGCCTCAGCGCCTACGGCCGTGTCCATGCTCCATGCCGGTGTGCTGATGAAGCTCGGAGGTTACGGTTGCTTCCGCATTGCTATGTTCCTGCTCCCTGATGCTGCCCAGCAGCTGTCATGGATCTTCCTCATCCTGACAACGATCTCTGTTGTCTATGGTGCACTTTCTGCTTGTGTTCAGACCGACCTGAAGTATATCAATGCTTATTCTTCCGTCTCTCACTGCGGCATGGTGCTCTTCGCCCTGCTGATGATGACCCAGACCGCTTGCACGGGTGCTATCCTTCAGATGCTTTCTCACGGTCTGATGACGGCTCTCTTCTTCGCTGTTATCGGTATGATCTATCACCGCACGGGTACCCGTGACGTCCGCCGCTTGGGTGGCTTGATGAAGATTATGCCGTTCCTCTCCGTAGCTTACGTTGTTGCAGGTCTTGCCAACCTCGGTCTGCCAGGCTTCTCCGGCTTCGTTGCAGAGATGAACATCTTCGTAGGTTCATTCCAGAACGCTGATGTGTTCCATCGTACATGCACCATCATTGCTTGTACCTCTATCGTTATCACGGCTGTCTACATCCTCCGTGTGGTGGGTAAGATCCTTTATCAGAAGGTTCCCAATCCTGAGTATTTCAAGCTCACGGATGCCACATGGGATGAGCGTATCGCTGTCGGTGGTCTGATCTTCTGTGTGGCAGGCCTTGGTCTTGCTCCACTGTGGGCTCAGAATATCATCAACGACGCTGTCGGTCCGATGATTAGTCATATCATGGGGATGTAATAAGTTAATGAGTTAATAAGTTTTTGAGTTGTTAAGTTTTGGGCTTTAAGATGGCTGGTAGTTACCAAAAGACATTTTGCAGGCTTCGAAACTCCAATGACTCAGAAACTCAAAAACTAAACAACTCAGAAACTCATAAACTATAAATAAAATGAATATCGATTACAGTCAATTTCTGAATATGATACCAGAGGTCACACTGATGGCTATCCTGCTGATAGTGTTTGTGGTGGATCTCTTCACGGCACAGAAACCCTCTGCGCTCGCTGTCCATCAGGCCGAGGCGGGTGAGCTGGCTTTGGAGAAAGAGAGAACGGTGGCGCAGGCTCCCGTGGCCGCGCTCCGCAAGTGGTTCAATCCCTTGGTCTGTGTGCTGCTCTTCATCCATATCCTCATCAATATCTTCCCCACAGCTGCCTCTACAACTTTCGGTGGTATGTATGAGACCAATGCGAGTATCGGCGTTATCAAGACCATCCTTGCCTTCGGTACACTGATCGTGCTCATTCAGGCACGTGAGTGGCTCCAGCGCCCCGACACGGCTTTCAAAGAGGGTGAGTTCTATGTGCTTGTGATCTCTACGCTGTTGGGTATGAACATGATGGTAAGTGCCAACCACTTCCTTCTGTTCTTCCTCGGTCTTGAGATGGCGTCCGTTCCTATGGCGTGTCTCGTGGCGATGGATAAATACCGTCACTACTCTGCAGAGGCAGGTGCTAAGTTCATCCTTACGGCTACTTTCTCAAGTGGGGTGATGCTCTTCGGTATCAGCTTCATCTATGGTGCAACTGGTTCGCTCTATTTCGACGACGTGGTGGCTAAGCTCACAGCGACCCCGCTCACCGTCCTTGGTATGGTGTTCTTCTTCTCCGGCCTCGGCTTCAAGATCTCGCTTGTCCCGTTCCATTTCTGGACAGCAGATACCTATCAGGGTGCTCCGACGAGTGTCACCGGATACCTCTCCGTGGTATCTAAGGGTGCCGCCGCTTTTGCGCTGTGCGCGATCCTTATGAAGGTCTTCGCGCCGATGGTCGAATATTGGCGCTATATGCTGATGGTCGTCATCGTACTCTCCATCACCGTTGCCAACCTTTTCGCGATCCATCAGAAGGATCTCAAGCGATTCATGGCTTTCTCCTCGATCTCGCAGGCAGGTTATATCGTGCTGGCTGTGCTGGGTGACTCAGCGATGAGCGTAGTGGCGCTGAGCTACTATGTGCTCATCTATGTAGTGGCTAACCTCGCCGTCTTTGCTATTATCGCTTCCGTAGAGGAGCACAACAATGGCACGGTCAACATGGACAGCTACAACGGTTTCTACAAGACCAATCCGCGTCTGAGCTTTCTCATGACGCTCGCCCTGTTCTCTCTCGGTGGTATTCCTCCCTTCGCAGGTATGTTCTCCAAGTTCTTCTCGTTCATGGCGGCAGCTCACGGTGCCCAGGTGACGACAACCATCGGTGCGCTGACCTATGCGGTGGTGTTCATCGCTTTGGTCAACACGGTCATCAGCTTGTACTACTATCTGCTTATTGTCAAGGCTATGTTCATCAAGCCTAACGATCATCCGCTGCCTACGTTCAAGAGTGCTGCGAGCACCAAGCTGGCGCTTGCTATCTGTACTCTCGGTGTCGTCGCCTTTGGCGTTTGCTCCGGCGTGTACGACTGGATCGCAGCTGCTGCAGGGATGTAAGTCATAACTTTTCCGCTATCCCCTCTGAAGGAGGTAATTTTTGATTCAATCATGAGCCGCATGGCTTGGGTGCGTGATTCGTTTCACCACTCATGCCATGCGGCTTTTTTACCGCTGAAATGTTAAAACGAAGGTTCTTGAAGTGTAGTGCAAAACTTTAACCTTTGTTTACCAAAAATATATCTCTGATAATCAGGGTGTTATAAAAAAGTTACAGAGAAGGATAAAAAAAGTGGCTAAAAAATGAACAACGTATTGAAAAAATGCCTACCTTTGCAGCGTTGTTAATAAACAAGATTGTTTTACAGATTTAAAAAGCAAAGAAAATGAAGAAATT
>Ga0256404_1001453_pt1 | contig 57055 bp, 71 predicted proteins | sample RumenRJG_01DNA_FD_185990 | JGI IMG/M metagenome (GOLD analysis project Ga0256404, IMG submission 185990) | Bovine rumen microbial communities from Lethbridge, Alberta, Canada - RJG_01 | ecosystem: Host-associated > Mammals > Digestive system > Stomach > Rumen | place: Canada: Alberta | collected... | reverse complement strand
GAAAATATTCAAAAGATGTTAAAACTAATATTAGGCTGCCTTTTAATATCTTTATCATATAATATTTTTATAGCTCCTAATAAATTAGTTTCTGGAGGAGTAAGTGGGCTTGCGATAATTATTAACAATGTAATAAATTTACAAAATTCCACTATCATATTGATAATGAATTCAATACTCCTAATTTTAAGTATGTTTTTTTTAGGAAAGAAAAAAACAAATGCAACAATACTAGGATCAATTTTATTCCCAATATTTGTAAGAATTACTGAAAATATAAATGTTTGGTTAAAAATAGATACAAGTTCAATATTATTTTCTACAATTATTGGCGGAATTATATTCGGTGTTGGAGCAGGAATTATCTATAAAGCAGGATTCACTACAGGTGGAACGGACATATTAAATCAAATTGTTAGTCAATATTTTAAAATAAGTATAGGAAATAGCATGTTAATCATAGATGGAGCAATTGTTATAACTTCAGGTTTATTTTTCGGAATAAATAATATGATGTATTCTATAGTTTTATTATATATAATAAGTTTAATATCTGATCGAGTAATACTAGGTATATCTGAAAGTAAAGTTTTCTTTATTGCGACAAGCAAAGAAAAAGAAGTCAAACTATTTATTATAGAAGAGTTAGGACATGGAGTAACTATATTCCATGCAGAAGGAGGATTTAAAAATAAAAATCAAACTATTTTAATGACTACTCTTCCAACAAGAAAATATTATGCATTAAAAGAAGGAATAAGAAAAATTGATACTGAAGCCTTTTATATAATTACCGATACATATGAAGTATTTGGAGGGGAATAAATGAAGAAAAACAAACAAACAAAAAAAGGATATCGATTATTTTTGATATTAATATCATTACTGTTAAATGCTTTATTATATAATTTGTTTTTATTGCCACTTAAATTAGTAACTGGAGGAACAAATGGCTTAGCTACCATTACACACTATTTATATAATATAAATCCTTCACATATGGTAATGTTAGTATCCCTTTCTTTAATTATAATAGGGTATATGTATTTAGGCAAAGAAAAAACAGCAGGAACATTAATTGCATGTTTTTTATATCCAGTATTTTTAGAGCTAACCTCAAATATAGGGAATTATATTAAAATAGACACCTCAGACACCTTACTATTAGTACTGTTTTCTGGCGTTTTAAGTGGAATTGCTAATGGACTAATGTACAAGAGTGGATATAGTAATGGAGGATTTCCAATTATTTCTCAAATATTATATGAAAAATACAAAATATCAATTGCAAAGACTAATTTAGTAATCAATATTATAATAGTACTTTTAGGAGCAGTTTTTTTTGGATGGACAAATGCCTTATATGCAATGGTATTTTTATATATAAATAGTATAATAATGGATAAAGTACTTTTAGGTATTTCTAAAAATAAAGCATTTTATATAATAACGACTAAAGAAAATGAAATAAAACAATACATAATAGAAGTATTAAATCATACAGTTACTACATTTAATGTAAAAGGTGGCTTTTTATCAAACAAAAGAAGAGTATTACTTGCCGTTGTACCAACCAGAGAATATTACAAGCTAACAGAAGGAATAAAAAAAATAGATAGTGAGGCATTTTTTGTAGTAACAGACGCATATCAAGTAGAAGGTGCAAAATAGCGTAAAAAAAGAGGATTTTTATTATCTTCTTTTTTTTAATTGCAAAAGTGTGATATAATAAAAGAACTAAGGTGGTGAATAAAATAGATGGATTTAATTAGAATAAGAAATGTAGAAAAAAAATATAAGAATGGAGTAACAGCCATCTATGATTTAAACTTAGCAATAGAAAAGGGCTCATTTGTCTTTGTAATTGGGGGATCAGGAAGTGGAAAGTCCACTTTAATAAAAATGTTATATAGAGAAGAGAAACCTACAAAAGGACAAGTAATAGTAGGTGGCTTAGATGTTGCTAAATTAAAAAACAAGAAAGTATACAAATTAAGAAGAAAACTTGGAATTGTATTTCAAGATTATCGCTTGCTTCCGAAGCAAACAGTTTTTGAAAATGTAGCTTTTGCTTTAGAATGTATAGGAGAAAGAAGAGACATTATAAGGACAAAAGTCTTGAAAGCATTAGAAGATGTTGGATTAAAAAACAAGGTTCATGAGTATCCAGATAATTTATCAGGAGGAGAACAACAAAGAGTAGCTATTGCAAGAGCAATTGTAAATGATCCGAAATTATTATTATGTGATGAGCCAACCGGAAATTTAGATCCGGAAAAAAGTATGGAAATTATGAAAGTTTTGGAAAGCATTAATAAAATGAGAGGAACAACAATAATTATGGCTACACATGATAAAGAAATTGTAAATAAAATGAAAAAGCAAGTTATAACTTTAAAAGATGGTCATTTAGTAAAATTTAAACAGAAAGGAACCTATGTTGAATGAAGCCATTTAGAATGTTAGGAAGAAGCATCCGTGATGCAGTTAAAAGTGTAATCAGAAATTTTTCTCTTTCACTAGCTTCAATATCTTGTATTACAATTACTTTAATTATTGTTGCAGTTGCTATAATAGCCTCATTAAATGTTCAAAATTTTACGGAAGCAATCGAAAAAGATATGACAATAGTTGTTTTTGTAGACAATGATTCTGATGAAGACGATGTTAAAGAAATAGAGAAAGAAATAAAAAAAATAAGTAATGTAGAAAAATATACATATCAGTCCAAACAAGATGTAAAAGCAAAAATGCAAGAAGAGTCAGAAGTGTTTAATACTGTTCTAAACAACTGGAATGATGAAGAAAGTCCATTAAAAGACACTTTCCAAGTAAAAGTAAAAAAAATAAAAAGAATTAAGCAAACAGCAGAAAAAATAGAAAAAATAGATAACGTAGCTATAGTACGATATGGTGAAGGAATGGTCGATAAAATGGTTTCAGCATTCTCTTCAGTTGAAAAAGTAACGTATGGAATAGTAATCGCTTTAGTATTAGTTACAATATTTTTAATTGTTAATACAATAAAATTAACAATATCAGCAAGAAAAAGAGAAATAAAAATAATGCGATTAGTAGGAGCAAGCAATATAACAATAAAATTACCATTCATAATTGAAGGAATGATTTTAGGACTATTTGGTTCAATTGTCCCAGTGTTAATAGTAACATATGGATATTTGGCATTTTATAAACATTTTGATGGATATTTATATTCCAAGTTAGTTCAGCTCATAAAACCAGAGCCCTTTATTTATCAAGTATCTCTAGTAGTTATTGGAATTGGTATTTTAGTAGGTATGGTAGGTAGTGCAAGAGCCGTAAGAAAGTATTTAAAAATATAATGAAAGAAAAAGTATTAGTTATTATTTCAATTGTACTGGTATTAGTATCTCTAGTAGCACTACCAACAGATACTAGTGCCAAAACAATACAAGAATTTGAAGCTGAAGTATCCAAATATACAAAGGAACTAGAAAACAAAAAAGCCAGCTTAGCAAAAAATGATGCCGAAGTAAAAGAAATTAAAAATAAAATAGCTTCTATTGAGTCTCAAATTGCATCAGCTGAGGCAGAAATAGAGCAATTACAAATAGAAATAGAAGAAAGCCAAGAAGAAATTCAAAGGAAAAGCGAAGAAAGCAAAAGTATTATTTCATATTATCAAATAGCAGATGGAGAAAACTCATATTTAGAATATGCCTTTGGAGCCAATGACATAACGGATATGATTTATCGTTTATCAATTGTTGAACAACTTACAGAATATAATGACAAAATTATGAAAGAATTGGAACAATTAATAAAAACTAATCAGGAAAAACAAAAACAACTTGAGGAAAAAGAAAAAGAATTAGAACAACTTAAACAAGACTTAAAAGCAGAACAAGCAAAAATTGAAGCAGACTCTCAAACAATAAGAGAAAGTATGCCTTCAATTGAGGAACAAATAAAATCTGCAAAAGAAAGTGTTAGTTACTATAAAAAACTTGGATGTGGAGCATCAGAAGACATTCAAAAATGTGAGTATAGAGTATCTCAGTCATCACAAAGTGCATCTCTTCCAAGCGTAGGCTTCTTTTCAAGACCAATGGGTGATGGCTATATAGTCAGAGGAATGTCTGGAGGCCATATGGGATATGATTTAAGTAGCAGCAACAAGTCAATACCTATATATCCTATTGCCGCTGGATCTGTACACGCTATATACACAGACAGTTGTACATCTGGAAGATGGTGTCAAAACATGGGATTCTCATGTAATGGAAATGCAAAAATTGTAGTAATTAAACATAACTATAATGGTAAGTATATCTACTCTTCATATGTCCATTTACGAAGCTATGGAAATATCAGTGTTGGATCAGTTGTTTCAAAAGATACTATTATAGGATATATGGGTACCACTGGATGTTCAACCGGATCACATCTACATCTAGAAATTGCAAACTGTCATTGGAAAAATGGCGGATGTAGTTATGGGGCATATACTGGAAGATTAATTAATCCTGGAAACTTGATAAAAATCCCATCAAGATGGTCAAATAGATAGGCAAAAGCATTTAGAGTAATTCTAAATGCTTTTTTTGTAAACTATAAGTGGATTTAAGAATAAAAAAAACATCGGTATAATTCAAATTGGTGTAATAATATATGGATTCAAATAAAATTGGTAAATTTATTTATACTTTAAGAAAAGAAAAAAACTTAAGTCAATATCAATTAGCTGAAATGATTCCAATTAGTAGGCAAGCAGTATCAAAATGGGAAAGAGGAGTAACAATTCCTGATTCTTCAACATTACTTAGATTAAGTGAAATATTTGATGTTACAATAAATGAATTATTAAATGGAAAACGATTACAAGAAAATTCCATTGAAAATCTAGAATCAACTACATTAGAAATAATAGATCAACATAATATCAAAAAAAAGAAAGATAAAAGAATAATAGTCATACTAGGAACAATAATATTCATTCTTATATTTTCCTTTTTATTATACTATTTTATAACATCATATAGTTCAATAAAAGTGTATAAAGTAGGAGGAACAAATGAAGAGATAGATCTTTATGATGGATTATTTATTGTTACAAAAGAAAAAGCCTACCTAAAATTAGGAAAAATAAAAAATAGAACGGACGAAATAATAAAAATAAATGTAATTCTCAAAAAGAAGAATAAAGAAATTTTAGTTTATCAAGATTTAGATATAGATGAAATCATAATTATATATAATGGATATAATGAGTGCGTATTATCAGAAAATATTAAATATTTTTTAAATAATAGCTTTCTTGAAATAGTAAAGAAAAATATGGAGACAGAAAGAATTAAACTAATATTTAAAAGAGATTTTGTAAACAATAATTTTCTTTATAATACAAAAAAGAACATAGATAAAGATAATAATACATATATAAATAATGAGTCAAATGAAATAAACGTTATAGACGCAATAAATATTATTAAAGAAAATGGAATTTATGAAAATGATAGTTATATCTTTACATATAAAAATACTAAATATATTTATTTTGATAATATAGAATTATTAAGAATAATAACAGAAGATAATAATACCATGGATTTGTTTGTAAAAAAGAAACAATATATTTGTTCAAGTAGTGCCAAAAGCAATAGCCAAGAATGTATAAAATATACAAAAAAATATATAAAAAAACTAAATGGAACTTAATAAGTTCTACCAAAAATCAGTAGTAGCTGATAAATTGAAAATGAAAGGAGGTAAGCCATGAAAAAAATAGTTGGAGTTTTTATAATCCTAGTTGCCGTTTTAAGTTTTAGTAAAAATGTATATGCAGAAGAAGCTGTTTACTACACAACTTCTAATGGAATAGAATTAACAGAAGAAGAATATAACTTTTTAACTCAATTTTATTGGGATGGATATCCAGATATCATGACAATAGACCAATATGAGGAATTCAAAAATTCAGATTTACTAGATAGAGAATTAATTGTAAAATATGCTAAACAACCAGAAAATACTCCTCGTTCAACTAGTCACGCAACAAATGCTAAAGTATTAAAAATAGCTGCTGCATGTTCCTCAAGTGATTGTATGGTAACAATCAATTGCGAATGGACATTAAATCCAGCAACTCGAAGTTATGATGTTATTGGAGCATACTTAAGTGGTGTTTCGCTTTTGTACCATAATCAGACATATGTTTCATCTACAAGCGGTGCTACATTCTTCAATAATTTAAAAACTGCATATAACGGAATAGGAAATTCTGTAAAGCTTCCATCGTCTGGAACAGATGTTATTATTAATATGACAATTACCACGACCAGAGGCGGAACAATTTATGGAAGCTATCAGCATGCCATGTCAAATACTACTTTACCAGTTAGTAAATATTACAATTTCTCATTAGCAGGATATGGAAATGTTTTCTCATTCTATGGAAGCGCCGTAGGAATCTATGATGGAATGGGTGGAGTAGATATAACAATTTAGTAAAAAAGGCTTATATATTCTAAAAAACACAATAGAAAGCTATTGTGTTTTTGTTAAGTTATGATATGATTAAACTGAGGGTTAATTATGGAAATAATATTATCTATAGATGACAGTAATTTTTATAAAAAAATAAAAAAATATAAAGACAAAGAAGATACTATATTATTAAAACAAAATAATAAAATTATAAATATAGATAATATTGATAATATTGATTCTTTTAATGATATAGACAAGAAATGGAAACTATATAGTGTAACCGCTGTAAATATTAAAAATATTGAGAAAAGATATAACTATATCTATGACTTAGTATGTGACTATTTAGATAATGAATTTCAAGAAAAAAATATTTGTCAATTTAGAAACAACAAATGTATTGGTGTAACAGATGGATATCATTGCAAAGAATCAGTGTATGGGTGTTGTTATGGAAGAATACGAGGATTATGTAAGAATTTTAATAATGGAAAGTGTAATATTAAATCCATATCATGTAAATTATTTACTTGTAGATATTTAAAAAAAAATAAAATTAAGTATAATTCAGAACATATTCCACTACTAAAGTATTTCTTTAACAAAAGACAAAAAAAAATTATAGAAGATTCCATATTTATTGACAAAGAAGAAATTATAAATATGTTATTAAATAAAAAAAGAAAGAGGTAAAATATATGAACGAGTATAAAAGTAGTGGTGAATTTATTACCAAATTAGAAACAAAAAACTATAAAATAGGAAGCTTTGATGTGTTTTTAGATAAGTCAAAAGCATTGTTGGAAACTTATTGTCCTGATAGTACTGATGAATTATTGAAAAAGCTGCCAACCACTCTACGAGCAAGTATAGTAGATAAAAAATCAAATGATTATGTAGGTTTTATAAGTACAATAGATATGAATAATCAGAATGGATACACTTCAATACTATTAGAAACAAACCAAGAATTAAAAAATGAAGAGTTAGAAGAAATTTTAGAAGAGTATAAAAACTATTTATTTAATGATTTAGGAATTAGTCAAATAAAAGATTTAATAGTAGTAAACGGAAAACAAATAAAACAAGAACATAAAGATATTATTTCTAGGTCAATTCAACCAAAGAGCGAAAACTTAAAAATTGGAATAGAAGATCAAGAAAAATCAAGATTTGAAGAAATGGGATATAATATTCCGAATTTATCTTTGCCTTGTACTTTAATAGATTCTAATCAAACAATCGGTATTATAGGCCTTACAAATTTAATATGGTCAAATAGAAGAGCAAATTTACAAATGTTTTTTAACAAAGAAATTAGTGATGATTTTATACAAGAATTTGCTCCAAAAGTAATTAATGAATATTTACAATACTTACATGACAGCAATTTATATAGTGTTTCAATGTCTGTTTCTGGAAGTAATAAAAGCCTGTTAAACGTTATAACAAATTCTAATATGAATTATTATGCTGCAATTCCATATGCTGCCTCTTTTGAAAACAAAATTGACACAAATTATCTATTTGAATCTTATCCAGATATGATAAAAGAAAATGAAATATATCTTCCAGAAAACAAAATAATAAATAATGAACCAATAATAGAAAAAAGTCTTAGCGAAGTAATTGACTTAAAAAATGGTTTCTTCGCCTTGAACCCAAATGTATTCGAAAAAAGAAATGTAGATATTAATAAAGTTGTAAAAGGACATATAGAAGCTATGCAAAACAGGAACAATTTTTCTATTCCAGTTGGTGAAGACAAATATATGATACAAGAAGGAAACGGAAAGTATGGTATGTCTAAAGCTGTACAAAATTATTCATACATTCTTTTTGACAATAATTTTAACTATTCTGGATATATAAATATATTAAGAGAAAATGCAAAAAATGCTGAAGTTGAAATAGGAATAAAACCAGAATTACAAAATCTTGGACTTGGTACCTCCCTTTTAACAGGCTTCTCAGAAGAATTATTTGATAACGGTTACATGAGTGTTACAGGTTCAGTATTTGATTTTAATACGCCATCTAAAAGAATGTTTGAAAAAGTTGCTAAATTCAGCGGAAAAAGAATAGGTGGTTATTACATAAATGGAAAATTATGGGATATGAATATGTATACAAAAGAAAATGAATCAGAATTTAAAATTCACAAATAAAAAACTTGAAAATTACTTTCAAGTTTTTTCTATCTATAATTATAATTAATTAAATTTGAAACCATATCATAAACTAAACATAAATTTAGAACAAATACATATTGCCATTAAAATTATTTATACAAGGATTTACTATCAAACTATAATTAAAATAAGGGCAAGAAAATTACCAGTTTTGAAGAAAAATAAGTTAATTTCTTGTTAATTTATATATATAATGTTAAAATAACTAAGTACTTGAAAACGTATTAGAAAACTTTTTAGTTCTAAATGAAAAAAAGGTGATAAGATGAACAAAAATTATTTTTATTCGAGAGAAGAAGATTTTGTAAGTAATATGTTTGATGAAATAAAAGATTTTAAGGATTATATAGATATTTTAAATTATTATTTACTTTACTTTGAAGAAAGAATAAAATATCAACAATATAAAGCAAAAGAAGAAATATTTAAAGATGAAGACTCCATACTATTATTTGAAGAGGTCTATAATTTTTATGAAAGAATGATGTATGAATTAACAAACTATGATGATTATCAAGAATATATTATTCATGAAGATGAAGATTCAATTGCCTTATCATATGTAGGTGATATTGATATCTATGAGCTACAAGAAAAAAAATGGATGATAATGTTAGATAATTGTACTAAAATATACTTTATTACCCTTGAAGATGAAACAGATGAAGATTCTGATGAATACTATGTATACTATGATGTTACCATATATGAAAGACAGAATAATAAATATAATATAAAAAAAATCAAATTAAAAGATAACGAAGAACTTGGATTATCAGACTTAAATGTTAGATATGAAAAACCAACTAAATGGCTAAAAGAAAAAATAATAAATAGAAAATAATAGGAGATGTATATGTTTGAATTAGTATCAAAGTATAAGCCTTCAGGGGATCAGCCAACAGCTATAAAAGAATTAGTAAAAGGAATAGAAGAAGGAAAAAAGGAGCAAGTGCTTTTAGGAGCAACAGGAACTGGAAAAACTTTTACAATAGCTAATGTTATAAAAGAAACAAATAAACCAACCTTAGTATTAGCACATAATAAAACACTAGCTGGTCAATTATATAGTGAATTAAAAGAATTATTTCCAAACAATAGAGTAGAATATTTTGTTTCATATTATGATTATTATCAGCCAGAAGCTTATGTTCCATCTACGGATACATACATTGAAAAAGATTCTTCTATAAACGATGAAATTGATGAATTACGTCATGCAGCAACATCAGCATTAATTTCTAGAAGAGATGTTATAGTAGTAGCTAGTGTTTCGTGTATCTATGGTATTGGTGAAGTAGAAGAATATAAAAATAAAATGTTAACTTTAACAGTTGGAGAAACAATACCAAGAAATAAAGTATTAACAACATTAATCGAAATGCTTTATGAGAGAAATGACATTGATTTTAAAAGAGGAACATTTCGAGTAAGAGGAGATGTATTAGAGATAATCCCTGCCGGGCAAAGAAATACTGGATACAGAATAGAATTCTTTGATGATGAAATAGACAGAATAGCAGAGATTGATGTTTTAACAGGAGTAGTTGTAGGAAATGTAAAAAATGTTAGTATATTTCCAGCAAGTCACTTTGTAGTAAGTGATGATAAATTAAAACTAGCAATAGAGCGAATCAAAAAAGAATTAAAAGAAAGACTAGATGAATTAAAAAAAGATAATAAATTATTAGCGGCAGAAAGATTAGAGCAAAGAACAAATTACGATATAGAAATGCTTGAAGAGACAGGCTTTTGTTCAGGAATAGAAAACTACTCTGCCCCTATGGCAGGAAGGAAGAAAGGGGAAACACCAACTACCCTTATGGACTTTTTTCCAAAAGACTATCTATTGGTTGTTGATGAATCCCATGTAACTCTTCCTCAAGTAAGAGGAATGTATAATGGAGATAGGGCTAGAAAACTAAATTTAGTGGAATATGGTTTTAGATTGCCAAGTGCTCTTGATAATAGACCATTAAAATATGAAGAATTTGAAAATAAAATAAATCAAGTAGTCTATGTTTCCGCAACACCAGGAGATTTAGAGTTAGAACATACAAATGGAAAATACATAGAACAAATTATTCGACCAACTGGATTATTAGATCCAACTATAGAAGTTAGAAAAACTGAAGGACAAATTGATGATTTAGTAGGAGAAATTAATGAAAGAATAGAAAAAAATGAAAGGACATTAGTAACAACCCTTACAATTCGTATGGCAGAAGAACTTACTAATTACTTAAAAGAATTAGATATAAAAGTAGCTTATTTACATAGTGAAGTAAAAACCCTAGAAAGAATGCAAATTATTCATGATGTAAGAACAGGAAAATATGATGTATTAGTTGGAATTAACTTATTAAGGGAAGGATTAGATATTCCTGAAGTGAGTTTGATTGCAATACTTGACGCGGATAAAGAAGGATTTTTAAGAAGTAATAGAAGTTTAATTCAAACAATTGGAAGATGTGCAAGAAATGCAAACGGGCATGTTATTATGTATGGAGATAAAATAACAGATTCAATGAAGAATGCCATTGAAGAAACAAAAAGAAGAAGAAATATCCAACAAAAATATAATGAAGAAAACAAAATTATACCAAAAACTATTATTAAAGAAATTCGTGAAGTTATTTCTAATACTGCAGAAGAAAAAGAGTCCAAAACTACAAAAGTATCTAAAAAAGAATTAGAAAAGAATATAGCACTAATAGAACAAGAAATGAGAGAAGCAGCTAAGAATCTAGATTTTGAAAGAGCAATGGAATTAAGAGATATATTATTTGAATTAAAGTCACAGTAATATATAATAAGATGTAAATTGATGTCAATCAAAAAAAACGCTATCTTCAAAATAATTAAAAGATGTCCTATCATGGTATAATACAATAAAGTAGGTGGTATAGTGTATTGTACAGAATGCGGAACAAAAAATGACGAAAGTTCTCAATTTTGTATTAATTGTGGAAAAAAGCTACAAAAGGAATTAATAAATAACAGAATTAGAAAAGAAAATATAAGCATAAACAAAAAGAAAAGTAACAAAGCTTTATTTATTATTCTTGGAATAATAGGCGGAATGTTATTATTAGGAATAATAATATTTGTAGCTTTATTAGTGATTGGAATAAATTACATAAAAGAAGACTGGCTAACTGGAACATATAGCTGTGGTCCAATCCAAAATATAACAGAGACAAATACTACAATGAATTTTATTGTAAAAGAAGATAAAACTTTTATTATGTCCTATGGAAGAGATATAGTATCTGGAAAATATGAAATTACAAACGTAGATTACGATGGAGATAAAAACTCAAAAAAATATGAGTTAAAATTAACTGCAAATAATCGTTATTTAAATGGAAATTCATATACTGATGATTACTCAACAAATTATGAATTAGTAATAGATGAAAATGATGAAGCGGTTTTAATGAATACAAAATCAATGCAAATATATTATTGTAAGAAAAATATGAAATACGATGAATAAATTAAAAGATAATGTAATTATTATCTTTTTTCGTGGTATAATATGAAACAAGCGAGGTAAAAAGAATGGATAAAATTATTATAAAGGGTGCTAGAGAAAATAACTTAAAAAATATAAATATAGAATTACCAAAAAACAAATTAATTGTAATGACAGGATTATCTGGAAGTGGGAAAAGCTCACTTGCTTTTGATACAATATACGCTGAAGGACAAAGAAGATATGTAGAAAGCTTATCAGCTTATGCTAGACAGTTTCTTGGCGGTTCAGAAAAACCAGATGTTGATTCAATAGAGGGATTATCCCCAGCAATTTCAATAGATCAGAAAACAACTAACAACAATCCAAGATCAACAGTAGGAACAGTTACGGAAATATATGACTATTTAAGACTAGTATTTGCTCGAGTAGGAGTTCCATATTGTCCTAATCATAATATTCCAATTTCCTCACAAAGTATTGAAGAAATGACAAATAAAATAATGGACTATCCCGTTGGAACAAAAATGATTATTCTATCTCCTGTAGTACATGGAGAAAAAGGAACGCATAAAGATCTTTTTGATAAGCTTAGAAAAGAAGGATATGTGAGAGTAAGAGTAAACGGAGAAATGTATGATTTAAGCGAAGAAATAAGCTTAGAAAAAAATAAAAAAGATAAAATTGATGTTGTAATAGATAGAATTGCCTTAAAAGAGGAATCTAGATCAAGATTATTTGAAGCAATTGAACAAGCTACCAAACTATCAGGAGGAAAAGTAGTAATTCAACTGTTAGGAGAAGAAAAAAAAGAAATTGTTTTTTCAGAACAATTTGCCTGTCCTTATTGTGAATTTTCATTACCCGAATTAGAACCTAGAATGTTTAGCTTTAATGCTCCATATGGAGCATGTCCGGATTGCAAAGGACTAGGGATGAATTTGCAAATTGATGAAGAGCTATTAATACCAGATGATACAAAGTCAATAGTTGAAGGTTGTATCAAAACTCTTACAGATGATCCAGAAGGAATTGATTTTAAAAAACTAGAATGTGTTTGTAACCACTATAAAATTAAAATGAATACTCCATGGAAAAAGTTAAAAAGAAAAGAACAAGAAATAATTTTATACGGATCAGATGAGATAATTCATTTTTCATATAGCTCTAAAGGAGGAAACAAATATGATAAAAAGGAGTTTTATGAAGGGATTATAAACAATTTAGAAAGAAGGTACATGGATACATCATCAACTTGGATAAGAGAATGGTTAGAACATTATATGGTAGAACATACATGCGATACTTGCCACGGTGCCAGATTAAACGAAAAAGTATTACAGGTAAAAATAGGAAATAAAAGCATTTCCGAAATAACAGATATGTCAATAAAAGACCTAATTCCTTTTTTTACTTCTTTAGAATTATCAGAGGAAAAAAAAGAAATAGCAAAACTTGTTTTAAAAGAAATATTAGATAGACTTCACTTTCTTTCAAATGTTGGTTTGGAATATTTAACCCTTAGTAGAAATGCAGGAACATTATCAGGAGGAGAAGCTCAAAGAATTCGTTTGGCAACCCAAATTGGATCCCATTTAACCGGAGTACTATATGTTTTGGATGAGCCTAGCATAGGACTTCACCAACGTGATAATGATAGATTAATAAAATCTATGCTAGAGATGAGAGATTTAGGTAATACTTTAATTGTGGTGGAACATGATACCGATACTATGTTAGCATGCGACTATTTAGTTGATATTGGACCGGGAGCAGGAGATGCAGGAGGAGAAGTGGTTGCTGAAGGAACCCCAGAAGAAGTAATGAAAAATGAAAAAAGCATTACAGGGAAATATTTAAGTGGAAAAATGTGCATAGAAACCCCGAAAAACAGAAGAAAAGGCATTGGAAAAAAGCTAAAAATAAAAGGAGCCAAAGAACATAATTTAAAAAATATAGATGTAGATATTCCTTTAGGAACCTTTACTTGCGTAACAGGAGTTTCCGGATCAGGAAAGTCTTCTTTAGTAAATGAAATATTATGTAAAGCGCTTTCTTCAAAGATATATAAAAGTAAAGAAAAACCAGGCAAACATGATAAGATACTAGGAATTGATAAAATTGTTGCGATATCACAAAATCCAATAGGAAGAACGCCGCGTTCTAATCCGGCAACTTATACCGGAGTATTTGATGATATAAGAGAACTTTTTACAACAACAAAAGAAGCAAAAATGTATGGATTTGAAAAAAATAGATTTTCATTCAACGTAAAAGGAGGAAGATGTGAAGCCTGCCGAGGAGATGGAGTAAAGAAAATAGAAATGCATTTTCTACCAGATGTTTATGTCCCATGTGAAGTATGTCACGGAACAAGGTATAATAGAGAAACGTTAAACATAAAATATAAAGAAAAAAATATTGCTGAAGTACTAGATATGAGAGTAAAGGAAGCCTTAACATTCTTTGAAAATGTACCTAAAATTAAAAGAAAACTACAGGTTTTAGAAGATGTTGGATTAGGTTATATCCAATTGGGACAAAGTGCTCCAACTTTATCAGGAGGAGAAGCAGAAAGAGTAAAATTAGCAAAAGAGCTTCAAAAACTATCAACAGGAAAGACAATATTTGTTCTAGATGAACCAACTACGGGACTTCATACGGATGATATTAAAAGATTACTTGAAATTCTCCAAAAAATAGTGGATAATAATAATACGGTAGTAGTGATAGAACACAATCTTGATGTAATAAAAGTTGCTGATTATATTATCGACTTAGGCCCAGAAGGTGGAGATGCAGGCGGAGAAGTAGTTGCAACAGGAACTCCAGAAGAAGTATCTAAAGTTAAAGAATCCTATACCGGACAATTCTTAAAGAAAATTCTCTAGAGGTGAGAAAATGCAGATCATAATAAAAGAAAAGAATAAAACAAGGATAAACCGTTTACTAGATTGGATAATATATATGATTGGTTATACAATAGTATTTATACTTGTAACTAGTTTTTTCAAGTCCTTTCATATAGATAGTAAACATCTTATTATTTGGTCATTTATAATTGTACTAATATTATATATATTAAATAAAACAATTAAACCAATTTTAGTAACATTAACTATACCTATAACCGGAATAACATTAGGATTATTTTATCCTTGTATAAATGTTTTTATATTAAAATTAGTAGATTGGATATTGGGAAAACATTTTGAAATTGACAGTTTACTTGTAGCTCTTTTAGTAGCAATTCTTTTATCAATTACTAACTTTATCATGGAAGAAGCTATTAAACAAATAATAGAAAAGGTAAAAAAACATGACTAAAGATTTTATTAGAATTGGAAGTATTCATATTAGATGGTATTCTATAATTTTAATGATAGCGGTAATTTCTGCATACTTAATAATATGTAAAGAAGCAAGAAAAAAAACAACGAAAGATGATTTAATTGTAAACATAATATTTTATGGACTATTATTTGGTATTTTAGGAGCAAGATTTTATTATGTTTTATTTAATATGAATTATTATATGAATAATCCATTAGAAATATTTATGACATGGAATGGGGGACTGGCCATACATGGAGGACTATTATTTGGATTACTATTTTTAATCATATACAGCAAAAAAAAGAATATAAATATATTATTGCTACTTGATATAATAACCCCTGGGCTTATCATAGCGCAAGCTATTGGAAGATGGGGAAATTTTTTTAATCAAGAAGCATATGGAAGAGCTGTATCATTATCTTTTCTAAAAAGGTTATGCCTACCTAATTTTATTATACAAAATATGTATATAGATGGTCATTATAGAGAACCAACGTTTCTCTATGAATCATTTTTTTCTTTTGTAGGTTTTTTAATTATTATATTACTGAGAAAAAAGAAAAATATAAAGGTTGGACAACTAACAGGAATATATTTAATATGGTATGGAATAGAAAGACTAGTAATTGAGACATTTAGAAGTGATTCATTAATGTTTGGTAATATAAAAATAGCTCAATTAATATCTATAATATTTATTTTAACTGGAGTATTTTTATATAATAAAAATAGAAAAAAAGACAAATTTTATAATAATGAAGTATTACAAAAGGAGAACAAAAATGTATAAAAAAGTAGTTGTAATGGGTGGAGGAACAGGAATTTCATTTTTACTAAGAGGATTAAAAGATTTTCCTGTAGATATTACTGCTGTAATAACTGTATCAGATAACGGAAGATCCACAGGAAAATTAAGAGAAGAATTTCATATACCAGCAGTAGGAGATATAAGAAAAGTAATAACTAATTTATCACAAATTGATGAGCCAATTAAAGAAATGATGTCTTATAGATTTAAATCTAAAGGAGATTTAAATGGTCATGCAGTTGGGAATTTGATTTTAGCAGCAATGTTGGATATAACCGGCTCATTAAACGAATCAATAAAACACTTAAGCAAATTATTAGATGTAAAACATACTGTGTTACCAATATCAGAAGATTCCAATTTAACTCTAATGGGAGAAGACGAAGAAGGTAATATTATAGAAGGAGAAGAGCAAATAACCAAGTCTCCTAAAAAGATAAAAAAAATATTTTATAAAGAAGAACCAGAAGTAACAAAAGAAGTAATAGAAAGAATACTTGATGCAGATTTAATTATTTTTAGTATGGGAAGTATTTATACTAGTATTTTACCTAATATTATTTGTAAAAAAGTACAAGAAGCACTAAATAAAACAAAAGCCCCTTTAATGTATATATGTAATATTGTTACTCAACCAGGAGAAACGGATAAGTATACAGTAGGGGATCATGTAAAACTATTAAATAAATATTTAGATAAAAGGAAATTAGATGTTGTTATTGCAAACAAAACCAAAATAGATAAAAAAATTGCAAAAAGATATGAGACAAAGGAGCAAAAAGACCCTGTGTTAATTAATTATGAGCAAATTAAAGAAATGAACATAGAGTTAATAGATGCAGATTTAATGACAATAGAAGATAATACATTAAAACATGATAGTCTAAAGTTAGGTTCTATTATATTCTCATACCTTATGAGAGATTAATATGTCATTTACAATACAGATAAAAGAAGAAATATCAAGCATAGAAACATCTAAGTCTGAAATGATTGCAGAATTATCTGGATATATTAGAAACAATCATTCCAGTGAAAAAAAAGAAATAGCATTAACAACAGAAAATAAATTTTTAGTAGAAAGAATAACAAGTTTTATAGAAGAAATGTATAAAATCAAAGCCAAAGTAGATATCATCAATAATGCTAATTTTAGTAAAAAAGAGCTATTTGAAATTACAATACCAGAAAACATTAAAAGTATATACTTTGACTTAGGTATAAAGAATAATAAGGGAGAGTATTTAGAAACCCCACCTGATTATTTAATAGAAGGAAACGCAGAGCTAAGAGCATACTTGAGAGGCGCATTTCTTCAATCAGGAAGCATAAGTGACCCAAATACCTCAGGATATCATTTAGAGATTTTAATTTTTAAATCGAGCGAAGCAGTATTCATACAAAAAATATTAAATTCTTTTGATTTGAACGCTAAAATTTTAAGTAGAGATAAAGGTTATATGATTTATATAAAAGAAGCAGATAAAATTAGCGACTTTTTAAAAATAATTGGTGCAAATAAAGCAGTTTTATATTATGAAAATATTAGAGTATTTAAAGACAAAAAAAATCAGACTAATAGACTAAATAACTGTGAACAAGCTAATATAGACAAAGTCGTACAGACTGCTCATGATCAGCTTAAAGAAATTGAAATAATTGAGAAAAATGATGGAATAGTTTTATTAGATGATAAAGTAAAAGAGGCTATATTTTATAGAAAAAAATACCAAGAGAGTTCTTTAAAAGAACTAGCTGAAATAATTTCTATTGAAACAGGAAAGAAAATCACAAAATCTGGGCTTAATCATAGATTTAGAAAAATTAAAGATCTAGCTAAAAATTTCAAAAAAATGAACGAGGAAAGCATAAACAAAGATAAATAACATATATTTTAATGATAGTTTCAAAAAGAAACTATTTTTTGTGTAAATCAAAGTGTATTCTTAAAAAAAAATAAGATAACTAAAAAAAGTTATGATATACTAAATAAAAATAGGAGTCGATAAAATGATAGAACAAATAGAAGTTATTATTAATGATGAAGTGTTTAAATATAGTAAAGGGATAACTCTTCAAGAAATATATATGGAGCATCAAGAAAAACACCAATACCCGATTATACTTGCTAGAGTAAACAATAGACAAAAAGAATTATCATTTCAATTGAAAGATAATTCAAAAGTTGAGTTTATCGATTTAACATCTCCAGAGGGAAATCGTGCCCATATAAATGGTTTAACATTTATGCTAATATGTGCTGTAAAAAAACTATTTGGAAATAGTGCTAACGTTATCATCCAACATTCAATAGACAAAGGAATATATTTTCAGACAACTTTTAGACTTACAGAGGAAAAGTTGCAAAAAATTAAAGAAGAAATGAATAATATTATTTCAAAAGACTTACCTATAACAAAGTTAACAATTGATAGACTTGAAGCAAAAAAATATTATAATGATATAGGAGAAAACGTAAAAGCAGAAGTTTTAAAATATAATACAGATAACTATATTCATTTATATAGATTAGGTAATAATTATAATTATTTTTACAATTTAATGCCACCATCTACGGGAAAAATAAAAGATTTTGACTTAACATATGAAAGTGCAAGTGGATTTGTATTGAGATTTCCAACTATATATATAAAGGATAAAATTCCTGAATATATTCATCATCCAAAAATGTTTGATGTATTTCGTGAATTTAAACAATGGGGAAAATTAATTGGTATAGAAAACTCTGTAGATTTAAATCGAATAGTTTCAACAGGTAAAATTAGTGATTTAATAAAAATAGACGAAACAATACAAAGTAGTAGATTATTAAATATTGCTAAATCAATAAATGATAAAAAAAATGAAGTAAAAATAGTTTTAATTGCCGGACCATCATCGTCTGGAAAAACTACAACGTCAAGAAAGCTTTGTATGTACTTAAAAAGCTTTGGATTACATCCAAAAACAATAGGAATGGATGATTATTTTGTAGATAAAAAAGAAAATCCAGTAGATGAAAATGGAAATCCTGATTATGAGTGCTTAGAGGCCCTTGATTTAAAATTATTTGATAATCAAATGGAGGCTTTATTAAGAGGAGAAAAAGTAAGAATTCCAACTTATAATTTTGTAATAGGAGAAAAACAATTTCGCCAAGATATGCAATTAGAAGACAATGATATATTAATAATAGAAGGAATACATGCTCTTGATACAAAAATACTTACAAATATTTCAAAAGAAAAAAAATATAAGATATACATATGCCCTTTAACAGAATTAAATATGGATAATCATAATAGAATTCCAACAACGGATAACAGACTACTTAGAAGAATTGTTAGAGATAATAGAACAAGAAATTATTCCGTTGAAGACACTTTAAAACAATGGCCAAGTGTTAGGGCTGGAGAAGAAAAATATATATTTCCATATCAAGATGAAAGTGATGCAACTATAAATTCAGCGGCAATATACGAAATAGGCGTATTAAAGACATATGCTGAACCATTATTGTACTCAGTAGAAAGTGATTCTCCATATTATGAAGAAGCAAAAAGACTGATAAGATTTTTAAGATTATTTCTTCCAATCCCGTCAGACTCTATACCAGAAGATGCTGTTATTAGAGAGTTTATTGGAGGAGGTTACTTTCACGAATAAAATATCCACAAAAACTGTGGATATTTTATTTTTTATCATTATCTTTCTCATCATCTTCTAGTAAACAAAATTCAATCATACTAATAATAACATTATTAAATGATGTATTATTAACTTTAGCAATTTCCTCAACTTTTTTTGCTAAATCTTCTTTCAAATATAATGATTTATAAACTGATGATTCTTTTTGTTTAGTATTTTTAGGTACAAATTTCATATATATCACCTATAAATATTCTAATATTTTTACTTAACAAAATATATATTAGAAAAATATGCTAGAAAAATCTAATATATTGTGATAAGATTATATTAGAAAGGAGTGTATAAAATGAAAACTAAGAAATGTAAACATTGCAAAGAAGAAATTGCTAAAGATGCAAAAAGATGCCCAAAGTGTGGAGGAAAGCAAGGAATACCAGGATGGACTAAAGCCATAATAATAATCATAATTATTATATTCTGCTTAGTAGGATGTGTTAATGGATGTACCAATGCAGTAGATGATGCAGTTAAGGAAACTAAAAACTCATATAATGATATCAATGGAAAAACCTCATTTAAAATAAATGAAACATTCCAAAATAAATATGAAAAAATAACTATGACAGAAGTAAACACTAATTTTACAGATTATAATGAATATGTAGGACCAAAAGAAGGCAATAAAGTTATTGCAGTAAAATTTGAGATTGAAAATATCAATGATGAAAACGATGAATTATATGTAAGTAGTTTAGAATTTAATGCATATGTTGATGGCGTAGCAGTAGATCACTTCTATGGAGCTGCAGATAGTTATAATGATATAACAGCAACTCTAGGAAAAGGTAAAAAAGCAATAGGCTATGTATTTTATGAAGTACCTTTAAATTCTAATGAAATTAAAGTAGAATATAATGCTAATTTTTGGGTAGATGGAACGGCAACAGAATTTGTAATTCAAGAATAATTTTTTAAATATCCACAACAATTGTGGATATTTTATTTTACACTTTAAACATGTCAAAAGAATTTGTAATTGTTGAAAGAAAAGAAATAAAAATATATAATAAAAAAAGGAGGATTAAAAATGATAAAAGTAGCAATTAATGGATTTGGAAGAATTGGAAGATTATGTTTCCGATTAATGGAAGAAAACCCAGAATTTGAGGTAGTAGCAGTAAATGATTTAACTGATGCTGAGCAACTAGCATATTTGCTAAAATATGATACTAATCATAGAAATTATCGTATCGATGAAATTCATGCAGAAGGAGATTACATAGTAGTAGGAAATCGCCGTGTAAAGGTATATGCAGAAAAAGATCCAGCATTATTACCTTGGAAAGATTTAGAAATTGATGTAGTATTTGAGTGTACAGGCTTATTCACCTCAGATGAAAAGGCAATGGCACATATAAATGCCGGGGCAAAACATGTAATTATTTCCGCTCCAGCAAAAGGAGACATAAAAACAATCGTATATAATGTTAATCACAATATATTAACAGGAGATGAAAAAATAATTTCAGCTGCAAGTTGTACAACTAACTGTTTAGCCCCAGTAGTAGATGTACTTGATAAAGAAATTGGAATAGTAAAAGGTTATATGACAACTGTTCATGCTTATACAAACGATCAAGCTTCATTAGATATAGCCCATAAAAAAGGACATTTAGCTAGACGCGGACGTGCATGCGCAGCAAATATTGTTCCAGCATCAACAGGAGCTGCATCTGCTATCGGACTTGTTTGTCCAAACCTTGCCGGAAAATTAGACGGAACAGCAATGCGTGTTCCAGTACCAACTGGTTCTGTTGTAGATTTAACTTTAGAATTAAAAAGAAATACAACAAAAGAAGAAATAAACGCTATATTAAAATCTAATACGAATGAAACACTAGAATATACTGAAGATCCTATAGTTTCAAGTGATGTTATAGGTAGACGTTGTGGCTCTCTAGTAGATGCCTTATCAACAAATGTACTAGAAGTAGATGGACGACAATTAGTAAAAGTTGTATCATGGTACGATAATGAAATGAGTTATACAGCACAGATGGTTAGAACAGCTAAATATTTAATGAGTATGTAAGGGGAAGAAACGATGTTTTATTTAATAATATTTGTAATTTTCATATTATTAATATCAATTAGACAAATTGATGAATATGAAAGGGGAATTTTATTTACGTTTGGAAAATTCTCTAAAGTTCTATCTCCAGGATGGAAAATTGTTTTACCAGTTATTCAATCTTATAGAAAAGTTGATATTAGAACAAAAGCAGTAGACGTTCCAGAACAAGAAACAATTACGAAAGATAACGTTTCTATTCGTATAAATGCTGTTATTTATTATAAGATTTTTGATGCAGGAAAAGCAATTTGCGAGGTACAAGATTACTATTATGCGGTTAGTCAATTAGCCCAAACTACAATGCGTAATGTAGTAGGATCTGTAACATTAGATGAATTATTAAGTGAAAGAGAAAAAATATCAAATGGTATCTGTGAAGTAATTGATAAGGCAACAGATCCATGGGGTGTAAAAGTTGAAAATGTAGAATTAAAAGATGTAAGCTTACCAGAAGAAATGAAAAGGGTTATTGCTAAAGCAGCAGAAGCAGAAAGAGAGAAAATGGCCATATTAACGAAAGCTAAAGGTGAAGAAGAAGCTGCCGAAAGCTTAGCTCGTGCTGCTAATACAATGGGAGAAACTCCTGGAGCTCTACATTTAAGAACACTATCTACATTAAATGACTTGAGTTCTGATCAGTCAAACACTATCATATTTGCTGTTCCAATTGAAGTCTTAAAAGCAGTTGAGGGAATTTCCAAAAAATATGAAAACATAAATAATCATAAAAATGAGGAAATAAAAGAGAATATTGCTAAACAGTTATAAGAGTATCACAAAGATACTCTTTTATTTATAAAAATAAAATAATAAATAGTTGCTTTTCCTTTTTTTAATTTAAAAAAAATGTTATACTTTTGATAGATAGGAGAGATATCATGAAATTGATTAAAGAATTAAATATAGATAATAAAAAAGTAATAATAAGATGCGATTTTAACGTACCAATGAAAGATGGGAAGATAGTTGATGACACTAGAATAAAAGGAGCTTTAGAAACAATTAATTATTGTTTAGAAAAAAATTGTAAAATTATTTTACTATCTCACCTAGGAAGGGTTAAGGAAGAAAGTGATTTGGAGAAAAACAATCTTCTACCTGTTGCTAATAGACTATCAGAACTATTAAATAAACCAGTTCTTTTTTGCGAAAAAACAAGAGGCCAAGAATTAGATAGCTTGGTAAAGGACATGAAAGAAAAAGATATAGTATTGATTCAAAATACGAGATATGAAGATCTAGATGGCAAAAAAGAAAGCGGAAATGATAATGAGCTAGCAAAATATTGGGCTTCTTTAGGAGATGTATTTATAAATGATGCATTTGGAACCATTCATCGTGCCCACGCTTCAAATGTTGGTATTGCTAGATGTTTGCCTTCAGCTGCAGGATTTTTAGTTGAAAAGGAAATAAATGCCTTAAAAATATTAGATAATCCAAAAAGACCATACATAGTAATATTAGGAGGAGCAAAAGTTTCAGATAAGATAGGAGTAATAGAAAATTTAGTAAAAAAAGCCGACAAAATATTAATAGGTGGAGGAATGGCGTTTACTTTTTTAAAAGCCAGTGGAAAAGAAATAGGAAAATCAATTTTAGATGAAGAAAATATTGATTTTTGCAAATCCATTTTAGAAAACAACCAAGATAAAATTATATTGCCAATAGATTGTGCAGTTACAACAGAATACAGTGAAGAAGAACCATATAAATTAAAGGATATTAGTGATATTTCAAAAGATGAGATGGGATTAGATATTGGAGAAAAAACAACCCAATTATTTAAAGATATTTTAAAAAATGCAGGCATTGTGGTATGGAACGGACCATTAGGGGTATATGAATTTGAAAAATATATAAAAAATACAAATGAAATATTAAAGTTTCTAGTGGAGAATAATATAAAAACAATTTTAGGTGGCGGAGATATAGTTGCAGCATCTGAAAAAGTAGGATATAAAGAAAAAATATTTCATGCATCAACGGGTGGAGGAGCAACCCTAGAGTACTTAGAAGGAAAAAAACTTCCAGGATTAGAAGCACTGGAAACAAGTAAATAGAATATGATGCTAAGAGGTGAATAAATTGGCAAAAAGCAAATATCCAACAATTCAATTATTTAACCCTTATTCGGAAGAACATTTAATGATGTTACAAATGTATGAAACCAAAAATGGAAAAAGTTCTAAAGCAAATGAATATATTGAAAAAATTAGAACAACATATAATGAATTAGATTATCACTCAAGAAAAAAGACAAGTAATGAAATAGAAGAGATTGTTTTTATAGAAGAACAATCAGAAATGATAGAAAATTGTTATATTCATGGATATAAGGATATTAAAACATGTAATATATTTCCTTCACCATCTATAAATAATAAACAAAGAAAGAAAATATTATCTATAATAAAATATATAAAACAACATTTACAAACATATAATATTTTTATAAGTGTAGATGATATAGATAAAATGTTAATTCGTGATTTACAAATACAAGGAATGGAAGATTTAGGAAAAACAGAGGATTTAAAAAAACATATATTTTTAATAGAAGAAAAGAATGAATTTATAAATAAGAGGATGATTGCATGAACATAATAAAAAATCTAAAGAAAAATACTTTTTTTCTTCTTTTTATAACATTAATTATACTCTATATTATTTTAAAAGATGACTTTTCCCATATAATTAATGCTTTTAAAAATATTAATATATTATATATTATAATAGCAATGTTAGTATTCTTTATACATATTTCCTTAAAAGGATATGCAAATTATTTAATAACAAATGAACCTAAAAAAGTTTCTATACAAGAAGCAATTAAACATAATTTAATAACACAATTTTTTAATGGTATAACCCCATTCTCTACAGGTGGACAGCCAATGGAAATATATATGCTAACAGAACATGGAATATCAATTCCTAAAGCAACCAATCAGACAATTCAAAGTTTTGTTTTTTACCAAATTGCATTAGTAATATGTGGATTATTTGCAGTTATATATAATTTTATATTTTCTATTTTTCCAAAAATAAAGATTTTAAGTAATTTAGTAATATTAGGCTTTTCAATAAATATTTCAGTTGTGATTGTCCTTATATTGATTTCCCATTCTAAAACAATTATGGATAAAATTTGTAAAATAATTATTAGAATTAATAAAAAAATAAAGTTAAAATTATCCGAAGAAGAAATTAAAGGAAAATTTCTAGAGTATTATGAGGGAGTTAAAGAACTAAAAAAAAGAAGACTCTTATTTATAGCAGGAATAGTTTTAAATATAATTAGTTTATTATGTCTATATAGCATTCCGCTATTTGTATTAAAAAGCATGAATCCTACTAATCCTATGAGTATAATTGAGACTATCACCTCATCGGCATACGTATACGTTATAGGATCATTTGTCCCAATCCCCGGAGCAAGTGGTGGGATTGAATATGGATTTACTCAATTCTATGGAAACTTTATATCAAAAAAAGAATTATCAGCTGTACTATTAATTTGGAGATTTATAACATATTATTTTGGAATAATCATTGGAGCATTATTATTTAATTTTGACAAGAAGGTGAAAAATTGAGAATTGGTATATTTACAGAAACATATGAACCATATATTAGTGGTCTAGTAACAAGTGAAATAATGTTAAAAAACGCTTTAGAAAAACAAGGGCACGAAGTATATGTTGTAACTGCCAACTTAGAAAGTTTTAAGTATGAGTATGATGAGAAAAAAAGAGTTTTAAAGATACCTGGTATTCCAACAGGAATCTATGATTCGAGGCTAAGTAGTATTTATCCAGTACGTGCAGTTAATAAGATAAAAAGCTGGAAATTGGATGTTATACACTCACAAACAGAATTTGCAATAGGAACATTTGCTAGAATATTTGCAAAACAATACAACATACCATTAGTACATACATATCATACAATGTATGAGGATTATATATATTATATTACAAAAGGATATTTTGAAAAGTCCAGTAAAAAACTATTAGAATACTTCACAAGATTTTATTGTGAAACAACCGCAACTGAGTTAATTGTACCAACAAACAAGACTTATAGACTTTTTAAAGAAAAATATAAATTTGAAAAAAATATAAATATTATTCCAACAGGTATAGAAGTGGAAAGATTCTTTAAAGAAAACATAAAAAAAGATGACTGCATAGAATTAAAAAAAACATTAAAAATTGATAAGAAAGATTTTGTACTACTATTTGTAGGAAGACTTGCTGAGGAAAAAAATGTAGAATTTTTAATTAAATGCCAGCAAAAAATTAATCAGAAACATAAAAATATAAAGTTGTTGATAGTAGGAGATGGTCCAGGCAAAGAAGAGTATGAAGAATATACTAAAAAATTAGGACTAAATAAAAATATTATCTTTACAGGTAAAACAGCCTGGGGAGAAATACCATACTATTATCATATTGCTAATGCATTTGTAACGGCATCAAAAACAGAAACCCAAGGATTAACAATTATTGAAGCAATGGCATCTAATGTTGTGCCTGTTTGCATGAGAGATGAAGCCTTCCAAAGCATGGTTACAGAAGAACTTAATGGTTTATTTTTTGAAACAGAAGAGGAATATATTAATAGTATTTTAAAACTATTTAAAAATAGAGAAGAATTAGAAAAGCTTGCAAAACAAGCAAGGATTCAAGCAGAAACATATAGCTCCAAATATTATGGAGAAAAAGTTCTAGAGGTATATAATCGAGCAATCAAAGAAAAACAAAAAGAAAATAAATATGGAATTATATCTAAAATAGTGAAAATAATAAAGGAGAAATTACAATGATAATAGCTCTTAATAATAAATCGAATCTTAATAAGGGTGAGTTTATAAACTATTTATCCCAATTAAATAAAATAGCTACAAAACATAAAATAATTTTATGTCCAACATTTTTAAATATACCAAGAGCTAACATAGAAAATAAAAACTATTTATTAGGAGCTCAAAATGTTAGCAGTAATTCATCTGGCGCCTTTACTGGAGAAATATCTGCCGAACAATTAAAAGAGGAAAATGTAAAATACTGTATTGTTGGTCATAGTGAAAGAAGACTATTTCAAAAAGAATCTCTAGAGGAAATTTCCTCTAAAATTAAAAAACTTCAGGAACAAAACATTATACCAATATTATGTATTGGAGAAACAAAAGAAGAAAAAGAAGCCAATAAAACTATTGATGTAATAAAAAGAGAAATACTATCTGCAATAGAGGATCAAAAAAATATTGAAGAAATCATACTTGCATATGAGCCAATTTGGGCTATAGGGACCGGAGTTATTCCTAAAAATGAAGAAATAAAAAAAGTAATTTCAGAAATAAAAAAAATATTACCTTCAAATAAAGTTTTATATGGAGGAAGCTGCAATGAAAATAATATTGAAGAATTAAATAAAGTTACAGAAATAGATGGTTATTTATTAGGTGGAATTAGTTTAAAAACAAATAGTTTACAAGAATTATTATTGAAATGTAACTAGACACATTAGACAAGTTCGACAAAACTTGTTCTTTTTTTTTCTTTCAATTTTTCTCGACATATTATATAATAAATTTGCGTGGTAAGATAAGAAAGGAGAAAAAATGGATAAAATAAAATTATTAGTTATTGATGATAACAAAGAATTAGTAGGAATGTTAAAGGACTATTTTAATGAGACAAAAGATATAGAAGTATCTTTATCTGCGGAGGATGGAGAAAAAGGGATAATTTTACTTAACCAAAAAAAAGATGAGTATGATATTATTATTTTAGATATAGTAATGCCTAACAAGGATGGGATTAGTGTTCTAGAACACATATATACTCAAAAAATAGGGAAAAAAGTTATTGTATTAACATCACTATGTACTCAAGAAACAATAAGAAAGGTAGCAACTTTAGGAGCAAGCTATTTCATGATGAAACCTTTTGAATTTTCAGATCTTGAGTCAAAAATAAGAGAACTCACATCAAAAAAAATACAAAAAGGACATTCTATAAACCTTTATAATAATAACTTACAAATATCTATTACAAATACTCTTCACGAGTTAGGAGTACCATCTCATATTAAAGGATATCAGTATATAAGAGAAGGAATAACAATTATATACAATAATCCAAGTATGATTGGTGGTATAACAAAAGAGCTATATCCAGAGATAGCAACAAGGTATAATTCAACAATTTCTAGAGTAGAAAGAGCGATTCGACATGCGATAGAAGTAAGTTGGAATAGAGGAAACTGGGATTTAATGGAAGAAATATTTGGACATAGTGTTGATATAGATAAAGCAAAACCTACAAATTCCGAATTCATCGTCACAATAGCTGATAAACTAAGATTAGAATATACAAAGCCTTTAATTACTAATTGAGCTGATTGAAAAATCGGCTCTTTTTAATTTTAATATTGAAATTAATAAAAAATAAATGTATACTTAATTTATAAAATTTGTGTGGAGGAAACATAAAATGGAACGAAAAATAGACAAATTTTTTTTAAAATGGAAGCAAGATATTATTAGAAAACCATTAATACTATATGGTGGAAGACAAATAGGAAAAACATTTTCAGCACTACAATTTGGAAAAAATGAGTATAAAAATTTAATCTATATTAATACTGAAAACAACAATGAAATAACAGAGTTATTTAATAAAGAAAAGGTAACGGAAAAAATAATACTTAAACTGTCACTAATTTCAGGTGAAACAATTTTTAAAGATGATACATTAATTATATTTGACAATGTTTTAGACAATAATATTGTTAAAGGACTTAAACTATTTGGGAGTGAACATAGTAAATACCATATAATTGCAATTACATCAAAACGGGAGAAATTACAAGAATTTAAAGGGGAAGAATTACAATTTAAAAGTATGACAGAGCTTGATTTTGAAGAATTTCTATGGGCAAAAGGAGAAAAGACATTAGCGGAGTTAATAAGAGAATCTTTCATTAAGAGAAAAACTTGTCCATTTCATAAAGTAGCCCTAGATCTATTTCAAGAATACTTATTTGTTGGAGGAATGCCAGAAACAGTAATTGCTAATGTGCAAGGAAAAAACACATATGAAATTGATGCAATCAAACAAAAAATAATAGACATTTATAAAAAAGAATTAATCTCTTCTAATAATCTTATTGACATTCAAAGAGGAATAGAAGTAATCGATTCAATTCCAGGTCAATTAATAAAAGATAATAAAAAATTCCAATACGGATTAATTGGAACAGGAAGAAGAGCGAAAGAGTTTGAAAATAGCATAAATTTTTTAGTAAACAATTCAATTTTATATAGAAGCTTTAAAGTAAAAAATATAAAATCCCCATTAAGCACTTGTAAAGAAATAGATAGTTTCAAACTATATATGTGTGATGATGGATTATTATTTTCAATGTTCCATACAGGATATAAACAATTTTTAATAGATGAAAGACTAAAAGAAACAATTTATGAAAATCATATTGCTAAAACTTTAGTTGAAGGAGGACATTCCTTATATTATTATCAATCAGAAGGAAAAGCTGAAGTAAACGTTGTTATCCAAAATAGAATGGGACAAATAATTCCATTAGAATTGACAACAAGAACTAATTCCAAAGCAAAGTCATTATCAGTTTTTATGAAAAAATATACAGTAAAAGAAGCATACAGAATAACTGAAAATAACTTTCAAATAAAGAAAGATATTAGATATATTCCAATTTATGCAATTTATTGTTTGTGTGACAACAAAATATAAAAAAACTACGCAAATATTTACGTGCGTAGTTTTTATAATGCTGACAAAAAAATTTGTTAATAGTTTTTTTACATTATTACTGATTAACTAATTGTTCCATATCTATTTCAAATAGTAAACCAGGAGCTATATCAAGAGCAACTGATATTTTCCAAACGGTATCAACGGAAAAAGATTTTTTCCCTTTTTTAGATTCATTTCTTCTAATAAATTCATGAGAAACGCCAATCTTTTCTGCAAGTTCTGCCTGAGTAATTCCAGCTTGCATCCTATATTTCTTTATATTTTTAGCAATCTGCTCATAGATATTAATTTCGTACTTATTCATAAAAATACCTCCATAAATATTACATCTAATATTATGAAAGAAAACAAGAAAATTTTATGTAAACAGATTGTTCACAAGATAAAAACAGATATAAATTAAGAAATATTAAAACTAAAAATAATCAAACTCAAAAGGGACTATAATTGACATTTTTAAAAAATAAAAATAAAAAAATAAAAAATAAAAAATAATGTTGATTTATTAAAAAACCTATGTTAAAATTAATTACGTGTGACTGCTTAGATGTGTAAGGTTGCTGATACGCCAGGCAGGGTTGATAGTTGGCTATTAGGTTATTTACACGGAGCAAGTCTATACTAGATATAGGCGAAGGGAGGATACAATATGTCTACAAAAAAAATCCGCATAAAGATGAAAGCATATGATCACAGAATTTTAGATAATGCAGTGAAAAAAATTGTAGAAACAATCAAAAGAACTGGTGGAGAAATATCTGGTCCAATACCACTTCCAACAGAAATTGAAAAATTTACAATTTTAAGAGCTGTACATAAAGATAAAGATTCACGTGAACAATTTGAAATGCGTACACACAAAAGACTTATTGATATCAAAAATCCAACAAAGGAAACAGTTGATGCTTTAGCACATCTAGATTTACCTAGTGGAGTAGATATCGAAATTAAAACTATATAATGGAGGAAAAACAAATGAAAGGAATCTTAGGTAAAAAAATTGGAATGACTCAAGTTTTTACAACAAAAGGAAAGTTAATTCCAGTTACTGTTATTGATGTTGAACCAAATGTTGTTACTCAAATTAAAACAGTAGAAAAAGATGGGTATGATGCCATTCAGTTAGCAACTGATTCAATAAGAGAAAATCTTAGCAACAAGCCAAAAATTGGCCATACAAAAAAAGCAAACACAACACCTAAGCGCTTCTTAAGAGAACTTAGAGGAGTAAACGTTAATGACTACACATTAGGACAAACTATTGGGGTGGACATTTTCGAAGCAGGAGAAATTGTTGATGTTACAGGAACTTCTAAAGGAAAAGGGTTTCAAGGTGTTATAAAAAGACACAATCAGTCAACCGGCCCAATGGGACATGGTTCACAATATCATAGAGGAGTAGGTTCTCTAGGAACAATGCTTCCTATGCACGTTTTGAAAGGTAAAAAAATGCCTGGACAAATGGGAAATGTTCAAAGAACAGTTCAAAATTTAGAGATAATAGATGTTGATGTGGAAAATAGTGTAATTTTAGTTAAAGGAAATGTACCTGGACCAAAAAAATCATTAGTTATGATTCATACTGCAGTTAAAAAGCCAAATGAAAAGAATGAAAAAGCTGACTTAATTTCATATAAAGAAGAGCCAGCAGTAGAAGAAACTGTAGAAGAAACAACTGTAGAAGAAACAACTACAGAGGAATAAAAAACATCACAATATATTAAAAAAAATAAGATAATGTGATGAAAGGAGGAATCGTAGATGAAAAAAATAGAACTTTTCAATCTTAAAGGTGAAAAAGTAAATGACATTAAGTTAAACGAAGAAATTTTTGGAATTACACCAAACAAAGCTGTTTTAAATGATGCAGTTATATTAACGATGGCATCATTAAGACAAGGAACACATAAAACAAAAAATCGTTCTGAAGTATCTGGTGGTGGAAGAAAGCCATGGAGACAAAAAGGAACAGGACGTGCCCGTCAAGGATCTATTAGAGCTGTACAATGGGTTGGTGGAGGAAAATATGGAACTCCAGTACCTAGAGACTACAGCAAAAAACAAAATAGAAAAGAGAGACAATTAGCAATTAGATCAGCACTAAGTGAAAAAGTTGTTAATGATGAGCTAATAGTTTTAGATAATATGACTATTGGAACACCAAAAACAAAAGAGATGCTTCAATTATTAGAAACATTTAATATTAAAGACAAAAAAGTATTATTAGTAGTAAAAGAGTTTGATGACAATATAATATTATCTTCTAGAAACATTGGTAATTTAGTGTTAATACTTGCTGATGAAATAAATGTATTAGACATTGTTGGAACTGATGTTATGGTTGCAACAGAAGATGCAATAAAATATATTGAGGAGGTGCTTAAATAATGAAAGATACCAAATATTTAGAAATAATTAAAGCACCAGTTATTACAGAAAAATCTGAAAATGCAAAAAATCAAGGAAAATATACATTTAAAGTTGACCCTAAAGCAAATAAAATTGAAATAAAAGAAGCAATTGAAAAAATATTCAATGTTAAGGTAACATCTATAAGAACTATAAATGTTAAACCAAAGAAGAGAAGAGTAGGTCGTTATTCTGGATTTACAAATCGAGCAAAAAAAGCAATTGTTACTTTAGCTGAAGGACAAACAATTGATCTTGGTTAGAAGGAGGAAATAAGAAATGGCAATCAAAAATTATAAACCAACTACACCAGGACGTAGAAAAATGAGCACTCTAGTTAATGATGAAATAACTAAAAGTACTCCAGAAAAATCTCTTACAATAACAGTAAAAAAGAAATCAGGAAGAAATAATCAAGGGAAAATAACAGTTCGTCATCAAGGTGGAGGAGAAAAAAGGAAGTATCGTATCATTGATTTCAAAAGAAATAAGAAAAACGTACCTGGAAAGGTAGCAAGTATTGAATATGATCCAAATAGAACTGCAAATATAGCACTTATAAACTATGCAGATGGAGAAAAAAAATATATCATTGCCCCAAAAGGATTAGTCGTTGGAACAATGGTTGAATCCGGAGATAATGTAGATATCAAAGTTGGAAATGCACTACCAATTATTAATATACCTGTTGGTACAATGATTCATAACATAGAATTACGTCCTGGCAAAGGTGGAGAACTTGCAAGATCTGCTGGGGCATCTGCTCAAATATTAGGACGTGAAGATAATTACGTAATGATTCGTTTGTCAAGTGGAGAGCAAAGAAAAGTGCTTGGTAGCTGTATGGCTACAATAGGAGTTGTTGGAAATGAAGATAACTCACTAGTGAAAATTGGAAAAGCAGGACGCAAACGTCATATGGGAATAAGACCAACAGTACGTGGTTCTGTAATGAATCCAAATGACCATCCACATGGTGGTGGTGAAGGACGTGCACCAGTTGGACGTAAAGCACCAATGACACCTTGGGGTAAACCAGCACTTGGATTAAAGACACGTAAGAAAAAACAATCTGACAAGTTCATAGTACGTCGTCGTGGAAGTAAATAGGAAAGGATGATTAAGAAATGGCAAGAAGTTTAAAAAAAGGGCCTTATGTATTTAAAAAATTATTAAAAAAGGTTCAAGAATTGAATAAATCTGGAAAAAAAGAAGTCATTAAAACATGGTCACGCCGTTCCACTATATTCCCTGATTTTATTGGACATACATTTGCTGTACACAATGGAAAAGAATTTATTCCAGTATATGTAACAGAAGATATGGTAGGACATAAATTAGGTGAATTTGCATTAACACGTAAATGTGGTGGACATGGTTCAGACAAAAAGAAATAAAAAATGACTAGGAGGATAATTATATGGAAGCAAAAGCAATTGCTAAAGGGCTAAGAATTTCACCTATTAGAGCACGTTTAGTAGCAGATATGATACGTGGAAAAAATACAAGTGAAGCATTATCTATATTAGAAAATGTAAACAATAAAGCAGCTAGATTAACAAAAAAAGTATTAAACTCTGCAATAGCAAATGCTGTAAATAATAACGGTGAAAATGCTTCAAACTTATACATAAAAGAAGCAAGAGTCGATGCCGGTCCTGTAATGAAACGTCACTTTTTTGATTCACGTTCACATATAGGACACAGAAATCATAGAACTAGTCACATTAATATAGTAGTGGCTACAAAAAACTAATAAGGAGGTTACAAAATGGGACAAAAGGTAAATCCTAATGGACTAAGACTTGGTATCAACAAGGACTGGGAAGCAAAGTGGTACAGCAATAGTAAAGATTTTGCTAAATATTTAGGCACTGATATTAAAATTAGAGAATATTTAGAAAAAAATTTAAAAAATGCTGGAATTGCAAAAGTTGAAATTGAGAGAACGGCTAAAAAAACTGAAGTTGTAATTCATACTTCAAAACCAGGTGTTATGATAGGACATGGTGGAGAAGAAATAGAAAAGCTAAAGAAACAACTTTCAAAAGTTTCAGGTGAAAACGTTCAAATTTCAATAGTTGACATCAAGAAAATTGATTTAAATGCGCAATTAGTGGCAGATTCTATTGCAAATCAAATAACAAATAGAGCATCATTCCGTATGGCTCAAAAGCGTGCTATAAGAAATGCAATGAAAGCAGGAGCTAAAGGAATCAAAACAAGTGTATCTGGAAGATTAGGTGGTGCTGATATGGCACGTAGTGAAGGATATACTGAAGGAACAATCCCTCTACATACACTTCGTGCAGATGTAGATTATGCAACAGCTGAAGCAGATACTACATTTGGAAAAATCGGTGTAAAAGTATGGATTTATAAAGGAGAAATCCTTAATAAAAAGAACAGTAAGGCTAAAGGAGGTAATTAATTATGTTAATACCGTCAAGAACAAAATATCGTCGTGTTCATAGATTACCTTACGAAGGAAGATCACGTGGTAATAGAGAATTAACTTTTGGTGAATATGGTCTTCAAGCTAAAGAAGGTGCTTGGATTACTGCAAACCAAATTGAAGCTGCTCGTGTTGCAATGACTCGTTACATGAAGCGTGGTGGAAAAGTTTGGATAAATATATTTCCACATATGCCTTTAACTAAAAAACCAATTGGTACTAGACAAGGTAAAGGTAAAGGAAATGTTGAAGGTTGGGTTGCAGTAGTAAAAGAAGGAAAAATTATGTTTGAAATTGCTGGCGTTGATGAAGCAACTGCAAGAGAAGCTTTACGTTTAGCATCACATAAACTTCCTATTGCAACAAAATTTGTAATGAAAGAAAATGGTGGTGAATCAAATGAAGGTTAGTGAAATAAGAGAATTATCAACAGAAGAAATCAAAACAAAAATTGTTGAATTTAAAGAAGAATTATTTAATTTAAGTTTTCAAAAAGCAACCGGAGTTATAGAAAAGCCTTCTAGAATCAGAGATTTAAGACATACCATTGCAAGAATGAAAACCGTTCTAAGAGAACGTGAGATAAACGAGTAGGAGGGAAAGTAAGTGGAAAAGAAAAATAAAAAAGAAGAAGTTGGAAAAGTAGTAAGCGCATCAAATGATAAAACAATCACTGTTTTAGTTGAAACTTATAAAAACCATCCGTTATATCACAAAAGAGTTAAAAGCTCAAAAAAATATTGTGTACATGATGAAAAAAATATCGCAAAGGTTGGAGATATTGTTCGAATTGTTGAAACTAGACCATTATCGAAAACAAAACATTTCTATTTAAAAGAAATAGTAAAAGAAGCTGTTATTATTTAACGCTAATGATGAAGAAGGAGGAATAATCTATGTTACAACAAGAAAGCCGCATGAAAGTTGCGGATAACTCTGGAGCACGTGAATTATTAGTTATTCGTGTACTTGGAGGAAGTAAAGTAAAAACAGGTAACATTGGCGATATAGTAGTAGGTACTGTAAAAAGTGCAATTCCTAATTCACCAATACCTAAAGGAAAAGTTGTAAAAGCAGTTATCGTTCGTAGTCGTCAAGGCGTTCGTCGTGAAGATGGAAGTTATATTAAGTTCGATGACAATGCTTGTGTTATCATTCGTGATGATAAGAGTCCAATAGGAACTCGTATTTTTGGACCAGTAGCAAGAGAACTTCGCGATAAAGATTTTATGAGAATAGTATCTTTAGCAAAAGAAGTTTTATAAGAGGAGGATATTATGAACTTAAAAGTAGGAGATGAAGTTGTAGTAATCGCTGGTTCTGATAAAGGAAAAAAAGGAAAAATATTAAAAACATTAAGAAGTGAAAATAGAGTTGTTGTAGAAGGAGTTCACGTAATAAAGAAACATCAAAAACCAACAGGGCAAGAAACAGGAGGAATTTTAGAAATCGAAGCTCCAATACATGCTTCAAATGTAATGATAGTTGATCCTAAAACTAAAAAAAGAACTAGAATCGGACATACAACAGATAGTAAAACAGGAAAAAAAGTTAGAATAACAAAAAAATCAAATGAAAAAATTGATTAATTGGAAGGAGGGTATTTATGAACCGCCTAAAAGAGAAATACTTAGAAAAAGTAGTTCCAAGTTTAAAGGAAAAATACAATTATAAGTCAATAATGGAAGTTCCAAAATTAGAAAAAATAGTAATTAATATGGGTGTAGGAGATGCAACATCAAATTCAAAACTATTAGATGCTGCAGTTGCAGATTTAACAAAAATATCTGGACAAAAACCTATTATTACAAAAGCAAAAAAATCAATTGCTGGATTTAAAGTTAGAGAAGGACAAGCAATTGGATGTAAAGTTACTTTAAGAGGAGAAAATATGTATAACTTTATGGATAAGTTAATTACGATTTCACTTCCTGGAGTAAGAGATTTTCGTGGAGTAAGTCCTAAAGCTTTTGATGGTAGAGGAAATTACACAATGGGAATTAAAGAACAATTGATTTTTCAAGAAATCGACTATGATGATGTTGTAAAAGTACGTGGTATGGATATTATATTCGTTACAACAGCAAAAACAAATGAAGAAGCATTTGACTTATTAAATGGACTTGGAATTCCTTTTAGAAAGTAATATGGGAGGAATATTATGGCAAAGAAAAGTATGATAGTAAAAGCTAATAGACCACAAAAATATAAAGTACGTGAATACACAAGATGTTCTCGTTGTGGTAGACCTCACGCAGTAATGAGTAAATTCGGAATATGTCGTATTTGCTTCCGTGAATTAGCTTATAAAGGACAAATACCAGGGGTTAAAAAATCAAGTTGGTAGTTGGAAAGGAGGATATTGAATGGCTGTAGTTACAGATGCAATTGCAGATATGTTAACAAGAATTCGTAATGCAAATAGTATGCATTATGAAGAAGTACTAGTTCCTGCTTCTAATATTAAGAAAGAAATAGCTAGAATATTAAAAGATGAGGGCTTTATCAATGACTATTCAATAAGCAAAGATAATGCACAAGGAACAATTTTATTAAAATTAAAGTATACAAATAAAAAAGAAAGCGCAATTACAGGTTTAAAGAGAATATCTAAACCTGGATTAAGAGTTTATGCTAAAAGTGATGAAATTCCAAAAGTTCTTAATGGATTAGGAATAGCTATTATATCAACTTCAAAAGGTATTATGACTGATAAAGAAGCACGTAAGGAAAATCTAGGTGGAGAAGTTTTAGCATATATTTGGTAATAAGGACAATGATAATTTGAAACCCAAGATAAACTTGGTAAATATAAAATGAGATATAGGAGGTGTCATTATGAGCCGTATAGGAAAACGAATTATAACTATTCCTGCAGGAGTAACAGTTGAAGGAAAAGATAATATAGTTACTGTAAAGGGTCCAAAAGGAGAGTTAACCCAACCAATGTTAAAAGGAATATCTATGAATATAGAAGGTTCCGAAATAAAATTAGAAAGAGCAAGTGAAGAATATAAAGCTAATCATGGTACAATGAATGCCCTTATTACAAATATGATTATAGGTGTTACAGAAGGGTATCAAAAAGGATTAGAAATAATAGGTGTTGGATATCGTTTCAATGTTCAAGGAAAAAAATTAGTTATTAATGCAGGATACTCACATCCAGTAAACATGGATATTCCAGAAGGTATTACTGTAGAATCAGTTAGCAATACTGAAATAACAGTTAAAGGAATTGACAAAGTTTTGGTTGGAGAATTTGCTGCCAATATTAGAAAAGTAAGAAAACCAGAACCATATAAGGGTAAAGGAATCCGTTATAAAGATGAACATATCCGTCGTAAAGAAGGAAAGAAAGCTGCTTAATAAGGTAGAAGGGAGAAGAAAAATATGATAAAAAAAGAATCACGTAATAGTATGCGTATATCTCGTCATAAAAGAATTAGAAGAACAATGATGGGAAATAGTGCCATACCAAGATTATGTGTATATCGTTCAAATAAAGAAATTTATGCACAAATCATTGACGATGAAACGAGAACTACTCTTGTATCTGCTTCCTCATTAGAAAAAAATCTAAAAATAGAAAATGGAAGTAATGTAGAAGCAGCTAAAATAGTAGGAAAAGCAATAGCAGAAAAAGCAAAAGCTGCAAAAATTACAAAAGTAGTATTTGATAGAGGAGGATACCTTTATCATGGACGTGTTAAAGCATTAGCAGATGCTGCACGTGAAAATGGATTAGAATTCTAATAGGAGGGTAATATGCAAAGAAAATCGCAAGACTCTAAAGAAAAACAATTTGAAGAATTAGTAATTGATGTTAAAAGTGTTGTAAAAGTTACAAAGGGTGGACGTCAAAGAAGATATTCTGCAGTTGTTGTTGTTGGAGATCGTAAAGGAAAAGTTGGATTAGGTATTGGAAAAGCTAATGAAGTACCTGATGCAATAAAAAAAGCATTACAAGATGCTAATAAAAATATTATCACAATCCCTCTAACAGATGGAAGAACTGTAGCTCATGAAGCGATTGGATACTCAGGAGCTGCAAGAGTTATTATTAAACCAGCTGCTGCCGGAACTGGAGTTATCGCAGGAGGATCTGTCCGTGCAGTACTTGAGTTAGCAGGAATTCGTGATGTTGTCTCTAAATCACTAGGAGCAAGAACAAAATTAAATATGGCAAGAGCTGCTATGACTGCCCTTAAATCAATAAGGACACCAGAGCAAGTAGCAGCACTTCGCGGAAAAACTGTAGAGGAGATATTAGGATAATGAAGTTACATGAATTAGAAAGAAATATCGGTGCTACACACAGAAAAAAACGTAGAGGACGTGGTCCAGGTAGTGGTCTTGGAAAAACAGGTGGACGCGGTCAAAAAGGTCAAAAAGCACGTAGTGGTGTAAGTATCGGTGCTGTATTTGAAGGTGGACAATTACCACTATATAGAAGAATTCCTAAAAGAGGATTTACCAATGCCAAATTTAAAACTATTTATGCAACTATAAATATAGAAGACCTAAATAGATTTGAGGATGGTGCAGTTATTACTCCAGCTTTATTAAAAGAGACTGGATTAGTAAAAAAACAGTATAATGGAATAAAAATACTCGGTAATGGAAAATTAGAAAAGAAAATCACTATTCAAGCAAATAGATTTTCTTCAAGTGCATTAGAAAAGATTAAAGAGGCAGGAAGTAAAGCCGAGGTGATCTAAAATGTTTAAAACGATGAAAGAGTTATTTACTTCTGGAAATAAAGATCTAAGGCATAGAATATATTTTACATTAATGTGTTTGACAGTTTTTATTTTAGGTATCTCAATTCGAGTACCAGGCACAGAAGATTTAACAAAAAACCTAGGCTTTTTAGAATTAATTAATACAATAGGTGGAGGAGCTTTAAAAAATTTTTCAATTTTTGCTTTAGGAGTAATGCCATACATAACAGCTTCGATTATAACACAACTTTTACAAATGGATATTTTTCCATATTTTACTGAACTAAGCAAGCAAGGACATACAGGAAGGCAAAAGATAAATCAGATAACAAGATATATGGGAATTGCATTTGCTTTTGTAGAGGGATATGCATTTGCTTTTGCATTCTTAGGAAAAACAAGTAACCCAATGCAATATATGTATATTGCTACAGTATTAACAGCTGGAACTTCCTTCTTATTATGGATGGGAGATCAGATGAGTCAAAAAGGTATAGGAAATGGGTTGAGTTTAATTATTATGGCAGGTATAATTGCGACCCTTCCTCAGATGTTTATAACAGCATTTACATCCCTTGTTACATTTGAAGGAACTGCTCAGGTTATTACATTAGGCATTATTAAATTTATTTTATTTGCTATTGTATATTTTTTGATAGTGATTGGAATGATATTTGTTCAAGAATCTGAAAGAAGAATACCAATTCAATATGCGAATAAATCAACTAGTGCTTATGGAGCATCACAAAGCTTTATGCCTATTAAAATAAATTCAGCAGGAGTAATCCCAGTAATCTTTGCATCAAGTTTATTATCGATTCCAGGAATTATTGCCCAGGTTGTAAAAAATGATACATTTACATTGATTGTTCAGAAGTATTTAACATATACTACTCCAGTCGGATTTGCCTTATATGTCATTTTTATATTTTTCTTCGCTTATTTTTATACATTTATACAATTAAAGCCAGAAGAATTTTCAAAAAATTTGCAAGATAATGGTGGATATATTCCAGGGATTAGACCAGGAGAAGAGACAAAAAAATATATAAGCAAAATATTAACTAGATTAACAGTTTTAGGAGCAACTTTCCTTGTTATAATAGCAGGACTTCCAATTATTTTTGCAAAATTAACAAGTTTGCCTACAACGGTATCTATTGGAGGAACTGGATTATTAATTGTAGTTGGTGTTGCACTTGAAACGTATAAACAACTTGAAGGAAGTATTTTAACAAGAAGTTATAAAAGAGGTTATAGTAGAAGGTAAATATGAAGAATATTATGTTTATTGCCCCACCAGCTGCTGGTAAAGGGACACAAGCGGAATTAGTGGTTAAAAAATACCATATTCCACATATATCAACAGGAGATATTTTACGTGAAATATCAAAGGAAGACAGTGAAATAGGAAAATATGTTTATGAAACATTACAAAGTGGACAGCTTGTAAAAGATGATATTACATATCAATTAGTAGAAAACAGATTAAAAAAAGAAGATTGTAAAAATGGATTCATAATAGATGGGTTCCCACGAAACATTGAACAAGCATATGAATATGATAAAATATTAAATAAGCTTGGATATAATATTGGAAATGTTATCTTAATTAACGTTGATAAAAAAATACTAGAAAAAAGAATTACAGGAAGAAGAACTTGTGAAAACTGCAATACAATATATAATATCAATGATGAAGATAAAGCTCCAAAAGTAGATTCAATTTGCGATATTTGTGGAGGCAAACTCTACCAAAGAAGTGATGATAACTTAGAATCTTTTGAAACAAGATATGAGATGTATATAGAAAAAACTGCTCCAATTATTGAACATTATAAAAATGTAGGAGCTTTAATAGAAGTAAATGGCAACGATAGTGTCGAAAACATTTTTGCTAAAATAGATGAAGTAATTAGCAAATAGATGTATCAAAGTATCGAAACAAGAAGGCACTCCCTTCTTGATGGATACAAGAATTAATCTTACACAGGAGAGTGAAGAGATGGCTAAGGAAGATACAATTGAGTTAGAAGGGAAAGTTATAGAAGTTATTCCAGGAGGAAAGTTTAAAGTACAATTGGAAAACGGACACATTGTAGAAGCCCATGTTTCTGGTAAAATGCGAATGAATTTTATCCGCATTCTAGCAGGGGATACTGTAATGATAGAACTTTCGCCTTATGATTTAACACATGGGCGCATAACATATAGAAAATAATAAAACCTATCGTAATTAATAGGAGGGATAAAATGAAGGTAAAAGCATCTGTTAAACCAATTTGTGATAAATGCAGAGTTGTAAGAAGAAAAGGAAAAATTAGAATTATTTGTGAAAATCCAAAGCATAAACAAGTTCAAGGATAATTAATAGGAGGTGTATTGAATGGCACGTATTAAAGGTGTAGACATTCCAAATGATAAGCATATATGTATTTCATTAACATATATTTATGGTATTGGAAGAAGCTTAGGAAAACAAATTTGTGAAGCAGTAGGAATTAATCCAGCTACAAAAACAAAAGATTTATCTCAAGATGATCTAATTAAGATTCGTGATGAAATAAATAAACATTTAACAGAAGGAGACTTACGACGTGAGGTAAGTATGAACATTAAAACAAAAATGGAAATTAATTCATACGAAGGAACCCGTCATAAGAAAGGATTACCTGTAAGAGGTCAAAGAACTAATCGTAATGCTCGTACTCGTAAGGGTAAAGGAAAAGTAGTAGCAAATAAGAAAAAAGTTTAGTTAAATAATAAAGGAGGTAAGACTTATGGCTTATAAAACAAGAAAGAAAAAAGTTAAAAAGAATGTACCAGAAGGTATTGCTCATATTCATTCAACTTTTAATAATACAATTACAACTATAACAGATAAGGATGGAAATGTAATTAGTTGGGCTTCATCTGGTGCAATTGGATTTAAAGGAAGTAAAAAATCAACACCATTTGCAGCTGGAATGGCAGCAGAAGCTGCAGGAAAAGCAGCATATGATATGGGAATGCGCAAAGTTGAGGTTCGTGTAAAAGGACTTGGTCCAGGACGTGAAACAGCAATCCGCTCACTACAAACAGCAGGACTAGAAGTTACATCAATTGTAGATGTAACACCAATCCCACATAATGGATGTCGTCCACCAAAACGTCCAAGAGGGTAATAAATGATAATAGTTCGTGAAAAAAGTAAAGGGAGGTTAGTTTCATGTTACAATTTGAAAAACCAATATATAAAATAACAGATTCAATTGAAAATAATTTTTATGGAAGATTTGAGTTAGAACCATTAGAAAGAGGATTTGGTACAACAATAGGTAATGCTTTAAGAAGAGTAATGTTATCGTCTCTTCCTGGTAGCGCAATAAGTAGTATCAAAATTGAAGGAGTTCAACATGAATTTCAAACAATTGATGGTATATACGAAGATGTAACAACAATTATTTTAAATTTAAAAGGCCTTGTTTTTAAAAATAATTCAAATGAAGAAAAAAAAGTTTATATAAAAACAAATAAAGAAGGCGAAGTTACTGCAGCAGATATAGAACATGATGCAGATATAGAAATAATAAACCAAGATAAAGTTATATGTACAATATCAAAAGGCGGCTCACTTGATATGGAAATGACAATAACGAATGGGCGAGGATATGTAAAAAGTGAAGAAAACAAAAAAATTCATGAGATAAATAAAATTGGTGAAATAGCAATTGATTCACTTTATTCTCCAATTGAGAGAGTATCATATGAGGTTGGAAATGCTCGTGTTGGACAAGATGAAAGTTATGATAAATTAATAATGGATGTTTGGACAAATGGCTCTATTAAACCAGAAGAAGCAATTGCTTTAGCATCACGCATATTGATTGAACATCTACAAATTTTAACCGATTTATCATCAATTGCTGATGTAAGTGGTATGATGATAGAAAAAACAGAGGATCCAAAAGTAAAAGCATTAGAAACATCCATTGAGGATTTAGATTTCTCAGTTCGTGCATATAACTGCTTAAAAAGAGCAGGAATTCATACACTACAAGACCTAGTAAATAAGAGTGAATCTGATATGATGAAAATCCGTAACTTAGGAAAAAAATCCCTTAAAGAAGTATTAGACAAAATAAGAGATATGGGATTAGTTTTACGTGATGATGACTAAAAAAAGGAGGAAAAACCATGGCATATAGAAAATTAGGTAGAGATAACAAGCATAGAAGAAGTATGATGGCTACTTTAACAAAACAACTAGTTGAAAATGAATCAATCACAACAACAGTGACAAGAGCTAAGGAACTTCGTAAATTTGCTGAAAAAATGATTACCTATGGAAAAAAAGGAGACTTAGTTTCTCGTAGAAAAGCCCTTGCATTTTTACACAATGATAAAAAAGTTGTTGATAAAATATTTAATGATTTAGCAAAAAGATATGAAAATCGCAATGGGGGATATACACAAATACTTAAAACTTCTGAAAGAATAGGAGATAATTCCTTAATGGCAATTATCAAATTTGTCGAAGAATAACAAATACAAGTAGAAATACTTGTTTTTTCTTTAGAAAATCATCTAGAAAAACCTTATAATATTTGTTATAATAAAAAAGAAACGGGTGATTATATGAAAGCATTAATTACTGGAGCAACCTCAGGTATTGGACTAGATATGGCAAAATACCTATCAACAAAAAAAATAGAATTAATATTAGTTGCACGAAACAAAGAAAAACTAGAAGAGATACAAGAACAATTACCAACAAAAGTTACTATAATTGTTGCAGATTTATCAAATGAGCAAAGAGTAAAAGAATTATATATAATTGCTAAAAAAGAAAATATTGATATTTTGATAAATAATGCTGGCTTAGGGGATTTTGGTTATTTAACAGATACAGATATTAATAAAGATATAGAATTAATTAATACAAATATAAAGGCTGTACATATACTTACAAAGTATATTGTAAAGGATATGGAGTCACGTAATACAGAAAGCTATATATTAAACGTATCATCAGCTGCAGCATTTCAACCAGGTCCATTAATGAGTACATATTATGCTACAAAATCATACGTTTATCAACTAACAGAAGCTTTATATTACGAAGAAAAAAAGAAGAAAACAAAAGTATACGTATCTGTTTTATGCCCAGGACCAGTTCAAACAAATTTTAATAATGTTGCTGGTGTTGAATTTGCAGTAAAACCATTGTCAAGCAAGTTTGTAGCGCGATATGCTATAGATCAAATGTTTAAGAAAAAGCTTTTAATAATACCTGGACTTAAAATGAAATTATCAAAATTTTTCATTAGATTTTTATCAGATAAATTCTTATTAAAAATAACATATAATATTCAAAAAAGAAAGAAAGCCAGCCAATAGTTGGCTTTTATGTACATTCAGGGGGAAATATGTCAGATATTATAAAAATAGAAAACTTTAAATACCAAAATATATTTGAGAACTTAAATATATCAATAAAAGAACATAGTTTTACCGCAATCACAGGTCCAAATAATTGTGGAAAAACTACACTAATGAGAATTTTAAATAGAACAATTATTACTGATAATTATATAAAAATAGATAAGCGTGATATCAACGACTATTTAATTGAAGATTACTCAAAATTAGTACAATGTGTAATACCATTAGAAGTTATATTTCATGAATATTCTATTCAAGATGAATTATTAAACTATGCTAATCAAGAAGAAGTCGATAAAATAACATCAGAATTAAAAATAAAAAATCTATTAAAAAAGAACGAAAAACAACTTAGTACTAAAGAAATTGTTTTAATTCAAATTATTATTGCTTTATTAAAGAAACCTAAAATACTATTATTAGATAACTTAAAAGAGTATTTAAAAGAAGATACAATGAAGGTAATCTCATTTATAAAGAACTATCAAAAAGATAAAAATTTAACTATTGTTATTGCGACAATCCAACTAGAAGAAGTAATTGATAGTGATTATATTTATATTATAAAAGATGGTAAAGTAGAATTAGAAGGTGAAACAAGGCTCATTCTCGAAAAAGATAATATTATTAATAAAATTGGATTAAATCTTCCGTTTTCTATTGATTTATCGGTAAAATTAAAAGACTATAATTTATTAAATGAAATAAAAACTGACAATTTAAAGATTATAAATGATATATGGAAATAATATTTGATAAGTTAAGAAAAGATAATAGAGAATTTAATTTTACCATAAAGAATAATGAAATAAACGGAATATATTGTTTAGATTCCGAAATATTAATGAAAGTTATGCATTTTAATAAACCAATAGAAGGAAAAATAAAAGTTAATAAAAAAGAAATATCTGAAGAATACCTAAAAGAAATTAAGAAAAAAACAAGTATTGTAGAAAATAATTTTAAAAAGTACTATCAAACTAGAGTATATGAATTAATGTATTATACAATTATAGAAAAGAACCTAATCCTAAAAAATCCAAAAAAGAAAATAGTAGATTCTTTAAAAATTGTAGGTTTAAACTCAAGCTATTTAGATAGACAATTATGTACGTTATCTTCATCAGAAAAAAAACAAATACAATTTGCCCTAGCATTATTGTCAAATCCAGAGTTGATAATAATGGATGAGCCCTTTATAAATTATGATTTAAAAACCTCTAAAAAAATGTGGATGTTAATTCAGAGAATGAAAGATCAATATAATAAAACATTTATTTGGATTTCTCATGATATAGATAATCTATTTAAATATAGTACAAATTTAATAATAATAAAAAATAATAAAATCTTAATTGAAGGTAAAACAAATGAGATAATTCAGAAAGTAGAATATTTAAAAAAAAATAAAATACCAATTCCCCCAATAATAGATTTTACCTATCAAGTAAAGAAAGAAAAAAATATTTGTTTAGAATATCACAATGATGTAAGAGATATTTTAAAAGATATATATAAACATGTTTAAGGAGAGAAAATGAGATTTTTAATAAAATTTTCATATGATGGAGCAAATTATTCAGGATTTCAAACTCAAAAAAATAAAAATACGATACAAGAAAATATAGAACTTGCCCTAAAAAAAGTTAATAATGATAAAGAAACGTCATTGGTTGCTACTGGAAGAACAGATAAAGGAGTACATGCTTTGTGTCAATATGCACATGCTGATTTAGATATTAATATTACAGAGGCAAAGTTGAAAAGAGCATTAAATAGTAATTTACCAAATGATATTCATGTAATTGAAACAAAAATAGTAGATAATAATTTTCACGCTAGATATAATGTAGAAAAAAAAGAATATCAGTATTTTATTAATACGGGAGAATATAATCCATTACAAAGAAACTATGTGTTTCAATATAATTATCAATTAAATATAGATAAAATGAAAGAAGCAATACAAGTATTTATAGGAACTCATGATTTTCGGGCTTTCGTAACGGATAATAAAGAAAAAGAAAACTGTATAAGAACAATATATCAAGCAAAAATACAACAAGAAGATAATATAATAAAGATTACTTTTGAAGGAAATGGCTTTCTAAGATATCAAGTAAGAAATATGGTTGGGATCTTAATAAGAGTCGGTGAAAATAAATTATCCCCAAAAGATGTGGAAAAAATATTAGAAAGTAAAGACAGAAAAAAAAGTGGAAAAACCGCTCCTCCAGAAGGATTATATTTGACAAAAATATCCTATAAAAAGGATTAAATTGACAGAAAACAACAAATGTGGTATAATATACAACATTAGGAGAGATAAGATGAATAATCAGGGGAAAAATAAAAAAAATGGAAAGTTACAAATCTTTCAAAAATTTTTAATGCTGGTAGAAGAAAATGAGTTTAAAATTATTAAAAAAGTAATGCCGGATCATCTAGAAAAGATAGAACAAAAAATAGACACAAAAACAAGAGAAAAACTCGAAGAAACAGAAGATGAAAAAGAAAAAGAAGAGATCATTAAAAATGCAAAACTATTAAAACTAAAACTAAAAAACAGTTTTAATTCTAACCAGTTAATTAATTATCATATAGGGCTTTCCTCTCCAACAAAATTTATCAGTTATCTTGAATGGAATAAACAAGTTCATTTAGGTGCCTTAAAAAATGATATTTTTAACTTAGCAATTTTAGCAACTTTAAAGACTACTCTAAAAGAAAATAAAGTGCTTGATATTATAACAGTATTTCAACTATTTTTTACAGCGATAAATTATTTATGTATAGAGTTACAAAAACAAAATATTGAAAGACTACAACAAGTAGAACCAATGCTTATGAAAAGAGAAGAAAGAGAAAGTAACAGATTTTTAAATACATATCCAACTATTGCAGAATTAATAGATAAAAAAATGGGAGATACTAGAAGTTTAAACTGTCCCACATTAGATGAGCTAAATGATATGGTCAGTGAAGAAAAACAAGAACAATTTATAAGAGAAATGCGAATTCTTTTAAAAAAAGAAAATAACAGAAGGAGGGGGAAAAGATGAGTAAGAAAAAGGAATTAACTGAGGAAGAAAAAGTAACAAAGAGAAAAGAAAGAAGAAATTCATTCTTTAAATCAGCGTTATTTTCTTTTGCTACATCAGCATCAACTGTATTTGAACTTGGACTAAATGAAAGAACAATTGAAGAAAATCGTCGAGAATATTATGGTGCTAAAGCATTATTTGGAAATTTAACAGATGAGGAATTAGCAAGCTATTGTGAAGCGTATGGAATAATGAGTGATACCACAGATAATCGTCAAGATACCAACACAAAAGCACTATAAAATTATTATAAAATAAAGAAAAAAGTATTGATTTTTAATACTTTTTTTAGTATAATCATAATCGGTACATTTAATATCCCACCTTAATCTGTTCCTGGGAAAAACAGATTAACGTAAAAGGAGAAATAATATGACAAGTTATATGCAAAAAAAAGAAACAGTTGAGCGTAAGTGGTATGTAATCGACGCAGAAGGAAAATCTTTAGGTAGAGTTGCAAGTTTAGCAGCTACATACTTAAGAGGAAAAAACAAACCAACTTATACACCACATATTGATTGTGGAGATTATATTATAATTATTAATGCTAATAAGGTTAAACTAACTGGAAACAAGTTAGAAAACAAAATGTATTATAATCATTCAATGTATACAGGTGGTTTAAGAGAAAGATCAGCAAAGACTATGATTGAAAAATATCCTGAAGAAATGATGGAAAGAGCAGTAAAAGGAATGCTTCCTCACAATAGATTAGGAAGACAAATGTACAAAAAATTATTTGTATATGCAAATAGTGAACACAAACATGAAGCACAAAAACCAGAAGTGCTTGAAGTTAAGTAGGAGGGTTAAGAGATGGCAAAAGAAAAGAAAAATGTTTATATAGGAACTGGTCATAGAAAGACTAGTGTAGCAAGAGTTACATTAACCCCAGGTACTGGAAAAATAACAGTTAATGGTAGAGACGTAAACGAATATTTTCCAAACGAAATATGTGTTATGGATTTAACTCAACCATTAGAACTAACAAATACAAGAGATATGTTTGATGTTACTGCTAAAGTAAGTGGAGGAGGATACAGCGGACAAACAGGAGCTATTCGTCACGGAATAACAAAAGCTCTATTAGATTATGACAAAACAACTCCTGCTGATTCTGAAAATAGTTATAGAAAGCCATTAAAACAAGCTAAATTTATAACTAGAGATCCACGTAAGAAAGAACGTAAAAAACCAGGATTAAAGAAAGCTCGTCGTGCACCACAATTCTCAAAGAGATAGAATACTTTCAATATGTTTCAAAAAGCCCGTATTTACGAGCTTTTTTTGATGCATAAATTTACATTAAAGGTAATAGATAAATACTTGGTTTATGTGTCCTAATTTATATAGGAGCGAAAAAATGAATATTATTATAAGAAAAGCTAAACCAGAAGAAGCTGAAAAAATTATAGATATTAATATTAAAGTTTGGAAAACAACATATAAAGGTTTAATCCCTCAAAAAATTATTGATAAAGTACAATCAAAAGATGAAGCAAGAATTGAAAAAAGTAAAATAAATATTAGAGAAAAACAAAACACAATTGTTGCAGAAGTAGATGGAGAAATTGTAGGATACCAAACATTTGGCCAAGCTCATGATAAACAATTTTGCAATTCTGGTGAAATATGTACTAGTTATATCTTAGATGACTTTCAAATGTTAGGACTGGGTAGAAGAATGACTATCGAATGTATGAAAGAGTTAGTTAATCAAGGATATACTACTTTAATAACAAAATGCTTGGTAGGTAATCCTTCAAATGAATTTCATAAATCGATTGGTGGATTATATATTGGTCAGTCCGCATTTGAACCATTAGGAATATATGTTGGTAAAGATAATGTATATTATCATGAAGATTTAGAAAAAAGCCTAAATTATAATTTAAAAAAAAGTCAAAGGAGAAAATAAATATGAATTATGAAGATAGAAAAATAGTAGCAATCTTATCAACTTCTGTAGAACCAAGTATTGCACTAAACGTGATTGGACATTTAGCTATATCAATTGAAAAGTACTCTGATAAAGATATAATGAGTAAAAAAATAATAAAAGACAAGTCTGGAATAGAACACTTATGAATAAGTAAATTTCCATTTATTATAACAAAAGTCAAGCCTGGGAAACTACGTATTGCAATTGACAAAGCAAAAAATAATCCCAATTTATTAGTAGTCGACTATCCAAAAGATATGCTAGATACAAGAACTGATGAAGAGCTTGTTAATTCAATTAATAATAAAGAAAATGAAAAATACGAATATAAAGGAGAGAGAATGATATGTATGAACCTGCTGTAGTAATTAGTAATTATAACAAAAATGTAAGTGTTTATGACACAATAGATGCAATAAGTAATTCTGGATTTAAAAATGCATTTATAGAGTGGTATAACAAAGATTGGGATGTTTCCCAAGAAGAACAATTAAAATGCGCTAGAAAAAAAGGATTAAATATTATTTTTGCTCATCTAGGATATCAAAATATTAATGATATATGGATAGAACAGGAGACAAACATTGTAGAAAGATATAAAAATGATATAAAAATCTGCCATGAAAACAATATACCTATGGTAGTAATGCATATAACAAGTAAAAGTGAAGCACCAATGTATAATGAGACTGGACTCAAAAGAATAAAAGAAATATGTGATTATGCTAAATCTTTAAATATAAAAGTTGCGTTTGAAAACACTAAAATAAAGGGTTATCAAGAATACATAATAGAAAATATTGACAACAAAAATGTTGGAATATGCTTCGACTCAGGACATTATCATGCTCACTTTAAGGATGAGTTTGATTTTAATAAATTTAAAAATAGAATTTTTGCTGTACACTTACACGACAATGATCAAAGTGATGACCAACATTTATTACCTTTTGACGGAACAATAGATTGGAATAAAACTATAAAAAAATTAAAAGATAATAATTATAATGGACCTATTACATTAGAGATTCATTATCATCGAGACTATGTTAACATGGATATTAATGAGTTTTATAAAAAAGGATACAAAATAGCTTTAAAAATTAAAGAATTATTTGAAAATAAGGAAACTTAATAAAAATATCACATATAATACAATGTGATGAAAAATGATAAAAATAAACTTTTTAAAAGAAATAATAATTATTTCAACAATTATAAGTACAATAACTTGTGCTACTATACAAAAAACAAAAATATTTTTTAAAAATAGTAAGTATATCCAAGCTTTCTCATTAACTTTAAATATAATTATTGGAATATTATTTTGTAATACTTTTACAAAAGTAACATTTCCAAATAGTTTATGGGTTGGCTTTTTATCTTTTATAGGAGCCGATAGTATTTATAAAAAATTTGAAGGGAAATTATCTTCCCATTCAGAATTAAGAAAGAAAAAATAATATCCACAAGTCCTGTGGATATTTTATAATATAATTTCTAAAATCATCATAATAGAAAAACCAATCATAAAAATCATTGCCATAATATCATTAAGAGAATTATTTTGACTTTCTGGAATTAAATCAAAAACAGTAACAAAAATCATGGCTCCAGCTGCAAAAGAAAGAATAAAAGGTAAAATCATTCTTATTTTTACAACCAGTATTGCTCCAACTACAGCAGAAAAAGGTTCAACAATGCCGCTAAAAGCACCAAACAAAAAGGATTTTAAACGGGAAAAACCATCTCTTCTAAGAGGAAAACTTATAGCAGCTCCTTCAGGAAAATTTTGAATAGCTATTCCCAAAGTCAAGGCAATTGCTCCATATAAGTTAGAGTTTGCTAAAGAACCAAAAGCCACTCCAATAGCTAAACCTTCTGGTATATTATGAAGTGTAATAGAGCTAAATAATAAAAAACAACGTTTAACTCTTGTAGACTCTTCACTTTTTAATAATAAGTGAGAAGCTATAAGGTTACCTAAATATAAAGTTAAAGCACCTATCATAAAACCAACAAACACGATAAACCAAGTTAAAAGATTTAATTCATTAGACAATTTTATAGCGGGATTTAACAAGGAAAAAAATGATGCTGCAAGCATGATACCAGCTGATAACGATAACATGGAGTTCATTAAATTTTTATGAACAGATTTAAAAAAGAAAATAAAAGAAGAGCCTAAAATAGTTACTAAAAAAGTAATCGTCCCAGCAACAAAAGATTGAATAATAGCGTTATGAAATGAAAAGAAAGAATTAAAAAACATAAACCTCACCAATATAACTTATGATAAATCAAAAAAATAGTTCGAAAAAATATAAAAAAAAATAGTTCGAAAAAATATAAAATAAGTTGTAAAAAATCCGAAAAATAGATATAATTAAACATAGAATAGGAAAGTGCTGGGGTGATTCTAGTGATTGTAAGATTAATCAAAAAAAAGAAAATTTACAACTTTATTTTGCCTACTAAAATAAGTGGAAATTATTGGATAACAGATATTGATTATTTTGGAAATACTAGAAACTTGATAAATGTTGAAGAATATGATGGCCAATGGAAAATAAAAAGTGACTTTGAAACGAAAATAATGGCTGGAGATAGAGAAGTAGAATCTGCAATATTAAAAGATTATAGCTTATACTTTTTAAAAATAAGTACAGATAATGAATTTGTAATTTTATACTGTTCTCCTTCCATAGAAAAAGAAATACTTAAATTAAAAGTAGAAAACCAAAAAGAAATACTAATTGGTACAGACAAAAGAGCTGAGATATATTATAATTATCCACTAATATCTCGACAGCAAGCTAGATTAATCTACAATAATGGAACATGGGTAATACAAGATTTAAATAGTAAATACGGAACCTACGTTAATAATATAGCAATTACAGCTAAACAATTAGAATACGGTGATATTATTTTTATAATGGGATTAAAAATAATTGTAATGAAAGACACTTTAGTTCTAAATAATATTCCTACATATCTTAGAATAGACGGTGGTTCTTTTCAAACTGTTGCTAACGTAGTTCAAAAACAAACAGAATTTGACAATCCTGATGAAGAAAATATTGAGTTTTTTAAAGAAGACGATTATTTTTATAGAGCCCCACGTTTTAAAACAGGAATAGAAGAAGCTATAATTACGATTGAACCACCACCTGGAGCAGAGGAAGAAGACAAAACTCCTATAATATACACAATTGGACCAATGTTAACAATGGGGATGATGTCTATGTCTACTGGATTTACATCGCTTAATGGAGTATTAAACGGAACAATAGACATAAGTGCAGCCCTTCCAACACTAATTATGTCTGGAGCCATGTTGGCAACTATGATCTTATGGCCTAGTATGCAACGTAGGTATCAGAAAAAACAAAGAAAGAAAAATGAAGCTTTACGAACAACCAAATATAGAGAATATTTAGCAGAAAAAAAAGAAAAAATTCAATCTGAAATGAATATTCAACGACAAATATTAATTGATAACTATTTACCATTATCCCAGATTAAAGAAATTATTTATCAAAAGAAAAGGAATTTATGGGAACGTGAAATTGATCAAGAGGATTTTCTAGATTTGCGTCTTGGAGTTGGTACAGCTGAATTAAAAGGAAAAATTAGTATTCCAGAAGAACATTTTTCTTTAAAAGATGATGAACTATTAAAAGAAGTATATGCGGTAGGCGCTGCTTCAAGATTATTAGAAAATGTACCAGTATCGCTAAATTTTGTTCAAAAAAATATAGTTGCCATAATAGGAACAGCAGATAACAAAAGACAAATAATTGAAGGATTGATGCTACAAGTTCTTGCTTATCATAGTTATGAAGATTTAAAAATAATTGTTTTAACAAACGAACAAAATGAAGAAAATTGGAATTATATAAAAATAGCTCCCCATAATTGGAGTAATGATCATTCTATTCGATACTTTGCAACAAATTTAGATGAAGCTAAAGCTATTTCATTAGAATTGGAAAAAGAAATCCAAGCTAGAAAATTTAAAGATAATAATGGAAAAATGGAGCTAAGTGGAGTAGACTATCATAAATATAAACCATACTATTTAATTATTACGGACGATTATAAATCTTTACGTGATATTGAGATGCTAAAAGATGTATGTGAAATGCCAATTAATTATGGATTTAGTTTAATTGTAATAAGTCCAAGACTTGTAAATATACCAAATGAATGTAAGACATTTATTAGTATAGGAGATAGAAAATCTGGAGTATTTGAAAATGAATTAGTTTCAAATAAACAAAAAGAGTTTATTGCAGATTTTGATGCAACTTTAAATATGCAAGAGTGCTGTAAAATATTGGCAAATATTCCAATTGACATTGCTAAAGAAAATAGGAGCCTACCTTCAAGCGTATCTTTTTTAGAAATGTACAATGTAGGAATGGTTGAACAATTAAACATTTTAAATAGATGGAAGACAAATGATCCAACTAAGTCATTGCAAACCCCAATTGGAATAGATAAATCAAGAGAATTATTTAAACTAGATTTACATGAAAAAGCTCATGGTCCTCATGGACTTATAGCAGGAATGACTGGTTCCGGTAAATCAGAATTTATAATTAGTTATATTTTATCAATGGCTCTAAACTATCATCCATATGAAGTATCGTTTATTTTAATTGACTACAAAGGTGGAGGTTTAACTGGGGCATTCGAAAACAGAGAAACCGGGGTAAAGTTACCTCATTTAGCAGGAACAATTACCAACTTAGATACAGTTGAAATGAATCGTTCTTTAGCATCTATTCAGTCAGAATTAAGAAAAAGGCAAAGAATGTTTAATGAAGCGAGAGATAAATTAGATGAAAGTACAATTGATATATATAAATATCAAAGTCTATACCGAAGAGGCTTAGTGGAAAGGCCAATATCTCATTTATTTATCATATCTGATGAGTTTGCAGAATTAAAAGATCAAAGACCAGAATTTATGGATCAATTGATTTCAACTGCTCGTATAGGACGTTCTTTGGGAGTACATCTTATTTTAGCAACCCAAAAACCAAGTGGTGTGGTAAATGATCAAATATGGTCAAACTCTAAATTTCGAATTTGTTTAAGAGTACAAGACAAATCAGATAGTATGGATATGATAAAGTGTCCAGATGCAGCAGAGTTGAAAACAACAGGACGATTTTACTTACAAGTAGGATATAATGAATTATTTGCAATGGGACAAGCTGCCTGGGCAGGGGCTCAATATTATCCTACTGAAAAAAGAAAAAAGAAAGTCGACCAAACAATTAGTATAGTAGATAATGTTGGCTCTATAATAAAATCTTTAGACACGAAACAAAGTGATGTTGTATTACCATCTAAAGGAGAAGAAATTACAAATATAATTAGATATATAGTAGAACAAGCTAAAAAAGAAAACATATCTATTGATCAACTATGGCTTGATAGAATACCAGACGTAATTTACATTGATAAATTAAAGCAAAAATATCATTATCAAACTCAAAAAAATGTAATAAATCCAATTATCGGAGAATATGATGATCCAGATAATCAAAGACAAAATGTATTAACTCTTCCTTTGTCTAATGAAGGTAATACAATTGTATTTGGTTCAGCTGGAAACGGAAAAGAATTAATGCTTTCTAGTATCATATATTCATGTATTACAACACATGATTCTAGAGAAATAAATTTTTATATATTGGATTTTGGTGCAGAAACATTAACAATGTTTAGACGAGCACCACATGTAGGAGAAGTAATATTATCATCAGATGCTGAAAAAATTGCTAATTTATTTAAAATGTTAACTACATTAATAGAAGAAAGAAAAAAAGTGTTCATAGACTATAATGGATCATATGATTTTTATATTCACCATGGAGGAAAGCAAATTCCACTAATAGTTATAGTTATTAACAATGTAGAAGCATTCCTAGAAACGTACAATGACTACGAAGAAATCATCGGTCAAATGACTAGAGACTCTTTAAAATATGGAATAATATTTGTATTTTCAACAAATGGTCCTAACACAGTAAGATATCGATTAAGGCAGAATTTCAAACAAAATGTTTGTCTACAATTTAATGATCCAATGGATTACTCCTCAGTAATACCAGGTGTAAGAAAAAAAGAACCATCTAAAGTATATGGAAGAGGATTAATACTATTAGATAATGTTTATGAATTTCAAACAGCATATTCTTATACAGAAGAAAAAATGAGTGATTATATTAGGATTATTTCTAAAAAATTAAATAGTATTTGTGATTTTAAAGCTCAAAAAATACCAATTTTACCAGATGTAGTAAATAGAGAATTTGTAAGTAATTATTTAGGATCAATTACATCAATTCCATTCGGAGTAGAAAAAGAAACATTAGAAATAGCAAAAGTAAACTTTAGAGAAAAATATATGTATTGCATTACGGGTGATGACATATCATCTGAACCAAACTTTATAAATGGTATTATTCATAATTTCGTTCAAATTGAAAATACAGAATGCATTGTATTTGACTCAAATAGTTTATTAAATGAAATTGCTGAAGAGAAAATAACATATAGCAATGATACATGTTACGATTCAATTGACAAATTAAATAATGTATTTACAGAAAATAATCCAGAAAAAACTTATGTCTGCTTTTGCCTTAATATAAATTCTATGTTGAATAAATTAAGTTCAATTGAAAAAGGAAAATTTACAACACTAATAAATGATGCAACAAAAAATGGAAATATAAGGTTTATAATTGTAGATACAATTGATGCTATTAAAAGTATTAATTTTGAACCTTGGTTTAAAAGTAATGTTGATTTATCAGAAGGTATTTGGATAGGAAATGGTATAGGAAATCAATTTACTTTAAAAGTGACAACAAATGCTAGAATATTAAGAGCAGAAGTTGCTCCTGGTTTTGGATATATAATTAATAAAGGAAAAGCTGTTCTAATAAAACTTATGGCAGATGAATAGGAGTATTTATGAATAAGAATAAGATACTAATTGAATTAGAAATACCACTAATTGAAAAAAAATATGATTTATTTATACCAATTAATAAAAAAGTAGGAACAATAAAAAGACTTCTTGAAGAAGCATTGTTA
>Ga0256404_1001452_pt1 | contig 57071 bp, 42 predicted proteins | sample RumenRJG_01DNA_FD_185990 | JGI IMG/M metagenome (GOLD analysis project Ga0256404, IMG submission 185990) | Bovine rumen microbial communities from Lethbridge, Alberta, Canada - RJG_01 | ecosystem: Host-associated > Mammals > Digestive system > Stomach > Rumen | place: Canada: Alberta | collected... | reverse complement strand
TTTACGCTTGTTTTGATTTGCAACACTAAGATAAGTGAAAAATCTGACATGGCAAAATCCTGAGCAACTTTTTGTTGCTCAGGAACTTATAAATAAAGTTAAATCAAAGTGTTGCGGAATTAAGGGTTTTCTTCTTTGTTTCGCAAAAAATTGCGTATATTTGCAAGCGTTTTCAACAGAAAGAAAAGTAAAGAGCGTATGATATACATTGCCAACCCTATTTACGACGTCGTGTTCAAGTACCTGATGGCTGACGAGCGTATAGCCCGCACCATTCTCTCGGCACTGCTCCAGACAGACATCGTCAGTTTGGAGGTGCGTCCACACGAGTACCCCAACAGCCAGCGCGACGCCCTCTCGGTGTTCCGCATTGACTTTGCCGCCACGATACGCGAGGCTGACGGCAGCACACACTTGGCACTCATTGAGCTGCAGAAGACCTGGTTGGAGACGGAGACACTGCGTTTCCGCCAGTACTTAGGCGTGCAGTACCAGAATCCGAAGAACATGGACAGGGAAGGCTATGGCATGCCCATGATAGCCGTCTACTTACTGGGACACCGCGTAGGCGACATAGACGAACCCGTGCTCTACGTGCGACATGAGGCACGCAACCGGGAGGGACAGATAGTGACAAAGGGGTTGCCCGACCCCTTTGTGTCGAGTCTGACCCATGACAGCGTGATTGTGCAGATACCCTTGCTGCGCGGACAAGTGAACACACGGCTTGACCGTGTGCTGAGCATCTTCGACCAGACGCTGAAAAGTGACAAAGACCAGCACACACTGATTATCGACGATGGGCTGTATGCAGGAGACGAAGACATGCAGGCCGTGCTTCACCGGCTGCTCATGGCAGCAGCGAATGCCGATATGCGTCAGGACATGAACGTAGAGGACGAGTATTTCTCAGCCATAGAAAAACGCGATACTGAAATACTCATGCGCGAAAAACAGCTGGCCAAGCAGAAAGTAATGATTGACGAGCAGAAAGAGGAGATTGAAAAGAAGAAAGAGGAGATTGAAAAGAAGAAAGAGGAGATTGAAAAGAAGAAAGAGGAGATTGGAAAGAAAAACGCGCAGCTACGTTCTTCTATCCAAGCCTTACACCATAAAGGATTGTCTATCGAGGAAATAAGTTCTGTTGTCAATATGGACGAGAAAGACATTATCCGGCTGCTCGAATAATCTCCTTTTACGTTTCTCCATACTTCACTAAACGTCAAAACGCCACTACCCTACTCTAATCTTACCGTCATGGCATTCTTATGGGCATCGAGCTGTTCGGCGGCAGCCATGGCAGCAACAGCGGGACCGATGGTATGGGCACCCTCACGGGTGAGGTGCTGGAAAGTAATCTTGCGACAGTAACTGTCAAGGTTCACACCGCTATAGGCCGTGGCATAGCCGTGGGTGGGCAGGGTGTGGTTGGTGCCGCTCGCATAGTCGCCGGCACTCTCACAGGCGTAGGGGCCGAGGAACACGCTGCCGGCATTCACTACCTTCTGAGCCAACTGCTCGTAGTCCTGTGTCTGCAGGATGAGGTGCTCGGGAGCGTAGGCGTTGCTCAAGGCGATGGCCTCGTCGGCAGAACCGACGAGCACGCAAACGCTGTTGTCGAGGGCTTTGGCTGCAATCTCCTTACGAGGCAAGCGCTCCAGCTGTTCGGCTACCTGCTGCTGCACGTCGGCAAGGAGCTGTTCGCTGGTAGTGATGAGCAGCACCTGCGAATCGATGCCGTGCTCAGCCTGCGACAAGAGGTCGGCAGCCACGAAGTCAGGACGTGCCGACGCATCGGCAATGACACAGACCTCACTCGGTCCGGCAGGCATATCGATGGCAGCATCGCCAAGCGACACCTGCTGCTTGGCCTGCATGACATACTGGTTGCCGGGGCCGAAAATCTTATAGACCTTGGACACCGACTCCGTACCATAGGCCAAGGCACCAATAGCCTGTACGCCACCTATTTTATATATATGGCTCACGCCAGCCACGCGGGCAGCGAAGAGGATGGCGGGATGTACCCTACCCTCGCGGTTCGGGGGCGTGCAGAGCACAATCTGACCGCAACCGGCAATGCGGGCAGGCGTAGCCAACATGAGCACGGTGCTGAACAGCGGTGCCGTTCCACCTGGAATATACAGTCCCACTCGCTCGATAGCTACGCTTTTCTGCCAGCAGGTAACGCCCGGCTGGGTCTCGATCTGCTGTCCCTCGAAGCGCTGTGCCTCATGGAACTTGGCAATATTGGCATGGGCCAGGCGGATGGCATCCTTCAATTCATCGCTGATAAGTGTCTCAGCCTCTGCAAACTCAGCGTCACTCACAGCGAGCGTAGTCAGCTCAGCGTGGTCGAAACGGCTCTCATATTCGCGTACAGCCTCATCGCCACGCTGTCTGATGTCGCTCAGGATGGCGGCAACGGTGTCGTGAAGCTGAGCAGTATCAAGATGTGGACGAGACAAAATCTCGTCCCACAATGAAGGTGCTGGATGACGATATACTTTCATGTGTTTATTCCTTTTTTCTTTAACCGATTCCGACGGGCGAACCGTCGAACACGAGATTATTCTTAAAGAATCATCTTCTCGATGGGCGTGACGAGGATACCCTGTGCGCCCAGTTCTTTCAGCTGTCCGATGATTTCCCAGAAGCGATGCTCGTCGAGTACGGTGTGAACGGAGCACCATTCGTCGTCGGCCAACGGGATAATCGTGGGACTCTTCAGACCCGGCAACACGTTGATAATTTCCTGCAAGCGGGCTTTCGGGGCGTTCATGCGTACATATTTCTTATCCTCTGCCTCGCGTACGGCCTGGAAGCGGAAGAGCATCTGATCCAGAATCTGGCGCTTCACCTCGCTCATTTCGGGATAGCCAATAAGCAGCGCCTCACTCTGCATCACCACCTCGACCTCGCGCAGGTTATTGCTCACAAGCGTTGATCCAGAGCTGACAATGTCGAAGATGGCGTCGGCCAAACCAATACCCGGGCTGATTTCTACTGAGCCAGTAATCACGTGCACCTCGGCCTTGATGCCCTTCTCCTGCAAAAAGGTGTTCAAGATGACGGGATAGCTCGTGGCAATCTTCTTGCCCTGGAACCACTCCAAGCCTTCGTACTGCACCTCCTTTGGGATGGCTAATGACAGACGGCACTTGCTGAAGCCCAAGCGTGAGATAATCTCGGCCTCAGCTCCGCGCTCGACATATTCGTTCTCGCCCACCACGCCGATATCGGCAACGCCCGATGCCACACTCTGTGGAATGTCGTCGTCGCGCAGATAGAGTACCTCGAGTGGGAAATTCTTGGCTGCCACCAGCAGCGTGCGCTTCGTGGCGCTCACCTTGATGTCGGCCTCGGTGAGCAGGTTCATCGTGTCGTCAAAAAGACGACCTTTCGATTGTATAGCAATTCTCAACATAATCAAAGCGGTAAATGATAAATATCTGAAAAACTGGGCGCAAAATTACGCAAAAATTCCCAATTGTGCAATAAATTGCGTACTTTTGCAGCGAAAATTGAATAAAAGTGAAACATTTCGGCATTTTTATACTCCTTTTCCTTATCCTGAGTTGCGGCAGGCAACAACAGGAGAAGATCAGCACGCCCTGGGGAGGTGTCATAGGCGAGGAGAACGACACAAGCAGTTTCGACCTTGACGACATCGAACGCTCGGGCGAGCTGATTGCACTGACGCTGTCAGGACCGGAGACCTACTACGACTACCACGGCCGACCGATGGGTGCCCACGCCATGCTCTGCCAGCGATGGGCCGACCATCTGGGTGTCAGGCTGCGCATAGAACTATGTCGCGACACTGCCGAGCTGCTCAGCCGACTTGAAGCGGGCGAGGCCGACGTTATTGCCTTTCCACTAAAAACCGACTCGCTGAGTCCGGGATGGATGGTCGACAGCACCAAGCAGATGCTCACAGCATCGCTCAAGGAATGGTACCGACCAGACATGCTGGCCAACGTGCGCACCGAAGAACAGCGACTACTGAAGGGAGGAGGCGTGAAGCGCCGCGTCTATGCACCGATGCTCAACCGACAGGGCGGCATCATCTCACGCTACGACGGACTGTTCCAGCAATACAGCCGCTCCATCGGTTGGGACTGGCATCTCATGGCAGCACAGTGCTACCAGGAGTCGACCTTCGACCCGATGGCAAAGTCGTGGGCCGGCGCCAAGGGACTGATGCAGATCATGCCGTCGACAGCCGACCACTTGGGACTGGCCCGTAGCGACATGAACGACCCGGAGAAGAACATCGCAGCAGCTGCCCGCTATCTGAAGGAGCTGGAAGGACACTTCAGTGACATTCGCGACCGACGCGAACGACAGGACTTCGTGCTGGCCGCCTATAACGGAGGCTTCTTCCACATACGCGATGCGATGGCACTGGCAGAGCGCGACGGCAAGAATGCACACCGCTGGGACGACGTTTCGTTCTACGTACTGCACCTTGCCGAGCCGGAATACTACAAGGACCCATTAGTGAAATACGGCTATATGCGAGGCTCGGAAACCCACGGCTACGTGAAAAGCATACGCCAGCGGTGGCAGCAGTACCGGGGCGTGAAGGGAAGCCCGGGCAGCAGCGCCCCACAGAAATCGAAGAACGCCAAGCACCGCAACAAGTTCCAGTCATAATGGCAGACGTTTGCAGCATCAACAAGAGTGCCCGCAAAAATTCATTAAAATTAAGTGATTAAACGAATGTAAATTTTGCCTTTAGGGTCGCAAACAGACCTTAAAGGCAAAATTTGAATTGTTAAATTGCGACAAAAAGATATGACAGATTGACGGTTTCCCACTTTTTGACTATATATTTGCATCAACGTCTTACAGCAGTAAAATAGTTATTAACAAATAAGAACGAAGTATGAAAAAGATTGCAAACTATTTGGTGAGCGGCATGAGTGTCGTAGCCATTGTTTTCTCGGTAGCAGCTTTCAACAAGACCTGTGCAGCCACCAACGGTGCTCCACAAGTGAACAACGTGGCAGCAGTGGCTGCCGCACAACCCGTCGACCTGACTTATGCAGCTGAAAAGGCCCTGCCTTCCGTCGTACATATTAAATATGTGCAGAACTCAAAAATCCAGACAGTGAAGGTACAGACCGACCCGTTCGAGGATTTCTTCAGCGATCCCTTTGGTGGTTTCTTCGGACGCGGACAGGGCCAGGGCGGCACCCGTGAGCGCAAGGTACAGACCCCAAAGAAGACAGCCACTGGCTCGGGCGTCATCATCTCGACCGACGGCTATATCGTAACCAACAACCACGTGGTCGACGGTGCCGACGAGCTGACCGTCACCCTGAGCGACAATAAGGAATACTCGGCACGCATTATCGGTGCCGACAAGACCACCGACCTGGCGCTCATCAAGATTGACGGCAAGGACCTGCCTGCCATCAAGATTGCCAACAGCGACGACGTGAAGATCGGTGAGTGGGTATTGGCCATCGGCAACCCGCTCGGACTGAACAACACCGTCACCGCCGGCATCATCTCGGCCAAGGCACGCACACTCGGTGCCAACGGCGTGGAGTCGTTCATACAGACCGATGCCGCCATCAACGCCGGTAACTCAGGCGGTGCCCTGGTGAACACACGCGGCGAGCTGGTGGGCATCAACGCCATGCTCTACTCGCAGACGGGCTCGTACAGCGGCTACGGCTTCGCCATCCCCACGGCCATGATGAACAAAGTGGTCGACGACTTGAAGCAGTACGGCACCGTACAGCGCGCCATGATCGGCATCAGCGGCACTGACGTGAAGAACTACGTGGACAGCGAGAAGGAGAAGGGCAATGAGGTCGACCTGGGCACTATGGAAGGCATCTATGTGGCCGAGGTGGTTGAAAACAGTGCTGCCGAAGAGGCCGGACTGGAGAAGGGCGATGTCATCACCGAGGTCGACGGCCAAAAGATGACGAAGTTTGGCGACCTGAGCGGTATCATCGCACAGAAGCGTCCGGGCGACAAGGTCTCGATTACCTATCTGCACAACAAGAAGAAGCACACCAAGCAGGTGACGCTGCGCAACGAGCAGGGCAACACCAAGGTGGTGAAGAATGCCGACCTCGACGTGCTTGGTGCCGACTTCCGCCCCGTGACCGAATCACAGAAGAAGCAGCTCGAAATCAGCTACGGACTGGAAGTCGTCAAGGTGAACGGCGGCAAGATGAAGGATGCCGGCGTGCCGAAGGGATTCATCATCCAGACCGTGAACGACGTGAAGATCAGTTCGCTCGACGACCTGCAGGAGGTAGTGAAGGAAGCCTCGACCTCGAAAGACCCCGTGCTCATCATCAAGGGCATGTATCCCACGGGCAAGAAGAGCGGCTTCTACATCCAGCTATCTGAATAACCCCCACCCTTCCTTACAGGAAAGAACCCTTTCGGGCCAGCCACTTGACATGACAAGAGGCTGGCCTTTTTTGTGTCACGCAACAAAATAAGCACGAGACGAAAACATTTTTTACGATATAGTAGGACTTCTCACTTTTTTTTCGTATCTTTGCCACATCATTTTAGCAAACAATCTATTATTCACTAACGAAAAAAATACAAAAAAGATGAGAAGACTATTGACACTGGCCCTCATAGCAACGGGCTTTGCATTGACCGTCAATGCAGAAGAACAGGAAGTGCAGACCACCAACGAGAGCACCACCATCGAAGTGCCTGCATGGGTAAAGAACATCAAGTTCAGCGGCTACGGAATGATACAATACCAAGGTCAAGACCCTGAAGACAACCACACCAACAGCATCAACCTGCGTCTGGCCCGTTTCATCCTCGACGGCAAGATTGGCGACTTCGACTGGCGCGCCCAGATCCAAGGCACCAACGTCAAAGGCCCCGGTGAGCCCACCGTACAGCTCGTTGACCTTTACACTGAATGGAGGAAATACCCGGAGTTCAAGATACGTGTAGGACAGTTCAAGCGCGCCTTCACCTTCGAGAATCCCACGCACCCCATCACGCAGGGCTGGTATTCATACGCCAACGTCATCAATGCCCTCTCAGGTTTTGGCGACCGCACAGGCGAGAAGTCATCTGGTGGACGCGACATAGGACTCCAAGTGCAGGGCGACCTCTTCCCCAATGCCAACGGCCGTCGTCTCCTACACTATCAGGTAGGCGTCTACAATGGTGAAGGCATCAACTCGAAGGATGCCGACAACCGCAAGGACATCATCGGCGGCCTATGGGTCATGCCTATTGCAGGCGTGCGCATCGGTGCCTTCGGATGGACGGGTAGCCGTGCCGCTGTGGGCGAGAAAAACCGCTACGCCCTCTCTGCCGAATACGACAAGGACGAATACACCTTCCGCGCCGAGTACCTGCACTCGCAAGGAATGGGTGCCGATGCCTCTTTGGGCGACAAGGCCGACGGCTGGTATGCCTTCGGCATCGTGCCCGTCGTGAAGTCAAAACTCCATGCCAAGGCCCGCTACCAGACCTACCGCAAAGCCAAGTCATGGGATTCGTCGAAGACCATGTACGAGGTGGGCGTGAACTATTACTTCACAAAGAACCTGCAGCTGAACGCAGAGTATGCACGCGTCAACGACCGCAGCATCGCCAATCCCGATAAGCACAACTATAACTTCATAGACGTAGAACTGGACTTCCGCTTCTGAACCATTCTAACAACCAAATAACGGCCTACACATGAATCACTCTCAAGTGTAGGCCGTCAAAGAATACTGTTTGGCTTCACAAAGAATACTGTTTGGCTTCACAAAGAATATTGTTTGGCTTCACAAAGAATATTGTTTGGCTTCACAAAGAATACTGTTTGGCTTCACAAGGAAGCATCCATCACACCTCAACGAAGTATCCATCACACCTCAACGAAGCCTCCGTCACATCTCAACGAAGCCTCCATCACACCTCATAACTCACGACTACAACACACTACAGTCAGCAAACAGCCCCTGTTAAGGCTGCTAACAGCCCCTGTTTGATGACCTGACAGCCCCTGTTTGACCTTCAGACAGGGGCTGTTTGCTACCCAATCACCCTCCTGTTATCAAGCTTTTTAAGGGTATTTGACGAGATGGGGGGGGCACATAGGGGGCACGTAGGGGGCGCGTTTTTAGGCATGATGTGCCCCCCGTAATTGCCTATATATAAAGGAAATACAAGCAAGGGGGGCACGAGGGCACGTCTTTTTTATTTTTTCATTGAATAGGTTGACAAATTTTTAGTATTCCGTGTGATCTCACCTTCATCCGTGCTTTCTGTGGTTTCTAATAAATAAAAGTATGAGTCCACTTTTTTGAACTTTCCCACTAGGGTGTCCAATTTGGTGTACCTTGACAAACGTAAAATAAAGATACCGACCCCACCCCTGCCCCTCCCCTACAAGGGCGGGGAGCGGCTTCCGCTTCCCTCTGCAGATGGAAATCCGTAGGCACTCCCCTCCCTTGTAGGGGAGGGGCAGGGGTGGGGTTAGATTGCAAACGCAGCCAGAATTCGTTTAATTCGTCGCATCTGTGATGCCTTCATAAACAACTTGTTATATCCACCTTTTAAGTTTTTTCAAAAAAAAACGATGGAAAATTTGGCAGTCTCGAAAAAACATTGTACCTTTGCACCGCATTTGAGAGAAAGTGCTTTTCGGTAGCCCTAAAAGCAAGACCGAGGAAGTTTGGGTGAGTGGCTGAAACCAGTAGTTTGCTAAACTGCCGTACGGGTGACTGTACCGGGGGTTCGAATCCCCCAGCTTCCGCAAACAAAACCTGCTGGTCGGTTCATCTAACGGTTAGGATACAAGATTCTCAATCTTGGCATAAGGGTTCGATTCCCTTACCGACTACAACCCACATTAAAAGGCAGGAAGTCGTTTTGACTTCCTGCCTTTTTTATTTCATTCTACTTCCACAAGTTTCCATGTCCCCTGCGCATCGGCGTTACGCAGTGTAGGGGCAGGCCCATTCTCTCCAAGGAAAGAATAGGTCTGCCCCTACATTCAGCCGGCGAAAGTATTTCTATACACCAGTCACGATACCCTCTATATAGGTCTTTACGATATGAATACCCGTCTTGTTCTCTCCACCCGACGGAATGATCAGGTCGGCAAATTTCTTTGTGGGCTCGATGAACTGCTCGTGCATGGGCTTCAGCACCTTCTCATAGCGGTCGAGCACCATGTCAACGGTTCGCCCACGCTCTACCACATCGCGACGGATATTGCGGATAAGCCTGACATCGGCATCTGTATCGACAAAAATCTTCAGGTCCATCATGTCGCGTAGCTTCTTGTAGTGAAGCGTCATGATACCCTCAAGAATAATAACGGGCTTGGGTTCTACATGCACCGTTTCTGGCAGACGATTGGAAAGAACGTAAGAATAGGTTGGCTGTTCAACAGCCTCGCCTGCCTTCAGTTTCTTGATGTGGTCGGTGAGAAGCTTCCAGTCGAAGGCATCAGGGTGGTCGAAGTTGATGGCCTTGCGCTCTTCGTCGGTCATTCCCGTCGTGTCGTTGTAATAAGAGTCAAGGGGGACGATAGCCGCACAATGTGGTGGCAGTGCATTGGCAATTTTCTTTACGACGGTGGTCTTGCCAGAACCCGTTCCGCCTGCGATTCCGATGATAGTCATATTTGTAGGTAATTAAAGACTCTTTGATAGAAAGAGGCCTTCTTCTCCACGGCCATTGGATAGGCGCGTGAGGAAGAAGGCATGCGGTAAAGGCGAATGTGACGGCCTTCGAAGTCGATGTCGGTAAAATAGCCGACCTTAGGTTCGTTAGCATTGAACTGCCGACAACAAAGTGTTGTTGCTAACTGGCCGGCAGTCACAACAGCTTCGCATTGAGGCAACGAGCGCACCATAGCAGGAAGGTCTGTTTGTTCCAGCACCAGAAGGTCTTTGTCGCTGGCAGTATTCTTGGTGCGTTCAATGCGCGTACAGGTATCAAACAGGGCGATCCCCTTCTCTTTCAGGAAATCAACGATAGCATCAAGGTCATAGGTCTTTCTTTCCTGGCAGACGAAATGCATCTTGTCGTCAAAGAAACAGTGTCCGAAGATGCGCCACATGTCGTTGGTGAAGTTAGGATAGTAGAACTCCATACACCACCGCTTCGGTGCAGGTGGAAACGTGCCGAGCATCAGCAGGCGGGCTCCATCTGGCAGGAACGGGGTGAACGGATGCACTTCCATGCTTACTTCTCCTTGATGACATATACCACTGTGGGAAGGTGGTCGCTATAGCCGTCGAGCCATGCGCCACCGGCATGGGTGCGCAGCGTGTTGCCCTTGTACTTGCCTTCCTTCTGGAAAAGATAGTCGCGACGGAACACCTGATGACGATAGTAGCGCAACGACGAGCAATCGATATCGCGGGGCTTGAAGTCAATCGTCTTCTTCATCACATTCGTGTCGAGCAACGAGCGCGACAGAATGATCTGATCAAAGAGGTTCCACTTGCCGTCATACTGCAACGTACCCGTACCCGATGCGAGCACATCCCAGAAAGGATTCCATAATCCGCCGTCTTCCACGTCCTTAATCTTACGCTTGGCACCAAGAGACTCGGCCATAGACTTATCCTGCGGATCGTCGTTCATGTCGCCCATGATGAATATCTTCACATTGGGATCGTCTTTCAGCAACGAGTCCTTGACTATGCGTAGCTGCCGACCACCCTCCTCACGGTAAAACGAGGTGGCACCGCGCGACGGCAGATGGTTGACGACGATAGTGACATGCTCGTCGGCCAAGGTACCACTGACAACGAGGAAACCACGGGTGGCACGCTGAGAATCTTCCTCCTTTATATATATATAAGGTACGAGCTTCACGTTGCGAATCTCAAAAAGCCTGGGATTATAGAGTAAGGCACAATCGACTCCTCGCTGATCAGGTCCCTCGATGTGAACAAACTGGAAGTTACGGGCCTTCAGCGTTTCCTGGTTACACAGGTCGGCCAGACACTTGGCGTTCTCCACCTCGCTCACGCCAATTGCCGCACATCCTTGTGGTATTCTGTCGGTACCCATCTCGGACAGTACGCGAGCCATGTTCTTCAGCTTGTGCGTGTACTTCAGGCCAGTCCACTTGTTGCGCCCGTCGGGCAGGTATTCATAGTCATTCTTACCCTCGTCGTGGCAAGTGTCAAACAAATTCTCCAGGTTGTAGAACCCGATACCGTAAAGCGCGTATTGCTTCTCTTTTGCATTGGCACCCATTGCTACCAGCAACGTCATTGCCATTAAAAATAAGTGTCTTTTCATAAATAGGTCAGTATTATTTTTTGCAAAGATACAATTTTTTTTGGAACTGCTATCATTTTTTCCTTTTTTTTTTTGTCATGTCATTCTTTTTCCGTATCTTTGCCCCAACCTACAATAAGTATTAACCGATAAAAACAATTCCTATGAGAAAAACGCTGTCATTAGCAGTGACGGTCTTATGCTGTTCTTCCGTGGCGATGGCTCAGGAGCCTGTTGACACGATTGCCACCGAATTGCAGGACGAGACTTCGTTCACTTTCACTGAGGCGCAGTTGGAGGATGATGAGAGTGCTTCGCAGAACATCACCATCATCTCGTCCAACAGGAACGTGTATGCCAATGAGGTGGGCTACCGGTTCAGTCCTGCCCGTTTCAAATACCGTGCCTACAACGCGAAGTACAATGAAATGTACATCAACGGCAATCCTGTGAACGACCTTGAGCGTGGACAATTCGGCTACTCCTTCATCGGAGGCCTGAACAATCAGACGCGTGGCCGTGAGTCATCACTGCCGTTCGAGGACAACAACTATTCGATGAGTGCGCTTGCCGGTTCGAGCAACTACAATTTCCGCCCGTCGAGCTTCGCCACTGGCCAGCGAGCATCACTTGCCCTGGCTAACCGTAGCTACAACGTGCGTGCCATGTACACCTACAATTCAGGTGTCAGGGAAGACGGCTGGGCCTTCACCGGAAGCCTTACCTATCGATGGGGTGATGGTATCGGTACCATCGAGGGTACGTCCTACAACTCGCTGAGCTACTTCTTCGGTGCCGAGAAGCTTATCAACGACCAGCACTCCCTGTCGTTCGTTACATGGGGAAACCCGACACAGCGCGGTGCTCAGCGTGGCGCTACCGACGAGATGTACTGGATTGCCGGCACACACAACTATAATCCTAACTGGGGTTATCAGGACGGCAAGAAGCGCAACTCGCGCATCGTAAAGGATTTCCAACCTGCCGGATTGTTGACCTGGGACTGGAAAATTGATGGGCAGACGAAACTTACTACTTCGTTGTTAGGCAAGTATTCTATGTACAGCAACAGCCGTCTGGCCTATAACGGCGGTACGAACCCCGACCCCGATTACTATAGCCTGATGCCAAGCTTCAACTTCAACGTGTGGAATCCCAGTGCCGAGCTCTTCCATGACGATGCCGCCTTAGCAAATTGGCAGGCTGCCTACGACTACCTGAGTGCATCGGAAGACAACCGACAGGTAAACTGGGGACGCATGTATTATGCCAACAGCCTGATGGCCGCCGAGGGTTTAGACGCTATGTACTACGTACAGCGTGCCCACGATGACCAGTTGACCTTCAGTTTGGCTTCTAAGCTCGAGAAGCAACTGACAAAGAACTCGTCGGTGAACGGTGGACTGCAGTTAGCCAGGAACATTGGTATGCACTACCAGACGATGGACGACCTGCTGGGTAACGCCAAGTTCCATAACGTCAACACCTATGCCCTGAAAGACTACGGCTCGCAGTCGCCCTACGTCTTCTATGACATGAATGAGGGCAGCGAACCTAAGGAAGTGAAGGTCGGCGACAAGTTCGGCTACGACTATAACCTCTTGGTCAACAAAGCTCAGGCATGGGCCTCATACGCTACCGACCTTCGATTCACCCATCTTTTCGTGGCAGGCCGTCTGGCCGGACAGACCATGCAGCGCGACGGTAAGATGCGCAACGGTATGGCAGCCGACAACTCCTACGGCAAGAGCGGCACAGCCAAGTTCCTCGATGGAGGTGCCAAGGCTGGAGCCAACATCACCCTCGGCAAAGGTCACGCCATCGCCCTTGGTGCCGGTTATGAGTGGAAGGCACCTGCAGTGCGTACTGCCTTTGCTGCAGCCCAAATCAATAATGACTTCGTGAAGGATTTGAAGCAGGAGAAAATCCTGTCGGGCGAGTTGGGCTACCAGTGGAAGAACTCCCTGCTGAGCCTGAACGTCAACGGCTACTACGCCAAGATGAAGGACGTCACCGAGCAGAGCCTGTTCTACAGTGACATCGAAAGTTCGTTTGCCTATGTGTCGCTTTCTGGCATTGAGAAGGAATACTACGGTGTGGAGCTCGGTCTCAACGTCAAGGCTACCGAGTGGTTGAACGTGAAGGCGCTCGGCACCGTCAGCGAAGCCAAATACACGAACAACGCCAACATGCGCATGCTGCTGTCGAACAGCGGCAGCTATGTCGATGAACTCTGTATCACCGAAGGCATGCGCGAGGGCAGCACGCCACTCGCAGCAGGAAGTCTCGATTTCAGCATCCACTACAACTTCTGGTACATCGACATCATCGGCAACTACTACGACAATATATATATGTACTTCGCACCTATCTCACGCCGTGAGACCGAAGTGCCCAAAACCATCGTCAACGGTGAGAAGACATACAACAGTCCCGATCAGGGCAAGGGCGACGGTGGCTTTATGCTCGATGCATCGATTGGCAAGACGTTCCGTCTGAGTCATGGGCGCCGCATTGGTTTCAACCTGATGCTGACCAACATCCTGAACAATATCAAGATTTGTACCGGCGGTATGGAGCAGAACCGACTCGACACCAAGCAGGAAGAGGAGCGCACCAACAATGCCTACCGTTTCCAGCAGAGCCCGCGTAAGTTCTATGCCAACGGCATTAACGGTATGTTGCTGATTAACTATCAATTCTAAAGAAAGGAGGACGATTGTATGAAAGCTATCAAATTTTTCACCATAGCTGCAGCCTGCCTGTTGTTTGCTGCTTGTGAGAAAACCGAGTGGGACGTCTACACCCCCAATCCTACTGAGCTTTACGGCAACAACAGCATCACCGATGACAACATCATCACCATTGCTCAGTTAAAAGCCGACTATCCCAATGTGTTTGCCAGCACCGACCAGAACGCACTGGTTGATAAAGACATTAAGATTAAGGCCCGTGTTACTGCCAACGATATCCGTGGCAACATCTACAAGCAGTTCATGGTGCAAGACGAAACGGGTGCCCTCATTGTTGCCGTCAACGAGAGCGGCATCAGCGGCTATCTGGCCGAGGGACAGGAGATTATCATCGACCTGAAGGGACTGTACGTGGGTGGTTACCGAAAACAGCCGGAGATCGGTGCCCCCTACAACGTGACGAGTATAGGACGCATGCAGAAGGACGTGTTCCAGAAGCACTTCAAGTTCACCAAGAGCAGCATTCAGCCGGTACAGCCCATCGACTTCGATGTCAACATGGATAAGGACGAGCACTGTGCCAAGCTGGTGACCCTGAAGAACGTTACCTTCAAAGATGCCAACGGAACCAACACCTTCGCCCCCGGCGATGGCAGCGCCTCGGTTGTAGGTGGCTGTGTGAATCGTGAAATCACTGGTTATACAGCATCGAAACTTGTCATCCGTACCAGCACATACGCAAAATTCGCAGCCAACAAGCTACCGTACGATGACGTGAACAAGAAACCCCGTGTGGTCAATATCACTGGCATCGCCACCCGTTACAACAATACATGGCAGATTCTTATTCGAAAGGAATCAGATATTGAAATCGTAGAATAATCATCAAACAGCAAAAAACATATAACTATGAAAAAAATACTTTACAGCGTCATGGCACTTGCCATCGCAGCCATGACATTCACTGCTTGTGAGGACGTACCTCAGCCGTATCCCACACCAGATCCCAGCACAAATGGCTCAAATACAGAAGTTGAAGGTGCTACAGGTGACGGCTCGTTGGAGAACCCGTTTAACTCTATTGCAGCCATCAGCGCATGCAAACAATTAGGTAGTGGTGGCGTTAGCGAGCAATACTACTATATTAAAGGTAAAGTTGTTTCTATTGCTACCGACAAGAACGACAACGTGCTCAATTTCGACCAGGGCACATACGGAAATGCCTCATTCTATATCTCGGATGACGGTACAACTACCAATCAGTTCTATTGCTATCGTGTGCTCTATCTGGGCAATAAGAAGTGGACAAAGGGTTCCGGCGACATTCTGAAAGTGGGTGACGAAGTGATTGTTTGTGCAAGACTCACCATGTATAACACGACACCTGAGACACAGCAGAACGAGGGCTACCTCTACTCGCTCAACGGAAAGTCGGAAGGCGGCGGCGGTAGCGATACCCCAGCTGAGGCCAAGGGTACCGGCACACTGGAAGACCCGTATAACGCAGCCGGTGCTCTGGCATACGCCAAGAGCGTGGGCGACAAGGAGTCCGACAAAGACGTATATATCAAGGGCAAGGTGTCGACCATCACGGAACAGTACGGCACGCAGTATGGCAATGGAACCTTCAACATTTCTGAGGACGGCACAGCCAGCAACGAGTTCACTATCTTCCGTGCCCTCTATTTAGGCAACAAGAAATACACTGCCGGCGACCTGCTGAAGGAAGGCGACGAGGTGATCGTCTGCGGTAAGGTGACCTGCTTCAAGGGCAACACCCCGGAGACCGTACAGGGCAAGGCATACCTCTACTCACTCAACGGCAAAACCGAGGGTGGTGGTCAGCAACCCCAGCCCGGCGGCGAGGCTAAAGGTAATGGCACCGAGGCCGACCCGTTCAACGTAGCAGCAGCCATTGCCAAGTGTAAAGAACTCGGCGAAACCACGTCGACTGAAAAGTATTACATTAAGGGCATCGTTGTCACAGGCGGTACAGCCACCGGCGGCTATGGTAACGTCACCTTCGACATGGGCGACAGCAAGAATAGCACAGAAACATTCAAGGCCTATCAGGTTGCAGGTATTGGCGGCGAGAAGCTCCCCGACGGCTACAAGGTTGATGCTGGCGACGAGGTCGTCGTCTATGGTCCCATTGTCAACTACAAGGGCAACACCCCCGAGACTGCAGGCAAGAGCGCGGCCTACATCGTCTCCATCAAGAAGGGTGAAGGCGGCGAGACTCCTGGCGACAACACTGGTGGCGGCGAGGTCAGCGGTAATACCCTTACTGTGGAATTCCAAAGCCTCGGTCTTACTAACCAGCAGAAGCCCACAACACTCACGCTGTCCGACGGCACCACACTGACCTTCGACGGTGGCGGCAACACCAATGCTCCCGCTTACTATACCACGGGAACTGCACTACGCATGTATCCTAAGAACACCATGACCATCAATGCTGGAAGCAAAAAGATCAGTGCCATCGAAATGGTCTGCGATGAATATCAGGGAACACTCTACAATGCCAGCGGCGACGTTGCTGTCGACGGCAGCAAAATGACAGTCAATGGTACCAGTCTCAAATTCAATGGCCCCAACGCATCAACCGCTACCGTGAAAAACGTCTCCGAGACAACCGGTGCTGCCAGTCAGGTGCGTATGAAGACACTGAAGATTACCTTTGCTGAATAAATACAGTTGTCGCTGCTCTCTCCATAAATGAGCAGCGACAATCGACTTACTCATCAAGAGGGTGTGTCAAAATAGGCACATCCTCTTTTTCCTTATTCAAAATAGCGGCACAAGTCTCACATTGTACTTATGCCGCTATTTTCATGATTCTGGTGTAGTGGTGCCTCTGTAAATGCCATATTGGCTTATATGTTGCGGTATGGAGCGTAAAAAGTCCTTCGTTAATCCCAAATCGGTCTTTAGAACTATGCTACTACAAAATGAAAGTAAAACATGCCAATATGTGTCATTATGTTACTGACCCACGACTTTTTTAACCCCTAAAAAACGACCTATAGCTCATTTTGCAGGATGAGCTATAGGTCAAATATCAGATGCAAAAGTACAACATATTTAGCAATTCTCCAAATCTTAACCTTAGCTTTTCACCAATTTTTCTGTAAAACATATTGCAAAATGGGCACTGGCTCTACACGCTGCAAAGCCTGGAAGCTTCACCCACTACACGCTGCAAAGCTTGGAAGCTTCGCCCACTACTGAGTAAGGTTGCGCTGTGTTCCGGTCAGTTCACCCGCAGGTCGTTATTTTTTTATCATTTCAATGCAGAAAAAATTTGCGGATTTCGAGAATATTTTGTAACTTCGCAGCCTTAACACAACAGAAGACACCAACATGAAGAAACTATTCAAGATCTGCCTACCGCTACTGCTTGCCATTCCCATCGTCGTTTCCTGTAGCAAAGACGATGACGAGGGAGAGTCCATGGTGGCCAATGTCAACCGTAACGACACATCGAAGGAGCCTGCCTTGCAGCGGTTGGAGTTCCCACACGTGAAAGGCGGCAACAGCCTTGTCATTATCCATACTACCAACGACCAATATGGCATCAACTACAGCGTGGAGTGGGACTGCGACAAACGGTCGCAACGGTGGTCGTGCTACCAGATGTACGCCTCGAACCGCGTGCAGGCCACTAAGCGCTATTATCCCGACACCAGCAAGGGAGAACTACAATATCCCTTTGACCCAGACCTGCCCGCTGGCAGCTATTTCAAGTCAGATCCCTACTGGGGCAGCGGCTACGACCACGGCCACATCTGTCCTTCGGCCGACCGTCTGTACTCTGTCACAGCCAACGTCCAGACATTCTATTTGACGAACATGCAGCCGCAGCGCAACATCTTCAATGCCGGGTTGTGGCAGAGTATGGAGAACAAGCTTAGGGTATGGATCACCGCATCTTCGAAGAAGGAAGATACGCTTTATGTCTGTAAGGGTGGCACCATAGACGTAGTTGAGAGTGAGGGTGGCATCAAGGACCCGATCCTGACCACACTCGCCAACGGGCTCATCGTACCCAAGTACTTCTACATGGCACTGCTTCGCAAATCGAGCACTGGCTATAAGGCACTGGCCTTCTGGGTGGAACACCTGAACGAAGACCATTCGAACGACAACCTGTCTGACTACATCATCAACATCCGCGAACTGGAGCGTCGCACCGGCATCGACTTCTTCTGCAACCTGCCCGATGACATCGAGAACGAGGTGGAGACCATGTCGACCGAAAACATCAAGTGGGTGTGGAACATGTAAAAAAAACGGTGAAAAGTTTGCATGATTGAAAAAAAGTTTGTACCTTTGCAGCCCGAATTTATTATCAATCAAGCATTAATAACAGAAATGAAAAAAGGTATTCATCCAGAAAACTATCGCCCCGTCGTGTTCCGTGACATGTCCAACGGCGATATGTTCCTTTCGAGGTCCACAGCAAAAACCAACGACACAGTGGAATTCGAAGGCGAAACTTACCCGGTGGTAAAAGTAGAAATTTCAAGTAGCTCGCACCCGTTCTACACTGGTAAGAGCAAGCTCGTTGACACGGCTGGCCGCGTCGATAAGTTCATGAGCCGCTACGGTAAGGCTGCGAAGAAATAAGATACACTTTCTATTTCACCTTTAAGTTATCAAAAGGTGTGTCCATGGTAGTTGCATATGCCATAGGCACACCTTTTTTACTTCAAGAATGTGAAACGAACGTAGGGACTGTAGAAAAATAAAAAGAATAAAAAAACAAACAATAAAAAAACAAAAAAATATGCGACATTTCTCTCTTTCATTTGGTGGAAAGAAAGAAATGTCGTATTTTTGTGACAGATAATTGTTTCCACAAAATAACTATTAAACAAAAACGATGAAGACTATTTATGATTTCTCTGTCAAGGACAGAAAGGGAAAGGATGTGTCGCTGAAAGAGTATGCCAACGAAGTGCTGCTCATCGTCAACACTGCCACGAAGTGCGGCTTCACGCCACAGTACGAAGAACTGGAAAAACTCTATGAGAAGTATCACTCACAAGGGTTTGTCATTCTTGACTTCCCCTGCAACCAGTTCGGTCAGCAGGCTCCCGGCACCGATGAGTCCATACACGAGTTCTGCAAGTTGAACTTTGGCACAGAGTTTCCCCGTTTCAAGAAAGTGAAGGTCAATGGTGATGATGCCGAGCCTCTATTCAAGTACCTTCAGGAGCAGAAAGGTTTTGCCGGATGGGATATGGAACATCCTATTGCTCATATCCTCGACGACATGCTCTCCAAGGAAGACCCTGACTACAAGGAGAAAAACGACATCAAATGGAACTTCACCAAGTTCCTTATTGACAAGCGCGGCATGGTTGTTGCCCGCTTCGAGCCTACAGAAAAGATTGAAATCATTGCAGCTAAGATTGAAGAGCTGCTAAAGTAGCAATGGAGCACACAAAATGTTTGATTATAGGTAGCGGACCGGCAGGTTATACGGCTGCCATCTATGCATCAAGGGCAAACCTGCAGCCCGTTGAATATTGCGGACTACAACCAGGTGGGCAGTTGACACAAACCACAGAGGTCGAGAATTTCCCTGGTTACCCGCAAGGTGTAGATGGGAACCAGATGATGATGGACCTGCGCGAGCAAGCTGAACGTTTCGGCACCGACATTCGCGACGGCGAAATTGTCAAGGTGGACTTCTCTGCCCCACCCTACCTCTGTATCGACGATAGCGGCCACGAACTTCAAGCCGACACAGTGATTATTGCTACTGGCGCATCGGCCAAGTACCTCGGTCTTGACGATGAGCGCAAATACAATGGTCTGGGCGTATCGGCATGCGCAACGTGCGACGGTTTCTTCTATCGCAAGAAGACCGTTGCCGTGGTAGGTGGCGGAGATACGGCATGCGAGGATGCACTCTACCTGAGCGGTCTGGCAAAAAAGGTATACATGATAGTGCGCAAGCCTTTCCTTCGTGCTTCCAAGGTGATGCAGCAGCGTGTGATGGAACGTGAGAACATAGAAATTCTCTTCGAGCACAACACACTGGGACTTTTCGGTGAAGACGGCGTGGAAGGGGCACATCTCGTCAAACGCAAAGGAGAGCCGGACGAGGAACTTGTCGACATCCAGATTGACGGTTTCTTCCTGGCTATAGGCCACAAACCAAACACTGATGTATTCAAGGAATGGCTCGAAACCGACGAGACAGGCTATCTGAAGAAGATTAACGGTACGCCACGCACCCAAAAGCCGGGCATCTTCGTAGCAGGAGACTGTGCCGATCCTACGTATCGCCAAGCCATCAGTGCCGCAGGAACGGGCTGTCAGGCAGCTATCGAGGCAGAACGATATCTGCTAAACAAGTAGTCACAACAACATTTTATAGTATATAGAAAGGACATCGTTATTTCTCTACGATGTCCTTTTTACTTTGCATTACAAGATTGTCATCACTTCTTTCAACGAAGTCACCACGAAAGTAACCGGTTCTAAAGCCGGATAGTCGGGATAACGATTGAAGAATATGGTATCCAGTCCTGCATTCTTCGCCCCCATGATATCAGTCGAGAAATTATCTCCAATCATAATAGTGGTATCCTTGCTGGCGTTCGTTATCCGGAAGGCATAGTCAAAATAAGCGAGAGCCGGTTTGTTGACGCCTGCATCCTCACTCAGAACAACCGTATCAAAATAGTCGCGCAGGCCGCAGGCAGCCAGCTTCTTATACTGCACCTCGTGAAAACCGTTGCTGCACATGTGCATGCGGTAACCTTTATTCCGCAGATAGTCCATCAGTTCATGGGCACCTTCTACCACTCCAGGCTTATTCGAACAATAATCAAGAAACTTATCGCCTACCTCTAAGCAAAACTCAACAGTGGGGTTTAACCCGTTTCCTTGACTGAGTGGATGACGAAAACGCTCTACTATAAGATAGTCACGCGTTATTTCCCCCTTTGAATACTTAGTCCATAGGTCAATGTTAGTAAGCCAATAATCATCGAAAAACACTTGAGGACGCTCAAAGTAACGGTATAGTCTAAAAAACTCAAATATCTCGTTCAGAGCCATTTGTGCATTGCCATGCGTATCATAAAGCGTATCGTCGAAGTCGATAAAAAGATCCCTGTATTGTTTCATGTCCAAACCATTGTAGTATTGCCCTGCAAAAGTAAACAAATAATCTGAAACTGCCAACTATTTCACCTGAAGAAAAAAAATATGCCAATATATTTGGTGGTATCAGAAATAATGTGTAACTTTACACCCAAAATCTAAAACAACGACAAAAAACCAATTATCAAACAACAACAACAATGAAAACACTCAAAGCATCTTTCATGGGTCTCGGTGCGCTCGCACTGATGATGACGGCATGTGCCGGCGGCCAGAAAGCAGAAGAGAATCTGACGGTCTCGGGTCTCGACCCAGCCAAGTTTGACACTACCCTACAGGAGAAGCCCGTAAAGCTTTACACGCTGAAGAATGCCAATGGCATGGAGGTGTGCATCACCAACTACGGTGGTCGTGTGGTCAGTCTTGTAGTACCCGACAGGGACGGCAAGCCGACTGACGTCGTGCTGGGTTTTGACAACATTGCCCAGTATGCCGACACACTGAACTCGCCCAGCGACTATGGTTCAAGCGTAGGCCGCTATGCCAACCGCATCTGTGACGGTAAGTTCACGCTCGACGGCGTGGAGTACCAGCTGCGCCAGAACGATCCCCATCCTGGCGATACGCGTATTCACTGTCTGCATGGCGGTGGCGCTACTGGTTGGATGAACAAAGTGTATGACGTCATTGAGGTGAACGACTCGCTCATCAAACTGCAGATTACCGCTGCCGACGGTGAGAACGGATTCCCCGGCAACGTCGTGGCTACGACCACCTACAAGGTGACTGCCGACAACGTGCTCGACATCGTTTGGGAGGCTACCACCGATAAGCCCACTATTATCAATCAGACAAACCACAACTACTATAATCTGAGCGGTGATCTGGAGAACGCAGCCTACGATCAGGTGCTATATGTGAATGCCGATAACTTCACTGAGGCTGACTTCAGCTATATGCCTACAGGTAAGATTCTCCCTGTTGAAGGCACTCCGATGGACTTCCGCACCCCGCACGCTGTAGGTGACAGCATCAAGTCAGAGTACTATCAGACGAAGAATGCACATGGCTACGACCACAACTGGTGCCTGAACACTGCTGGCGACGACACCCAGGTTTGTGCTTCGCTCTACAGTCCCAAGAGTGGCATCTTCATGGAGATGTTCACCAACGAGCCTGGTGTACAGGTCTATAGCGGCAACTTCCAAGGTGTCGGCGGCGAGGAGAATATCGTCCGCAAGCTTGGCAAGAAGTATCCTCAGCATGTGAGCGTCTGCCTCGAGAGCCAGAAGTATCCCGACAGCCCCAACCATCCTGAGTGGGCAAGTCCCGTGGTGACTCCCGAGAAGCCTTACTATAGCCATGCTGCCTACAAGTTCTCTATTAAGTAAAATGGCAAAATAGCAAAATCATCAAATAAATTGTAAATAGTAAATTGTTAAATTGTAAATATCATTATGAATTGGAACGCAAGAGAATTTATTTGGCTTGACTGGGTCGTACTTTGTGTTGGCATCTTGGGTGTCATCTGGTATGTTTATCGTGCCATCAAGAAGGACAAGGAGAAAATGAAGGGAGCCGACTCGCAGGACTATCTGTTCGGCAAGGGCGAGCCCTGGTATGTAATCGGTATGGCTATCTTTGCCGCCAATATCGGCTCTGAGCACCTCGTGGGCTTGGCCGGTACGGGTGCCAAGGACGGTGTGGGCATGGCCCACTGGGAGATGCAGGGCTGGATGATCCTCATCCTCGGCTGGCTGTTTGTTCCCTTCTATCAGCTGCTCAACAACAAGATGGGCAAGATCATCACGATGCCCGACTTCCTGAAGTTCCGCTACACCCAGCGCACGGGTTCGTGGCTGAGCATCATCACCCTTATTGCCTACATCCTGACCAAGGTCAGCGTGACGGCTTTCACGGGTGGTATCTTCTTCGAGTATCTCATCGGCCTGCCCTTCTGGTGGGGTGCCCTCGGCCTTATCGCCGTCACGGCTATCTTCACCGTCATCGGCGGCATGAAGGGCGTGATGACCATGTCGAGCATCCAGACACCTATTCTTATTATAGGTGCATTCGCCGTGCTCTTCCTTGGCCTTTCTACGCTGGGCGGCGGCAGCATCGTCCAGGGCTGGGAGAATATGATGGCCTTCTGTAGCACCCTTCATGACGGCTACGGAACGACTCACATGTTCCACTGGGCCGACATCAACGCATCGGGCCAGCCCGACCCACTCTATCATGAATATCCCGGTTTTGTGGTGTTCATCGGTGCCTCGATCATCGGTTTCTGGTACTGGTGTACCGACCAGCACATCGTTCAGCGTGTGCTTGGTCAGCAGAAGGGTGAGAGCAATGTGGAGGTGATGAAGCGTGCCCGTCGCGGCACCATCGCTGCCGGCTACTTCAAGCTGCTCCCCGTATTCATGTTCCTGATCCCTGGTATGGTGGCTATGGCCCTGGCCAATGGTGGCTATGGTGATTTCGGCATCCAGATGGATATTGCCAACCAGCACGACACCGATGGTGCTTTCGCTATGATGGTGAAGAGCATCCTGCCTGCCGGTGTCAAAGGCTTCGTGACCATCGGCTTCATCTGCGCCCTGGTTACGTCGCTGGCCGCTTTCTTCAACAGCTGCGCAACGCTGTTCACCGAGGACTTCTACAAGCCCATGAAGAAGGGCATGAGCGAGGCCCACTACGTGCTCGTTGGCCGTATCGCCACTGTTGTCGTCGTCGTCCTGGGTCTGCTCTGGCTTCCCGTCATGATGGGCATGGGCAACCTCTACAGCTACCTGCAGGGCATCCAGTCGCTGCTGGCTCCCGCTATGGTTGCCGTCTTCACACTGGGTATTCTCTCTAAGAAGATTACGCCGAAGGCTGGTGAATGGGGTCTCATTGGCGGTTTCCTCATCGGTATGCTGCGTCTGGTGACCAACGTTATCACCGATACGGGTTCTGCTCAGATGGACGGTGCCTTCTGGGCAAATACCGCATGGTTCTGGCAGACAAACTGGCTCATTTTCGAGTGCTGGCTGCTCGTGTTCATCGTGCTGCTGATGGTGGTTGTGAGCTTCTTCACGCCCGCTCCCACTGCTGAGCAGAAGGATGCCATCACCTTCACAGCCGATTATCGCAAACAGATTGCCCAAAGCTGGGACGTTTGGGACATTGTGGGAACCCTCGGTGTCCTCTTCCTCTGCGGCTGCTTCTACTGGTACTTCTTCTAAGAGCAGAAAATGACCTACTATAACGAACATTCCAAAGTCTGGGTATCGGTCGACGTGATTATCTTCGGCTTCGATCAGTCGAAGCTGAAGGTACTCATCGGCCGACGCCAGATGGATCCCGGACGCGGCGAGTGGAGCCTCTACGGTGGCTTCGTGGGTGCCGACGAGAGCATTGACGATGCTGCTGAGCGAACTCTCTACAACTTGACAGGCCTGCGCCATCTGTACATGCGACAGGTGGGAGCCTTCGGCAGCGTGGAGCGTGACCCGGGCGAGCGCGTCATCTCGATAGCCTACTATGCCCTAATCAACGTGAAAGACTACGATGACAACCTGCGCAAGGAGCACAACGTGGAGTGGGTAGACTATAACCAGTTGCCCGCACTCTACTCCGACCACAACGAGATGGTGAGCAAGGCTATCCGCATCATGCGCCAGAAAATCAAGACCGAGCCCATCAGCTTCCGTCTGTTGCCACAGCTCTTCACGCTCACCCAGCTGCAGCGTCTCTACGAGGCAGTGTTGGGCGAGGAGGTTGATAAGCGCAACTTCCGAAAACGCATCAAGGACATGGACTTCATCGAGAAGACAGAACTCATTGACAAGAGCGGCTCCAAGCGCGGCGCATTCCTCTATCGCTTCAACAAGAAAGCGTATAACGAAGATCCAAACTTTAAACTCTAAGTTTAATTCCGAATTACGAATTCCGAATTCCAATTGAGACAATGAAGAGCGATAATGTCATAAAAGAAAAGTCAATGCTTTTTGCTATTCGCATAGTGAATTTATATAAATTCCTGTGTGAAGCTAATGAACATGTCATGAGCAAGCAAATTCTTCGTTCTGGAACTTCTATAGGTGCAAATATCTCAGAAGCCTTAAGAGCCGAGTCCGACAATGACTTTGTGCATAAACTCTCGATATCAAGAAAAGAAGGTGAAGAAACATTATATTGGTTAGAGTTGCTTCATAGAACCAACTATATTTCTACAAATCAATATACATCTATGCAAGAAGATTGTGAAGAAATCCAGAAATTATTGACTTCAATTATCCTCTCAATCAAGAAAAATTCGTAATTCGTAATTCATAATTCGTAATTCATAATTCGTAATTCATAATTCGTAATTCGTAATTCATAATTCGTAATTCGTAATTCATAATTCGTAATTCATAATTCATAATTCGTAATTCGTAATTCATAATTCGTAATTAAAAGCATGTTAGAAGAACTCAAACAGAAAGTATTCAAGGCCAACCTCGACTTAGTCAAGCAGGGACTGGTCATCTTTACATGGGGCAACGTCTCGGGCATCGACCGTGAGAAAGGCCTCGTGGTTATCAAGCCCAGCGGCGTCTCTTACGATGACATGAAGGCCGAGGACATGGTAGTGGTAGACCTCGAAACGGGCAAGGTGGTCGAAGGCGAGCTGAACCCCTCAAGCGACACCCCCACACACCTTATATTATATAAGGCGTTCCCCAACATCCAGGGCGTGGTGCATACACACAGCACCTATGCCACTGCCTTTGCACAGGCTGGGCGCGACATCCCCAACATCGGCACCACCCATGCCGACTATTTCTACAAGGACATCCCCTGCACCCGCGACATGACCAAGGAAGAGGTGGAAGGCCAGTATGAGTTGGAGACTGGCAACGTGATTGTCGACGAGATTCTGAACATCCGCAAAATCAACCCCGACCACACGCCTGCCGTCTTAGTGAAGAACCACGGTCCGTTCTCATGGGGTACCTCGCCCGACAATGCGGTCTACAACGCCAAGGTGATGGAGCAGTGCGCCAAGATGGCCTTCGTGGCCTTCAGCGTCAACCCCAACCTAACAATGAACCCGCTGCTGGTCGAGAAACACTACAACCGCAAGCACGGCCCAAATGCGTATTACGGACAGAAAGGACAAAAACATTAATTATTCATAACTTAAAACAATTAAAGCAATGAAAGCATTTGAAAATTTAGAAGTTTGGTGGGTGACTGGTGCACAGTTACTCTATGGTGGCGACGCAGTCGTAGCAGTCGACGGACATTCGAAGGAGATGGTCGAGGGCTTGAATGCCAGCGGCAACATCCCTGTGAAGATTGTTTACAAGGGCACGGCTAACTCCAGCAAGGAAGTTGAGCAGGTAATGCTTGCAGCCAATAACGAGGAGAAGTGTATCGGTATCATCACCTGGATGCACACATTCTCTCCCGCTAAGATGTGGATCAAGGGTCTGCAGGCTCTGCAGAAGCCCCTGTTGCACTTCCACACCCAGTACAATGCCGAGATTCCCTGGGAGACGATGGACATGGACTTCATGAACCTGAACCAGAGTGCCCATGGCGACATCGAGTTCGGCCATATCTGCACCCGCATGCGCGTGGCTCGCAAGGTGGTTTGTGGCTACTGGAAGGATGAGCAGGCTCAGAAGCAGATTGCTGTTTGGGCACGTGTAGCTGCAGGTGTGGCTGATGCCCACAACGTGCGCTGCCTGATGTTTGGTATGAACATGAACAACGTGGCCGTGACCGACGGTGACCGTGTGGAGTTCGAGCAGCGTCTGGGCTACCACGTTGACTACTATCCCGTGAGCTCGCTGATGGAGTACTTCAAGCAGGTGACCGATGCCGAGGCCGACGAACTCGTTGAGGAATACAAGAAGCTCTACACCATCAAGATTGACGAGAGTGGTGAGGAGGTCTACTGGCAGAAGGTACACAATGCCGCCAAGGCCGAGATTGCTCTGCGCCGCGTGCTGAAGGACGAGGGTGCTTCCGCATTCACCACCAACTTCGACGACCTCGGCGATGCCGACATCGACGATCCTAACTTCTGCGGCTTTGACCAGATTCCTGGCCTCGCTTCACAGCGCCTCATGGAAGAGGGCTACGGCTTTGGTGCCGAGGGCGACTGGAAGACTGCCTGCCTCTATCGCACCCTCTGGGTCATTCAGCAGGGCATGCCCATCGGCTGCTCGTTCCTCGAGGACTACACACTGAACTTCGCCGGCGACCGTTCTTCGTGCCTCCAGAGCCACATGCTCGAGGTTTGCCCGCTCATCGCTGTCGACAAGCCCAAGCTCGAGGTTCACTTCCTCGGCATCGGCATCCGCAAGCAGCAGACTGCCCGTCTTGTGTTCACCTCGAAGGTAGGCCGTGGCATCAAGGCCACCGTCGTCGACCTTGGCAACCGTTTCCGTCTGATCTCGCAGGAGGTGGAGTGCATCGAGCCGAAGCCCATGCCTAACCTGCCCGTGGCCAGTGCCCTTTGGGTGCCCCAGCCCACGTTCGAGATCGGCGCAGGTGCCTGGATCCTCGCCGGCGGTACGCATCACAGTGCTTTCTCCTACGACATCACTGAGGAGTACTGGGAGGACTTCGCCGAGATGGTTGGCATCGAGTATGTCAAGATCAATAAGGACACCAAGACCTACGAGTTCAAACAGCAGTTGCAGAACAACGAAATGTACTACATGCTGAACAAGGCACTCAAGTAGAACATCTCATTTCAATGACTAAGGGAGCATCCTTCTTGTGGACGCTCCCTTTCTTTTTGCCTGACATGCAAAAAACTGCTCGGCTGGCCCTCGCAGCCAGACTCATCACTTCTGCTGACTCCGTCTTGAGAGATACTGGCTGGCAATGCGACTCAAGGGTGTGATGCCGTCAGTCACACGTTCTAGAATCATCCAGTCAATGCGGTAGTCGACAACGTCATCAATAGCAATGCGATCTTTCGTCAGCCACTTCACCTGATGGGTCGTATTACCGACCTTACAGCTTTTCTTATTGAGGTACTCCACCTTTTCAACAGCTCCTCCTCCACTATTTAGCAATGTCCAGCTATTTGGAGAAAAGACGATAAAGCTATTGAAATACTTACTCTTGGGGTATTGTTCAAGCATACGGGGCAGTCCTTTCTTGAGATCGCGCAGTTCGTCCACAAATCCGATGATGCGCCATGTGCCCGTAAGCGTGTTTGCAGCATCCACTTGGGCTGCTCCCGTCAATGCATCGAAAAAGACCTTGCCGGCCTCGGAATACTGCCCGGACTCGTATTTCTCTATGCACCAGCCATTATAGGGGAAATGGATATGGTTTTGATAACGGCTCCACCATTTCTGTGTGAAGTGCTTGGCATTGCTGTCGTAGATGAGCGTGCTCTTGTCGTCTGCCGATTTGGGTTGTTCGCCCGTATAGTGAAACACATCGTGGTCGTTGTCTGTGATGCTGAAGAATGCGTTTTGGGCGGAGACCATAAGCGTCATGCTGTCTGTGCATATCTTGTACTGTTCGTAAGGGGCTTTCACTTCACCCAGTTTGCCTGTAAGGGTAATCATTTTGTAAATGCCACGAGGATCTTCTGCCTCTGAATTCTGAAGAATGTCAATCTTTGGAATACGACCGTCCTGCATACGCTTAAACTCGCGGAAAGCAGTAGTGCGACGGAAACCGTTGCCACCCGATGGGATGCCGTCGTGATAGAAGAGGTAAGACTTTCCCTTGAAGTCGATGGTGCCACCGTGGATGGTAAACGAGCCAGGCGCCTCGTCGGTGATACGTCCTTCATAGTGCCACGGGCCGTGGATGCTCTTTGCGGTAGAGTAGGCCCAGTGTTCCGGCACGCCGCCAGCAGCATACTCCAAGAAATAGGTATCACCTATCTTATAGATCCAAGGAGCTTCCTCGAAACCAGTCTTCATCACCCTCTTATGGAGCTGGTAGTCCATCTTCATACACTTCGGTCCGAACTGTGCCTCATCGTCCAGCATGGGACGCATGTCGCAGATGCCATTGTTGGCAAAGCTCTTGTCAATCGAAATCATGTCCTCGTTCAACTTGGCATACCAGCAGCCGTTGTTGCCCCAGAAAAGCCACGCCTGCCCATCGTCATCGATAAACACCGTAGGGTCTATGAAGCCCCAGTCGCCAGGAATGAGTGGCTTTCCGAGTGCGTCTGACCAAGGGCCTTCAGGACGGTCGGCAACTGCCACGCCGATACCATGCAGGTGTTTGGTGGTATCTTCTGCAGCTACATACCAGTACCATTTTCCGTTGCGCTCAATGGCTTGTGAGGCCCAAGCGTTGTCGCCCTGCTTCGCCCACTTGAAGTTGGCAGTAGACATCACTACGCCATGATCCGTCCAGTGTTCCATATCGGTAGTAGAGAACAACTGCCAGTCGGGCATACGGAAGTAGGTAGCCGTGTCCAGGTCGTGACCTGTGAACACATAGAGCCGGTCGCCCGATACCACAGGAGCTGGATCGGGATTATACATGTGGTTGTTTACACGTTTCTGAGCTTGCCCTGTCGTTGCGATGAGGGTGAGCAATGCGATAAAGAAGATTTTCTTCATTGGTTTATAATGGTTTTAGTTCTATTGTTCCTTCTCTTACCTGCCAAATATTTCTGTGCTTATTTGTACGTAATCTGGCGCCCCACGCGCCCATTGCCGTCCTGAAAAGGATGAATCTGCTCAAAGCGAACGTGGAAATCAAGGGTATGACTGATATATACTCCATCGGCAAGTTTTTAGCTCATTTTCTGCCGCAAAGATACTACTTTTTGCCGATACCGGCAAGTTTTAGGCCGTTTATTTCAGCACTTTCTCCACAGCTTCCTTAAAGATATCGAGGCCAGGAAAGCCTATGTTCTCCTATATAACAAAACTGTTATTCCCTGTTTCGCTCGCTGAAGACCAGAGAGGTGAACTGAGTTGTTACACACCAAATCTGTTTCGGTTAAATTTCATTAATTTAGGGTAATTATTCCACTTATTCTTTTTTTATAGAGAAATGTTTGGCCAATTGAGGAAAAAACGCTACTTTTGCAGCATAAACCCATAAAACTATTAATAAAAATGACCGCAAAACAAACCATCGAGGCTGGTAAAGCCATTCTTGGAATCGAATTTGGTTCCACCCGTATCAAGGCCGTACTCATTGACCAGGACAACAAACCCATCGCTCAGGGCTCGCACGAGTGGGAGAACCAACTCGTCGACGGACTGTGGACCTACAGCATCGAGGCCATCTGGTATGGCTTGCAGGACTGCTACGCCGAGCTGCGCAAAGACGTGCTGAAGCAGTACGACTGCGAGATTGAAAACCTCGCTGCCATCGGCTTCTCGGCCATGATGCACGGCTACATGGCTTTCAACGAGAAACAGGAGATACTCGTACCCTTCCGTACATGGCGTAACACCAACACGGGCAAGGCCGCCGCTGAGCTCTCTGAGCTGTTCAACTATAACATTCCCCTGCGCTGGAGCATCAGCCACCTGTATGAGTGCATCCTCGAGGGCAACGACCATGTGAAGGACATCAAGTACTTGACCACGCTGGCCGGCTACGTTCACTGGCAGGTGACGGGCGAATTCGTATTAGGCGTTGGCGATGCCTCGGGCATGATTCCCGTAGACCCTGCCACGAAGACCTACGATGCCACGATGGTTGAGAAGTTCAATAAGCTCATCGCACCGAAGGGCTACTCTTGGACCTTGCTCGACATCCTGCCTAAGAGCCTGAACGCAGGCGAGAGCGCAGGCACGCTGACGACTGAGGGCGCCAAGAAGCTCGACGTCTCTGGTCACCTGAAGCCTGGCTGTCCCGTTTGTCCTCCTGAGGGCGACGCTGGCACGGGCATGGTAGCCACCAATGCTGTGAAGCAGCGCACAGGTAATGTCTCGGCAGGTACTTCTTCATTCTCGATGATCGTATTGGAGAAGCCACTGTCGAAGCCCTACGAGATGATTGACATGGTGACCACGCCCGATGGCTCGCTCGTTGCTATGGTCCACTGCAACAACTGCACCAGCGACATCAACGCCTGGGTGGGCCTCTTCAAGGAGTATCAGCAGCTGCTCGGCGTGCCCGTCGACATGAACGAGCTCTACGGCAAGCTGTTCAACAAGGCCCTCGAGGGCGACACCGACTGCGGTGGTCTCATGGCCTACAACTACGTCAGTGGTGAGCCTGTGACGGGTCTGGCCGACGGTCGTCCCCTCTTCGTTCGCTCAGCTAACGACAAGTTCAACCTCGCCAACTTCATGCGTGCCAACCTCTACGGTGCCATCGGCGTGCTGAAGATTGGTAACGACATCCTGTTCAAGGACGAGATGATCCGCGTAGACCGCATCACCGGTCACGGTGGTTACTTCAAGACTGCCGGCGTAGGTCAGCGCATGCTCGCTGCCGCCCTGAACTCGCCCATCAGCGTCATGGAGACTGCTGGCGAAGGTGGTGCATGGGGTATCGCCCTGTTGGCAGGCTATCTGATTAACAAGAACGGCAAGAACCTCGCCGACTACCTTGAGGAGGTGGTCTTCGCAGGCAACACTGGTGTCTCTATCGCCCCCACTGCCGAGGATGTCGCCGGCTTTGAGCGTTACATTGAGAACTACAAGAAGTGCCTCCCCATCGAGCAGGCTGCCGTGGATAATAAGTAATGTAACTCTTGCAACTCCTCCTAACTCCCTAATAAAAAATCCCGATGCTCAGTAGTGAACATCGGGATTCTTCTTTTTATTCGTCAGGCAGGAAGAGCGGATCCTCGGGCATGACCATCACCGGAGGAAGGTTGGCAGCGCGAAGGATCTTCTCGGGAACATACTGCTTGGGCACTACCAGACGGAACATGTATTCGCGGAACCAACGGTCGGTCATAATGAGGCAGCCCTTCTGCCCCCAGTCGGCACCCCACGAGTTCTCTACCTTCCATTTCTTGGCCTTACCCTTGGCATCAAGGTCGACGGCAGTCAGTGTCATGGCGTGTGTCGAACCGCTGTCGAAAGTCATGATGCGCTGAGCCTTGTCCATGCCGAAGGTAGTACCGAAGAGCGAGCCGTAGTCGAAGTTCTCGGTATCGGCATAGCCACGCTTGCGGTCAAGGAACTTGCCCACATCGTAGCTGGAGTACATCTTTCGTCCGTCTTTCAGGGCTGCGATGGCCATCTGCTCGATGTCGTCCATGGGCAGGTTGACGTATTTCCAGTTGTGACCGTCGTAGGTGTGGCGGTCGTACTCCACCTCGTAGGTCTTGTAATAGTCGCGGCGCGGATCGTTCATCACCATGATGAAGGAACCGTTGAGCTGGTCGCCCACCACTTCCTTGTAGAACTGCTTCGGGGTATACTCGCGCGGCTCTCCAATCTGCTTGCCGTTCTTGTCACGGAAGGCATAGGCGAACTTCTGTGGAGGCTCACCGATGGTATATTGCAGCATGTGGTAGATAGTACCCAACATACGTACCTTCGCCTTCTCGATGGCACTTGGTTTCTTGTCCTTCTGTACCATCTCGCGCAGCTGCAGGCCGAACTCGCGCAGCTTAGATGCGATGAGTCGCGAGGCACGCGAGGTATTGTCGCTTGAGTAGCTCTCGGGCATGACCTCCTTGGGCACCATGCCATACTTGTCGCCCAGGTCGGCCACGCCACAGAACGTACCGCCATCGTTGAGCGGATGGTGGAAGAAGAACTGCACGCGCTGGTCGTCGATGGGTTTCTGGCCGGTGTCGATGACACCCTGCAGCATCAGGTTGGCTTTCTCTAACTGGTCCCAGAAGAAGAGGTAGGCCTGCGAGAACTCCACGGTGAGCGAGTCGGTGCGCCGGGCAAAGTCGCTCTTCAGCACGTTCATGCCGCTGAACATCCAGCAGCGTCCCGACTGCTTCTGGTCGGTAATAGTCTGCTTCTTGGTCTCAACGCTGAAATAAGTGTCCAACTCTCCGGCGTTCATGTGGTTCTTGGCCAGGTCGTCAATGTTGTTGGCAGCGATGGCATTAATCAGCGCACGGTCGGTAGGAGTGAGCGCCTGCTCCTTCTGGATGTCACGCAGCATCGACGCACTGATGCCGCCATCTTTTGTCTGGGCAGTTGCGGTGAGAGCCAGACACAAGCTTAGAAGTAAAAAGCTTTTTCTCATGTAATATATAATAATGTGTTAATTTCTCATCCACAAAATTAGTAATTTTATCTAAACAGGCATACATCATGCCTTCTTTTTTCCTTTTTTTTAGTATAAATGTCAGTTTCTTACCGATTTTTTGCAAAAAAACTCACAAATCATTTGGTGGTTTTGTAAAAAGTATTACCTTTGCACCCAGAAATCTAAAGGATAACCCCCTCCTTAACAAGTGGGGGAATGTATAATTAAACAAAAACAAAGAAAATGAAAAAGATTTTGATGACCATCGCAGCTGCTTTTGTTGCAGTGAACATGAACGCTCAGTACTACATTGGTGGTAGCATTGGTTACCAGACCAAGACTACTCCCGCTGCTACCACTGAGGTTACTAGTTCAGGCTTCACTCTCGCTCCTGAAATTGGCATGGCTTTGGACGACACCAAGAGCATTGGTATCATTCTCAACTACAATTCTACCAAGAACGAGACCAAGTATGTAGGCGCAGCTTCTGGCACTCCCTCTGTCGAGGCAACTGTCACGAACATTCAGCTTCGTCCCTATCTCCGTTATCAGGTTCTGGAATACGGCAAGGCAAACATCTTTGTTGATGGTGGTGCTCTTCTCGCCTTCCAATCTCAGAAAGACATGAAGGCTGGTATGGATCTCGGTCTGTTCCTGTCTCCCGGTATTGCTTTCGATATCAACGATAAGTGGAGCATTGCTGCCCATATCAACGATATCTTCAGATTTGCTTACCACAAGGATCCCGTGGCCGATGTTACTGGTGCTCCCGATGCTCCCACAAGCATGAACCTCCGCGCTTCTACTGGTGGTTTCACCACTGGCAATGTGACCTTCGGTGTTTACTACAACTTCTAAAGATTACACACACTTATTTAATCATAGAGCCGCGTCTGCAAGAGATGCGGCTCTTTTTTTATTTTCCTACGGGAAGGTCTTCGAGTCTGATGTCGCGCAACTGGCGCAGGTAGTTGATGCGCAGTTCTACTCCCCTTGCCCAGCACTCGCTGAAGAGCTGGCTCACGGGCAGGTCTATCTGCCACTTTCCCTGCGCCTCGAGGCGGTCGATCATGGTGCCGAGGCTCAGGTTCGAAAGGCTCTCGGCAGGCACGTAGCGCGAACTCTCGCCCTTCTCGTCTGACGAAATCTCTATGAGCAGCCGGGCATCGATGAGCAGGTAGACCATGTCGTTGACAATACGGATGGGGATGCCTGTCAGCTGGCGCAGCTCTCCGGCAGTGTAGGGCTTGCCACCATTGGCAAAACGCCGACAGATGTGCCCCATGAGCAATGCCGAGAGCATCATCTGGTAGCGATGGCTGATGTCGCTGGTCTGCGTGTCGTAGTCATAGTACTCCAGGTTCTGACTGGTATAGCTGAGCTCGGCTCCGAACAGGCAGATAGTCCACGATATCTGCACCCACAGCATGAACAGCGGCAGAGCGGCAAACGAACCGTAGATGGCATTGTAGCCCGTGACCCATATCTGCGAATGGATATAGAAGAACTGCAGCCACTGCATGGCGATACCAGCGAGAATGCCTGGTACAATGGCATTCTTCACCCGCACATGGGTGTTGGGCATGAACACGTAGAGGGCAATGAACAGTGCCGACATGAGTACGTAGGGCGAGAGACTGATGAGCAGCCTCACTGCCGACCCCAGCAGCAGGAAGTTGGGCAGCGACGATGCCATCGTAGCCATGAAGATGCTGAGACCCGACGAGATGACTATCAGGATGGGAAACAGGAAGAACATGGCCAGGTAGTCGGTGAAGGTGCGGAAGATGCTGCGCGGCTTCTTCACCTGCCATATCTCGTTGAACGTCTGTTCGATGTTGCTCACCAGCATGAGCACCGTGTAGAGCATGAATATCAGACCCACACCGAGGAAGATGCCGCTCTTCGTATGCACCAAGTAGCTGTTCACCCATCCTATAATCACCTCGGCAGCCTGCGGTTGCGAGGCTAAGGCATCGCGGAACCACAGCTCTATATACCTATTATAACCGAAGCCACGGGCAATTGCAAACACCACAGCCATGATGGGCACAATAGCCAGCAACGTGCTGTAGGTCAGTGCGGCAGCTTGCGTCAGCACCCGTTTCGTGGTAAAGAAGCGCACGGCCAGGCTCAACACCTTGACCACGACTAAAGTGTACGATTTTAATGTAGAATAAATTACTGTTGTAACAGCCATTGGGCAAAGAATTGGTCGTAAAGCGTATATGTTCCCATGTCGTGGGTGATAAAATCCTTCTCCAAGAGGCCTTTGATGGCCCCCTGCACCATGCTGGCAGTAAGACGATAGCGCTGAAGGAAGGGACGAGAGGTCAAATTGGCGGCCTTGCCCTCCTTGCAAATGGCCATCAGGACTTCCTTTTGCTTTGGTGGTAATTGGAATAGCAATGCTTTATAAGCAAAGCTCTGTTGAGTGATAATCTGCTGAATAGCAGGCTCTATCCTCTCCTCCGTACACGATCCACCAGACTCAGTTAATATAAACAATGCGTTCAGGACAGACTGTACATACCAAGTAACACCCTCATAGCGTTGGTAGGTCGTAATGACAGCTTCTCTGGCTATATCCTTGTGATATTCTCTGAATAAGTTTTGGGCAAACTCAATATATTTCTCACAGTCAATAGGCTCGATAGACATTAGGCTTGTGCTTTGATAAAACGGACGGGATGGTGAGACGAATATCTCAGACATCATGTGACGCTGCGAACCCGAGTATATAAACCACGTATTCCGGCATTTCTGTATTCGCGTGCGTAATACTGCTTCAACCTTATTGTCGGGATAGTCGGCAACGACCTGAAACTCGTCGATAGCCACAACACATGGTTTGTCAGCCTGTTCCAAATAGGCAAAAATCTCGTCGAGCGTAAACTCTGGTACTTTGATGTCGCCCACGCCTAATCCCCATTCCGGATTGCCGTTGATGTCAAACGAGATGCTGCTGCGAAGCGAACCTATTGTATTCACGAACTTCTCCCATGCCTTGCGACCTCTTGACCTCAGTACACTGAGTACGGCCTTCCCCAGTTCATAGACAAACTCCTGCAGATTCTTAGTTGCATAGATGTCTACGATGAATGTGTAATAACGGTCTTTGATTCCATCTTGCTGGAAACAGTGATGTATCAGCCCCGTCTTTCCAAGTCGGCGAGGCGATATGAGGGCAACGTTGTTGCCGTTGGTTACCAGCCTTGTCAACAGATCAGTTTCTTCCACACGGTCACAGAAATAGTGCGGAGAAATGTAGCCGTTGGTGACAAAAGGATTAGCTATCATCATAACGCATTTACTCTAAAAGGCTTGAAACTTTATGCAAAGATAATTATAATCTTATTATAAAGCACACAAACCTTTATTGTTTTAACTTAATTTATTCAAGTTTCGCATTCGCTGTAACGACTCAGTTCATCGTAAGTGTGACCTCTTTCATTTGTAAATATGACCTCCCCCAACCCCTCCTGTAGGAGGGGGGAGAGGTTTCTCCTGTAGGGGGGGAGGTAGGTTTCTCCTGTAGGAGGGGGGGAGGTTTCTCCTGTAGGAGGGGGATTAGGTTTCTCCTACAGGAGGGGTCCTTTTAAATTCTCAACTTGAGAAAGATGAATCATGAGTCCACTTTAAAAAGTCAGGACATGAGAAAAAAAAGGGGGAATAATCAATGCGCAGCCACTCCCCTCCCTTGTAGGGGAGGGGTTGGGGTGGGGTCAGTATCTTTCTCATAGACAGGATATTACAGACCCCACCCCTGCCCCTCCCCTTGATGGGAGGGGAGTGGCTGCGCCTTCGTGCGCGACATGTCCTGACTTTTTAAAGTGGACTCAATCATCATTTAAAAAAACGGGAAGCACTGCCCCTGTAAGCCGGGTTCTGTGCCGACCCGAAGGTCGGTGTCTGTCATTTATCTACTACGCACGTCACCGTGCGTCTCAAGCGTTCTACCCTCCATCGTGTCAATGCTGACTCGGGCGGGCAACCCTCAACCGATGGTATACATGAACTTGCAGCCCCCAGATGGAACAGCCCGGCGATCGCCCGCCGGCTGGTGGTCTCTTACACCACCTTCTCACCCTTACCCCCCAATTCTCAATTCTCAAAAAGGGGGGCGGTCGTTCTCTTCTTCCATATCCAGCCGTCGCCGACTGCTTCTACTTTCAGAAGTGGAGCGCCCTTTGCTGCCCGGACTTTCCTCTCGTGCCTCCTTGGCACCAGCGACAGACCGTGGCACTGCTTTCCGCGAGTGCAAAGGTACAAAAAAAAGTCCGAACCGACAAGCGATTCGGACCTGATTTTCTTTCTTCAATGGTCAATTAGCAATTGCCCATTTCATATTAGTCCTCACTATACTCAGGACGCAGCTTGCGCACCACGGCACCTGCCTGCCACATCTCCTGGTTGCGCATAGCCTCGAGCTCCTTCTCCAGTCCGGCACGATAGTCGGGCTTCGAGTTGGCATCGATGCTGATCTGAGCCTCTTTGCCAGTGAGCACTGAAAGGTAGAGCCACTCCATGACGGGCTTGATGGCATCGTGGAAACGGGGAGCCCAGTCAAGGGCGCCGCGCTGTGCGGTGGTCGAGCAGTTGGCATACATCCAGTCCATACCCTTGGCACCGAAGAGCGGGCCAAGGCTCTGGGTCAGCTCCTCAACAGTCTCGTTGAAGGCCTCCGAGGGAGAGTGGCCATGCTCGCGCAGCACCTCGTACTGGGCCAGAAGCAGACCCTGTATAGCACCCATCAGCGAACCGCGCTCGCCGGTGAGGTCGCTCGTAGCCTCGCGCTCGAAGGTCGTCTTGAACAAATAGCCTGCACCGATACCTATACCGAAGGCGATGGTCTTCTCCTCGGCCTTGCCCGAAGCATCCTGATAGACGGCGTACGAGCAGTTCAGACCACGACCCTCGCAGAACATCGTGCGAAGAGAGGTGCCAGAACCCTTGGGAGCCACGAGAATCACGTCGACATCCTCGGGAGGAACGACACCCGTGCGGTCGCTCCAGTTGATGGCAAAGCCATGGCTGTAGTAGAGCGTCTTGCCCTTGGTGAGATATTTCTTGATGGTGGGCCACACCTGAATCTGACCTGCATCGCTCAGCAACATGCACAGGATAGTACCCTTCTGGGCGGCCTCCTCAATGCTGAAGAGCGTCTTGCCTGGCACCCAACCGTCGGCCACAGCCTTCTCGTAGGTCTTGCCCTCGCGCTGTCCGACGATGACATTGAAGCCATTGTCGCGCAGGTTGCAGGCCTGTCCGGGACCCTGGATGCCGTAACCAATGACAGCAATCACTTCGTCCTTCAATACTTCGCGTGCTTTCTCAAGTGAGAACTCCTTACTGGTGACCACAGTCTCAATGACGCCACCAAAATTCATTTCTGCCATAATTTTTAAATTTTTTATTTTTTAATTTTCCCCTTTGGAGCCATGCCCGCCCTTAACCCGAGAACAGTCGTCTTGTCAGCCCCATTCACCGCTTGCCCGAAGCAGCGACAAAGGAAGTAACTGATAAAATCTTTTTCGAGGTGCAAAGTTATCAATTTGTCAGGAAACAACCAAATATTCCTTCACATTTTTATGAAAAATATGGAAAACAACAGCATAACTCTTGCCATTTCACAGAAAATGTTGTATCTTTGTAGACGATTGTCAATGTGGACAAGGAAGTTGGAAGAAATAGGAAGGAAACTCACCCCTAATGAGCAACAAACGCAAACAGCAGACCAAAGAAGCATCCGACCGAATGAGATAAAGGCCGCGTTAGAAAGTAAAACAAGTTGTTTTGGTCAGTAAAGAAGCATTCATCGATACGCGAGGAATACTCTTTGGGAGTGTAAAACAAGTTGTTTTACTTCGAGAAAAGCATTTCGACGCCAGACGAATCAACGTCATACCATTTAAAAAACTATATCACAACAAGTTAGAACGATTGATAATATCAAATAAAAAAAACAATAATAATATGGCAGTACATATCAAGTTGATAAGAAACAACATCAAGAGCAGCAGCTCGTATGGAAAGTATTTTGCAAAGACAGTCAGTCAGGGCGAGATAACCCTCAACGACATTGCAGCCGAGGCCTGTCGCAACAGTGGTTTTTCAGAAGGGGCCGTCATCGGTGTGGTGACGGAACTGCAGGACATCTTGAAGAACCGACTGGCTGAAGGCCAGACTGTCGTCCTTCCTGGTATAGGTCGATTCAGCCTCCGTGTAGAAAGCATTGGCGTCGACGACCCAAAGAAATTCAACATTCGCCACCACATCTCCCGTATTGTCTGCGGTTTCCTGCCCGCTGGCCGCCGCTCCCTTGACCGGCATATCCTCTACGACGTTTGCGACGGGGTCAAAGCCGTGTGGCAGAAAGGCTTCAAGCCTTAGCCATTACAACGAGTAGCTGGCTGGGGTGCATGATGATAGGGAACTTAAGGAATAAGCACTAAACGAATAACGATGAAAGTATTGACATTGATGGCGGCCATCCTGTTGGCCATGCCGATAGGGGCACAAGAAGAGAAGGAATTCACAGTAGTGAAGCAGTTGCCCATCACCAGCGTGAAGAACCAATATCGCAGTGGCACGTGCTGGGACTACGCCACGCTGGGATATCTGGAGAGCGAGATACTGCGGAAGACGGGAAAGACGTACGACCTGTGCGAGATGTTTGTGGTGAACAAGGACTACATGGACTGCGCCACACACTATGTACGCATGCACGGATACAGCCAGATATCCGAGGGTGGATCGTGCGACGACGTGCTGGAGGTGGTTCGTCAGCACGGCATCTGTCCTGAAGAGGCAATGCCGGCACCAGGGTCGCTCACTGGCGACTCACTGGCGAATTTCAAGGTGTTCTTCCCAGAGTTGGAGCGAACGGTAAGCAGCATCGTCAGGGCAAATGCCGACCTGAACAGGATTACCGAAAGCGAGCAGACGCAGGCGCTGGCCAAGCAGCCCAAGCCGCACTGGCGCGACAGCGTACAGGCAGTGATCGAGAAGTACGTGGGCCGCTGTCCTGAGACGTTCGTCTACGAGGGGAAGACCTATACACCGAAGTCGTTTGCCGAGAGTCTGGGCCTCGACCTCGACGACTACGTGAGTCTGACAAGCTACACCCACCATCCGTTTGGCCAATGGTTCGTCATCGAGGCACCTTACAAATGGCGACTGAAGCCCAGCTACAACATTCCTATAGAGCAGCTGATGGAGGTTCTTGACCAGGCGCTGGATGCTGGCTATACAGTGGCCTGGGGTGGAGACGTGACGGGCGATTTCCTGCGAAAGGAAGGTATAGCCCTGCTGCCCGACAGTGTGGTGCCCACACAACAGTTGCGACAGGAGCAATGGAACGACTGGCGGTTTACGTACGATCATGTCATGTTGGTCTACGGCAAGGCCATCGACGAGCAGGGCAAGCCATACTATATGGTAAAGAACTCGTGGGGCGACGCTGGTCCCTACAAGGGTACGTGGTACATGTCGCGCGACTATATGGCTCTGAACACTACCTACCTGTTCTTGAATCGTCACGCACTGCCAGAAGTACTGCTGAAGGCATTGTCGAAAACGGATTTCAATTGAAATGCCTAATGGGATAGTTTCACAACCACATCCTCTCCATCAGCCCTTACTTTCTTGACAATAAACGACTTCGCCAGCCCTCCATAGAAGAAGGCTGGCGAAGAAAAAAAAACTTTTGTTCTCTACTACCTGCTATATGCCGGCTGGTCTGTGGGAACATCGTGCGAGTCATCAATGCCTGTCTTTAGTTCTTCGGCCCCCTCTTGAGTTACAGCGAGTACTACCTTGTCACCGTTTGTGTCAGTGATAGTCACATCGGCACTACGGTGTTGAGTATCGGTATGTTCTTTGGCAGAAACCAACACAACAGGTGAGCCAGAGGTATATGGCTTGATAAGAACAGTGAGCCAGTCAACGCTATTTTTGACGTCATCTATTTTGCTCTTCAAGTCGTTAAGCGTTATCGTTTGTTCAGTGCCCTGAACATCCAGTGTTACGCTTTGCTGGTAAGTCCGACCAATGACGACATCTTCTTTCTCGTCATCTGTGCATGCTATAAAAGCCATGACAGAAATAAATGCTATGATAAATAATCTGGGATACTTCATATTTAGGGTTGTTTTTATTGAAACTATTCTGAATAATTATGCTCGCGAATCAGAATGAATGCTACTTCACAATCATCTTCTTGCCATTCTTGATGTATACACCCTTTCGCGTTGGCTGATGATTGACACGGCGACCTTGTAGGTCGTAATAATGATTCATGGTAAATGCTTCCTGTTCAATAATCTCTAATTCCGTTGCATCGCCATCAATTGTGAAACCTGCTGCCCGCGACCTATTGGTACTGGGTACGACGAGCCATGCCTTGTGACCTTCTATTTGGAACGGTGCACCGTTTTGTGCTCCCCAGTACCAGCCGAACACATCGCTCCACTGCGTTCCAGAAGGACCATAGCTCAACTTATAGTGTGAACCATTACCCGTGGTGGTAGTAGCCTCATCGCTGCCACGCAGCAGATTAGAGCCATTGTAGGTTGCTGTACTCTCCGACGATGTCAGCGTAAACGTTCCTGCCTGCTTTTTATCGCTCACCAACATCACAGCAGTTCCCTTTGGAATGACTCCAGAGACAGAACCATCAGCTATCGTCTTGTAGGTCAGTTTATTGTTCAATGCTCTCGTTACTACTTGAGCCGACAAACCGTTGGGCAGCGTGTAAGTAGAATTGGATGAGTAGAACGTGGCAAAACCAGCAGAAGAGAGACTAACATCTTGTTGTGCTCCCTTACCATTTATAGTTACGATATAGCTTTTATTCTGGGCTGTTTCTGGAACAAACTTGTTGGTTCCATTGCTATAATTGACTACCTTACCATATATAAGTACTTCGTCGCCAACTTTTAGAGGAGTATCACCATCGGCAAATTTCTTGTTGTCAAGGTAATAAGTCCGGTACACCATGAACTCATTATTGATAGTTCCGTCATCTGAAATATAGAAAGTTGCATTACCATATTGTGTTCCAAACTCCTCAACGAATGCCAAGACTTTTCCCTTGATATAGACATTCTTATCCGATTCTACATTAGTTGGTAGCGATGCGGCATAGATAAATGCTCCAACGGCATTATACGGATTCTCTCTTGTACCATCACCTTTTGCTGTCGGGTTATATCCGCTTACTGTTATTTCACATCTCGCCGACAATCCGTTATCTGTGCGTACTTCTTGATACGATGTACCTTCTTTAAGACCGCTGATTACGAATTGCGCTTTGTTATTATAAGCAGATATGACACCATTATTCCCAAAAGAGCCCGAAAACGTTGCCTCTACGCCCTCAGGATATACTTTTGGTGTCAGAACTATAGTCTCTCCAACTTTGATTGTAATGGATGATGGCATAATTATGCGTTCAGCTTCAATTGGCTTTATTGTATAAGTTGCTGTCAGCACATCACTGTCCTCATAACCTTCTTTATAGGCTATGGCCTTCAAAGTACAGTCGCTGTTAATAGTAATGCCCGAAGATATGTACTTTGTGCTACTCTTAGTGGGAGTGCTGCCATTGAGGGTGTAGTATATGTCACAGCCATAGACTGTGCTGCCGTCGGCCTTTGCAGTCAGAGTGACTGTCGTGCCTGCCAACACTTGCCCACCAGCAGGCGACGCAGAAAGTGTGAGTTTGGGTGAAGGTTCGCTTTCCCCAAAACTTATCTGCACAGGTCTCATCCTATTCGTAGTGGTACCATCGCCTAACTGACCAAATTGATTACTTCCACTCCCCCAGAGTGTTCCATCGGTTCTTAGAATCATTGAATAATAAGGACCAGCCGAGATTGATTTCACACCATTCATCACAGCATTCCCCCAAACACAATAATTTGTGGTACCTTCACCAAGTTGGCCATATTTATTGCTACCGCATGCCGACAATAATCCATCGTTCTCAAGAATCAACGTATGGGTAAAACCTGCTGAAACTGAAGCCACTCCATCCATCACTTTCTTGGGTGTAGTACAGTCTGTTGTCGTACCATCGTTAAACTGTCCATAGCCATTACTACCGTATGCCCATAAGGAGTTATCCTTTTTTATTATCATAGCAAATAACCCCTCTCCTGAAAAGCCAGAATACACACCTCCTAAAGATGCGGACTTGACATCATCTGTAATTTTCACTGGACTCTTATTTTCAACATCATCACCGGAAGCGGATGCTGGTATACTCTCCCCACATTCCCAAAGAGAACCATCGTCCTTAATAATCAGTGAACTCATATAACCTCCATACATTAGTGCAACGTCATCCATTATTTTTACAGGAGAATGTCTTTCCGTCTTTGTTCCATCACCCAATTCACCACTAAGATTTTCACCACAAGTCCACAACGAACCGTCTGTTTTTAAAATCAAAGTGTGCCAGACACCTGCAGAAACAGCTTTTACGCCTGACATTATTCTCACAAACGTAGTCCTGTCAGTTGTCGTTCCGTCACCTAATTGCCCTTTGCTATTAGAACCACAAGCCCAGAGAGTGCCATCTTTCTTTATAGCAAATGATGAGAAACCACGTGTAGATATAGACGAGATTTCCTCAAGAACTTTAACTGGACTTAAACGATTTGTCTTAGTACCATCGCCTAACTGCCCCGACTCATTATACCCCCATGTCCAAACAGAACCATCTTCTGTCAGTGCCATAGAATGATAGTAACCAGCAGAGATGGCTACAACCTTTGACACAGGTTCCTCCTTGATGGTGTACGTCGCCGTCAGCACATTGCTGTCCTCGTACCCGCTCTTATATGCGATGGCCTTTAGCGTGCAGGCGCTGTTGATGGTGATGCCCGAAGAGTATTTCGTGCCATTGTACTTCGACGGCGTTGTGCCATCGGTGGTGTAGTAGATGTCGCAACCATAGACAGTGCTGCCGTTGGCCTTGGCCGTTAATGTGACTTTCGTGCCGGAAGACACCTGCCCGCCACTGAGTGAGGCAGAGAGGACGAGTTTCGGCTTTGTATCTTCTTTGATGGTATACTTTTCCGTCAGCACGTCGCTGTCCTCATACCCGCTTTTATAGGCGATGGCCTTCAGTGTGCAGGCGCTGTTGATAGTAATACCTGATGAATACTTCATGCCGTTGCTCCTTGAAGGAATGCTGCCGTTAGTTGTGTAATAAATGTCACAGCCATAGACTGTGCTGCCGTCGGCCTTGGCGGTGAGCGTTACTTTCGTACCTGCCGACACCTGACCACCGCTGGGTGAGGCAGAAAGTACGAGCTTGGGCTTTGGGTCTTCCTTGATGGTATATTTTTCTGTCAGCACATCGCTGTCCTCGTACCCACTCTTGTAGGCAATGGCCTTCAGCGTGCAGGCACTGTTGATAGTGATGCCTGATGAGTATTTCGTGCCATTGCTCTTAGAAGGCGTTGTGCCGTTAGTGGTATAGTAGATGTCGCAGCCATAGACGGTGCTGCCGTCGGCCTTGGCAGTGAGGGTGACGGTGGTGCCTGCTGACACCTGCCCGCCACTGGGTGAGGCAGAGAGTACAAGCTTCGGGGTTGGCGTGGGGGCTGGAATAGTATAAGTCACGTCTGAAGGCCTTGATGCATTCTCGTTAGGATCTACAATCTCTATGTTTTCCAAACGGATGGTGCCTCCAGCGAAACTGCTACTGGCCTGTAGAGTCATCTTGATGATTGCACCGCTCGTACCCTCCAGCACATTATTCGATGAAGAGGACATCAAGAAACGAATTATTCCGTCTATGGGGTTACAATCCAAAGAGTGCTTCTTCCAGGTTGTACGCCCAGCAATATCGAAGTCATACTCACCGTTGGCTTGCTTCAGCGAGAGACCTGTAGGTAGGCGAAGGTCAAACATCAAAGCTGTAACCTGCATGTCACTGTTTGACAGGTCAATCACCATTTCTTTTTCCTCGCCAGCACCGATGGTGAACGGTTCGATGGAGAGGGTGGCTGCACCTGCGGTAATGGGCATCAGCAATGTGAGCAGCCAGATAATAAAATCTGCTTTTTTCATAATCTCCAGTTATAGTTTTATTGTTTTTTCAAAAGTATGTTCACCAGTTTCACATAGTCCAGTGGAGTTACATCACCGTCGCCATTCAGGTCGGCAGAGTCTTTCTTTGCTGTTTTCTTCAGAATCATGTTCACCACTGAAACCAAATCTTGTGGCGTTACTACCCCGTCACCGTTGACATCGCCTTGGATATACTCTTCACTACCAATTTCTCTGATATCTTTAAACTTCGCCCAACCGTCAGCGGCCTTATAAGCGGAAACTGACCCTTTAGGAACATATAGGGTAACGCTTTGGTCGTTTGAGCAAATGTGATTTATAGCCAGTCCTGTCGGAGGTGTCGGATTCTCGCATACTAACTTTTCTAATGAGTAACAGCCATAAAAAGAGTTCTCCGAAACATATTTGACGGAACTTGGTATAACAACTTCGGTAATTTTTTTATTATTAAGAAACGCTCCGCTTGCAATACTTCTGACAGGGTACCCGTCAATATTTGCACTTGGTATAGTGACTTTACCTTCTACATTCTGGTCTATACAAGATTCTGAAGAAGGACGGAATGGTGGTACCTTGATTATGCAAGCCCTTTCATTATAAATTGTAGTCAGACAATACCACATAGGATACCCCTCGATAGTCGTCACATGAGAATAAGTATCCGTATCTGGGTCGGGGTCGGGATCTGGGTCGGGATCTGGGTCAGGATTATTGTCAACGACGGTGATGTCATAGAACTCATTAACCATAGTATAGCCCGTCCAAAGAGGATCATCCCATCTGGCGGCATTATAATATTTCGCCTGACATCGAACTCTAACAGTTCCTTTAGAAGCACCTCTTACATAAGTGGGATTCGATGTTGAAGTAGTAAAGTAAACACTTCCTGTACCAGACTGCGTCCATTGGACACTATACAGATCAGGGTGTCTGGAGTTCGTGGTTGTTGGAGCATATAGGTTTTGGCCAGCCCCTCCGATTGTAAGTGTGTATTGAGCAAATGAAATCAATGATGTGATAATACACACACATAAAAGTAGTAATCTTTTCATTGCTATCGGTTTAGGGAATAAGAAAAGGCGTGAAACCATCCGATGCTTATTCCTATTCCTGGTACCGCCAAGTAACCATGCAACAAAATAAGCACTGATTAAGCCCACGCCCGGAACGGGCATGAACTTCAGTCTGCTTATTCTCTGTTGCGAAGTTTGGCGGTTTCGGAATAGGAGAACAAGAGCCAAAAGCTCAAATCCTAAAAAGTCGAAGGGGAACGACGCACAATCCTTACTCGTTGGTTAGTAATTGTTGTTTGTTTATCCCTTGTGGGCGAGCCGCACCTGGTGCAGCCACATCCCCAATATTTCAATTCTGCCTGTTTCTTACCTTACATTTTTAATTCGTTACTACAATTCAAATACTTCTAAATATCCTTCGATAAGTCATCAATAAAATGAGCAATGGCAGCCTTTAACGGATTTAGTTCATTTGTCACAATCCATAAGACTTGTGCCGGATCCACATCGAAGTAATGATGTGAAATAATATCACGCATTCCTTTTACTTGTTTCCAAGGAATAGAAGGATAAGTAGGCAAAAGCTTCCCCTCAGTCACCTTGTCAAGGTTCTTCAAGCTTTCCCCGATGGCAATAAGCAACATGCAGGTCGCATCCAAAAGAATCATCCCCTCTGATGAGCAAAGAAAATCATCCACATCACGAATGTGCCCAGTCCTTTCCTGTAAACGTTCTATAGCGGACTGAATGTCATAAAGTATATCGAGTGCCAGGCTCTTGATTTCAGAAGACAGTGATTCCATCCCTTTCAATGCGTTTTCTAAGTCTCGGGTTGAGGTTGCGATGATTACGGATAATGTCTACAGGTCGACCAGTAGATGCCTCAAGAAAGTCTCTCGCCTCCAAAAGAAGGAACGGATTTGGCGTCTGTGTTTCAACAAACACATCGACATCGCTTTCGCTGTTTTGCTCATCTCGTGCCGTTGAACCAAAAAGCCGAAGCGACAGAATACCGTACTTTTCTTGCAGTGTATCTCTACAAGCATTCAACACGTCTATACATTCCTCTCTTGACATATCATATTCCGTTTGATGCAGCAAATATACTGACTTTATTCTTATCTTCCAAATTATTTGCCAATTATTTTCGATTCTTCGAAGTATTCATGGTTTCATTCCACCTCGAATAACCTACAAAAGACATCTTCGCCAGCCCTCCGTGGTAGAAGGCTGGCGAAGAAGGGGAATATATAGACATTCCCTTTCTTGGATATCTTGTGCTTGGGGTCATCCTTACCGGATTGTTTCGCCACTACGTCAAGCCCTGCAAAGCTCGTGAGCTGTTTACGATTTTAGAGAATAGCCGCTTCATTCTTATACAGCGTACAGAGATAGTTGGTACCTGTCGCATCAGTTGCCACCAGTATCTGTGGCACATCATAATATTCAAGTGTATTAATCAGTGTTAGTGGTCTCATAACTGAAGCTGGGCCAATTATGTTTTGCTCATATCACTATTACAGGTTATTGATTTGTCTCACACTGTTTGGTTCGTCGGTACAAACTTACATGAAATTTTCGAATTATACAAAAGTTCGGCGAAGGCATTTCTGACGTCGTATATGATACTGAGGGCTATCTACAGTCAGCTAAGAGAACGATGATGCAAGGGCAGGCCGTCGAGGTGAAGTACAAGTGGGAGAATGGCCGCGTTGTCAGCCAGTCAATGAACATGATGGGCCGTGACGTGGTGATTAAGTACACTTACAACGATAAAGGTGCCATTGCTGCCCAGACAATGGACATGGACGGCCAGGAGATGAACATGCCCTATACCGACTATAAATATGACGATCACGGCAACTGGATTAGCCACAAGTCTTCAATGATGGGGCGTGAGATGGAGCAGACTCGCAAGATTGAATATTACGAATAAAGTCACGGAAGACACAGCAAAAGGAGCATCCACATCGGGTGCTCCTTGTTTTTTCTATGGAATGCTTGGCTCGTTCAGTTATTTTTAGTAATTTTGCCGATGAAATACAGGCTTCACTAAATATTCACAAATAATGATAGAACAGAAAGAGAACACCGGCACTGAGGGAATGAAGAAGGAGAAATTCCTGCTGGACCTGACGGTGAGGAGCGTGCAGCGGCTGCACGAGCGATATGTGCTGATCAAGCTGACTGAAGACGAACCGCTGCCACCGATGCGCCCGGGACAATTTATAGAGGTGCGTGTGGACGGTCAGCCACAGACCTTCCTGCGCCGACCCATATCCATTCACTTCGTAGACAGGGAGAGAAACGAGCTTTGGCTGCTGGTAGCCACGATAGGTGCCGGCACACGGCAGATGGCCATGCTACATGAAGGCGAACGGATGAACTGTGTGCTGCCCTTGGGCAACGGCTTCAGCTGGCAGCCAGCGACAGCGAAGAAAGTGCTACTCGTAGGCGGTGGCGTGGGTGTGGCTCCGCTGCTGTGGATGGGCGAACGGATTAGTAGCGAGGGGTGCGAGGCCGTGTTCCTGCTCGGAGCACGCAGCAAGGACGACCTGCTGCAGATAGACGAGTTCGGACGGTACGGACGCGTGCTCACCACTACCGAAGACGGCACATACGGTGAGCGTGGTTTTGTCACGCAGCACTCGGCATTGTGCGAGGAGCGGTTCGACCTGATCCTGAGCTGCGGCCCCACGCCTATGATGAAGGCAGTGGCAAGCTACGCAAGGAAGACGGGCACGGACTGCCAGGTGTCACTCGAGAACATGATGGCCTGCGGGCTGGGTGCCTGCCTCTGCTGCGTGGAAAAGACCAAGCGGGGGAACCTGTGCGTCTGCAAGGACGGTCCGGTGTTCAACATCAATGAACTGCTGTGGGAATAATAAGTGAAAAGTGAAGAAATGAGTAATTTACAAGTAAATATTGGAGCATTAAAGCTAAAGAACCCGGTGATGACGGCATCGGGCACGTTCGGCTACGGTCTGGAGTTCCAGGACTTCGTACCCCTCGACGGGCTGGGCGGCATCATCGTGAAGGGAACAACGCTGAAGCCTCGTGAGGGCAACGACTATCCTCGCATGGCCGAGACACCGATGGGCATGCTGAACTGTGTGGGACTGCAGAACAAGGGTGTGGACTACTTCTGCGAGCATATCTATCCGCAGCTGTGCGACATCGACACCAACTGGATTGTGAACGTCAGCGGCTCGTCGCCCGACGACTATGCCGAGTGTGCCGCACGCATTGACAGGCTGGAGAAGGTTCCCGCCATCGAGCTGAACATCTCCTGCCCCAACGTACACGACGGAGGTATGGCCTTTGGCGTGAGCTGTCAGGGTGCCGAGAGCGTAGTGAAGGCCGTACGCGAGCGCTACCACAAGACGCTCATCGTGAAGCTGTCGCCCAACGTGACCGACATCAGCGAGATAGCCCGTGCCGTAGAAGCTGCCGGTGCTGATGCCGTATCGTTGATCAACACGCTGATGGGTATGGCTGTCGACATTGAGCGCAGGAAGAAGGTGCTCAGCATTGGCACGGGTGGACTTAGCGGTCCTTGTGTAAAACCCGTCGCCCTGCGCATGGTGTATCAGGTGGCACATGCCGTGAAGATTCCCGTTGTGGGTCTCGGAGGCATTATGACTGCCGAGGACGCCATCGAGTTCCTTATGTGCGGAGCTTCTGCCATCGAGATAGGTACGGCCAACTTCATTGATCCCGCCGTGACCATTAAGGTACGCGACGGAATCAACGACTGGCTCGACCGCCACGGCGTGGCTTCGGTCAGCGATATTATAGGGGTGATATAAAGGGAAAAGTGAATAGTGAAAAGTGAAAAATTGGCTACCGCTTAGAGCTTACCCTGCTCTCCAAGATAGGAATCCTTGAAGCCGAGGAAGTAGAGCACACCATCGAGGCCGATGGTATTGATGCTCTGCTTGGCATTGGCCACTACGCGGGGCTTGGCATGGAACGCAATGCCAAGTCCTGCCTCACTAATCATAGGCAGGTCGTTGGCGCCGTCGCCCACAGCAATGGTCTGGGCCAGGTTCACTTTCTCTACCTGCGCAATGAGCTTCAGCAGCTCGGCCTTGCGGTGGCCGTCGACCACCTCGCCCACATAGCGACCGGTGAGCTTGCCATTCTCATCGATTTCCAACTCGTTGGCATAGACATAGTCGATACCATAGCGACGTTGCAGGTATTCACCGAAATAAGTAAAGCCACCACTGAGAATGGCAATCTTGTAGCCACACCTCTTTAATATAGTCATCAGTCGGTCGACACCCTCGGTAATGGGCAGGTGCTCGGCAATGTCCTGCATGACGCTGACATCGAGTCCCTTCAGCAGCGAGACGCGACGCGTAAAACTCTCCTTGAAATCAATTTCGCCGCGCATGGCACTTTCGGTGATGGCCCTTACCTCGGCCCCTACCCCAGCCCGCTCGGCCAGTTCGTCGATGCACTCGGTCTGGATAAGCGTGGAGTCCATATCGAAGCAGATGAGACGGCGCATGCGACGGAACATATCGTCGCGCTGGAACGAGAAGTCAATCTCCATCTCCTGTGACAGTTTCATGAACTGGGCCTGCATCTGCTGACGGTCGCGCGGCTCGCCTCGCAACGAGAACTCGATGCAGGCACGGATGTGCTTGGCGGGGTTCTTGATGCTCTTGCGTCCGGTCATGCGGCGTATGGCATCGATATTAAAGCCTTGGTCGGCAATGACGCGCGTAGCAGCCTCAATCTGCCGGGCCTCCAGTTCGCGCCCCATGGCCATGAGGATGTAGCGGTTCTTGCCCTGATGGCCCACCCAGTCCTCGTACTCATCATCGGTGATGGGCGAGAAGCCGATGTTCACGCCCAGCTCGGTGGCCTTGAACAGCAGTTCCTTCATGACCTGTCCGCTGTGCATCTCGTCCATGCGGATGAGGATGCCGAGCGACAGCGTGGAGTGGATGTCGGCCTGACCGATGTCGAGTATCTGTGCGTCGTACTTGGCCAGGATGCCCATAATCGAGGCTGTAAGTCCTGGACGGTCTTGTCCTGTTATGCGAACGAGAATTTGTTCCTCTTTGTTTGTCATTTCCATACGGTTGAATGGTGGATGGTGGATAGTGGATAGTGGATAGTGGATAGTGGATGGTGGATAGTGGATGGTGGATAGTGGATGGGCTACCGCTAATACCACTGCACTGAGTTGGAATAGCTGCTTCGCTTGTCGTACTTCAAGGCATCGGTCAGCGTAGCGGCGTTGCAGCGGAAGGAGAAGTTGTAGCTGGTATAGGGAGCGAGCACCACCGAGCACGACATGTTGAAACAGTGCAAGTCGCGCGACAGCGATGCCGTAGTCATCGATATCTTCTTGTTCTCGAAGTCATAGCCTGAGGAGAAGGAGATGTTCCACCCATCGGAGAGACGGATGTTGCCACTCATGTTCAGGTTCTGCGTGAACGTGTAGGGATAGCGCATCGTGTTGTAGTTGAAGCGGCTCTTGTCGGTATCCTCGCGCATGGTGATACCATAGCCAAAGCTGAGCGACCAAGGAAGCGAGAAGTTCATATAGCCATCCTCATCGGTCTCGGCCATACCGGCATCCTCCTTACGTGCGCCGTGCTTTCCGGCCTCGAGATCCTTGTCAACATTGGTCTCGGTCCCAGTGTCGTATTCATCGTCCTCGTCCTCATCATCTTTTTTCTTCTTATCGTCTTTCTTATCGGTTTTCTCACCCCTGAGCCATTTGAAAATATTGGCTACCTTGGTGTTGTCGATGGTATAGGAGATGTTCTGCGACATACCCTGGAAGCGGCCTATCTTTCCCTGTTCCCAATAAGTGGTATGTTCGCTGACCCGTGGTGTCGCCCCTACGGAATCAGCTTCGTAGACATAAGAAGCAAAGACGGCACTGAGATTCAGCGTATAGCTTTTGGTGAGCTTCAACCTGAGACGTGTCCTCAAGTCACTGAGCGGCCGGATGTCGGTAGCAAGGTTGTAGGACATCTCAGTGCCGAACTCGTCAATGATGCTTACCTTCTTGAATCCCACCGTGTCCTCATCGCTGCGCAACTTCATCTCGACATTGTTGGTCAAGCTCACCGAGATGCTACCCGTCTTTCCCTTACCTGGTACTCCATAGAGCGCACCTGTATAGGGCGAATATTCGACGAGCGAGACATTGCCTTGGGCATCAGTCTTCTGGTAGGTCTGATAGTAGCCATAGCGCGAGGCACTGAAGTCGGGTGCATAAGTAAAGCTGACCTGCGGTGTCAACACGTGGCGTATGGCCTCAATCTTATCACCAAAAAGTTTCCTTGAAGGGATATAGAAGCCGTACAGCTTCGTCGATGCCGAAATGGCCATATTCCAGTTGTAGACATTATAGAAACCGTAGGTGGTATCGTTGACTACTGCCTGAGTCTGGGTATCCCACGACTGCATCACTCGCTTGGAATAGGTTCGGTCGGTAAAATTGAACGACGGTGTGAGGTTGACATAGTTCAGGATAGTGAAGTTACCAGTTATGGGAATCTGATGCTGCATGCCGTTACGCCAGTCACGGATAATGTTCTTATCCATGAGTTCCTTCTCCTTGGAAGTAATGGAGTTGCTGAAATGTCCCGTGTACGACACCGAAATCTTCTCGTACCAGCGTTCCTTTCCCACCATCTTCTTGCGCTTAAAGGGACTGAAGCGCGAGATGGATATGTTCAGGTCGGGCAATGTCATAGAGATGGTCGAGTCGCGCATGTTCTGGTTCAGGTTCATCGTTGTCGACAGGGTCATTCCTATACTTGAGAAGCCTGTACTATAGCTGACCGACGAAGTACGGGTGGACTGAGTCATGGACTGCGGGTTGTACATCGAGGTGAGGTTGTTGCGCTCGTAACTCGACGTGGCAAAGTTGACCGATGCCGACAGATTGGAATAAGGATTGGCCTTCGGGTCCTGACGGTGGCTCCACTGAATCTTGAAGCTGGTCTGCTTGGTGTAGTCGGGCATGTTCTTCTCGCCGTTGATGGTATTCTGGTAACTGCCGTAGAACGAACCGCTGTACTTATATCGTTTCCTGTAGTTCGATGCAGCGGAGATACCCCACGAGCCTTTCGTATAGATTTCGCCAATGACCTTTAAGTCGAGGTAGTCACTGATGGCAAAATAGTAGCCGCCATCGCGCAGGTAGAATCCACGTTCGGTCTCATCACCATAGGTAGGCATGATAAAGCCGCTGGAATAGCTTTTCGTAAACGGGAAGAAACCATAGGGAACAGCCAACGGCACAGGCACATCGCAGACAACGAGATAGGCAGGACCAAACACCACGTCCTTTCCAGGTCGCACCTTTGCACGGGAGAGTGCCAGATAGAAGTCGGGATGCGGCTCATCGCAGGTGGTATAGCGTCCATGCTGCAAGAAAAGTTCGCCATTAGATCCGCGCTTGGACAGCTCGGAGGTCAGGTAGCCCTCATCTTGCTGCGTGTAGACCTGCTGTATAAGTCCTTTCTTGGTCTTGAAGTTGAAGGCCATCGTGTCGCTCTCGTATGTGTCGCTGCCCATCTTGAACACTGGTGTTCCGATCAGGCTGTTGGTAGCGGAGTCACGGATACCCGTGGCATGCACTAACGACGAATCCAGGCACATATAGATGCGCTCGCTCTTCAAATCCATGTTCTGGTATTTCACATTGGCATTGCCATAGAGGAAAGCCATGCCCGAACCCGCCTCGTAGATGAGCGAATCGTCAGCAGTAAAGTCGACGGGCGAGTCAATACCGTTCTTGCGCTGACGGTTCAGGCTGTCCAAACGCAAGGAGTCGTCCACAGCTTTGTTATGCTTATAGATAGCCAGTGCCAAGGAGTCCATTGTCGTGGTATCAGGCTCCATACTGTCTGTCTTCTTTTCGGCAAGAGAAGAATCGACAGAGGCCAGAAGAGAGTCGTTCTGCAACAACTCCTGACCTACAGTTACCAGTTCCTCAGAGAGTTTGGATAGTCCGGATGTGGTATCCTTTCCGGCAACAATCGTGTCGGGCACCAAGTCGGAAAGGTCGGATATGGCGGATGCTGTCTTTACCGTTTCCCTGACGGTCTCTACACTCCCGTTCTCCCTAAGCTCTTTATTTTTCTGGAGTGAACGAGGCGTGCAGGCCCATGTCAGCACAAGTACGGCAAACAGCAATATGATGACTATTTTCTGTTTCACGGTGCAAAATTACAGATAAAATACGGAATAATGTAGGGTTTCCGATAATTTAACGTTAAATTAGCTTGCAAGATTCGCGATTTTAGTGTACTTTTGCACCTGTTTGAATGAGAAACGAAGGAATAAGCATTGAGAGTCGTCCGCGCCAATGTGCGGTAGTGGGTGGCGGGGCTGCAGGATTTTTCCTTGCCCTGAACCTGAAAGAGATGTGTCCAGAAATGCAGGTAACCATTCTGGAACGCAGTCAGCATGTGCTGGCCAAGGTAGCCATCTCAGGTGGAGGACGCTGCAACTGTACCAACTCATTTGCCCAGGTTCGCGACCTGTCAGAGGTTTATCCGCGCGGGCACCGACTGCTGAAACGTCTGTTCCATCTGTTCGGTCCCCGCGATGCCTACGAATGGTTCGAACGCCACGGTGTGGAGCTCACCACGCAAGATGATGAGTGTGTGTTTCCTTCATCGCAGGACTCGAAGACCATCATCGACTGCTTCCTCAATGAGGCTCACCGACATGGTATCGACATCAAGACGTGCACACCCATACAGTCGCTCGACGAGCTGCAATCCTTTGCCTACGTGGCGATTACCACAGGCGGGCACCCCAAGGCTACGTCGCTGCAATGGCTGGCAGATGCCGGACATGAGATTGAGCAGCCCGTGCCATCGCTCTTCACCTTCAACATTGACGACGAACGGCTGCGCAGCCTCATGGGTACCGTATGCGAACACGCATCAATGATGCTTCCACAGACCAAGTTCCGCTCTACGGGTCCGCTGCTTGTCACCCATTGGGGACTAAGCGGCCCTGCCACGCTAAAGCTGTCGAGCCATGCTGCCCGCTGGTTACACGAACGCAACTACCAGTCGCCCGTGAGCATTAACTGGACGGGGATGAACGAAGCCGAGGTAGCAAGCCATATAGCACGGCTTGCCGCCACCCACCCACAGAAGGCCGTGAGCTCGGTGCACCCCTTCGACCTCTCTGCCCGCCTGTGGAGCCACCTTATAGAAAGAAGCCTCGACGGGAAAGCCGATGCACGCTGGGCTGAGATAGGTAAGAAGCACATGAACCGGCTTGTCAACACCCTTTGCAACGACACCTATCTCATTAATGGGCGTTCACCCTTCAAGGATGAGTTCGTCACCTGCGGCGGTGTGTCGCTCAACAGCGTCGTGCCGCAGACGTTAGAAAGCCGCAGCCGTCCCCACCTCTATTTCGCAGGTGAGATTCTTGACATCGACGGTGTGACAGGAGGTTTTAATTTCCAGGCAGCATGGACCACTGCCTACACGGTGGCAAACGCCATCAGCAAGACAGAGAAAGACTTGACACAATAACAAACACAAAAACGATACGATTATGGAAAAGCAAAGAGTCATATTCACCCAAGCCATTGGCAACACGTTGGCAGAGATGATCGAAGAAATACATCCCGACCTCACCTTCGTGCTCGTCGACGAAACCACCGAACGGCTCTGTCTGCCCCACATTGCTGAAGAAACCTGTATGAAGGGCGTACAGACTATCGTCATCCCACCCGGCGACCAGCACAAGACGCTCGACTCGCTCTGCCACGTATGGGAACAGCTGCAGCAGCACGGAGCCACGCGCCATTCGCTGCTCATCAACTTAGGAGGCGGCATGATTACCGACCTGGGCGGCTTTGCTGCCGGCACGTTCAAGCGCGGCATCCACTGCATCAACATCCCCACCACCCTACTGGCTATGGTCGATGCGTCGGTGGGCGGCAAGACCGGCATCAACTTCGGTGGGCTGAAGAACGAGATAGGCGTCTTCCGCAATGCTTCGGCAGTCATTGTCGACACACTGTTCCTACAGTCGCTCGACATGGAGAACCTGCTGTCAGGCTACGCCGAGATGCTGAAGCACGGACTCATCTCCACGCCGGCAATGCTCGGCGAACTGCTGCAATACGATTTCAACGGCACCATCGACTATAGCCTGCTGGCCCGACTCTTAGAAGACAGCGTAGCCGTGAAACAGCGCATCGTGCTTGAAGACCCTACCGAGCAGGGACTGCGCAAGGCGCTGAATCTGGGCCACACGATGGGACATGCCTTCGAATCGCTTGCCCTGCGCAGGCAAAAGCCTGTGCTTCACGGCTATGCCGTTGCCTGGGGACTCGTAGGCGAACTCTATCTCAGCACGGTGAAGACCGGATTTCCCTCTGCCACCATGCGCCAGGTGGTGAGTTTTATCGTGAATCATTATGGAAAGATGGACATCTCGTGCGACGACTACGCCGAGCTGATAGAGCTGATGACCCACGACAAGAAGAACATCGGAGGGGAAATCAACTTCTCGCTGCTCTCAGGCGTGGGTGAGCTCATGCTGAACCAGACAGCCACAAAAAAAGAAATCGAGGAAGCCCTCGATTTCTATCGTGACGGACAATAATCCGCAAATTACTTGACTCAACTTTCCCACCCTTCTAAAACCACGAATTTCACGAATTACACGAATTACCATGCGGATAATAAGTCATTTCACTAATGGTCGTAAACGACCGACGCGCTCGACCTATGGTCGCTTTGCTTGC
>Ga0256404_1001451_pt1 | contig 57162 bp, 45 predicted proteins | sample RumenRJG_01DNA_FD_185990 | JGI IMG/M metagenome (GOLD analysis project Ga0256404, IMG submission 185990) | Bovine rumen microbial communities from Lethbridge, Alberta, Canada - RJG_01 | ecosystem: Host-associated > Mammals > Digestive system > Stomach > Rumen | place: Canada: Alberta | collected... | reverse complement strand
ACGCATGAGACCGAGAAGCATCGCTACCGTATGAACGGCTACTGAAGAAAGATTCGCACCGCCGTTTGCCGCGAGACGGATGCCCTTCGACTTAAGAAGCGGCTCATTGATCTTGTCATATCCTGCAGTCAGAATCTGGACAAGCTTCAGCTTCGGCGCTGCCTCGATGATCTCATCCTCTACCTTCGCCGGCATGAGACAGAGCACTTCGCAGTCCTTCACGGCTGCCTTCTTCTCATCAAGTGACGCATCAATCGGCAGACATGTGTAGTCCTCACTCTGAAGGCTGTTCTTCTCGAACACCTCACGAACCTTCTCACCACCGCCATAGATAAATACGATTCTTGCCATAAGTTGCCTCCTTCAAAATATATGTTCACGTTCCATTGCTTTCGATAATGCGATTATACGTCCACACGTATCATAGAGCAAATATATATTTTTATATATAAGTCATAGAATACTTTGTATATATTTACAACCCGTTACGGAATTCTTACGGTTGTAGTTGATCAGGCAGCCTCTTTTTAAGATGTCACGTTCTTCGCGGGTCAGCTGGTCAAGTCCTCGCACGGCCAGCATTGGCATCTTTCGGGAAGGCCTGCGAAAGGTCCGGTGAAGCGACAGCCTGGCTGCCAAACATGTTTCCATTTCCACCCAGAAAAACACCATGTGATGTAAACTTAACCATAAAAACCTCCAAAAAATACACGGATAATCAGAATCTAATCTGATTATATCCGTGTATCGTCATCCGGTAAAATATATAATTTCAAATAAATTACATAGCTTTATAAAATGGCCACATGATGACCGCCTTAATGCCATCGACTATGAATCAGTGTCTCGTGTACTTCCGAAGTACCGGAAGGAGTGCATGCAAAGCCTCCATGCAGAGGTCAACCTCTTCCTTTTCGTTATACATGCCGAAGGAGAAGCGAATCGTCGAATCGAGGAGGTCAGGACGGACGCCGATGGCCTTCAATGTTCCGGAAATACCCGGATGATTCGAGGAGCAGGCAGAGCCGGAGCTCACGTAAATGCCCTTGTCCTCCAGCGCATGAAGCAGAACCTCCGCACGGACACCCTCGAAGGATACCGAAACAATTTGCGGTGCGGATGCCTCGCCCTTCTCGGAGTTCACGATAACGCCCGGCAGCTTCTCCACCTCATCGATAAAATAATCCTTGATGCCGTAAAGCTTTTCCATCTTCTTTTCATGATCTGTATAGATCATCTGCGCCGCGAGACCAAGCCCCGCGATACCCGGAACATTATGGGTACCGGAACGTCTGTCCTCCTGCTGCCCGCCGCCATAGACGAGCGGCTTAATGTGCACGTTCTCATCGACATACAGGAACCCGACACCCTTCGGACCATGAATCTTATGCCCAGAAACCGACAGCATATCGATATACTGCTTCTTCGGCCGAATGGTCAGCTTTCCATAGGACTGAATCGCATCCGTATGCACATACGTTTCCGGATTAATCGACTTCACGAGCTTCCCGATCTCCTCAATCGGCTCAATTGCGCCCATCTCGTTGTTCACCTGCATGATCGACACAAGAATCGTATCCTTCCGGACTGCCTTCCGAAGATCCTCGAGACTGATGTGCCCCTTACTGTCGACCGGCAGAAATGTCACTTCGAACCCGAACTCCTTCTCAAGCATCTCAAGAGGCCGGTACATCGCGGCATGCTCCACCTGCGATGTGATGATATGCTTTCCAAGCCGGTGCCGCGCAAGCGCCGTCCCGAAAATGGCTGTATTGTTCGACTCCGTACCGCCCGATGTGAATACGATCTCCCGCGGCTTCACCTTCAGCGTCTCCGCGACCTGCTCCCGCGCTGTCCTGAAATACTTCTCTGCATCGAACCCCTTCTGGTGCTTCGAGCTCGGATTCCCGTAGTCCTCCGTCATCGTCTTCATGACGATATCCGCGACCTCCGGAAATACTTTCGTCGTCGCTGAATTATCGAAATAAATCTCTCTCATATTCATCCTCATCCATTCGCTATGTATGCCAATGCCTACTTCGGTCTTCCTCTTGAAAAGATTATCTCAGACTCAAACCGCATTATTTTCACGGTTTCAAATGCAGATGCATAAAAAGCGCGATTAACCTTCCGCGCTTTGCAGCTCGAGCGTCATCATGAGAACACTCATACTGGCAATCGCCGCCGTCTCCGTCCGGAGAATCCGCTTACCAAGTGAAATCGGCACAAACTCATGCGCCTCCGCATCCACGATCTCCGCTTCATCAAAGCCACCCTCCGGCCCGATAAACACTGCTATCTTACCATGCTTCGGCACATTTTGAAGCTCCGAAAGCGTCTTTTTCATATCATGCGCATTTTCATAAGGAATCAGCTTGAGATCAAAGTCCTCCGTAAACTGAAGCGCTTCCCTCCAGCTCATCACCGGCTTCACCTCTGGCACAATTGATCGCTTCGACTGCTTCGCCGCTGCCTCCGCAATCGCCTGCCACCGCTCGACCTTCTTTTGAGCCCGCTTATCATCAAGCTTCACAACCGTATTCTTCGTCTCGACCGGCACCACTGCATGCGCCCCAAGCTCCACCGCCTTCTGCACGATAAGCTCCATCTTGTCCTGCTTCGGAAGCCCTTGAAAAAGATAGATATCAGCCGGCAGCTCATGCGGTGCCTCCACGAAATCAATCTTCAGCACCACACTAGGCTCCGCCTTCGGAGACCCATCCACATTCACGTCATCGATTGCGCATATCGTACACTGGTAGTCAGTTCCCTCACCATCCGAAATTAAAACCTTCTCACCAGGTTTAGCACGCAAAACATTCTTCAGATGATTGTAGTTCTCTCCCGTCAACAGAACCTTTTTTTCTTCACTAAATATTTCACTTTGATTCACAAAGAAATGATGCATAAAGTTACTCCGTTATACTACGAAAGAGAGCTGCCATACGGCAGCTCTCATAAAGTTTATCAGAACTCCTCGCCCATCGTCGATGCAAACTTTTTCAGTGCATCCTTCTGGGTTCTATTCATCGAGGTTGGAATATTAACCACCAGTGTGACATACTGGTCGCCTCTCAAAGGACTTCCCAGAGCCGGAACACCCTTGCCCCGTAAGCGAACTTTGGTGTCCGACTGCGTGCCCGGCTTGATGTTGAGCTCCACCGGCCCGTCGACCGTCTTCACGACCTTCTCGCCGCCAAGTGCTGCCAACGCAAAACTGATCTCCTCGGTCGAATAAATATTCGTGCCCTGCCGCTTAAAGAACGGATGCTGTGAAACCGCAATATCGACAAGAAGATCGCCACGCGGTCCGCCATTCAGTCCCGGATCGCCGGAACCTGATTTTCTCAAAGTCTGCCCGTCATCGATACCCGCAGGGATACTGATTTCGAAGCTCTTCATCGTGGAAAGATAGCCCTCGCCACGACACTCCGGACATTTCTCCTTCACGATCTTACCGGTACCATGACAGTCCGGGCAGGTCGTCACCTGCTGGATCGTACCAAACATACTCTGCTGCGTCATCACAACCTGACCACGGCCCTGACACTTCGGACAGGTAATCGGCTCCGTACCAGGCTTTGCACCGGTACCATGACAGGAAGGACATTCATCCTTATACCGAATCTTTACCGTCTTCTTACAGCCCTTAATGGCCTCATCAAATGTAAGCCGCACCGATGTACGGATCGACTGTCCGCGCTGCGCCTGTGTTGCACTGCTGTAGCCACCACCGAAACCACCGAAGCCGCCACGGCTGCCGCCGCCGAAACCGAACAGATCGGAGAAAATATCCGAGAAATCCATACTGCCGAAATCGAAGCCGCCGAAGCCCGTGCTTCTACCTGCTGCCGAATTCGGATCGAAGGCCGCATGCCCGTAGGTATCATAGGCCTTACGCTTCTCCGGATCAGACAGTACAGCATAGGCCTCATTGACCTCCTTGAACTTCTCCTCCGCTTCCTTGTCACCGGGATTCGCGTCCGGATGATATTTCTTCGCAAGCTTACGGAACGCCCGCTTGATCGTATCGGCATCCGCGTTTTTCTCTACGCCGAGCACCTCATAATAATCCCGTTTTTCTGCCATAAAATTCTCCTGCTATTTCTACAGTCCATTTTTCCAATGCCTACACCTGACACCAAGCTGTACACAGAAAAAGTCCTGTAACAGCTGTTCTCTGCATCATATCCAGGCATCAAAAAACTTTCTGTCTTCACACAATATGCCTCCGGTGTCTACTACACCGGAGGCTTTCTCAAAAACCGCCATCTACTGTACCATATTGTACCGTGTCCGGCAATTATTTATTAAACTTCCTTGAAATCTCCATCGACTACGCCGCTATCGCCCTGGTCGTTTGATGAAGCGCCCTGGTTTGGTGCCTGCTGGCCGGCGCCTGCATTGGCACCTGCACCTGCACCCGGCTGACCCTGGCCTGCAGCACCGGAAGCCTGTGCCTGCTCATAAACCTTAGAGAACAGAGCCTGTGAAGACTTCATAAGGGTTTCCTGTGCAGCCTTGATCTTCTCGGCGCCATCCTTCGTGATGGACTCAAGCGGATTTGCTGCAAGCACATCCTCGAGTGCCTTCAGGTCTGCGTTAACCTGTGCCTTATCGGAATCAGAAAGCTTGTCACCGACCTCATCAAGTGCCTTCTTCGTCTGGAAGACGATGGAATCTGCACCGTTTCTTACCTCGATGGCTTCCTTCTTCTCCTTATCGGCAGCCTCGTACTGTGCGGCCTCATTGACAGCCTTATCAATATCCTCCTTCGACATGTTGGAGCCGGAGGTAATCGTGATGTGCTGCTCCTTGCCGGTGCCCTGATCCTTAGCGGATACATTTACGATGCCGTTCGCATCGATATCGAAGGTAACCTCGATCTTTGGTACACCTCTCGGAGCCGGAAGAATGCCGTCCAGTCTGAACTGGCCGAGAGTCTTATTATCTCTAGCGAATTCACGCTCGCCCTGTACGATGTGAATGTCTACAGCGGTCTGATTATCCTCAGCAGTTGAAAATACCTGTGAAGTTCTAGTCGGAATGGTTGTATTTCTCTTGATGAGCGGTGTAGCGACGCCACCAAGTGTCTCAATGGAAAGTGTCAGCGGTGTAACATCGAGAAGAAGCACATCACCGGCGCTCTTATCACCTGCAAGCTTGCCGCCCTGGATGGCTGCACCGATCGCTACGGCCTCATCCGGGTTCAGAGACTTTGACGGCTCCTTACCGGTAAGAGAACGAACCTTCTCCTGTGCGACCGGCATACGTGTCGAACCACCGACGAGAAGTACCTTGCCAAGCTCTGCTGCGGTAATGCCGGCATCACGGAGTGCGTTCTGTACCGGAACAGCCGTTCTCTCGGTGAGATCCTGCGTGAGCTCCTCGAACTTCGCTCTTGTGAGTGTCATATCGAGATGCTTCGGGCCTTCAGCTGTCGCTGTGATGAACGGAAGGTTAATCTCGGTTGTCGTAGAAGCGGAAAGCTCCTTCTTTGCCTTCTCGGCTGCGTCTCTCAGTCTCTGAAGAGCCATCTTATCAGCGGAAAGGTCTACACCCTCAGCCTTCTTGAACTCGGAAACCATCCAGTCCGTGATGCGCTGATCATAGTCATCACCACCAAGATGGGTATCGCCGTTTGTCGCCAGTACCTCGATGACGCCATCACCGATATCGATGACGGAAACATCGAACGTGCCACCGCCGAGATCATAAACCATGATCTTCTGCTCTTTTTCATTATCAAGGCCATACGCAAGTGCTGCAGCTGTCGGCTCGTTGATGATACGCTTTACATCAAGACCTGCGATCTTACCGGCATCCTTGGTAGCCTGTCTCTGGGCATCATTGAAATATGCCGGAACCGTGATGACAGCCTCTGTCACCTTCTCACCAAGATAAGCCTCGGCATCTGCCTTCAGCTTCTGAAGGATCATCGCGGAGATTTCCTGCGGTGTATAGTTCTTGCCATCGATGGAAACCTTGTAATCAGTACCCATATGTCTCTTGATGGAAGAGATCGTACGGTCTGCATTTGTTACAGCCTGACGCTTCGCCGGATCACCGACGAGTCTGTCGCCGTTCTTTGTAAATGCCACAACCGACGGTGTGGTTCTCATACCCTCTGCATTTGCGATGACGGTCGGCTTACCACCTTCCATGACGGCTACGCAGCTGTTTGTCGTACCTAAGTCAATACCTATAATCTTTCCCATAACATATTCTCCTTTATATGTTGAAAAACCTTTATCCAAAAGACCTGGAGGAATTCAGCTTCTCATGTCAGGAAGCTCTGAAGCCCCATGTCCTTACTTCTTAACCTTTACCATCGAATGGCGGATGACCTGTCCCTTGTAGGTGTAGCCCTTCTGAAGGTCCTGTGTAATGATGTCTTCCTCGACATCACTCTCGGTATCCGTCATGACGGCGTTATGAAAATCAGGATCAAACTTCTTACCTTCGGCTTCGATCGGCTTCACATCCAATTCGTCGCACATCTTCTGGACCTGCTTGTAAATGCCTTCGACACCCTTCGTAAATGGCTTATCCTTTTCTTCTTCTGGAATCGTCGCTAAAGCTCTCTCGAAGTTATCGATGATCGGGAGTACCTTTTCAAGTACATTCCGTGCGCCCATGTCAAACATCTGGGACTTTTCCTTATCGGAACGCTTCCGGAAGTTATCAAACTCAGCAAAAAGCCTCAGGTACTGATCCTTTTCATCCTTGAGCTTCTTTTCGTATTCATCCTTCAGCTTCTGAAGCTTCACATCCGTGACACCCGATGTACCTGCATCATCTGCCCCGGCAGTTTCCTCTTGAGATGCTCCGGTTGCACTGCCGTCGTCCGCATCTCCCGCGGAGCCAGCAGCTCCAGCCGCTTCTGTCTCATCAGATGCACCCGCTGCCGACTGACTGCCGGCTCCGTCACCTGCTTTCCCGGCGGAAGCATTGGCCTCTGCCTGGCTGGCCGCGGCCTCTTGTGTCTTGTTTTCTGCACCGGACGCTGTGTCTTCGGTCTTTTTTGCATCCTCTGCAACTTCTCTATCTTGCGCTGCGGCTTCCGCCGTAGTCTTCATATCTTCTTCATGGGAAGAAGTCTTATTCTCTTCCTGTGCCAAGTCTTAAGCTCCTTTCCTCTAATCCTTACCATGAAACGCCTGATCCATCTCGCTCTGCAGCCTCGACAGAATCTCCAGGACCTTTTCATAGTCCATCCGCTTCGGTCCGATCACACCGATCGTGCCCTTCATACCGTTCCCCAGTTCATAGGAAGCCGTCACGACGGAGCAATCCGCGATATTCTGAAGCGGTGACTCGGAGCCGATGTAAACCTGAATCGGATTCTTCGATTCCTCGGCGTCCTTGTGCGCGTCCTGTACGAGCGTCTCAAGCTCATCCTTCTGTTCGAAGGCGGAGATCAGCTTCGAAGCATTGTCCGCTTCCATAAGCTCCGGATACTTGAAGATGTTCGTCGCGCCGGAGGTGTAAATCTGTTGATTTCCCGTCTGGATGCTGAGCATCTCATAGATGGCCTTCACGAGATTTTCCATCGTCGCCTTATGGCGGGTCCTGGCGTAGATCTGTCCGGCACGTCCCTCCGTGAGGTCTTCGCCGGAAAGCCCATCGAGCGCATCATTCAACAACATGTTCATGCTGAGAACGGTGTTGAAATCGAGCTCGTCCTCTTCGCCGATCCGAACGGTTGCAGTCCGTACAATGTTTCCTTGCAGCATCACCACGAGAAGTAATCGAGAGGCGTCCACCAGTGAAATCTGGATGAACTTAATCTTGTTCTTATTGATCGTGGGACCGGAAACGATGGCGGCGTAATTTGTGTTGCTCGCAAGGTTCTTCACCAACTGCTTCAGTGTGGTTTCCAGTTTATCCACCTTTTCGAACATCTCGGACTTTACGTCATCGATCTCGTGCTGGTGGTTCTCCATCAGCTGATCGACATAAAACCGATAGCCCTTATCGGATGGAATGCGGCCGGCCGAGGTATGCGGCTGAATGATGTAGCCCATCTCTTCCAGATCCGACATCTCGTTCCGGATGGTGGCAGAGCTCAGATTCAGACCCGAATATTTGCTGATGGTTCTGGAACCTACCGGTTCACCGGTTTCCAGATAATTCTTTATGATCGTCGTAAGGATCACTACCTTACGCTGGTCCATCTCCATGTGGTCTTCCTCCTTCTCTGTCTTGTTAGCACTCAAAATATCGGAGTGCTAACATCTATTCGTTATAATACGCGGGGTGCGGGGCGTTGTCAAGGGTTGTGTTTAAATTTCTTGGCGACTGGTGCCTCCTGTTTTCTGGCTTCGCACAAAAAAAGCGCTTCGGGCTTTCGCCCTGGCGCCTTTATGGTTTTAATATATTAAGTTGTTTTCGATGTTATGCTGTAGCTTTCGGAACGGTGAAATAAACGTCGTTGTATCTGGCACCGGCGTAGGTGACGTTTCTTGCTTCTTCGATGGTCGGGAAGTAGATGTCGATCATGTTGCCTTTGATGGCAGAGCCTTTGTCTTCTACGGTGTAGACTGTGTTGTTAATGAAGACTTTTGTGCCGATCGGGAGGACGGTGGGGTCTGCGGCAATAGTACGGTTCGCTGTGGTCTGGGTGCCGGAATAGGTTTTTCCGGTGAGGTAGTAGCCGACGATCTTGAAGTTGCCGACGAGGTCTCCTCTCTGATAGTTCTTCGTTTCTTCTGTGATCACGTTGCCAATCGGGGTATCACCCTCTGGTGTTACAACTTCTACGATTTGGTCTGCAGCAATTGTATTTGTAGCTGTTTGTGTATTTGCAGTCATCACATAGCCCGGTCCGAAGCCCTCCTCAGCAAAGGACGGAACGGACATAAGACAGATAAAGCACGCCAATGCGGCGACGATCCATAATCCGGCTTTTTTCAGTGCCATGGAACACTCCTTTCACATAATCTGATTAGTCTTAACTAATTTGTTGTTCAAGTTCCATCACTGTATTACAATCTCGCAGACTTGTCAAATTATGTTTTTCTTTCAGCCGTAAGAAAATTGTAGGGATTTAAGCCTCCTTTTCTCCACTTTTACCATATTTTGTGGCTGTTTTAGGGTTTTTCTTTACATTTTCCTAAATATAGCAAGGTTATAATATTGCAATCTGTTATTCCATTTTATGTCGTAAGCAGCAGTTCAACCGCCATCTGATCAGAAAGATTGCCGCTTTTGATGGCCTCATCATATTCGAAGCACCGTCCGATATAATGCTCAAGCCCCGCAATGGAATATCCGGAGGCCTGCGACTGAAGCTTCTTAAGAAGCCACGGCTGAATGCCTGTCGCCTTCACGGCATCCGCCTCATTCATGCCCTTCTGCTTTACCTCCTTTGCAAGCAGCAGCTGATTAAAATTCCGCCGCATGAGCGCGAGAATCTTCATCGGCGCCTCCTGGAGCATCAGAAGATCCTGATAATACCGCATCGCCTTTTCCGTATGTCCGAGGCTAAGCTCTGTAATCATGTCAAACACCCGATCCTCGACATTTTGCGATGAAATCGTCTCGACATCCTCATCCTCGATGACATCCCGCGTCCCCGTATAGGCAATCAGCTTGTCAAGCTCCGAGGCGATGTTATACATATCATCTCCCGTCTTCTCGAGAAAGCGCTCCATCGTCGACTGCCGAATCTTCTTCCCCGCATTCTGAAGATATCTGGCCGCCCAGCGCGAAAGATCCGCCCGCGACTGCCGGAACATATCACACGGAAAGCCAGCCTGCTGCACCACCTTATAGAGCTTACTCCGCTTATCCACAGTACTCTCGATAAACACGAGATGCGCAAAATCAGGATAATGCTTCTGGTCCGAAAGATAATCGATGATCCGGTCAGGCGGTGTCCTCTTGAACCAGTCGCTCCCTTCGACAATCACGAGCCGTCCCAGCGCCGGATCCAGCGAAAACGGCGGCGTATTCAAAAGATCAATGAGCTCCTCAACATCCGGCGCCCCACTGAAGCAGGTATAAGCCATCCCATCCTCGCCCCCGAACACCTTCCGAAACGCTCGCTTGTACGAAATTTTGAGATAGTCCTCGTCGCCATAAAAAAGATACACCGGCCGAAACACCCGACTCTTCAGATCATCATTCAGCTTCAGATACGCCGGCGCCTCATTCTGCCGTGAATAGGATTTATATGCCATATCAACCTCCATGAAGTACAACTATCATAGCATACTGAGGCCAGGACTGGTGGCTGTCACTTCATCCGCGTAGCCACCTCATCGAAGTCCGCCGTAACGGCGGCATTCGGCGCCGGCGTCACAAGGCTCACGATGACATTCACGACGATGGCGACGATAAACGCCGGCAGCAGCTCATAGATATTGAAGCCCCCGCCGAGCGGCCGCACACCATACTTCCATACAAATACCATGACACCGCCAGCCACCATACCGGCAATCGCCCCATACTTATTTGACCGCCGCCAGAAAAGCGCCAGCAGCACAACCGGCCCAAATGCTGCGCCGAAGCCAGCCCAGGCGAAGGATACAATCTTAAATACAGAGCTGTTCGGATCCCAGGCGATGATGATCGAGATCATTGCGATAATCAGAAGACTTGCACGCGCCACATAGACAAGACGCTTCTCGCTAAGATGCAGGTGAAATACATCGCAGAGGATGTCATTTGAAATCGAGGAGCTCGCAGCCAGAAGCTGTGAGTCAGCTGTAGACATTGTCGAAGCAAGAATACCGGAAAGGACGACGCCGGCGATTAATGCAGCCAGGAAGCCGTGCTGCGCAAGAAGATTTGCGATCTGTACGATGATGGTTTCCGAATTACTGCCCTCGAGCACAGGAATCGCACCCGCCGCACTCATGCCGAGGCCGGTCACACCAATGAATACCGCGACAGCCATAGAAATCACGACCCAAATGGAAGCAATCCGGCGGGAAAGCACGAGCTTCGCATCATCCTCGATGGCCATAAAGCGAAGGAGAATGTGCGGCATGCCGAAATAGCCGAGCCCCCAGGCGAGCGTCGAGAAGATCGTAATCATACTATTGGGTGAAGATATACCAGATACTGGATCATAGGTTGCGCCCATACTGAAATAGCCCGGAAGCTTCGCCGCATTTGCGACCACCGCACCAATGCCGCCTGCCTTCGCCGTACCAAAGAGAAGGATCACAAGAAGTGCAAACGTCATAACGATGCTCTGGATAAGGTCGGTCGTCGAGGCAGCAAGGAAGCCGCCCAGCGAGGTATACCCAATGATAACGAACGCACTGATAACCATCGCCGCGTGGTAATCCATCCCGAACAAACTGCTGAACAGCTTGCCGCAGGCCGCGAAGCCGGAGCCCGTATACGGGATGAAGAAGATGACAATGATCACAGCTGCCACGAAGGTGAGGATTCTTTTGTCATCTGCATATCGATTCGAAAAGAATTCCGGAATCGTAATGGAGTCATTGACCTCTGTGTAAATACGGATCCGCTTCGCAACGATGAGCCAGTTAAGATAAGTACCGATGGCAAGACCGATCGCGGTCCAGCCGGGATCTGCGATACCGCTGAGATACGCAAGCCCCGGAAGCCCCATGAGAAGCCAGGAGGACATATCGGAGGCCTCCGCCGACATCGCCGTCACAAGCGGTCCTAGCTTTCGACCACCCAGGAAAAAGTCACCGGCGCTCGCGTTCCGGTCAGAAACCAGAAAACCGATATAAAGCATAGAAATAAGATACGCGACCATCGCGATCAGCATACCGATCTGAGAAATCGTCATAAGAAGCCCCCTCCTTAAATCCCGTAGGAAATTTAAGATTTATGATAATCCACCGGCAACGATTTCGCAAGGCAGCATACATTCCCTTTAGATATATCTGATATTTGCACATTTGTTCGCAAGTGAAACACAGGCCAACCGAGAGACTGCCCGAAACGCGCCTGCAGACCGCCGGAGGGCACCCTAGGCAACCAAGGGCGCCAAGTCTAATCGCTATCCAGCCATCACAAGCTGGGCCGGCCCAATTCAGGAAAAATCCTTGAAGGGATTTTTCCTTCAATGGGCCTAAAAAATCGGGCCTTGTGGGCACCGATTTTTTACCCTGCTTGTGCTGTCTGGCTAGCGAAGACTTGCGCCAGAAATGGTTGCTACGGGTGCCCTCCGGCGGTCTGCAGGTGCGTTTCGGGCAGTCTCCCGGTTGAGTTCTTGGCTTCGGCTTGTGCTTTGACAGCCTATGTGGTAAATTTGTATGAGTTTTTTCTAAGGGGAGTAGTTATGCCGGATTCGATAATTGATGTGAATGACACAAAGCAGATGGAGCTTTATATTCATGTGCCTTTTTGTACGAGGAAGTGCTTTTACTGCGATTTTCTGTCGTTTCCGGTGCATGAGACAGAACATCAGGCTTATGTGGATCAGCTGGTGAAGGAGCTTGCTTTGGGCTCCGCGATGGCTGCTGGGCATGAGATTTCTTCTATATTTATTGGGGGCGGGACGCCTTCGCTGCTGGATCCGAAGCATATCGTGCGGATTCTTGATACAGTACGGGCACACTACGTCGTACGGAAAGATGCAGAGATCACAATCGAGGTAAATCCTGCCTCAACCATCCAGTATAAGCTGAAGGCTTACCGGGCCGCCGGCATTAACAGACTGTCGATCGGGCTTCAGTCAGCAAACGATGCAGAGCTTAAAACGCTCGGCCGGATTCATATTTTCGATGATTTTCTCAAATGCTTCCAGAGTGCGCGGATGGAGGGCTTCCAGAATATCAACATTGATCTCATGAATGATATCCCCGGGCAGACGGTACGGAGCTGGAAGGACACGCTGCGTCACGTGCTGATGCTGAAGCCGGAGCATCTTTCGATCTACAATCTCATCATCGAGGACGGCACGCCCTTTAAGAAAATGCTTTCGGACGGCGCACTCTCACTTCCCAATGAAGGTGTGCAGATGATGATTGATTTTGAGACGAAGTCTGCCATGGAGAAGTATGGCTATCATCGTTATGAGGTTTCGAATTTTGCGAAGCCGGGCTTTGAATGCCGGCATAATTATGGTTACTGGTCAAATGTGCCGTATCTCGGGTTCGGACTTGGTGCGTCGTCTTATCTCGAGCACACGAGATGGTCGGTGATCCGGGATTATCAGGCGTTTCTGGATCTCGACCTCGAGGCGGATGCGCGGAACGGGTATCCACAGCTCTTCACAGATGTCGAGAAGCTGACCCGAAACGATGAGATGGCGGAATTTATGTTTCTAGGGCTGAGACGGACTGCCGGTATCTCTGAGATTGAGTTCACGAGCCGCTTCCAGGTCGATATCCACTCGGTTTATGGGCCGGTACTCGACCGCTATACGGCGGAGGGGCTTCTCATTCATGAGGGCTATCGCTACCGCTTCTCCGACCACGGCTTCGATGTGTCGAACCAGGTGCTGAGCGACTTTCTTCTCGACTAAGCGGACGGCAGCCGCGGAACGCGTCTGCCTGTGTTTCACATAATCCAAAAAGTCCGCTGAGTGATGCTCAGCGGACTTTTCTTATAATTCAGGCTACAATCAGCAGATGTGTCTGATCCAGCCCTCCGGTGCTTCCTTCTTGCCGGTCTGGATGCCGGTAAGGGTATCATAGAGCTCACCGATGACCTCGCCGGCCTTATCCATGCCGGACGGAAGATTGATGACCTCATCACCGTTTACGATGCGGCCAACCGGGGAGATGACGGCTGCAGTACCGCAAAGGCCGCACTCCTTGAAGCCCTTAATTTCGGAGAACTTCACCGGTCTCTCATCGACCTTAAGGTGCAGATAATGCTCAGCGACGTAAACGATGGAGCGTCTCGTAATGGACGGAAGAATCGACGGAGACTTCGGTACAACGAGAGTGTTGTTCTCGTCAACGAAGATTGCATTGGAACCACCAGTCTCCTCAACATAGGTTCTGGTTGCCGGATCAAGATACAGGTTCTCGGCATAGCCTGCGCTGTGTGCAAGAACGCTGGAATGAAGGCTCATCGCATAGTTAAGACCAGCCTTCACTGCGCCTGTGCCGCGTGGTGCCGCACGGTCAAAATCGGATACGATGATAGCAATCGGATTTGCGCCGCCCTTGTAATACGGGCCAACCGGTGTCGTAAAGATACGGAACTGATATTCGTCAGCCGGCTTTACGCCAATGACTACACCTGTTGCAAACTCGTAGGGTCTGATATAGAGAGAAGCACCTGAGCCATATGGTGGTACCCAGTCAATGTTTCCCTTTACGACAGCATCGATTGCTTCCAGAAATTTTTCCTTCGGGAATGGCGGCATCTCGATCCGCTTTGCAGAGTTGTAGATTCTTTCTGCATTGAGATCCGGGCGGAAGCATACGACGGAACCATCCTCCCAGGTATAGGCCTTCAGACCTTCAAATACCTGCTGGCAGTACTGCAGCATACCGGCAGATTCATTGAGCGTTACATTCGGGTCGTCAATGAGTGCACCGTCGTCCCAGGCACCAGCCTTCCAGTTTGAAACATATCTCTTATCCGTGGGCATATAGCTGAATCCTATATTGCCCCAGTCCAGGTTTTTCTTCGCCATGTTCTATGATCTCCCTTCTTCGGGCGTCGGCCCGACTTGTTCACTAGTATAGTCTTCCGCCCCGCTGTTTTCAACCGCGGCGGCCTTTCATTTTTCGCATGACTGGCATAACCTTGCTGGCTATCCGGACGGAAGAAACTGGCCGAAGCTTCCTGTCTTTGGCTTAATTGACTGATATCAAGCATATGACATCATCAGTCAGTGTCCAATTTCAATACTGACATAAATGCACTTTGGGGAATCGAAACGTTACCAAATTGTCTCATGCGCTTCTTGCCTTCTTTTTGCTTCTCCAGGAGCTTCTTCTTTCGGGAGACGTCGCCGCCGTAGCACTTAGCTAAAACGTCCTTCCGGAGGGCCTTGATGGTTTCGCGGGCCATGATATGACCATTGATCGAGGCCTGAATCGGGATTTCGAAGAGCTGGCGGGGAATCTGGTCCTTTAGCTTTTCGCACATTTTTTTGCCGCGATCGTAGGCGGAATCAGCATGGACGATGAAGGAGAGGGCATCGATAAGCTCGTGGTTTACGAGGATATCAAGCTTAACCATCTTACTGGTCTGGTAGCCCTTCAGGTCATAGTCGAAGGAAGCATAGCCCTTCGAACGGGATTTCAGCGCATCGAAGAAGTCATAAATAATCTCATTCAGCGGCATGTCATACTTGAGGATCGCACGGTTTTCTTCTATATATTCCGTGCTCTTGTAAACGCCTCGTCTCTCCTGGCAGAGCGTCATGATAGACCCGATAAATTCTGTCGTCACCATGATCTCCGCTTCGACGATTGGCTCCTCCATATGGTCAATCTCGGACGGATCCGGAAGATTCGCCGGATTCGAGAGCGGAATCATCGTGCCATCTGTCTTGTAGACATGGTAAACAACCGATGGCGCCGTCGTCACGAGATCAAGGTTGTATTCTCGCTCGAGCCTTTCCTGTACGACATCGAGATGAAGAAGGCCGAGGAAGCCACACCGGAAACCGAAGCCAAGGGCCTGTGAAGTTTCGGGCTCATATTGCAGGGCGGCATCATTAAGCTGCAGCTTCTCGAGGGCATCACGAAGATCCGGATATTTCATGGTGTCGGCCGGGTAGATACCGCAGTACACCATAGACTGGACCTTCTTGTAGCCGGGAAGCGGCTCTGCAGCCGGGTTTGCAGCATCGATCACGGTGTCACCGACACGGGTATCGCGGATGTCCTTAATCTGCGCGGTAATGTAGCCGACCATACCGGCTGACAGCTCTTCGCAGGGGATGAAGCGTCCGGGGGCAAAATAACCTACCTCTGTTACATCGAACTCGGCGCCGGAGGCCATCAGGCGGATGCGGGTGCCTGCCTTTACGCGGCCCTCCTTGATACGGCAAAAGATAATGACGCCGCGGTAGTTATCATAAAGGGAATCAAAAATCAGCGCACGTAGCGGAGCCTCCGGATCGCCGGTCGGTGCCGGGAGCCGGTGCACGATGGCTTCAAGTACCTGATCGACATTGAGGCCGGTTTTCGCAGAAATACGCGGTGCATCCTCCGCCTCGATACCGATGACATCCTCAATTTCCTTTACGGTTTCATCCGGATTTGCCGAAACCAGATCAATCTTATTAATGACCGGCAGAATCTCAAGATCATGGTCGAGCGCAAGGTAAGTATTGGCGAGAGTCTGAGCCTGAATGCCCTGCGAGGCATCAACGATCAGAATCGCACCATCGCACGCTGCAAGAGAACGCGATACCTCATAGTTAAAGTCCACATGCCCCGGCGTATCGATGAGATTAAAGACGTACTCCTGTCCATCCTTTGCCTTGTAAATGACGCGAGTGGTCTGCGACTTGATCGTGATACCACGCTCCCGCTCGATATCCATATTGTCGAGCACCTGATCCTGCATTTCCCGCTCGGTCAGTGTCCCCGTCATCTCAATGATCCGGTCCGCGAGCGTCGACTTGCCATGATCGATATGCGCAATGATACAGAAGTTTCTGATATTTTTCTGATTGATTTCCATATGATTTCCTATTCTTTAGAAATGATCTGACTCTTTACTCTATCATATCGCGAACATCTATTGCAAGAGTGTCACCTTCGACAAAAAGAAGACCCCGCGGTGGGTCAACCGCGGGGCATTCGTGAGTAACGTTACTTACAAATATATGTCTAAAGAACGACTTTAGGCGAAATAAAATCAATTCATGGAAGAAACAGCCTTCGAAATATGAGCTACCTTTCTGGAAGCATTGTTTGCCTTCAGAACGCCCTTCGAATGAGCCATATTGATCTTCTTCTGAGCAATCTTAAGAGCATCTTCAGCCTTTGCCTTGTCTCCGGATTCAACAGCGGCATAAACTCTCTTGATGTATGTCTTAACTTCAGAACGGATCGCCTTGTTGCGCTCGTTTCTTGTCTGACCGATCAGAATTCTCTTCTTTGCGGATTTAATGTTTGCCATCGTATATTCTCCTTTCCTCGAAAGATTTGTCCTGTGTTTTCGGCGCCTGGACACGGACAGTCCTGAAAACACGCTTGAATATCATATAGTAATTATCCGCGAGTGTCAAGAACGAGCAAAAATTTTAGTTTCTGAACAAGGCAAAATCTAATCTTCCGACCTGAACGTTTACTCTTCCGGAGCAAACTTCTGCAGCTTCCCGGTAAGCTCTGCCTCCGCAGCCTTGTCCTGTGTGATAATGTCTACATCCAGCACCTTACCGGTACCGAAGCCCAGGATTCCTACAACCGAGCATCCATCAACTGTCATGCTCTTGTTCGTGACAGACACATCCACACCATCATACTTCCCGCAGATACCTGCAAATTCCGATACTTCCTCTGGTGACTTAAATACAACCTTCATAAGGTGCCTCCTTTCAAAACCTTAAGTTATTATGATTAAAACATCAAAGACACCGGTCCGATATATCTATTTTGGCAATTGCTGGCTGTATCTACATTTCCCTACCTGAATTTTTCTATTTCTGTCTTTTTGCCATCTGTCAGTATCTTGATCTGTCCTACCTTCGCAGTCTCCAGTAGTTCAATGCCTCGGTCCGTGAGTGCTCTCACGGTCTCCTGATGGGGATGGCCGTATCGATTGTTTTGTCCGTAGCTTAAAATCGCATACTCTGGTTGCAACGTATCGAGCAGTTCTTCGGAGGTACTCGTGGAGGAACCATGATGACCGGCCTTCAGAATATCGAGTCCTTCCGGAAGGATGTTTTGAGAAGTCATATATTGCAGCATCTCCGCTTCCTCTTCTTTTCCCATATCACCAGTGAAAAGCATCGAGAAATCTCCATACTCAAGGAGCATCCCGATGGAATGACTGTTCGGTTCTTCCCGATAGCCGGGCCCCGGATAAAGACCAGTCATGGTTAATCTGCTTACTTCCATACGATCACCTGTGCCAAAATACTGAACTGCAATGTCCCGCGTGTCAGCCAACACACGGAGATCATCATAGCGCTCATCGCCATCCGCCGCAGGTGAAAGAAACAGGGTGCTGACTGTGATGTCAGCATTCTCGGAAAGGATCTGTGAAAGTCCGTTCATGTGATCCTGGTCACAATGCGTGATGAGCCAGGTATCGATGTGGTCGATGCCACGTGCCTCCAGTCCTGGCGTCAGAATCTTCTCGCCTAGCTTTTTCTGTGAGGTAGAGCCGCCATCGATAATCATCGTGAAATCGCCCTGCCGAATCAGAAAGCCATCACCCTGCCCGACATCAATCGCTGTAATCTCGAGATTTTGCGGCGGTGCTGGTGGAAGGAGCGCTATAGCAAACAAGATACAGCCGGCGGCAATAACCGGGAAATTTCTAGATATCATTTGTTTCCATATCGTATATCTCATGTGAGCCTTTTTCGATAATGCGGCATTCCTCAGTGATTCAGCATTCTTTGATAGTCCAACATTCTTCTTTTTCTGAATGTTTTCCTTTCCTATCCACTTTGTAGTACTGATAAGAGCCGCAAGAATCGCATAGTATATCATGCATACCGGCATCGATGGCCGTCCGATGAGAATCGACGCGTAAGGTAGAGTCCCAATCCACTCAGAAAGTGCTGTGAAAAGCAGCAGGAAATAATGTCCGGAGCCGAAAAGAACAAAGGCGAACGGTATACAAAGCCGATAAACAAGCACCGCAAACAAACCGCTGTATACAACATAGTTCATGAGCGGAAGTACGATGAGGTTGAGAAGAATTCCATACAGCGGAACGCGGAAGAAGTGGAACAGAATCACCGGCAGGGTCATCAGTTGCAGAAAAGCTGAGCCCGCCAGGCCATCGAGAAATGATCGCACCAGGTTTTCAAGGAATTTCTGTTCCTTTGAAGCTGCCTTCGAACTTTTTTGCAAGGTCGAATAAATCCCAAGCGACAGTACTGCCATGAAGCTAAGCTGAAAGCCGGCGCCGAACAACATATAGGGTTCATGCAAAAGTAGTAGAATACATGCCAGTGCCATCGCACTCATCATGTCATATTGCCGACCGACAGCCAGTGCGAGGAATCGACAAAGCAGCATGATGACAGCCCGAAGTGCACTGCCGGAGCTTCCGGTGAAGAAGCCGTACATGAGTACAAGCACGGCCGCCACGATACCGGATGCTGTCTTTGAGAATCGACGGCGCAGAAGACGGAACACACCCATCCCGATGATGCTAAGATGCAAGCCCGAGACCGCAAGAATATGCGAGATACCGCTTCTCTGATACAGATTCCGAATGTCCTCGGACATCTCTGTCTTATCACCGGCAAGAATCGCCCGGTAGATTCCTGCATCCTCCTCCGATCCAAGTACATCGAGAATATGTCCGGTTTTCCGTCGTAAATTTTCGAGAAAACCAGCCAGAGGATACGTATCCTTTGAGACAAATTCGATTCGATTGCCAAAGATCATCCCACTGACAGACACAGTTCGATAATATAAAAGGAAATCGAACTCACCTTCATTCGTTGCAGGTGAAAGTGCGGTCGTCTTGCCATAACAATCGATAATCTGCCCGGGTAGCGGCATCTCCTCCGGCGTAGAATCCATATACACGAGGATTCTTCCCACCGGCTGGTCATATCGGGAGCGCATCACTTCAGTTTTTATTTTAGGAAGTTCCTCCACCGATCCGTACGCACTCGACATCCGGCAGTCCTTCATCGTGATGCGTGTCGCATCCGCACCGGCGACAACCCGTTCGACCTCACCGCGGAGCCGGATATTTAGGTCAGAAAAAGCTTCCATCCGTGCCTTATTCACATCATTTCGATGCTGCGTAATCTTATACCTCACGCCGGCAAAAAGGGACACAAAAAGCAGGAAAGCCATCGCACGTTTGCGAAGCTTCCCTGCCTTATAGCCACAGAGTAAGAATATGGCAAGCAGTATTCCTGACGTCACATTCAGAAAAAGACCCGTTTCCCGGGCGATGACACACTCTCCAAGTACGAACACTGCCGCAGCAGAAAGCAATGGTCTTTTTACATTCATATTTTATTTTTAGTTTAGTCCATCAGCTCCTTCGGCCGCTCGATGATTGCGCCACCGAGGCCGTTCTGTCCGATATGGCAGGAAATAAGAAGTGACAGCGGACGGTTGACGATCTCCGGATTCAATCGGTTCGGGAATGCCTCCTCCAACTCCTTCTCGAACTCCTTTGCCTGCTCCGGGTTATCCGTGTAGGCCATCGCGACATAGCAGTTCTTCATCTCCGGATCCTGCAGCGGTCCTTCGAGTGCCTCTTTCAGTCCCTTAATGATCACATCGCGTACAGCCCGTGAAGTCCGTACCTTCGTATAGGCATCGAGCTTACCGCCGTCTGTGATACCAAGCACAGGCTTGATATGAAGCAGTGTTCCGACAGCCGCTGCAAGCGGTGTGATCCGGCCGCCCTTTTTCAGATACTTCAGTGTATCAACACCGATGTAAATCTGATTGGAAGCCGACTCGCGATTGATGATATGCATAATCTGCTTACCATCATATCCCTTCGCCGCAAGCTCCACAGCAAAGATGCAGTCCTGCCGCTGTGTGACAGAAACGCCGCGATCATCCGGCACGAATACCCTTCCCTCATACTTATCATCATGGGAAAGCATCATCGCCGTCTGTGTAGAGCCGCTGAGGCCGGACGTAAGCGGAACATGCACGATCTGATCGTACTCCTTCAGCATCTCATCCCAGACCTTCATCACGGATTCAGGACTCGGCTGCGAAGTCGCGATGTCACAGTCATTCTTCAGTTTTTCAAAGAACTCCTCACGGGTGATGTTGATATCCTCGAAGTATTCCTTCCCGTCAATCCGGAAGGGCATCGGGACAACCCGGATGCCAAGCTCCTTACCCTCCGCCTGCGTGATACCGCTGCCGGAATCCGTCGCTACGCCAATTCTCATATATTTCCTACTCCTGACGGATGCATCCGAGGATACACCCGGTATTACAATCTTACTTTTATCAGCCACCTGATGTAGGCATTGGCTGAACTATCACTTTTCGACGAGCAGTGACTTTCCGGTCATCTCCTTCGGCTGCGGGATCTCCATAAGCTGAAGCAGTGTCGGTGCGATATCGCAGAGCGCGCCGCCCTCACGAAGGGTATACTTCGGATCTGCGTTCACAAGCACGAACGGCACCGGATTCGTCGTATGTGCGGTCCACGGCTCACCGGTCTCATAGTTGATCATCATATCGGCATTACCGTGGTCAGCAACGATCATCATCTGGCCGTCGACTTCCTTGATGGCATCCACTACCTTGCCGACTGCCTCATCGACCACCTCAATGGCCTTGACAGCCGCCGGAATCACGCCGGTGTGGCCAACCATATCCGGATTTGCGAAGTTGCAGATGATCATATCATATTTCTTGGAGCGGATCGCAGCACAAAGCTTCTCGCAAACCTCCGGGCAGCTCATCTGCGGCTTAAGGTCATACGTCGGCACATCCTTCGGAGACGGCACAAGCGTACGATCCTCGTTAGCATTCGGCTCCTCGACGCCGCCATTGAAGAAGAAGGTGACATGCGCATACTTCTCCGTCTCGGCGATACGAAGCTGCTTAAGTCCAAGCTCTGAAACATAATGTCCCAGCGTGTTATCAATCGTCTGCTTCGGGAACGCAACCGCCTTGTTCTTGATGAGCGGATCGTAGTCCGTGAAGCAAACATACTCTGTCTTGATGCGCGGTCCTCTGTCGAAGAAATCAAATTCGTCGTCACAGAGACAATGCGTCATCTCACGTGCACGGTCCGGACGGAAATTGTAGAAGATTACAGAATCGCCGTCCTTGATCGTAGCGATCGGCTTGCCATCCTTCATAATGACTACAGGTACGACGAACTCGTCATAGACCTTATCCTGGTAGGACTTGTCCATGGCTTCCTCTACGGATATCGCAGTATTGCCGACGCCCTTGGTCATAGCATCATAGGCCTTCACGACACGATCGTAGTTCTTGTCACGATCCATCGCATAATAGCGGCCGGAGATCGTCGCGATTTCGCCGACACCGAGCTCCGCCATCTTGTCCGAAACCTCCTTCAGGAAGCCCTTACCAGAATCCGGCGGCGTATCACGGCCGTCCAGGAACGCATGAAGATAAACCTTCTTCAGGCCGTTTCTCTTTGCAAGCTCCAGAAGTCCGAAGATATGCTCGATATGCGAATGCACACCGCCGTTTGACACAAGTCCCATGAGGTGCAGGGCTGAATCCTTCTCCTTCGCGTTGTTCACAGCCTTGAGAAGCGCTTCATTCTCAAAGAAATCGCCGTCCTCAATCGACTTCGTGATGCGGGTCAGATCCTGGTATACGATCCGGCCGGCGCCCATATTCATATGTCCAACCTCAGAGTTACCCATCTGCCCGTCCGGGAGACCGACAAACTTGCCGGATGCCTGTCCCTGTACAAAAGGATACTCCTTCTCAAGCTTGTCCATCACCGGTGTGTTTGCCATGGCGATCGCGTTCCCCTTCGGGTTCGGGTTGATGCCATAGCCATCTAATATAAGAAGTAATACTGGTTTTCTGTCAGTCATAAACTGCTCCTCTCCATACTTCGCTATCCTATGCCAATGCTTACACTGCGCATTCTGAGCCCACAGTGTAGAATAGTTTATAATAAATTGAAAATTCCGTCAATGTACATATCTCTGAATCCCGCAAGAAATATATCTATTATTCCGACAAATATTCCGACATCGAAGAAATGGCCCTGCCGTTAGCATTTAACTGCTAGCGGCAGGGCCACTTCTTCGATGCCGGAATGTACCGGCGGCTTTTTATAGATGCTTATGTCCTGTATACATGCAGAGCGCGAAGGCAATGCAGGTAAGGATTGCAAAACGCTTATGCCACTTCATATCATCAACCTACGTTTCTCATAAGAAGACAAGCGAGCGCTCTTTAGTGTCTTCCTACAACCGACAATCAACCAAAATATCTCTTGAGAAGACCTGCAAATGCCTTGCCGTGTCTAGCCTCGTCACGTGCCATCTCATGAACGGTATCATGAATCGCATCAAGATTCAGCTCCTTTGCTCTCTTTGCAAGATCAACCTTGCCGGCTGTAGCGCCATTCTCAGCCTTAACACGAACGGTCAGGTTCTCCTTCGTAGAAGCAGATACGCACTCGCCGAGAAGCTCTGCGAACTTAGCAGCATGCTCAGCCTCTTCGAAAGCAGCCGTTCTATAATATTCACCAACCTCAGGATAACCCTCGCGGAAGGCAGCTCTGGACATCGCAAGATACATGCCGACCTCGGAACACTCGCCCTCGAAGTTAGAACGAAGATCCTTCTTGATGTCTTCCGGAGCATCGGCTGCAACACCGATCACATGCTCTGCTGCCCAGGTCATCTCGCCCTCCTCCTGAAGGACAAACTTGGAAGCAGGTGCCTTACATACCGGGCACTTCTCCGGCGGATTCTCGCCCTCAAAAACATAGCCGCAAACTGAACATACCCAAGTCTTCATATGATAAATCTCCTTTTCCGCGGCAGCTGCCGCAAATGTTTAGTACTACCAAGTGTTCACATCATCCGAAGGACTTCTCACAAGCCTCGCAGATCCCATGAAAGACAAGATCATGACCGGTGATCTTTCCCGGTGCGTAGGGAGCCGCCTCTTCGTCAAGCGTTTCCTCCGTCTGTGCCGGAAGATCATAGATTCGTCCACAATGCTCACAGACGAAATGGCTATGTCTCTCCATGTTCGGATCAAAATGATCTGCACCGGCGATGAAGCTTAACTTCTGAATCTTTCCCTGCTCGGAAAGGAACTTCAGATTTCGGTATACGGTTGCGAGACTGATCGTCGGATCCTGGTCCCGGAGCTCCGCATAGATCTGATCCGCAGTGGGATGGTCATGATGCTCCTCAATTGCATGCATAACCTCTTCTCTCTGCCTAGAATACTTCATCGTCTTCCCTTTCGACTGCTTCGCTTTACGTTTTGACTGTTCCGCCTTTCCGGATCGCTTTGCCATATACTCTGGTCGCGCTGCTCTTTCCGGACTGCTTTGTCCCCTCTCGGATAACTTGTTTTTGAAATTGATAATTATTATCAATTCAATGTTATTTTAGTCGTTACGCGGCTTTATGTCAAGTAAAATCCGCGCTGCATTTTCATTTTTTTGTAAAATTTTAAGTTGACACCGGGGACGGTTCTCCCTGTCAGCTTTTGAAGCAGCATTGCAAAATGTATTTTTTAACGAAAAAGCTGACAGAGAGAACCGTCCCCGGTGTCAACTTTCGGTATGGCTTTTTTGCCGCTTCCGTCTTATAATGTTTCCCGGCATACGTTTGTGTAAGCATTGGAATAAAAATTTAAATCGGGAGTAAATCATGGGACAGATTAAAGTCACGAAGGCGCCGATTGAGGGCCTTTATATCATTGAGCCGACGGTACATGGCGATAACCGCGGCTATTTTATGGAAACCTGGAATGAGAAGGATATGCACGAAGCGGGACTCGACATGAAGTTCGTGCAGGATAACCAGTCGATGTCGACGAAGGGCGTGCTCCGCGGGCTTCATTTTCAGAAGCAGTATCCGCAGGGGAAGCTGGTTCGTGTGATTCGGGGAAGTGTGTATGATGTTGCGGTCGATCTCCGTACCGGTTCAAAGACCTACGGGCAGTATTTTGGCGTCGAGCTGACGGAAGAGAATAAGAAGCAGTTTTATATTTCAGAAGGCTTCGCGCATGGTTTCCTTGTGCTTTCGGATGTTGCGGAGTTCTGCTATAAGGTGACGGATTTCTGGCATCCGGGTGATGAATCCGGCCTTGCATGGAATGATCCGGAAATCAATATTCAGTGGCCGCACCTCGTGGGCAGCTATCCGGGCTCACCGGTTGCTGACGGTTATGCCCTTGATGACGGCACTGCGCTGAATCTTTCTGACAAGGATCAGAAGTGGGCGACCCTCAAGGATACGTTCCATTTTAATTTCTAAGTATAATGCCTACGGCGGCCGGCTTGATCCGGTCGCCTTCTTCATAGCAAACGGATGGAAAATCTTCGCGTTCTTCAATATAAATATGATGCCTCTGAGCCAATCACGGTGGAGGCATATCTTCGCGGCATGGGCTATTCCCATGCCGTTCTTTCGCATCTGATCCGAACAAGCATCTTGCCTCCGCTAAAAAGAACCGTAGCATCCCAAAAATCCGATGCTTCGTCTACAGCAAATCATGATGCTGATCTTATGCAGAACTTTGACCAGGATTGCTTTCCGGGCGAATACAAAATGACATCTGCTATCAGCAGTGCCGGCGTCTTCAGAAATGGACAGCCGGTCCGGATGATTGATCTGCTGTCTAAAGGTGACGAACTCACAATCGGGCTTCTCGAAACAGAGGATAGCCCGAAGGTGGAGGCCGCGAAGCTTTCTCTTGAAATCGTCTACGAAGATGAGGATTTCGCCGTCATCAACAAGCCGGCCGGCATGCCCGTGCACCCGTCGATGGAGCACTACCGGGATACCGTTTCAAACGCTTTTGCGTACCACATCCGGGAAGAATGCGGATGTAAGCATTATGTAAATCGCGTCGTGAACCGGCTGGACCGGGACACGAGCGGGCTCATGATCATGGCGAAAAATATGCTGTCTGCGTGTCTACTGGATGACATGATCGCGCGGCGGGAAATTCATCGGACGTATCTCGCGCTGGCGGAAGGCGATGTGCAGGATCTCACAGAGAAGGATCTGCCGGGAATTTACTGTCATGCAGGCTATGCGACGATCGTCCGGCCGATTGCGAGGGTGGAAGGATCCGTGCTGCAGAGAGAGATTAATTACGAAAAGGGTGAGTATGCCGTTACGCATCTCACCCTTCTCCGCTATTTTCCTGATAAAAATGTCTCGCTTCTCCAGCTTCGACTAGGCACCGGCCGCACACACCAGATCCGCGTGCACATGACCTCCGTCGGGCATCCGCTGCTCGGTGACTTCCTTTATAACCCGGAGGATACCCGCCTTCCCCGGCAAGCATTGCACAGCTTCTCTCTCGACCTCCGGCATCCAATCACCGGCAAGTCGCTTCACTTTGAGACTCCGCTCCCTGAAGATATTCACTCATTTCTCACGGTTTAATCGGTCCCGATGACGGTGCCAAGCACCTCGCCGATCGGATCCTGGATAATGAGGTCAGCCATGCCATCCCGCGCTGTCGAAGACTTGTTGATCAGCACGAGCTTATGCCCGTTTCCGTGATTGAAATAATCGAGAAGCCCGGCGGCCGGATACACGACGAGCGACGTTCCGCCGACGATCATGAGATCCGCACGCTCGATGTGCCGGATGGATGCATTAATCGTATGGGAATCAAGTCCCTCTTCATAGAGCACAACATCCGGCTTAATCGTGCCGCCGCAGGCATCACATTTCGGGATGCCGTCGGAATGCAGCACATACTCCTCGTCGAAGAACTTCCCGCAATTCATGCAGTAGTTCCGGAGCACCGAGCCATGCAGCTCATACACTGCCTTGCTGCCTGCCTTCTGATGCAGGCCATCGATATTCTGCGTAATGACTGCCTTCAGCTTTCCCTCCTGCTCCAGCTTTGCAAGTGCAAGATGGGCCTTGTTTGGCTTCGCATCCGGTGCAAGCATTCGATCCTTATAAAAGCGATAGAACTCCTCCGGATTCCGCTCGAAAAAGCTATGGGAAATGATTTCCTCTGGCGGAAATTTATACTTCATGTTATAGAGTCCGTCCTGCGAACGAAAATCCGGAATTCCGCTTTCCGTCGATACACCGGCGCCGCCGAAAAACACGATATAATGCGCCGCATCAATCATATCCTTAAGTTCCTGCCACGATTCCTTCATTTGTGTCTCCTTCCCATCGCCTTGAATGCCATCAACTTTGTGACACCGGGGACAGTGTCACTTTCAAGAAAAAAGTCTCCGGATCTTGCCAAGAAGTCCTTTCATCTCGTCCTCATCACGAAGCTGCTCTTTAATGCCTACACCATCCTTCGTACCTCTGTAGATTTTATCCTCCGTGACAACATATTGCATCCGGACATCTGTCGCTTCCATCGGAATCTCACGCTGGAGAAGCTTTTCATAGCAGAGGCAGAAGGTATACATGCTTTGCCCATGTAAAAACCGATCATAATAGCCTGCGCCATGACCAAGCCTTCCGCCGAACCTGTCTGCTGCCACACAGGGAACGATGGCCATCGAGATTTTATAGGCATCAACCACCGGCAGTCCGTCCACCGGCTCGAGAATCCCCATCGTCCCGGGCTTGAGATCATCAAAAGAATGAATCTCAACCGCTTCCATCCGGCGCTCCGGTCCCGGAATACACCGCGGCACCGTCACAAGTTTGTTCATCTGCCAAGCAGTCTCAAGAATTTCCCGCGTCGCCGGCTCCCCTTCCGTATTGACATAACAGAAGATCGAATCTACCTCTTGAAACATCGGATGCAATAAAAGCCGCGTCAAAATCTGCCCATCAGCCATTGCCCGATACTCCTCCGTCAGCCCCGCCGCCTCTAGCTTCACTGCCTTCCTGAGTTTACTCTTCTCCATAGCTTTTCACTCCATCATCCAAAATTTTCTTTTACATATTATAACATTGATTCATAGAAAAAATTTCTTTATTTTATATGTTTACAAAATTTCTTTTATGTGGTAAGCTCTAGATAGTTAAAAGGAATGTCGTACTAACGAAAAATCACCGAAGAGAAAGGTGCTTTGAGGTATGACATGAAAGCTGACAGAAGTCAGGGCAATTCAATAGAAAGTGAGGTATAGACCGATGGTTCCAGCACAGTCAGACGATAATATCTCACAGCTTCTGATGAATTCATAAATTTACAGGTTGCCTTTCAGTAGGATTGGTTTTCTGTTTATACGGATTGTTTCTTCAGAAAACGCTTCAGAAGCATGAGATATTATCGTAAAAGAAGATCATGTTGTATATGAAGAGTTTACCCTGTTGATCCAGTTCAGGTAGCACAAAGCTATTTCGTTCCTATAGATTTATAAATTGCAATTGGTAACTTATTGATCTTGGTTTTGAACATTTGTAACTGTTGTTTTTAAGATAGACGTTTTGTTAAAGTGTAATAGCATGATTGCAAAGAACCGGTATCGAATCTGATGCCGGTTCTTTTTTGAAATCTGTAGTAAAGAAGACATGTCCCGGCAGTATCATTCTAAAATGACACTGCCGGGACACGTTTTCTATTCTCGAGATTTCAAAAACGCAAATCACTTTTGTCTTATATTCGATGCGAGCGTAATCAAAACCTCCACCATCTTCCGCATGGAATCAATGTTCAGATATTCATAAATACCGTGGTAATTTTCGCCGCCGGTTGAAAGATTCGGACACGGCAGCCCTTTGAAGCTAAGCTGCGCGCCATCCGTACCGCCGCGAATCGGCACTGTCTTCGGCTCGACGCCATTTTTTCGGAATGCCTCCTTCGCCTGATCTATGAGATACATATTCTCCGGATCAATCTTTTCCTTCATGTTGTAATACTGATCGCGAAGCGAAACCTCGACAGAGGCCGCTGTGTGCCGGTATTTTTCATTGAGCGTTTCCGCACACTCCTTGAAGATTTCCTTTTTCTCCTCAAATTTCTCACGATCATGATCCCGGATGATATAACTCATCTTGCAGAGCGTTTCATCTCCGCTCACACTACAAAGATGGAAAAACCCTTCATAGCCTTCCGTGTTTGAAGGAGTACAGTCCGGCAGGAGTGCGTTAAATTCCATCGCAACGAGAGAAGCGTTCACCATCTTATCTTTTGCTGAGCCCGGATGCACATTGACGCCATGAATGATGACCTTCCCGGCGGCAGCATTGAAATTCTCATACTCGATTTCGCCAAGCGTTCCTCCATCGACGGTATACGCAACGTCCGCGCCGAAATCCGCAACATCAAAAAAGCTCGGACCCATGCCAACCTCTTCATCCGGTGTGAAGCCAAGTTCGATTTCTCCGTGCTTGACCTCCGGGTGCGTAAGAAAATACTCCGCCATCGCCATGATCTCGGCATCGCCAGCTTTATCGTCGGCCCCAAGCAGCGTCGTGCCATCTGTGACGAGGAGATCCGAACCGACCGCATCCTTGAGATACGGAAAGGTCTTCTCGGAAAGCACAATATTTTTCTCTTTATTGAGGACGATGTCTCCGCCCTGATAGTTCTTGATTTCCCGAGGCTTTACATTTTCACCACTTGCCGAAGGCGAAGTATCCATATGCGCGATGAAGCCTAAGCTAGGCACATTTTTTCCCTCTTCCTCCGAAAGATTCGACGGAATCCGCGCAAACACATAGCAATGCTCCGACACCCGCACATCGGAAGCCCCCATCTCACGGAGCTCCTTCTCAAGGAGATGCGCGAGATTAAACTGCTTCTCGGTCGAAGGCACCTTATCGACTTCCTCCTTCGACTGCGTGTCGATCTTTGCGTAATTGATAAATCTCTCTAAAACGTCCATTCGTTTCCTCCATCCTTTTCCAAGGCTTCCGCCGGTAAGCTGTCTCCCGGTGTCAGCTCTATTTCCCGCGTACGTCGGAGAAGCCGATTGTATCCCGCTCTGCAAGGTGATCGCCACGGAGATAGCTGTCATACTGCACCGGCTTCAGCTCCCGGAGATCATATGGCGTCTCCTGGTACACAAAATTGAGCCAGTTTGTATAGGTGCAGTTCGAGGTCGAACGCCAGCTTAGAATCGGTTCCTTCGACGGATCATCGTCCTCATAATAGTTAACCGGGATATCCGGATTCAAACCCTTCAAAACGTCACGCTGATATTCCTTATCAAGATCATACTTGTCATACTCGGAGTGTCCGGTGATGAAAATCTGCCGTGAAGAGCAGGCAAGGATCATGTAGCTGCCGCCCTCCTCCGGCTTCACCGCCTCTGCTACGACGTATAGCTCAGGATTCGTCCGTACCGCTTTTTCATCGATACCCGTATAGCGCGAGATGGGAACATTGAAATAATCATCCATACCACGCATGATGATCTTTTTCCGGTGCAGCACCTTCTGCCGATAGATGCCGGAAAGCTTCCCGGGAAGAAGAACCTTTTTGATGCCATAATGATAATAGAGCCCGGCCTGCGCGCCCCAACAGATGTGGAAGGTCGAAAAGACATGCGTCTCCGACCATTTCATGATCTCCGTGAGCTCCTGCCAGTATTCGACCTCCTCGAAGGGAAGTTTCTCAACCGGTGCGCCGGTGATGATAAGTCCGTCGAAATATTCCCGTTCCACCTGATCAAGTGTCACATAAAACTTGTTGAGATGTGAAGCGTCCGTATGTGTTGCCTGGTGCGTTGCCACCTTCATGAGTGTGATCTCAGTTTGAATCGGGAAGTTTGAGAGTACACGCAGAATATCGAGCTCGGTATCCTCCTTGAGTGGCATGAGGTTCAGGATCGCAATGCGGAGCGGCCGGATCTCCTGTGACTGCGCTCTATCTTCATCCATCACAAATATATTTTCTGCCTCCAGCTTAGCTTTCGCCGGGAGGTCGTTCTGCACCTTGATTGGCATGGGTTGCCCTCTTCTTTCATGAGACTTTGTTGCTGTGCTGCACTGCTTTTCTGCAAATGCCTGAGACGCGAAACCTAGTATACTACATTTGCGACGAAAGCGCGAGGCTGTCCGAAATCCAGCGGAAGTCCCGGCCGCAGGCGGTAGAACCGGGAGTCATCGAGGGAGTACCCTAGCGCAGGTCTACGGAAATTTTGATGGCCTTTCGGTTCTTCATGTCGTAGACGGATTGTTCAATCTGGTCGAGACCGTGGAGATGCTCGGTGACGAACATGCCGGGATGGAGATTCTGCTCCTGTACGAGGCGAATTGTTTTTTCAAGATGCGGGCGGCCGCCTCGACTCAGGGAAAACTTGAGCGTTTTTCCTGCCATACCGCGACCGATGCCGAACTTCGGAATCACGAGACCATCGATGGTTTGGTTGAGTTGCATCCCGGACGTTTCTTTTCTAAGTCGGGCAAGTGCTTCCTGTTCCTCCGCCTGCAGATTAGGGTCTGCTCCGAAATACATCACGTTTGACACAACGCCAGTGCCATACTTCACCATATCGACGGCCTGTGCGAGGCTAAGATCCGAACCGCCGCAGATGATGACCTTGTCAGCCCCTTTCGTACCGGTTTCCTGCAATACATAATTCACGACAGCAGAGCCGGTCGAGTTCGCCAGTGGGTGCAGCCCCGCTGGAAGAGTGCAATGCAACGTTTTATAATTCAGAACCTCAATCTGACAACTGACCCCCGAAAGAGAGCGGGCGATGGAGGCATTGGGCTCACTGGAGCCGATGGCGAAGATGCGGGACGCGCCGGCTGCCTTTGCCGCCATGATTGAGGCGAGACCGATCGCGCCGATGCCCATGACGACGACTGTGTCACCGGGCTGAACGTCTGCCTCCTCTACGGCAGTAAGGCCGGTCTGCATGACATCGGCACACATGAGCGCATCGTCCGGATCCATAGCTGTCGGCATATGCGCGACGTTTTTGTCAACGTACGGAAGATAAAAGGCCTCCGCCATCGCGCCGTCAATCGATTTCCCGAGCATATGGCCAGAGAAATTGCGCCCCGCATGCGCCGGATTTTCCATGACATCGGGCTGAGACCAGTCGGGCGTGATTGCGGATACAATGACGACATCACCCGGCTTAAAATCTACCACATCGGCGCCGACAGACACGATCTCCGCCACGCATTCATGACCGAGCGTGAGGTTCGGCTGCTTCGGACTGCCCTGCCAGATGGTGTGCACGTCAGAGGTGCATGGCGACGCAAAAAGCGGCCGGAGAATCGCACCATGCGGTTTAAGAAGCGTCGGATACGGCTTCTCCATGTAGCCGATGTCGGCATGTGATTTTAGGACAAAAGCTTTCATTCTCTTCTTCTCTTTTTTACAGATTGCTTTCTTTCAATTCTGCTAAACAAGCGATGTTATATGAAGAAACATCCCAAGCATAGCATCCCGCTTTATTTATTACTTCGAGTATTCTTCTAACTTCTCTGTCCGGAGCACCAAAATCTTCACGTCCGGACCAAAATCTTTCCGGATGATACCGGCAATTTCGTCCGTGTAGCCGGGCGCCACGATGAGAATTTCTGTCACCGGATCTTCATGAAAGTGCGCCGGCGGAACAATCGGAATATGGGATGCCGGTGCAAACTTGCCCTGCTTGAAATCAGCTGAATCGATGATATAACGGACCTTACCGCCTAGCTCGGTGGTCGAGGCGAGCGTGAAGCCCTGATGCCCGGCGCCCCATAGCGCGAGACTGCCACCCTCAGCGGAAAGCGCCGCGATGTGCGCATTGACCGCCTGGGACAGCTTCGCGTAATTCTCCTTGAGCGGTGTCATATCGACGAACTGCCCGTCAAACTTGAAGGCGGACGGGTCTCCTTTCCCCTTCCGCACGATGATTTCGATGGTATCGCGATTTACGATGCGAAGAGATAGAACCTCAAAGCCATTCGCGCTGAAAAGATAGCCGAGCGTCTGTTCTGTATAGTTCGCGATGTGGTCGCGGAGAAATTCATAGTAGCCGTCATAGTGCAGGATGTATTCGAAACTTGGTACTGTGACGAGGCCGAGGCCTCCGTCGCGCAGGTTCTCACGAATCGCCCGAAGCATTGACCTGGGATCGGGCTGGTGTTCAAGGAAATTAAACTGTACGAAAGCATCAAAAGGTCCCTCCGGGAAGGGTTTGCCCGGCTCCGGAAAATCTTCATAGACATCAAAGCCTGCTGCCCGCGCCTGCTCAACAAGGGCGTTACTGTGCTCGAGCCCGACGAGGTGAAGCGGCGGAAGCTCTGCCGCATGGTCAGTCGAACCTGTATCTTCCACACGAACGGGGTCAGAAACCATTACATTTTCCTTGCTGAAGTTTATGCTTCCTTTATAGTTCTCGACCCCTGGAAGCTGCAGCGTCTTCCACATTTCGAGAAACTCACCGCGGCCGCAGCCGACCTCGACGATCTTAAACGGTGTTGGTGGTTCTGTAGTAAAACGGTTCGGAATGCTTACATTTTCCTTACCCGAGTTTATACTTTCTTTATTTCGCCTGACCCCTTGAAGGAGGCGGGTGTATTCTTCGTGGCGGAGGTGCGTCATCGTCGTGGTGCCGCCTCCGGCGCGGATGACATCGCGGTAGTAGTGCACGGGTTCTTCGTCAAACTGCACGAGACCGCAGACTTCGCACTGGCAGAGCATCAAAGAAATCGGATGATCCTCGGAAAGCTCCTCACGGGTCGGAATATCCTGGGCGGAAGCCGGGAGATTCTGAAGCTCCCACAATGGGCGAAGCGCGCCGTCACAGATAAGGCATCGATGCTTCGGGATATAATTGATTTTTGCCTGCTCGTTCAAGACTTCTCCTCTTCTATTAAAGCTTGTACTATTCAATGATTTCTCATCTTCTTCACGAGTTCACCGATGCCAGCTTCAAAGGAAATCTCCTGACGAAAGCCGAGGTCCTCAAGCTTTCTCGTACGGGGATCCATGTCGGCTGCACCCTCCGCGTTATCGCCGCGCATGCCGAACTGAAGATGCCCCTGCCCGCCGGCAAGCCGGTACATGGTTTCGACATAGCGCCGAAGCGGCTCCGTCACAGCACCTGCGATATCGTAAACATCCGTGCGGGTATCCGCCGCATGTGTGAGCATTGTCAGCGCACGCGCACAGTCGCGAACCTCAAGGTAGTTCCACATCTGCGTGCACGGGCCAAGAAAGAAGGGATCACCGGCGATTGCACCGCGAAGCACAGTGTTCACAAGACTTGTCGGATGATCGCCATCGCCATAGACAGAATAGATGCGGGTGTGGATGAACTGCATGGAATCGGGATGAAGCACCTCATCGATGAGACTCTGCTCCGTCGCCCATCGGCCGAAAGCGAGCTTGCCCTTGCCATAGGCGCTGACGGGCCATGGGCGCGGGTGTGTGCCGCGACCGTATTCCGCCTGTGAGCCCGCGAAAATAAATTTGCGCGCGCCGAGCACCTTTGCCATGAGGTAGGCCTTCTTCGCGTTCTGTACGTTCCGAATCTGCATGTCATTATCGCTCCGGCCGACGCTGCCGACGCCGTCCCAGCTCATGTGAAGCCAAACGTCGATAATATGTGAGCCAATGCCTTCATCGAGCACTGCCCTGTAGTGTTCTTCGCCGGCTTCCGGCTCCGGCAGGTCATCGAAATCAAACCGCACCAGCCGGAAATTCTCATCCTTAGTAATGCCCGCCTGCGTAAGCTTTAAGAGGTTATGGCTCTCCGGCCGCACGACACCGATCACGCGATCCCCGGTCTTGAGCAGTGCTCTTGCTGTATAAATTCCGATAAAGCTCGTGACGCCCGTCACTACAACTGTCATCTTATTCCTCCACCCGCGGCACAAGCATGAGCTTGTCCATCTCGTCATCAGGAAGATATGGTGCCATATCCTCGAGCGGCGGGCTCACGATCGAGCCGTCCGGAAGCCGCTTCGCCGCCGATTTCGGCAGGAACTGCTGCGTCAAAGACACCATGATCTCACAGATCGCAGGTCCCGGCATTGCCAGCGTCTTTGTAAATGCAGCCTCAAGCTCCTGGTTATGCTCCGCCCGTACAAAAGGATACCCATACGCTGCCGCAAGCTTCTCCATATCCGGGAAGCATAAATCCGGCTTTTCCCATTCGCCCGAGTCAACACCGATACCAACCAGTGTATGTTCTCCGAAGAGGTTCGTCTGCGTCTGCCGGATCGAATGGTAGCCGCCGTTGTTGATGATAAAAATCTTGATCGGCATGCGATGCGAGATGATCGTCTCGAGCTCCTGCAGATTCATCTGGATCGAGCCGTCGCCCGTGAGGAGGATGATATCCTGCTTCTCGTAAGGCGGATATACTTCGTCCTTACCGGTCCAGTAGCAGTCCAATGCTGCCGCCGCAGGCATCCTCTCTCGGTCCGGACCATGCACTGCCATGCAGGCGCCGATCGCCGCCGGCAGATCATAGCCCATCGATGCGACGGCATCCTGCGAGATGAACCGCGTTCCGTTTTTAATGATGTATGCCTGACCACCGGCGACGCAGGGACTGCCATTGCCAACCACGGTGATCTGATTTTCCTTCGCCATCCGGGACAAGGTATCTACGACGTCGTAAACATTGGCAGGACCATCACCAGGTGTCAGCATTTCCGGGAGAACCGTCGGATAATTGTCACGATAGAACGCGCAGGTCTCCCGCCAGGTGAGACGTATGTCTGCTGCCTTCATAAGAGTATTTCTTGCTACTTCCGTATGACAGATTTCCTTCGCATCCGTGCGCAGAAGCCCGTTTTCCGCATCAGAAAACAGTGGCTTCTCCGCTGTCACGCCTTCTGCTTCTAGCTCGCGGAGCAGCGCCGCCAGCAGCAGCCGCGCATCACAATGCACCCTCATATCGGCGTGCACGGAAGGCTTACGAAGCTCCTCATCATCGATGTCATTGACGATCACGTAGGCATCGCGGGCCCAGGTCTTAAAGTTATAGCCGACCTGCCGGATGTTGAGACGTGAACCAATCGATAAAATAAAGTCCGCGTTCTGCACTGCAAGATTGCCGGGACGGTCGCCACGGCCACCCGGACGTCCGACGTAGAGAGGATCCTCCGTCGGGATCACATCCGGAGCGTTCCAACCGACGACAACCGGAATACCGAGACGATGTGCGACATCAAGAAATAGCGTCTCTGCACCCGCGATCCGGATACCGTTGCCGGTGTAGAAGATCGGCCGCTTCGCTGCCTGAAGCTTCGTAAGAATTTTATGTACTGTCTCTGATGATAAACCATTGGGATCCGGTTGCTTTTCACGATTCGAGCAATCACTGTCCTCTGCCCGCCAATGCGGGTTTAGCGAAATCTTTATTGCTGTCGCCTTCATGAGCTCAGCGCCACTCACCTCATTACTGTCTACCGTGAGCGGGCCTTCGCTGAGAATTTTTGCCATTATTTTCTCAAGCGAATTCTCATCAGCAAAAAGACTTGCAGCCTCTGTATAGGCCGTATCCTTCACCCAGCCGTCGCCGCCGGCCTCGTAATCTGCGGGATCAAAGCCGACGAGATCCTCTGTCTCGATGTAGGTGCCCTGGATATCAACCGGGATATCGAGCCAACAGGGGCCCGGACGGCCGGTCTGAGACAGATAGAGACATTTCTCGATGGCATAGCGCACGCGATACGGGTCCGAGAGCATCTCACAGTATTTCGTCATGCAGGCAATCGACTGTGTGATGTCAAACTCCTGATCGCCCATCGCACGGATACGGACGCCATTCTGCTCCTGTGCCCAGCGGGCTGTGTTGTCATAGCGGACCTGCCCGGAGATTACAATCATCGGCAGCGAATCAAGCCAGGCACCGAGCACGCCGGTGATGGCATTGGTGCCGCCCGGGCCGCTCGTCACACAGAGAAGCGCAGGACGGTTATAGATCCGACTGTAGGCTTCCGCCGCCATGGCACACGCCTGCTCATGATGCTGATACAGCGTATACATGCCGGTCTGATGCCCGAAGGCGTCATTGAGATGCATGGCACCACCGCCGGTCACACTGAAATTCTGCGTGATGCCATGCGACACGAGCGTCTCCGCCAGATAATTCGCGAGCTTTTGCTTCATGTTTCCTCCGTTTCGGGCGGACCCGAGCTGCACGCCGCCCTTGTCGTGATATATTTTCTGCGATCAGCGACTGCCGCCTCTGTCAGGCAGCGCCGCTCATTAATACGCGTTTTTGTTGACAAATCCTTTGAAAATCGTCATGAACAAAATCTTAAAATCGAGCGCCATCGACCAGTTTTCGATATACCAGATGTCATACCGGACGCGCTCGTAAATCGAAGTATCGCCGCGGAGGCCGTTGACCTGCGCCCAGCCGGTCATACCCGGCCGTACCTGATGCTTGATCATATACCGTGGGATCTCCTCTTTGAACATCTCGACAAATTGCGTGCGCTCCGGTCGCGGGCCGACCAGCGACATCGTACCGAGCAAAACGTTAAAAAACTGCGGCAGCTCATCGATTGAGGTCTTCCGGATGAAGCGGCCGACACGGGTCACACGCGGATCCCCCTTCGTCGTCCAGCCCTTCTTCTCGTCCTCCGGTTTCTGCTGTACCATGGAACGAAATTTATACATCATAAAGGGTTTATTATGGAGTCCCACCCGCTCCTGCTTAAAGATCACAGGCCCAGGGGAGCTCAGCTTAATGGCTACAGCGGTCACCAGCATAACGGGGCTGAACAAAACAATACCAAACAACGAGCCAAAGATATCGACGAGGCGCTTCATGGAGGCATTGACCGGATCTGTCAGCGGCACGTTTCTGATGTTGATGACCGGCAGTCCGTCCATGTCCTCCGTCGAGGGCTTCGAGCTGATGATATTTGTATAATCTGGTATGAACTTTGTATGAACGCCGGACTTCTCACACACGGCGACAATGCCGGCGAGCTTTTCGTAAGCGGCAAGCGGCAGGGTGATGGCGATCTCATCGATCGTATTTTTCGCAAGAATCTGCTCGAGATCCGAGATGCGGCCGATAACATTGACACCCTTATAGGTGGCTCCGTCCTGCACGATATCATCGACGATACCATAGATATGATAGCCCCAGTCCGGGTTCCGGTGGCACGCGTCAATGAACATATCAGACACATCCGAGAAGCCGACGAGGACGATATGCTTCTGATTGAAGCCCTGCTTCCGCATCCTCGTAAGGATAAAGCGGATGCCGCCGCGCTCAATACCACAGGCCGCGATATTTAAGAGATAGAAGACCGCGATCATACGGGTCGAAAAGTGCGCAAAGTAACCGGAGCGGCGGAGGAGATACAGAATCGAGGTGAAAAGCATGAGCCCGATGGTGTTCGCCTTACAGATGTTGAAAAATTCGGTGCGCTTCGTGCGGGTACGCTTCGGCTGATAGAGTCCAAACGCCCAGTACAGGATGAGATAGACGGGGATGATCGGAATCAGGGCGCTAAAATAAATCCGCGGCGGCAAAACGCCGTAGCCCGCCGGGAAAATGCGTGAGCCGATCATCAAGTACCAGGCAAGCGCCCAGGCTCCCGCGATGATCAGCGCGTCCAGCACGACATGAAATTGATTTAAAAGATGTTGATTATTTTTGATCATAATTTAGTCTATTCAGTTGACACATGGAGAACTGTCACCTGTGTCAGCTTCATACGATGCCGTCGAGGATGTCCATGTGGAAGGGTTTGCCGACGTTTTCCTTGTCGAGGTCCTTCAGGACAAAGTTCGACTTCATAAAGGTAAGCGCCGGGTTATAGTACGGGTCACCCTCGCGAATAATCTCCGGCCAGCGCTTCGCAAACTTCACAATCTCACCATTAAAACGCTGCACCTTCTCCGGTGTGTCCTCCATGCCGCGCGATTTCGACTCATAATGATAGAACTTCGCATACGGATTATAAACGACAAGCTTCCCAAGTGCCCGCACCTTCATGCAGAAATCGACATCATTAAACGCAACTGCAAGTTCTTCTGTGAAACCGCCTACCGCATCAAATACACTCCGCTTCGACAGCATGCACGCGGCCGTTACAGCAGAGTAATCCTGGATGCACTTCGCGCGGTGCATATACGTAAGCTCCTTATCATGAATGCCTACAAATGCGGCACCCGCGATGCCACCGAAGCCGACCACAACGCCGGCATGCTGGATCACCTCGTCCGGATACAAAAGCCGTGCCCCGCAAATGCCTACATCCTCGCGCTGCACGTAGCTAAGCATCTCATAGAGAGAATCCGGTTCAATCAGTTCGATGTCATTATTCATAAAGAGGAGATAATCGCCATGCGCATACTGCACGCCGAAGTTGTTGATGGCCGAATAGTTAAAGCCCTGGTCGGACACCCACTTTACGACGCGGACGACCGGATGCTCCAGGCTGCAGGCCTTCATATCAGCTGCTGTTGTCGTAACACCGCCTGCCTTCGCATCGTCAGCTTCCCATGCTGCCGGAGCCGGAAACTCCTTCTGGATGGCGTCATAATACTGCCAGGTTTCATCCTCCTCCGAGTTGTTCTCAACGACGATGAACTCAAGATTTTTATAATTTCCTTTAATCAGCGACCGGATGGCCTTATCAAGGTCCTTCGTATGGTCCTTATTCGGGATGATCACAGAAATCAGCGGCTCCTCTGTGCGATACTTCACATGATAAAAGCCGTACGTGATGCCCTTCTCGACCTTTTCAACCGGCAGGCCGATCCGCACACAATGGTCGTAAATCGCCCGCGCGCCGGCATCAAACGCATAGAGCTTCGCTTCCGGGTTTGCAGCTGTCGACATCTGGTGCGAGCGCCAGTGATACAGTGCCTTCTGGATATGGAAAATATTGGAGCTGGTGAACCGCGCTTCAGAAAGCAGCTTCTGGTCTTCCTTGCTTAGTCCATGCTGCGCAATTTCTTCTTTCTCGATTTCCTGCGCCTTCTCGGTCGCACGGAGAATAAGATCATAGTCCTGGGCGCCGTCGTACTGCTTCCGCTCATACACGACATTTCCGGCTTCATCCTTCTCTGCGATGGAGCGAAGCAGTCCCTCCTCCATCACGAAAAGATGGCACACGTAATTCACCGAACGGAGAAGGTCCGGATTATAATCTGTCTTAAAATGTGGTTCGAAGCGATAGGCATCCTCAAAATCGATTTTATCTTCATCCGTATAAATGACCTTCGCCGCCGGATGCTCCCTGACAACCCTCGCGCATTCCCACAGGGCCTCCGGGGCAAGCTCATCATCATGATCCGCCAGCACGATGAAGTGCGGCGCACTGAAAGGAGCTGCCTGCAGCGCCAGCTCGATGGCGGCATTGGTGTTATCCGAGATACCGAGATTTTTCTCAAGCACCGAAAAATGGAACCGCGGATCCTTCTTCGCAAACTCCTGAAGGACTTCCTTCGGTTTCTTCCCGTCCTCCTTCATCCAGACGAGACCATCATACGGCGTCGCATCCGCGACGTAAACCTGGAAATTCCCATAGGTCTGCTCCTCGATGGACTTTAGCATCCGGCGCAGAAACTTCTCTGGTGTCTTGAACGCTGGGATGACGATGGAAAACAACGGCCTTCCTTCAGAAAGCTTCGCGAATTCTTCGCGCTGATGCGCGAGCTCTTCATCCGTCGTGCGGGTCTTCTCAAACCATTCGTTATAATCAAAATCCTCCTGCACGCCCTGAATCTTGTGGATGCCCTTCCGGAACAGTACACGAAGTCCGTCCTTTTTCAGCGTCTCAAGCGACACCTCGACCGTCTCCCAGTTTAAAAGCGCGAGAAGCTTCTCCCGCTTCTTGTGTGCGTGCGAGTTGAACTCCTCGATAATTTTGTCATTGAACTTATAGCGGCGACGGCGGCCGTCAACACAGATAAAAAGATAACAGGTATCACCATGCTGAAACGGTACATCGATGTCGAACCCGAGCTCCCGCCGGATAGCGCCATGCTCCTTCACATAGTTTCCGAAATAAGCTTCGACCACCGAATCCCGACGCACACTGCCGATGGATGCGTCCTCGATGCGATTTCCCGCAGCATCCTTCACATACAGCTTGACCGGCGTCTCCGGATCCTTGCCGAACGCCCAGCCCTGAATATTTAATTTTCCTTCACGCACCAGCGCGATATCTATTTTTGTTCTCATTTATCCTTTTCCAATGCTTCCTTCATCTGGCCCTGCTGTCGGTGCACTGGTGTGTGCATTGGCATCAAAGGCAACCGGCGTCGGGGCAGTATCATGCACGCCCTGATAAATCGGAGCGTTTCCAAAGTTCAGACGCTCCTCCTCGACGACGAGTGGACGGCGCATGACACGCTGATTGATGCTGAGGATATATTCTCCCAGAAGCCCGATGAAAAAGATCTGTACCGAGCCGAGGAACAGCATGCCGATCAGCATCGGCGCCATGCCGGCCGGGAAACGGTCCCACCAGATGAGCTTCATGATGAGGTAAATGATCGCGATGATCATGGAAACGGCGCTGCAGATACCACCGGCAAACACAGCGATCCGGAGGCCGACCTTCGTATAGGAGGTGAAGCCGAGCATTGCCGCATCGTAGAGCGTGTAAAAATTGTTGTGTGTGACACCGGCACGGCGCTTCGGCTGAGTATATGGGATCTCCTTCCGATGGAAGCCAAGCTCTGCCACGATACCCCGGAGAAATGGCGTCGGATCATCGAGTGTGCGCATGACATCGATGAAGGCATGGTCATAGAGACCGAAGCCGGTGAACTGCTCGATCTGATCGACGGAGGACCACTTCTTGATAAGCTTGTAGTAGCAGCCGCGGAGCCAGTACATGAGCTTCGACTCCTGTGAGTGGGTCTTCACACCGATGGCGATCTTATAGCCCTCCTCCCAGGCCTTCACAAACTGCGGGATCATCTCCGGCGGATCCTGGAAGTCTGCTGCCATCAGGATGGTCGCGTCGCCCGTGGACTGGAGCATCGCATAATACGGCGAGTTGAACTGACCGAAATTTTTCGCATTGAAAATGCCCTTCACGTCAGTATCTTTAGCACAGAGGGTGCGAATCTGATCCCGTGTGTGATCGGTGGAGTCATTGTCGATATAGATGATTTCATATTTATAGGAGGAAAGCTGCTCCGTGAAAAGCTGCTTCAGCGCTTCATAAAGCGGGATGACATTTTCTTCCTCGTTATAGCATGGAACGACGATGCTAATTGTCTTCATGTTGATTTCCTTTAATTCGGATGCTTTGCACCAGTCGACGATTTAATTCTACCAAACAACATGTCAGCTGACACTAGCTACCCATTTTTATTTGTTTGCAAAAATCATAGCATTTTATTCTACACTTTGCCACCTAGAATGGCAAGTTCAGCATCATCTCCTATACAATATCTTCCCGTTTGTCTATTGACGGACATGTTTTCCGCCGATATAATCAGTGGCGTAATAATTAAATACTTATTCAGAGTCGGTGGAGCTACAGAGGAGCGTTGAAGCCGCAGCAACCCCGGGTGAAAGTCCCGGAAGGTGCTAACCTGAGCGAATCATTTTTGTTTCGAACAATAAGAGGAAGCGATTTCAGCCAGTCGATTGTTCGTCGACTGGCTTTTGTTTATTCCGGAGTGCCGCTTGCGGCGAGGCTTCGGGATGCCTTAGCGGCGAGCGCGTTCAAAGGCATCGCTTGCGATGCCCTCTGCTTTTTCTTACGAAACAATCTCGGCCTACGGCCAGAAAGGAAGCATTATGCTATTTTCATCCGAGCAGGTGTCAAACGGACATCCTGACAAAATCTGCGATCAGATTTCTGACGCAATCGTAACTGACATTCTCCAGCATGATAAGATGGGCAGAATCGCTGCTGAATCCATGATCAAGGATTATGAGATCACGGTCATGGGCGAAGTCACCACGAACTATGAGCCGGACTACGATGCACTCATCCGCGGCGTCCTCACGAAGATTGGCCTCCCGGATGTTGACAAATATAACGTCCGTTATCTCATCTCGAAGCAGTCCCCGGATATCGCGATGGGCGTCGATCATGACGGCGCCGGCGATCAGGGTATGATGTTCGGCTATGCAACAAATGAGACAAAGGAGCTCCTGCCGATCCCGTACGTACTCTCGACGAAGGCTCTTCTCAAGCTCCGCGAGTACAACCTTGCAAATCATTTCGAGAAGCTTCGTCCGGATGCGAAGGCGCAGGTTTCCTTTGATTATGACGCACACCGCATCGACACCTTCCTGATCTCGACGCAGCATGCTGAAGAAATCTCTCTCGATGAGGTACGTGAGATTGTTTCGAAGATTATGAAGGAAACAGCCGAAGAAGCTGGTCTCAATGACGACTTCCGGATCCTTGTGAACCCGACGGGACGCTTTGTCCTCGGTTCCTCCTTCGCAGATTCCGGCTTAACCGGCCGTAAGATCATCGCCGACACCTACGGTGGCGCTGCTCATCACGGCGGCGGAGCCTTCTCCGGCAAGGATCCGTCAAAGGTTGACCGCTCCGCAGCCTATATGGCACGTAAGATTGCCCGCGACATCGTCCTCTCCGGCCAGGCGGATCGCTGCGAGGTACAGCTCGCGTATGCTATCGGCGTAGCAGAACCGGTTTCCGTCTACGTAGACTGCTTCGGCACTGAGAAGAAGAATCGGACAGAGATCTGGGAAGAGATCAAGGACAACTACGATCTCACCCCGAAGGGCATCATCAAGAGCCTCGGCCTCCGCGACGTTGACTACAATCTCGTTTCAAGCTACGGCCACTTCGGAAAGCCAGAGCTTCCGTGGGAGAAATAAGCCAATGCTTCCATGCTCGGCTGGTATGATAATTTGGCATTGCCGTGGAAAAGTGATTTCAAATAAATAAAGGTTGCCTCCGTGTGCTTTTCAACTTAAGATGAAAGCCACGGAGGCTTTTTCAACCTAAGGAAAAGCCCACGGAGGTTTTTTAATGAAAAACAGCTCGAAACCAATCTTTCATGACCATCTGCTTCGGAACGCGATTCTCGGTATTTCACTTCTAATTGCCGAGTTCTTAATTGCTATCTTTTACTATGGCATGCGGTACCCGAAGCTCAGCTTCGCGAAGCCACTCCTACTTAATCTCGCTTTCATCGGGCTGAACCTTCCCTTACTCCTCGGCGTCTTTGGCATGGCGCTCCGAGCACTTAAAAACCCACACGTGAACCGCTTTTTCGAACACTCCGCGGTATTAGCAGCTGTCCTTGGTGTCCTCTGTGCCATTGTTCTAGCACTATACCCACCCTTCTGCTCCAGCACCACATCATTAAATGCATACCTTCATCTCGACAGGACGAGCGACAGCTCCGTCCATGTCGCACAAGAAACTATATTACCTGAAACTGTCCCGCAAGCCTCCACCGATCCCCGCTACCAGTACTACCACTATAGGAGCATCAAAGAAGACACCACCTACCTGACCCTCGGCATCACGCTACCCAAGGCAGACTTCACCACGGAACAAACCCGCCTTACTGCAATCCAAGACTTGACGCCAAAACAAACCGACCCCACCATACTCCTTCTAACAGGCTCCTCTGACGGCACCTCCATCACCATCACCCTTGATTCCCAGTACCATCGCATCATCTACACGATCCACCAGCAAAAAATAAAGTAAATTTAGCCACACAGGGGCTGTCGCGAAAAAAAGGCTGCCGCTTTCGCGACAGCCCCGTCCGTATAGCCATAAAATCACTTGTTGTAGTTCACGATGGTGCCGAAATCCGGCTTCAGGGATGCGCCGCCGATGAGACCGCCATCGATATCCGGCTGTGCCAGAAGTTCCTTGCAGTTGCCGGCATTCATCGATCCGCCATACTGAATGCGGATTGCTTCCGCAGTATCGGTATCATAAACCTCCGCGATCGTCTCACGGATTGCCTTGCAGACTTCCTCAGCCTGTGCCGAAGTTGCCGTCTTGCCGGTTCCGATCGCCCAGATCGGCTCATATGCGATGACGACACCCTTTGCCTGATCCGCCGTCACACCCTGGAACGCAATCTTGATCTGCATCCGAATCCAGTCCTCTGTGATGCCCTGCTCTCTCTGCTCGAGAGACTCACCACAGCAGACGATCGGCTTTAAGCCCTTCTCGAGAGCCTTGAGAAGCTTCTTGTTGATGTCCGCATCCGTCTCATGGAAATAGCCACGACGCTCGCTATGGCCCATGATGACATACTCGACGCCAGCATCCAGCAGCATATCTGCAGAAATCTCACCGGTATAAGCGCCCTTGTCCTCGAAATAAAGGTTCTCGGCACCGACATGCACATTCGTTCCCTTCACAGCATTGACTACTGGCACAAGGTCTACAGCAGGCACACAATATACGACATCGACATCCGGATTCTGTACGAGCGGCTTCAGCGTCTCGACAAGTTCAACAGCCTTTGACGGCACCATGTTCATCTTCCAGTTGCCGGCAATAATCTTTTTTCTCATGAAAATACCTCTTTCTTTAAAAAGCGGAGAGCAAAAACTCCCCGCCTGATTTTCAAAACACTAAACTAAGCTTAGTCCTTGTCATCCGCTGCAGCGACACCCGGAAGCTCCTTGCCCTCGAGGAACTCGAGAGAAGCACCGCCGCCTGTGGAGATGTGCGTCATCTTATCATGGAAGCCCATCTGATTTGCAGCAGCAGCTGAATCACCGCCGCCGATGATGGTTGTCGCATCCGCATCAGCAAGTGCCTGTGCGACAGATCTTGTGCCCTTTGCAAGAACCGGGTTCTCGAAAACACCCATCGGTCCATTCCAAACGACCGTCTTTGCAGACTTTACAGCACCGGTGAAGAGCTCAATGGTCTTCGGTCCGATATCAACGCCCATTCTGTCAGCCGGGATCTTGTCAATGTCTACAACCTTTGTCTCGATGGTTGCATCGTCGATCGGATCCGGGAACTTCTCTGTCGTCACAGCATCAACCGGAAGATAAAGATTCTTGCCAAGCTTCTTTGCCTTCTCGATCATTTCCTTACAATAATCAACCTTCGTATCATCGACAAGGGAGGTACCAACCTCATAGCCCTGTGCCTTCGCAAAGGTATACGCCATGCCTCCGCCGATGATCAGTGTATCGCACTTCTCAAGGAGGTTAGAAATAACGTTCAGCTTATCGGCAACCTTCGCACCGCCAAGGATAGCGACGAACGGACGAACCGGATTCTCGACAGCCTGGCCGAGGAACTTGATTTCCTTCTCCATGAGGTAGCCGACAACATGCGGGCCCTTGACGAACTTCGTCACGCCGACATTGGAGCAATGTGCTCTGTGGGCGGTTCCGAAGGCATCATTGACGAAAACATCAGCGATAGAAGCAAGATCCTGGGAGAACGCATCACCGTTCTTCGTCTCTTCTGCTCTGTAACGTGTATTCTCAAGGAGAATGACATCGCCATCCTGCATCGCAGCGACAGCGGCACGTGCATTCGGACCGACAACCTCAGGATCCGCTGCAAACTTTACTTCCTTGCCAAGGAGCTCGGACAGTCTCTTTGCAACCGGTGCAAGGGTCTTCGACGGCTTATCCTCTTCCGTCTTGATCTTGCCGAGGTGAGAGCAAAGGATCACCTTGCCGCCGTCAGCGACGAGCTTCTTGATCGTAGGAAGCGCAGCCACGATACGGTTATCATCCGTGATCTTGCCATCCTTAAGGGGCACATTAAAATCGCAGCGGCAGAGGACGCGGAGGCCCTTGACATTGATGTCATCCACTGACTTCTTGTTTAATCCAGCCATTTGAAAACTCCTTCCGGGCTTTCGCCCTTTTCATAGTATGCCAAAACTTCCGCCGGGAAGTCATCGCACGCCTTTAATCATAAAAACGAGGTCAGGCCCTAAAAGGCCGGACCTCGTTTCAAGTCGAAATTTACTATTTGATTACTTGATCAGAGAACCAAAGTACTTGATTGTTCTAACCATCTGGGATGTGTAGGAGTTCTCGTTATCATACCATGAAACAACCTGAACGAGAGTCTTGTCGCCCATCGGAAGAACCTTGGTCTGTGTAGCATCGAAGATAGAACCAGCTGTGGAGTTGATGATATCAGAGGAAACGATCTCATCTGTGTTGTACTCGAAGGACTCAGTCTCTTCCTTCTTCATCTGCGCGTTAACCTCTTCAGCAGTTACCTTGCCGGCAACAACTGCATCAAGAATTGTGGTGGAACCTGTAGCTACAGGAACACGCTGTGCAGCGCCATTGAGCTTGCCATCGAGCTCCGGAAGTACGAGGCCGATAGCCTTAGCAGCACCGGAAGATGCCGGTGTGATATTCATAGCGCCTGCTCTGGAGCGACGAAGGTTGCCCTTTCTCTGCGGTCCATCGAGGATCATCTGGTCGCCGGTGTAAGCATGAACTGTGGTCATGAAGCCGGACTCGATCGGGCAGAGGTCATTTAAGCCCTTAGCCATCGGAGCGAGACAGTTTGTAGTGCAGGAAGCAGCGGAGATGATCTGATCATCAGCTGTCAGTGTCTTATGGTTTACATTGTAAACGATGGTCTTCAGATCCTTGCCTGCAGGTGCAGAAATAACAACGTGCTTAGCGCCAGCATTGATATGAGCCATGGACTTCTCCTTGGAAGTATAGAAGCCTGTGCACTCAAGAACTACATCGATGTTGAGCTGTCCCCAAGGAAGGTTTGCAGCATCCTTCTCCTTGTAGATCTCGATTTCCTTACCGTTAACGATGATGGAATGATCGGTGGACTCAACCTTGCCCTGATATCTGCCGTGTGTTGTATCATACTTAAGAAGGTATGCAAGCATCTCCGGGCTGGTAAGATCGTTGATTGCAACAACCTCATATCCCTCTGCCTGGAACATCTGTCTGAAGGCAAGACGACCGATACGGCCAAAACCGTTAATAGCAACTCTTACTGCCATAGTAAAAATCCTCCTGATTGATTTGAAAAATGGTTTATATTGTTTCCATTTGCATTGTTTATTCTAAGCTATGGATGTTTTTTTTGCAATACTTTCCGCATAAATTTTGTGAAAAAATTCACATAATTTTTTAAAAAGAGTAACGGCCGCGCTGTTTCGCGCGGCCGCTGCTCATCCTTTTCCTTTATTCAAAACCGTAATACTGGTTAATACCGGCGAGTAAACCTTCGGCATAGGTGTCACAGGCGTCCTCATCATGCGGGCTCTCCTTATCACCGAGCTCGATGTCGACGGACGGGATCGTCGAGTAGGAGGTCTGGGTCAGGTCAATATCCATCGAACCTCTGCTGTAGATCTTCGTGCCGTTATCGCGGAGACCATCAATGAGAGCCTGACCGAGCTTTTCATTCTTTTCCCAATGTGAAGCTACCGGTTCCATAGACTTGAGCGCTTCCGGCGTGCCGATATAGAAGGCGCCCTTGTTGCTCGTAGAGGAGTCGAAGTGAATCGCGATGTGGCAATCAGCCTTGTTATTCGCGATGACGGTTCTCGCAATGTTATCGAGCTGGACATCACTGTCCTCGCGAATCATGAGGACGTCGTAGCCATCATCAAGAAGCTTCTTTGCGAAGCTCTTGGCCACCATCAGGTTGACAGAAGCCTCCGATGTACCATCTGAAAAGGTCATACCGCCGGATACAGCAACCGCTTTGATGCTGCCGGCCGCTGTCGTTCCGCCGGTTACCTTCCTCGAGCCATCCGGATGGCAGAGGGTCATCACCGAGGTGCCGCCCTTCGTGCCGTGGCCGGCATTGACGGCAACCGTAATGCCCTTCGGCTTTTCGACATCACTCGTGAAGAGAATCGCTTTCCCTGTATTAATTTTAGAGTTCGCTGCATACTTCCAGTCGAGATTTAGTCCGATCTCTGTCGATGCAAAGGACGTAAGACAGATCCCGATGCTTAGCGCTGCAGTGAGCATGAAGGTAATTAACTTTTTCATGACTTTCCTGTTCTTTCTCTTTCCCTGAGAAACACTATATCCTTACAGCTATAGCCTAAGCCAAAAAGAGGGGCCATGCAACCAACGTTTGATTACATAGCCCTTAAGGATTTCTTACACCCGTTAAGATTTTTGTCAGTGTAAAAGAGAAGACACCAAAAACCACATGAGTACGATGATGCCAAGCGCGATGCGGTACCAGCCGAAGATGCGGAAGCTGTGAGTGCGGATGTATTTCATAAGGAAGTCAATGCAGTAGACACTGACGAAATAGGCGACGACCATGCCGAGAATCAGATAGAACCATTGCGGTCCGCTGAAGCCGAAGCCATGCTTCACAAGTTTTAAGAGGCTCGCACCGAACATGACCGGAATCGACAGGAAGAAGGAAAACTCCGAAGCGGGTGTCCGGGCGACACCGACCAGCATCGCACCGAGAATCGTCGCGCCGGACCGGGAGGTGCCCGGGATCAGGGCTAAGCATTGGAAAAGACCGATGATGAAGGCAGTGCGAAGGTCCAGGTCCTGGAGCTTTTTGATGCGGAAGCTGACGGTTTCGTTTCTGTTTTCAATAAGGATGAAAAAGATACCGTAGAGAATCAGCATCAGTGCGACGACGAAGCCATTGTATAAATATTTGTTGAGAAGATCATCGAAAAGTATGCCAATGACGGCGGCCGGGAGACATGCAACGATGATCTTCACCCAGAGATTAATCTTCGATGGGAGTACGCCGACGCTTCCGTTTTTCTGCCTCGCGAAAGGCCAGATTTCCCGGAAAAAGGTCGTCACGACCGCAAGGATCGCGCCAAGCTGAATCACGACCTCAAACACCTCATAATAGCTGTCCGGCTGGTTCAGATGAATCAGTTCGTTCACGAGGATCATATGCCCCGTCGAAGAAATCGGCAGCCACTCTGTGAAGCCCTCGACCAAGCCCAGGACAATAACCTTCAAAATTTCAACAAAACTCATTTTTTCTTTCCTTTACATCTACTGACAATGGGGACGGTTCTCCCTGTCAGCTTTTTTTGCGTGACATCAGAGACGGTTCTTGCTGTCAGCTTTTGTGACAGGGAGAACCGTCCCCGGTGTCATGTCAGCTTTATGACAGGGAGAACCGTCCCCGATGTCATGAAATTGACACATTCAGCACATCAATTTACACGTCTTCGATCTGCCAGTCAATCGGGGTCAGGCCGTTTTTCTCTAAAAATTCATTTGTCTTTGAGAAGGGCCTGGAGCCGAAGAAGCCGCGGTAAGCACTCAAAGGACTTGGGTGGGCCGATTTCAGGATCAGGTGCCGCGGGTTCGTAAGCATTGTTTCCTTCTGCTGTGCCGGGCGGCCCCATAGGATGAAGACGATCGGTCGGTCGACGTCGTTCAGGATTTTGATGGCCGCGTCGGTGAAGGTCTCCCAGCCGATGCCGCGGTGGCTGTTTGCCTGATGGGCACGTACCGTGAGGACGGTGTTAAGGAGCAGCACGCCCTGGTCCGCCCATTTTTTGAGGTAGCCGTTGTTCGGGATGCGGCAGCCGAGGTCGTCGTGGAGCTCCTGATAGATGTTCACGAGGGACGGCGGAATCTCGACGGACGGGTTCACGGAAAAGCAGAGGCCGGTCGCCTGCCCGGGCTCATGATACGGGTCCTGCCCGATGATCACGACCTTCACCTTCGAGAGCGGCGTAAAATCAAAGGCGTTAAAAATGTCCTTCGCCGGCGGATAGACGGCGCGCGTCTCGTACTCGCGCTTCACGGTCTCGTATAAATCTCTGTAATATGGCTTCGCAAACTCCGGCTTCAGGGCCGGCAGCCAGTCGTTTGTGATCATGGCTTTCTCCTTTTATGCTAATGCTTACATCTGATGGCTATGCGGACGGACTGCGGAGGCCCGTTGGTTTACATCAATTACATTACTCTTCTTCAGTATATACTGCGTGGCTTCGCCGCTTGCCGCCGGCCATGGCTACGTTCTTGTAGAGGTCGTAGAGGAGGGAGCCGGTGCGGCCTTCGGCGGGGTGTTCGTCTTTTCCAACGTGGAGGACGTATTTTCCGCAGACGTTGATGATTTTCGTGCCGGATGGATGTTCACGCTCGCGTTTGAAGTTGCCGTATTCCGGGTGGACATGGCCGTGAAGCATATATTTCGGATGGTATTTGTCCATCAGTGCATTGAAACAATCGAAGCCGCGATGCGGGAGGTCTTCGAGGTCGCCATATCCCTTTGCCGGCGCATGGGTTACGAGAAGATCGAAGCCGTTTTTCAGGACGATGTTCCGACGTACTTTCGCGATGCGTTTTTCCATCTCCTGCTCCGTGAACATATAATGTCCATCCTTATAACGCATGGAGCCGCCGAGACCGAGAATCCGAAGTCCGTGAAAATCATAGACCGTGTCTTCGATACAGTCGCAGCCCATAGGCGGCTGATAGCTGTAGCGCTCGTCATGGTTTCCGTGCACGTAAAGGAGCGGCGCATGGGCCATGGTCACGAGATACTCAAGGTAAGACACCGGCAGATCACCGCAGGAAATGATGAGGTTCACACCACGGAGCTCCGCCTCGGTATTATATTCGTAAAGCGACTTATCCTCATCATCTGCGATACACAGGATTTTCATAATGCCTCCATAAATGGCTACGCTTACGCTTCTTCTACCTTCAATTACTGCTTTCCATGAAACCACTAATCTGCATGAGCTCCCGGGCGGTGTCATTGAACTCCTCCAGCTTCGGGATGCGTCCCAACACATTGTCGTTTAACCAGCGCATCGACACAATATCCTCTGCTGACAAACGCAAAGAGTTTTCGTCCTTTATGAGGCCCTCGCGGGAATGCAGCTCGCCGTCAAAGGGACTGATGCGGCCGTAGAGGATACCATGGCGAAGAATGTGAATGAGCTTTTTCACGGTATAGGGCACAGTGTTTGACATGATGATGTCGATGACACCGGAGGAAAGGCCGAACCAGAGGTTCTGCGCGGCATTGCTTTTATCGGCACGGTCAAAGGAACCATCGAAGACCGATCGGATAATAATCTCGTAGAATTTACCCCAGTCAAAAACCGGCGTGGCTAGATTCTGCACCTGCCCGTCAGCCGTTACCTGATATACGCCAAACTCCCGCGAAATCATCTTCGGCGGCGTAAGCTCCGGACCAGAGATCGTATGGATGCCCTCCGTGAGAAACTCCTCCTGCCAGGCCCTGTCATGAAGCTGCGACCATTTGAGATGTACTCTTGTCCGCGGGTTCACAAGCTGCGCACCGATGGCAAACGCGTTAATGCTTGCGAGCGTGCCATACTGTGGAAATGCCTCCACATAGCCGACATCGTCGCCCTCCTCCATGGAAGCCGCCAGCGCGCCCATCAGGAATTTTGCCTCATACATCCTCGCATAATACGTCCGGATGGTGTTATAGGCTGTATTCACAGAGCAATTCAGGATCCGAAGCTTCGGATATTTTACCGCCGCCTGTACCGACACATCGACCATCATGCTGGACGTCGTGAATACGAGATCAGCCCCCTTTTCGACCGCTTCATCGATTGCAGCAGCCGCCTTCTCCGGTGTCTGACAATCCGGATAGGTCACCGTATGGATCCTGTCCTTAAAAATCCCGTCAATATAATTTCTCCCGAGCTCATGCTGGAAGGTCCAGCTGGAAATTTCGGTATTCTTCTCATAAATAAAGGCAATCTCCAGCGTTTTCCCGGTGAAGCCCTTGTCTCCCGGATTAAAAATGTCGAAGATCCCGCTCGATTTCCGGAAAATACCCGGATTCTCCACGAGCGAAATGTCCGAAGCGCCTTTCTTAAACTCATTCCAGATTTTCGAGAGATTCTGCTCGATTGCGGTGTTGGAGACATTGAGCAGTGCATCAAGACCATAAATCTTGATATAGATGAGGAAGGCGTCGCCCAATGTTAACTCCTTAAGTCCGTCCCCTCCCTTTTTCTTAAAGACATCCGTAAAACGGTCAAAGGCCGCCTTCAGGTTCTGCCGCGCCTCTGTGTCCCAGGGCTCCGTCTGCGACTGCCCGATGAGCTCGCACAGCCGCCGATACTGCCCTTCCATCGAGAAGCTAATGCCATAGATGCCGGAAACCTTGAAGAACTCGACAAATTCATAGTAGATCTTATTTTCCTTCGTGTCGTCGCGGACCGGCATAAGCCGCACGACAGACGCCGCAATGGAAACCGCACCATTGTACTTCGAGACGGAAACCCGCTTGTTTCCCTCCTGCACATAGAAGCGGTTCATATATTCATAGACGAGAATCGGATCCCGGATGCCTTCGGAAACCGCAGCATCATAGAGAGATGACCACTTCCCGGCAAACTCTGTCTTCGGTCCGAGAATCGGCATGAAATTCGATGCAAAGGACTCCTGCCGTCCACGCGTTTTCGTCCCGACGATATCCTCGATGGGGATTTCCATCGTCCCGAGCCGGTTTTCCGCTGCGATATCCTCCGGGCGGATCATATCATCGAGCGCAGAAAGAAAGGGGTATTGACCAAGCACCAGAGCTTTGCGATAAGCCGCGTCACCAAGCCTTTTCGCCGCTAAATAATCATCGATCATGTCGTTTCTCCTTTAAAACCCCATGGGAGGCTGTCCGAAAACCCGGCTGTGGGGTCGGAGGGGCACCCTAGCTCACGCTCGAAGGTCTAATCGCTATCCAGCCACCCCGAGCTGGGCCGGCCCAATTCAGGAAAAATCCTTGAAGGGATTTTTCCTTCAATGGGCCTAAAAAATCGGGCCTTGTGGGCACCGATTTTTTACCCTGCTCGTGCTGTCTGGCTAGCGAAGACCTTCGGCTTTATGTTCGTACGGGTGCCCCTCCGACTCCACAGCCGGGTTTTCAGACAGCCTCCCATGGAGTTTTATGAAAACATCAGGTTATGTGACAGACGGTTTCACCCTTATCATATTTAAATAATTGAAGGGGAGTCGTAAAACGACTCCCTTTCATTCTATAGCAAAATATGATTTTTTCAATTACCAGGTGCTTTCGTCGAGCCGGCGGTTAGCTCTGTGATCGTCTCGGAGGTGCTGGACTTCGTGGTCGTACTCGATTTCGTCGTGGTTGTCGTTGAAGTCGGTGCGGTGTTGGTCGTCACTGGGGTTGTTGAACTGACAGTCGTACTTGTCGGACCCTCTGAGGTTGTCGTCTGGCTGCTGCCCGGCGTCGTGCCTGTCGTGGTCGTCACGGTACTCGTCGTATTTTCTTCACCCGGTGCGCTCGAGATCACAGCATCGGAGCTTGCGCTCGCAGACGTCGTGGTCGACGTCGTCTTCTCGTCGGATGACGATGTCTGGGTGGAGGTATTGGCGTGTGTTGCGGTCACACCGGTTACCTCTGTCGTGCAGGCACCGCTCGAGTTGAAGGTATAATCCTTCGTGCTGTTGATGGTCATGGTCTTGCCGGAAACCATCTTGCCGTCGCTCTCGAGATAATAGTAGGTGCCGCCGTCATCGAGCCAGCCTGTCACCATCTTACCGTTTGTCTGGAAATAGTACCAAGCGTCGCCGATCTTCTTCCAGCCGACGGAAAGCTTGCCATTATCCTTGTCGAGATAATAGGAGTTGCCGGATGCATCCTTCTTCCAGCCGGTCTGCATCACGCCATTCGCATCCAGGTAATAGTAGGTGCCGTTCTGATTGTACCAGCCTGTCGCCATCACACCGTTGGACTGGAAGCGATACCACTTGCTGTCGATCTTTGCCCAGGTATCCATGATGAGGGTGCCATCTCCAGGCTGGAAATAATACCACTTATCATTGATCTGGCGCCACCCCGTCGCCATCACGCCATCGTCCTTCAGATAATACCACTTGGTATCGCTGTCGGTCGTAAGCTTGAGCCAGCCGGTCTGCATCACGCCGTTTGACTGGAGATAATACCACTTGTTCTTGATATGCCGCCAGCCCGTCGCCATGAGACCATTCTCACGAAAATAATGCCAGTTGCCATTGATCTTGCACCAGCCGGTCACCATATAGCCGTCACTCCCGATATAATAGTACCCGGACGACGTGTGAATCCACTTGCTGACGATCTTCTGATTCGTCGAATCATCAACATAATAGTACTTGCCGTTCTTCTGCTCCCATCCGGCATACGCTGCCGGCGCGTAAACCGACATCCCGAGCATCGCCGCCATGGAAACCGCAATCAGTTTTCGTGCATGCTTCATGTTATCTCCCCGATTCTTCCTCGATGATCCCTCTCGGCCTCAAGCTGTCGTCTTTTCTTCTATACTGATGTATCCGGATACGGTTCATATACTCCGTATCGATATTTACCTTCAATAACAGAAAGTGCCACCTCTGCAGATTTTTCCGCGAATCTGCCTCCGGAAGGAATCAGATACCCTGTCCAATTATCTTTATACTTACATGATAGCACCCACACACCGCGGCGTCTCATACAGAAAGCTTAAATTTTTCCCGAATTTCGTAAGATTTGGTAAGAATCCTTGAAATACCGGTACATCTTGAGCGTGTAATCGCCGAAATTTTCCCCGAGCGAGATCTTATAGGAGCACCACACCGCCCAGAGAAGACCGCCGAGCCCCATATACGCGATCACCAACAATCTAGCGTCCTCTTTCGAAATATCCCGAAAAGCAATGCCTCCATCAGCCGACTGCCCTGTTTCATTCCGTTCCGCATCGATCTTCTTCACAGCGCTTTCATGAGATGTAGCCCCGGCGATGATGTCTGAAGCAGGCATTGGCGCCTCCTGATAGATCTCCATCAGACGCTTCGCTTCATCGAAGCTCATATATGAATAGATCGCTGCCATCGCGAGGTCAATCAGCGGATCCGCCATACCACAATACTCCCAGTCGATCATCCGGAGTCCTTCCTTTGTGAAAATGAAATTATCCGATACCGAATCGATATGCGCGATGGTTTTCGGGCGATCAAAACCCGCCACGAAGTCGAACACAGCCGCCGCCTTCATCCGAACCTCAGGATAATCCTCAAACATCACCTCCTGATGAATATCCCGGATATCCTTCTCGTAAAGCCTAAGCTGCTGCTCGATGGAAAAATCATGGGGCACTGTAACGCCTGAATTATGAAGAAGTTTAAGCATGCCCATACACTGCCGGAGCTCCTTCGGATTTCCGTAATCAGCGTTATGCGCTCCTTCATAGTAGCGGGAAATCTTGTATCCCGTTTCCGGATTAAAATATACGAGCTCCTCCGTGATTCCGAGCCCTGTGACTGCCTTGTAAACCTCATACTCCTGTCGCCGGTTAATCATCTTCTCCGTCCCCGGCCCCGGAATCCGGCAGATAAAAGCTTTCCCACGGTATTCCCGCTTGGCTTCAGCACTGTCCTCCCGCACCGTAAAAAGAAACGACTTGTTCGTCATGCCAGCCTTCAAGCATTTAATGCCTACAATATCCGCCTCCGGAATCTTGAAAACATGAGACACTACCTCCATCGCCTTCGAGCCTGAATGGTTCACGTACTCCTCATCAAACTGCCGAAGCTCCTCAAGATTCTCAAACTCATACACCTCACCATCCGGCTGCTTGTTGATATACATCGCCGGAAGCCCGCTTAAATTTCGGATCAGCACATCCTCCCAGTACATCTGCTCCGTCCCCGGCATCCGATAATACGTCTTAAGAAGCGGCAAAAACTTCTCCGAAAACGCCTTCGTAAAATATACCGGCCCATACATACACCACTGATCTTTGCCCCCGACATGACAAGACTTAATCACCCCGTTTTTCCCGGCCTCAAGAACCCATTCCTTTGTTTCTCCATGCATAAACGTCGCCGCATACCAACTGTCCGCCTCATAAAGATGATACATATTATCCCGCATCCAGTTATCCGACGATAAAATATAACAGTTCTTTCCCCGGAGCACCTCCTCTGCCCTTACCATCGTCGCAAGCGTATTCTTCGACGCATACTCCGGATTATAAAGAAGCTTCACCCCATACTTATCGATGAGATAATCAAACTTCTCCTTAAGATACCCCACCATAATCGTAATATCCGTAATGCCTACTTCATGTAACTGCCGAATCTGCCGCTCGATCATCCTTTCCCCAAACACCGGAAGCAGTCCCTTCGGCATCTCATACGTCAGCGGCACAAACCGAGACCCAAACCCCGAAGCCAGCACCAAAGCCGCATCAACCTTATACTTCTGAAGAAATCTTCTCCCTTCGTCCGCCAGGACGAAGCTGACATTCCTACCCCGTCCCACATCATTCTCTTCCTCCAAGAGCAGCCCTTGAGAAACCGCCTCATGCACCAGCTTATTCACTTTTCCCAAAGAGATCCCCATCACATCACCAATCTCCCGCTGCGTACACCCCGGCTTCTCCAAAATCACCCGCAATAAAATAACCAAATCTCTCATAACGCGCCTCTTTATGTTCATAATTCAATTCTATATTGCTATTTTTGAACATATTATCACACTTTCCCGCCGCATTCAATATAAACATACATGGGCTTTCGCTCAAAAAAGTAGATAGCCGTCCCACGAAAGCCCCACACAACAAAAAAACCGCCGCGGGAACCCGCGGCGGCGTAAACACCAAAATATAAAATTGAATCAAGCCTTCCCAGCGCAGCCAAATACTGCAATCTTGGATTTGCACTCAT
>Ga0256404_1001450_pt1 | contig 57189 bp, 51 predicted proteins | sample RumenRJG_01DNA_FD_185990 | JGI IMG/M metagenome (GOLD analysis project Ga0256404, IMG submission 185990) | Bovine rumen microbial communities from Lethbridge, Alberta, Canada - RJG_01 | ecosystem: Host-associated > Mammals > Digestive system > Stomach > Rumen | place: Canada: Alberta | collected... | reverse complement strand
CTGCCGCTTTGCAGGAGGAACTTTCCAAGTCGCAGGCCGCCACCGTCAACGCCGAGAAATTCATGGGGATTGTGAGAAAGCACCTTGCTTTTGAAGAATTGACCCCCACCCTCTTGCGGGAAATGATTGAGAAAATCGTCGTGCATGAGTGCAGCTATGACGAGAACGGCACCCGCAGGCAGGACATTGAGATTTATTACAGCTTTGTCGGCAAGATAGACTTGCCGGAAGCCTAACGCCTGACCTATCCGACACAGCCCTAAGTGCCGGATAGGAACGGCAAAATTTTTTACACTTCTATTACTTCTTTATCGCACATTAGCAAAAGGTGGCTGCGTAGCAGCCGGAAGGGGTTTATCCTAACTCTTTCTTAAACCTCTCTACGAGCGCTACTGGTGTTGGGTCGACGCCGTTGAGAAGGCCGAGGTAGATACTAGTAAAATCGCCGAGAATAGCACCGCAAATGACCTGCTCGATATAGTTACTACCTGTTAAGGTGATATTGTGTGCTGCTGGCCGCTTGCCCGACAATAACTTTTCGCTTAAATCAAAGCGCTGGTTGATGCGGTCACTATCGAGATCGCTCCGCAGATTAACCACGAGGAACGGTTTTTCGATTGGATGCGATGTCCAGCCGATAAACTCATTGTGATTGAATTCGGGAAATTCGTTTGTCCAGACGATATTCTTGGCATTTTCGTTATAGCTCGTCTTCCACTTATAAGCGAGCGGGCGGAAGAGTCGGCTGCTGTAGACTAGCACCGTCTTGCCGGCAGCGTCGAGGGCGAGCTGTTTAGCTAGGTTATGATCGGTTGGTACGTCAGCCTTGCCCGTCAATGCAAAATTGGCGACAGTATTCTTGGCGGCGTCGAGCTCTTTGCCCGGTTTAGTACTGACTAGACCATAGGCGTGCAGTAGGTTGACGATAGCGCGTAGATGCATGATGACACCATAACGTGGCTGGCTGAGCTTTTCGATATGGACATAAGGCAACTTCTCTTCCTGGGCGATGTCTAGTAGCTTGCCACCACCGGCAATAACTACGATCTGAGCGTGCTTGTCTTGGGCATCGCGGAGGCTGCTAAGCGTCTCTTCGGTATTGCCACTGACGCTAACGCAGATAACGAGGGTACTCTTGTCGACATAATTCGGCACGATATAGTCACGGCGCACCTCGAACGGCACAGCTAATTCGCCACCATCGTCGAGCCAATTTTTAGCAATGAGCCCCGCGAGGCATGAGCCGCCCATACCAGATAGTACTACCTTACTGATTTTAGGATGCAGGCGTGGCTTGTTCTCGACTCTGCCGGCAAAATTTAACTGTTCGGCTGCCGCTGCAATGACACCGAGAGCATCCTCGGGGTCGGCGCGCTCAATCATATCTAAATTATCTAGTTGCATTTTAACCTCCGTTTTGGTTTGATTATTCTTATGCTATAATCATTATATATTAAAGGTGGGAGTTTATGCAAAATAGTAGTTCTATTATCAACGACGAAGAATTAAATCAGATGATCGCCAATCTGCAAAATGACCAGCGCGGTGGCGTGAACGCGCCGACGCCGGTACAACCAACTAACAAAGCGATAATTCAGCCGCCAAAGAAGGAAGAGATTCCTAGTGCGACATTTAATGCGCCAGACAAATCAGCGGAGGCTCCAACAGCCATTGAGACACCATTGCCACCAGCTAGCGAACCGGCTAAGAATACTGAGCCAATCGTTGCAGCGCCTAGCGGTGATTTGCAAGAGATTAAGCGCGAAGCGGTAACTGAGCTCCGCCCATTAGTTGATAAGCTGGATTTGACTCCGGCCGACAAGTTCGATGTGCTGCTTCTCCTCGTTCGGACAACCAATGATAGTAGCCTAATCGCTAAGGCACACGAGACGGCACGCCAAATACCCGACGAAAGTCGTCGGGCTCAGGCGCTGTTCTCAATTATTCAGGAAGTCGATTACTTTAGCCAGAAGAAGTAGCTAGGCTTGCGGACCGTCATCGTAGGCGCTGGGATTATTATCGGCGCCGTATTCTTCGAGTTCGTAGCCTAGATCATAACTGCTGGACGAACTATCTGCGTTCTTATTGCTACTTGGTTGATTAACTAACGGAGCCTCATTGTCGTCCTGCTCCTTGACAAGATTCTGGTTATCCTGCCATATCTTGTATAATTCATCGTATTTAGGGACATAGGAACTATCAAAGTAAAGATATCGTGGCTGGTCGAGGGTGTTGGTAACAATTGATATACCAAAGTCGTCTTTGCCTTTGTATACGCAGTAGACCCAAATCGTATCACCTTCATTAGACGTTGAGTAAGCAGCTGGGTATATTTCCTTGGTCATGCCATCATGCGCCGTTATTGCCTGAACTCTAGAGTAACCATCGCTCTGCATGGCGTTAGTCAGAATGCCACTGACGGTTCTCGGGTCGGTTTGCGCACACTGCTCTACTCCATCCCAGCCAATTTCTTTGCAGGAAGTGTCAAGATACTTGGTAGTGGTTACGCCATAAGTAGAGTAGCTGTCAATATTGGGTATAGACGATTTTTTACTGTAACGAAATATATATGATCCGTCGCCAATAATGCTGTTGTCTTCTTCGGCTGTTGGTGCTGCTTCTGGAATAGATGACGATTTGTCGGTTTGTGGTTCTTGCTCGCTGTTGCTACCGTCGATTGGCGCAGAGGCCTCAATGGTCTGCTCGCTATCATTACTCGTTGCCTCGCTGTTCTTATTAGAATAAACGCCGATGCCAACAGCGACGGCTAGAGCGACGGCTGCGCCGCCAATAATGATTTTCTTGGCGATAGATGGCTTCTTGTCGTCATTCTCTGGTGATAAATATGGATTTGTTTCAGCTACGTTTTGACTGTTAATTTGCTCCATGCCGATGGTATCATCGGGATCGTTGGAGCGGTCATTTGATTCTGGCTGGTTATAGCCATTAAAGTTTGCCACAATTCCCCTTTCGGTTATTATTTAAAAAAGGCGAAACGACCAACCCGACGGTTGGTCGTTTCCTAAATTTACACCACTAGTTTGGCTGCTAGTAGGTTAAATTTATTTTATAACCTTTTTGGGGATTTGTCTAGTACCCCATATCTTGATTTGAGGCTGGTGTCTTTGGCTCTGGAATGTCAACTACTAGAGCGCCCATAGTCATGGCAGTTCCGGCAATCGAGATGGCATTCTGAATCGCTTCGTGGGTGACTCGGGCTGGGTCAACGATGCCAGCCTTCTTCATATCGATTAGTTTGCCATCATAGTCGGCTACATTAACGCCCATGCCCGGCTTGGCCTGCTCGACTTCGGCGAGCAAAGCTTCGCTGTTAAGACCGGCGTTAGTAGTGAGCTGCTTGAACGGCATCTTCAGCGCCTTCTTGACGATTTCCGCACCCGCATCGGTGCTGGTAATCTTCTGGCTCAAGTTGACCGCGGTGACCCCGCCACCAGGAACGATACCCTCGATCAGGGCGGCTTTTACGGCGGCCACGGCATCATCGACGCGGTACTTCTTCTCGTCGATCTCGGTCTCAGTAGCGCCACCAACTTTAATGACAGCCACCTTGCCACTTAGTGCGGCAGCGCGCTTCTCGTACTGCTCTTTGTCATAGTCGCTGCTAGCCATACTGGCCTGTGCACGAATCTGACTGATACGATCGGCGATTTGCGATTTGTCGCCAGCGCCTTCGATAATGGTAGTGTTATCCTTACCGACGATCACGCGGCGAGCACTGCCGATGACTTCAAGCCCAACGTTATCAAAGGTCATGCCCTGATCTTCGCTGATAACAGTGGCGCCGGTCAGCACGGCAATATCCTGCAGGACTTCCTTGCGGCGATCGCCAAAGGACGGCGCCTTGACGGCGACAGTATTCAGGGCACCCTTTAGTTTGTTGAGGATGAGCACGCTGAGGGCGTCACCTGTTACTTCATCGGCGATTAAGATAATATCTTTCTTGCCGGCGGTTAAGAGCTTTTCGAGAATGGGCATTAGCTCCTGGGCATTGCTGACTTTCTTATCGGTGATGATAATGGCCGGCTTGTCATAGGTAGCCTCCATGCGGTTAGTGTCAGTTACCATGTAGACACTAGTATAGCCACGGTCGAAGGTAAAGCCTTCGGTAATTTCGGACTCCATGTCAAGCCCCTGCCCCGCCTCGACGCTCACAGCACCATCGGGACCGATCTTTGCCATGACATCGGCAATTAGCTTGCCGATTTCGGAATCACCAGCACTAATGCCAGCGACTTCAGCCACCTTATCAGCCTTACCGCTAATGGGTTCAGCAATCTTGTCCAGTTCGTCTAGTGCTTCTTTGCCAGCAGCTTCTACGCCTTTACGTAGTTCCATTGGGTTGTGCCCCGCGGCAATAAGTTTGTTAGCTTCGCGCAGAATTTCGTAGGTCAGCACGGTAACGGTGGTCGTACCATCGCCAGCAGCCTTGTTCATCTTCTTGGCGGCTTGCTTGACTAGTTCGGCGCCGACTTTTTGCCCGAGATTATCTTTGGTCTCTGGCAGATCAATTGCTTCAGCAACCGTTACACCATCGTGAGTAACAGTTGGTCCGCCGTAAGATTTACCGATTACGACGTTGCGACCTTTTGGCCCCATGGTAGTTTTGACGGCGTCGGCGAGAATCTTAGCCCCTTCTAGTACCTTCTCACGGGCATCGTCATCGTAGAATACAGTCTTTGCCATTTATTTAACCTCCTATTTGACGATCGCTAGAACGTCTTCTTCCTTAACGATTAGATACTTATCTTCATTGATCTTAATGTCGGTCGCTGAGTATTCGCGCACGACAATGCGGTCGTCAATCTTAACATCCTTAACATCTTTGCCGACGGCGACTACCTTGGCAATCTGAGACTTCTCTTTGTTGCTGGCTGGTAGGTATAGCCCAGTCGGAGTCTTGCTTTCGGCCTCTTCGCGCTCGGCAATGATGCGATCGCCTAGGGGCTGTAATGGACACTTTGACATTCATCCTCCAATCATTTACTGATTCAACACTACTAATATACCGCAGTGAGTTGGCACTTGCAAGGGTCGAGTGCTAACTTTCGCAAGGTTTTCGCCAGAATTGGCTATCAAACTAGATATTAACAGTCTGGTCAGATAAAACGTTGCCGTCTTTATCTAGAATCTGATAGCTATTAGTGTCATTGTTGGCCTGATAATGTCGCGTGAAGATGTATTCCGTCTGGTCACTATTAATCGTAAACGTAAAAGTGGTTGACTCAGTGCGGTTAGTATCATGCGCATTAGTGACATCGTATTTGATACTGCCTTTTTTGACGATAGCGCGCTTGAATTGACTGTTCGTCCGCTCGTTGCCAAAACGCTGGATCATGTATTTAACAGTGGCTGCATCATAGGGAAAATAACTATAAAACTTATCGTCAAGGAAGACCCACTGTAATTGATCGGGATATAAGTAATCAATAATTTTGTCGGGAATATTGTTCTCAACTAGCTGCACGAGCGTAAAGGATGTTGATGGGCCGAGTACGACATTATCTCCCTTAAAAATAAATGTTGAGTAATTGTCGCGTTGGTCGGTTAGATTACCCTCGACTAATTTGTAATCGCCGTCGCTGACGAGCGTCTTCGTGTAGCGGACCTTATTATCTTTAGCACCAGATTGCATCTCGCGTTGGATCTTTTTCTCGTTCGATGAGAGTTTTTTATTGTCTGCCGGGACAGTAATAATTGTTAGTATGATAGCGAGTACGATAAAGCCGAGTAATATTAGTAAGGCTATCTGTACTGGCTTATTGCTACTGATATAGCTTTTAATTCGATTAAGCATTAGTTCTCTCCATTTCCAACATAGCGCTTAATAGTGCCAAATTTATTGCGATGGCTTGAAATATGTGGGCCGGCGTCGGGTGCGCAACCGTTGGACGAAGAACCACGACCATTCCGCCAAAAACCGGTTGATTCGGCTACCTGGTAAGTGCCATCACCATTGACGCCAACAATAATACCGACGTGGCCACCACTAGCAATCAGGTCACCTGGCTGTCCATCGGAGACTGTCTGGAATACGGTATTATCGGATTGAAAACCGGCGGCTGTGCGGCGGTTCCATTTACCAGTAACCTTATACATCACAGTACTGGCGAAGCCGCTACAGTCGACGCCGGGACTAGTAAAGTTGCTGGATATGATTCCTTCGACTTGTGATTGAGCGCTGGGCGAGCCCCAGGCATAGCATCCGCTAGCATTGTGGCTGGCGTTGGCATATTGAGTTGCGAGTTTAGCAATTTTTTCCTGCCAAGTGCCAGTTAACGGATCATTACTTGAGCCGTCGCTATTGGCACAGACGGCGTTACTATTACTAGAATTACCACGGGCAATCTGATATATTTTCTTATAGGTATCAGCATTGTAGTGGACACCTTCGGAGTCAAAGCCAAGGTTGCCGCCTTTCAACTGGCTGTAGGTATCAAGATACTGAATTTTACTGTTCAGTTTACTCTTTAGCTCATTATTAAATGCTTCGACCTGACTGTTATTAATGAATGTGCTCTTGCTGTCGTCTACCGGATTAACCGACATGGCAATTATTTTCTTCGCCTTACTCCAATCGCCATCAGCGAGTTCGTTTAACTTGGCGGCGTAGGCGTCGGCCTGAGATGCATTGGCTCCGTCGTTGACACCCATGTTAAACACGACGGTGGTGTCGCTATCAATTTTACTAGTGGCTTCTGCGGCGCCAGTGCTATTGAACCAACTAAGACCCGCACCGTCTTGAGCGACGACGGTGTCGTTCGAGCCGGCGATACCATTTTCGACTAAGGCGTGCGTTCGGCTATCGCCCACCCAGACGTATTTACCGGAAGTAGAACTGCTGCTACTCGAAGATGATGAGGTCGATGAAGTATTGCCGCCACCAAGCGCTTTGAAATAAACGTAAGCACCAAAGTCATTATTGGCGGGATAGGAAATGCCACCGTAATCATATTTAATCTGCCCCCAGTGATTTGGGTTGGATGATGGATCGCGATTAGCATCGGCACGGTTCATGACGTAGGGCGAACCTTCACCAATATCAGCGCCATGTTGATCAAATCCTAGAGATAATGCCTGCTGTTTGTAAACGCCGGCCATGCCGTTGTAGCCAAAGAAGGCTTTTTTGACTGTATCGTCGTTGCTCCAATCGGCATCGGCGCCGACAATACCCTTTAGCTCTTCCACGGCGCGCTTACCAGCACAGACTAGATCGCTATAGCAACCAGCTCCGACAGCGTAGTGCGAGTCCTGGAATGGACCTTGACCGTTACTTTGCGGCCCTTCGCCGAGGTTGCTTTCGCGAATATGGATAGCAGCTAGAGCTTGCCAAGGAATACTCGTCCCAGCGACAGCCTGTTCATATTTGGACTGAAAACCCTTAATTTTTTCTATCTGGTCGTTAGTTAGAATCTGGTCACCCTTATAGTTTTTGTTGTTGGTAATATTCAAATCGCCTCCTGATGGGCTGTCACAGTCCATAAAGTAGTTAAAATATTTAATACCTAAATCGAAGATATGCTTTTGTTCATCGGAAATTGCCATAGCTATCGGAGTATAAATAATTGACATTATCGCAATAAAAAGCGATAAGGCTAGCGGTGCGACGCGTACCCCCCGCTTCACTGTTCTGTCCTTTCATTCGTAATGCGATCACTGCATGAAGTATTGCTATCGTAAATTCGCTGTTCGACTGTCGGGCATAATACCAGGCGGGTATAGTCTGTTAATCCGCTTTTTTCGACCGGCAAAGGCGAATAGTCGTCTTCAACATAGAACGAGCGCTTTAGGCTGGGAACATCTACCATAAACGTAGTATGATATATCATCCTATCGCTATCGGTTAGCGTCTGGTTAAACGTGCCGTCGCGGACTTTAGCATCTTTAACTGAGGTGGTTATGCCGTTATTAGTTAAAGTATAGTTGAGCTGTTGAACGATGGCGTTAATTTCTTCATCTGGTAGGTTTGCAGTCTGGCTATTTAGTCCACCGATTGATGATGTCTGACTGTCTTTTGCCGCTTCGACTGATGTGGTACTAGATGAATTATTATTGTACTGGCCACTCTCTGAGCTAGTTACGCTGGACCGATTCGGCTTGATGTTGCTCTTCTGCCTCTGCCCAGCCGATTGAACTAAGATGCTCGCGATTACTACGACCGCTAGGCAGATGCCGACTATAACTGTAATTGCCTTATTATTTAGCTTTCTCATTTCAGGTAATCCTTTACTGACGCGAAGCGTGCGCCCTGATACTCATCCTTCTTATATGTGCCGTACCAAACTTTGCCGGCAGGGTTACTCGTCTCAATGGTGTGGATAGTGCCATCACTATCAACGGAGACTACTACACCGGTGTGGCCATAGGATGGGCTATGACGTCCCATAATGTGGTCGTCGGTGCTAAATACGGCTGGCGCAGTTGGCACGCCGCTTTTAATGACGGTTAATTGTGGATTGGCACTCTTCATGGCGTCAACAAAGCAATTGCCGTTGCAGGACGACGACTTGAGTGTCGTATGCTTGGCGACATACCACAGACTAAGATCGACGCACTGACGACCATATGCTTTGTCGTAGTCGCCGGTATTATTGGTATCCTTTTCAAACTCAGCAGCGAGTGTAGCGCCATCACCTGTTGCTCCCGACGCACTGCCGGAACTCGATGATGAATCGCTACTATTGCCGCCGGTCGTGTTGCCTTTGCCAGCTCCCATTTCGTCACAGGCCTCACTAGACGTAGCGTCGGTGGCTTCGCCGTTATAGCAGGCACTGGTGACGGTGTTAAAGTAGTCCATGACATATAGACGAAGCTTTCTGACGTTTGAATTCTGGCTTAGATCTTGGCAGTCTTGTCTATCGCCATTGTCTTTGTAATTCCAGCTCTTTCCGTCGGTATTATCTAGTTGTTGTACTTTGGCCTCATCGTCATCGCCAATTTTCACTGCGAGACATTTTTCGGAATAATAGTGTAGAGGTGTGTTTTTTGCGGATACCCCCAATGAGGTATCTTCTGATCTGTAAATGTCGATTGCGTCGCTAGCATTTGCGTATGGGTCATTATTAACGATGCTGTCGAGTTCACTCATACTCCAGGCGTAGTCGCTAACGCCATAGTCGTAGCGCGAAGCAGCGTAGGCGTTGCCCCCAAAGACAGCATTATTGGCTGTCGCTAGAATGTTTGGCGCAGAGGCAAATACCTTAAAGGTGTTAGCAAATTGGGTAGTAAAACTTTGATCGCTATTATTAATTTTAACGATGCGAGCTAATTGGTTGAGCGACGAATTGTAATCAGACGGATCAGCCAAACGAGCGATGACAGATTTCTTGCTATTGCGCCACGCAAGGTAGCGACGATTGTCGAGCCGTAGCTCCATCGATTCGGTTGAGGTTAGCTTTCTTCCACCCATGCTGAGTGCCTGATTATTGGATGTGAATTTGCCACCAAACATGGTGACTGATCCCCATTGAGTGGGTAGTAGGCCGTTAACATCTAGTACGGTGCCAAGCATCCAGTTACGCATGAGCTGCATAACTATCGCAAGAACCATGCCAATACCAACACTGATAGCGACTTGGATTCCTAGATCGGCTAGCCCAGATACCCCGCCAGTAACAGGTGTCAGCAGTAGATTGATTACAGTCACTGCAGTATTTGCCGTGTCTAGCGCTTCGCCGAACGCTGGGAGCAATAAACAAGCACCTTGCAAAACGTCATGCCCGAAACCGTTGCCAGCGTCTAACTGCGTATCGATAGCTTTACCAATGGTATTATCTAGATCGTCATTACCTGTCAATCTAGCGCTATTTGAGGCTGTCTTTAGTGCCGATGGAACGCTGTTCTCGTTGTCGCTAGCGCAATTATTTAGCTGTAGTTCAGCACAGACGACGGGTGAATCCCAGAAGCTGTTAAATTCGGTTTTGCCGTCAGAAGTTTTATTGCCTTCGCTATCTATAACATCGACATCATCGCCCATAACTGTCTTAACGGCAAGGCCTGCTGTGTCAACGTCGATGTCTTCGCCACTTTTGACCTGCGCACCGTATCCGACAACAGTATTAGCAATGCGCATAGCTGGAGCGACAATGTGGACCCATTTATATGGCCCGATATCATTAAAGGCGTTAAATGCCGTGCAGAGTATAGCTACCAATGTTTGGAATTTATTGTCTGCCAGCGGATTTTTCTTGTTTAAATTTTCCAATACGTCCGATAAATACTTACCGTTGGTTGCTGCTCTCTCTACAATGCCGCGACGACCATTTTTTTCGAGAAAGTCATATTGCTTTGTTGCTTCTTCTACGGTGTCCAGTCCATTCTTAACTCCATTCTCAATTTCGCTCTCGCTAGTGTTCTTGTGCTTGGGATTACCATTGTCGTCGGGGTCATCGGGATCGTCAGCGCCATCCTCGGCTTCCTTCTTATCGTCATCGGCAACATCGGCGACTTTTTCGTCGTCATTTTTATTGATTTTGTCTCTTAATTTATTGATAAATCCTTTCAATTTATTCTCGCCGTAATTCTGCGCCTTTTGTATAGGGTGAAGCCAACTAGTGTAACCTTCGCGCTTCATCACACTACGGGTCTGTAAACGACTGGCGAGGCCGTTCTTGCCGACGTCATCCATAGCAGTTAAAGCATTACGAGCTTCACTGTATTTTAGGTTGTGATCGATAGAGATACTCTCGCCATCGACATGAATCTTGCTGCTGTCGGATAAGCCTAGGCGCTCAGCGACATTTTCGGCGGTTAATTTAGAGCCATCGCCAAAAACAGATGATTTCTTAGCGTCGATTTTAATTCCGCCATCGTCGGCGAAGCTAACGCCGTTAGCCTTGAGCCGCTTCTCCATGACATCAGCCTGATGCTCACCTAAAATTCCCATACGGCTCTTGGCGGCCGAGCCAGTTACCTTCGTGTTCGTTAAGAAATTCATAGCATTGAACGAACGGGCGTTCTGCTGATTGCTAACGATATTGGTTGTAAAATCCATCACTACAGAAGCAGCTTGAACTAGTTGTAGCGGTCCAGATACGGTAGTGAACCCAGCCATGACGACGGCGAAGCCACAGATAACGCCAATGATGCTGACGATAGCCTTGGTCTTCATCCGGCCTAAGCCAGTGCCACGGAGAGCGCTCTTGCCGATAGCGGCTGCTCTGCTACTAACGTTATCGAAACCACTCGTCTCGAATGAAGCATTACGCTCGCGCTGCCCCGTAGTATCGTCGGAACTAACCGAGGCAGTTGTCTGATTCTGCCTATCGGTGGCCGACTTCTCCATGGCGGCGAGGTTGCTGCGACTGGAATTTGGCGCCGAATAATCTGTGCCACTAGAATAGTCGGTATTTAGGTCGGAGTAGTCGGGGGTATTGTCAGCATCAATAGCTTGACGCCGACTAACCAAGTCATTATAGTGCTCTTGTCCCGGGTCTGTTTCCACCATAGTATGCTCTAATTATACCACAAGGACGAGCTAAAGCGCTAATGATTAGTGCTAATTTTAAGCTAATGTGGTAGCTTCCATTCGGCTACACTTGGCTTAACGTCATCGGCCTTATAATTATTTATTTTTTTAATATTATCCTTATCATAGTCGCTCAGGTCGGCATACTCTGGCGCATTAATGACGTCACGGCGAATGTGCTCGACGGCGTAGTGCGTAGCTTCGGGGTTGTCCTTCATATTAAAGTAAGAGTAGGTGGTATCGAGATTGAAATAATTAGCAGTGCGCTGCTGTTCCTTGGTGCGGAGTGGCTTGCCTAGCTCGCCAAGAGCTTCGATGGTTGCCGGATTGCGCCGTACGTTCTCGTATAGTTTGCGTTCTTGTTTGGTTGGGCTAACCTTTTGCCCGCGGAGAGTACCGCTACCACGTAGGATACTCTCGGCACCCTCGCGCATATTGGCTTGCGCTTTGGCAAATTTCGCCTTGGCGGCATTGTCATTTCGCATCTCGGCGTTGTTCTCACCGCTGGATAGCGCCTCTTCCATGTGGTGGATAGCGGGCTGCTTGAGCTGGCTCAATTCCTTAAAGGTCATGCCACTAGCCTTAGACGCCACAGCCTCGTTGTATTTTTGCTCAAAGTCGCTGTGCCAGCCAGCGCTCGATGGCACACTGTTGCCCCACGCATTGAGAGCGGAATCAGCCACGGCCGCCTTCTTTGATGCGATTGCGGCATCAGCGTAAGCGCGGCGAAGCTGAGCTGCCTCCTTGCCTCGCTTTTTACTCTCAAGCCAGTTAGCCCGCTTGTTGGCATAGGCCAAGGCGTCGTGAACGTCAGCAACTCCCATATCGCTACCATAAGTAGCCGCGGCGGCACGTAAGCGGTAATTATCGCCCACGTTGACACGTTTCGTTTTGCCACCGCGCCCGATTTCGTTATAGTAGCCGTTTTTAACTACGCTAGCGAGTTGGTTGCTGTCTAGCGTCTTAGCCCAAGCAGTTGCCGAGTCGAGGGCGCTCTTGTCGATTTTGGCTTCGTAATCGAGGGCGTCATTGTCGGCCAAGATTTTATTCACTAGTGGTGAGCGACGGGCGGCACCGATAACCTTATTATCGGCATGCTTTCCCATAAAACGGACAGCGTTTGTGCCAACGGCGCGGCGCTCCATGCCGTTCACCATCTTGCCGGCGGAAGCAGCGGGCTTGTTCATGGCGCCAACGGCCGCCTTCATTAGGCCGCCCGACATATTGAATAGCGGGATAATGGCAATAGCTGGTGCCACGCTACAGGCGGTAGTAGCGATGAGCTGCAAAATCGGATCGGTACCGACGCTAGCAATAATATTCGACACCAGTCGCGATCCACCCCAGACCGCCATGAATAAGGGGTAAACGATGAGGAGACGAATAAACATATCCATGACTTTTTGCGCCGTCTTCTCGGTGTTTGGTAAAACATAGAGGGCAAAGATAACCGGCGAAGCAATGACAAGCACGATTAGCGCAATTTGGCGGATGGCAATAGCGAGTAAGATTAGGACAATGGAAATAATAATCGTGCCGCCCATGATAAAGGCAAGGACTACGCCGGCGCCCATAGCAAAGGCGTCGGCGATGAGGTCATTAAAGTTGTCACTCACAACGTTGCCTGCTCCGCCGCCAGTAGTAGTTAGCTGCCCGGTTAGTAAATTATAGACACCTTTGCCAGCGATATTGGAGATATCTACCATGGCGGCGCAAACGTAGAAAGATAGATTGACGAGCACGGCGACAGCTAGTAGATGGGGTAAGATTTTTTTGATGTCGTAATTCGACATTGGACCGATCGAAAGCGCCATTGACATGATCATGACGATAAAGATGATGGTAAAGATAATGTTAGCGATATTGAGGAAATTCTGCCAGATGGGAACGACTTTGTCGGAATTGGTTGCTAAAAGCGTCCAGTTCATCGCCTTGTCAATAGCACCGGCAATGAGGTCAATTAAGTTGCCGACGACCGTCTGACCAGGGCAAAAGATCCAGCCAAAGCCGTGCAGGGTTGACTGACAAGAATCGTCGCCGTCATCATTATCATCACTGCTGCTCTCGTTAGAGTTATTGCTCGAGTTGAAATTAGAATTACTCGAGTTATTTGAACTATTCGATTGTTCGCTAGATTGATTACTATTCTCTGGCGGGTCGGCCAAGACTATGTGGCTAGCGACAGGCGAGATACACGTAAATACGGCGACTACCGAGATAATCGCCGTGACGAGGATGTTCCGCCAGTTCGCTCTCACCACCTTCATACTTTACAAAATACTATATTTATGGCGAAATTGCAAGAGGTAAGGCTAACTTTTACGCATATGTTCTGGCTCTTAGCTAGGGTTCTCTTGTCTCTTGATCTACAGCTTGCCTGGTGGCATATATAGACCGTTGTCCCTTAGAGTGTAGGTTGTTCCACCTTGAACAGTGTGCTGTGGCAGTGGTTGACCATAATTGTTAGTTTGTTGCCCTGCAGTTGTCGTTGGATTGGCTTGCTTGGCTGCGGCAGCTGGTCCATTGGCAGCCTGACCAATAGCCCATGCATTACTAAAGTTGCCTTGTAAAACCTGTGTGGCATTATGATCCATATTGCTCTGCAGCTTTTTATCTGCACTAATCTGCTGAACATTCTGTGACATATTGCTACGAGCTCGATTCGCATTGTTCGATTGTTGATTATTGAGAGCGTGGACGCGATTTTGTAGTTGTTGATCGGTCTGCTTAGACATTTGTGTAGCATTCATGGCGGCAGTTGTATTATTAATGGCGTTGTCGTATGCGTTGGCCCCATTATTACTCCATTCGCCGTTGCGGAATGATTCCATACTACGCTGATCGCCCATGTAATTATCACCAATGGCATTGGCAGTATCGTCGAGAAGTGCTCTAGCATCTGCATTGCGACCCTGCTGCTGCAGTTGGGATGCACGGGCGGCGGTGGCTGTCATTAGGGCGCGCTGATCGCCGATCTGAATAGTCTTATCTCTGCCAGCGCGACGAATAGCAGCCCGGGTCATGTTGACGTCACGGTTGGCGATCATTCCAGCCCCTATTAAGGCACGGCTGTCGATTCGGCCATTAGCGAGCATTTCATCGATTGCGCTATCGGAGCGACTAGCGGCTTCGGATCGGACTTTGGCTTCTTCAGTGTCTGCACTGCGGCTGAATGTCTGCAACGTATTGGACGCCATACCAGCCTTACGCCCAACGAAACGCTGGAAACGATTACCATTTATATTGCCTAGTTTTGTATGAGTAATAGAGCCTAGCCCCTCACCAGCCTTCCTGGCGGCAAATCGAGTCGCAGGATTGCTCTTGGCGAGACTGCGCGCTCCACTGCCGATAGCGTCGCCGAATGGTTGAGTGTACTTTTGTGCCGAGCCGGCAACCTTATCAATTAGACCACCTGAGGCTCTAAACAGTGGCACGACGCCGATAGCGGGTGCAATATCGCAGCCGAGGGCAATTAAAAAGTTGGGGACACCGGTTTGGTTGTCATTTATAATGAGACTTCCGACTAACTGTGTTGCGCCTAGCATACCTGTAAATAACGGATAGACGAGGAGTAATTGAGTGTATAATTTAAACCAACGTTGTGCCCATTGCTGCGTGTTCGGCAACAGATAAAGAGCAATTGCGACGGGGGATATCACAGTCATTGCAGCTAGGGCTATTTCTCGGAATTCGATACATACAATGATAATAACGAAAGAGATGATCGCGCCTCCTCCGAATATAACGAGACAAAGTATAGCCATCATTATTCCGACCGCAACGCTCCCTGCTCCACTTAGAATGCTGGACATGTTTAGGACGTTAGTTTGATCTTGCATCGCACTACATCGACTATCGTCGAGTCCCGATAATGCCGAGTTGCAAAGAAGTCCATACATACCGCGACCAGCAATGTTTGAAATATCCACTAATATAGCGCAAATATAGAATGACAGGTTGATTGCGATTGCCACAACAACTAGGCGTGGCAGAATAGTTTTTACGTTGTAGTTCGACAAGCCAGACGAAGTCGCCATGGAGTATATCATGATAATGAATACTATGGTTAATACAATGTTTCCATATGTAATAAAATTTTGAGACATTGCCTTAAGTGTCGTTCCAGAATTGCCCAATAATATCTGGACGTCAAGCTTATCGTTGATCCAATTCATAAAGCCGCCAATTCCGCCAACGATGAGTTCCTTTAGTGGACACAAAATCCATCCGAGGCCAAATAGAGACTGCTCGCACGTCGTATCATCGTCGTTATCGGAAAAATTTTTGGCGTTTTCTTTATCCATATCTGATATTTCGTCTTTCGACATAGAGGCGGTATTTTTATCGAATGGATTTGGGCATGTAAATTCTACATGCTGTTTTGTGTCGTTTGCTGTTGTTTCTTTGATTGAACACTTGTACCAGTCCTGTGTCCCCCACTTCCGACACCTAAAATCTTTGCCGATATACTTTGCTAGTGTGTCGTCGCTATTATTGAATTTATCGCCAACGCTTTGATTTGTAGTTATGCGGCAATCATCATAAAGTTTTTTTAGAGTTGCCCATGTGCCAGCTCCGTTACCACTTGATGATGTGTATAATTTTCCGTCGCCGTCATAATACCAGCAATCAGATACTTTGGACGTCGGCTGACAGGTGTTCACTAATCCATCTTTCTTTTTCTTGATTTTTTCATCACCTTCCGCTATCTCTCTGGCTCGACGCTTTTTGTCAACTGCATCTTTACAGCTAGGAGTAGTTTTACAACCTGTTCCGACGTTGGCGAAGCCTGAGACCCAGTTATAACTCGCGTCCTCACACTGCTTTTGGTCAAAATTGCTTACTGGAGTGTAATCGTCCGTGTAACATCCATTATAATTAGCGCTGTCATTTTGCAGGGATAGCCCCGGCGGTGTCGAATTACTGGTGGTATTGTTGGGCTTATCCGGTGTAGAGTAATTGGCGCTCGAGCTATTCCCTCCAGTGCCACCTGGGGGGTCCCCCGGCGCAGCCATTGCGATCGTCGGCAATAGAGTTGCCGTTATGATGCCTAATGAAACATATATTATTAACCTAAAGTTTTTATTTCTCCGCCACCGATTCATAGACCGATTCTATCACACTCATGCTAATTTTCAAATGTGGTATTATTTAATTGTGAAGAAATTAGTTAAGGCGAAAACAAATACCATCGCCGCGACGGTATTGGCAATTGGAGCGGCTAGCCTGTTCTACGGACATGCGGTGCTAGCCGAATCAACTTGCGGTGACACAAAGACATTCTTTAACTGGAATTGTTCCGATGGTACCAACCCCATTCTCGGTATGCTTAGCACCATTCTTGGCTGGGCGGCCGCGGCGGTTATACCAGTCTGCACTATCGGTATTGTCGTAGGCGCCATTATGTATGCTTCGTCGGGCGATAATCAAGCCAATGCTAAGAAAGGTCTAGATGTCATCCGCAACGCTATTATCGCCCTCGTCATCTGGGCGGCGGCACGTGGCATATTACTGTTTGTAATTCCTAGTTAGGCGGTAAAATGAAGAAATTTGGTCAATTATTTAGCAAATTAAGAATATCAGCAATTATCCTAGTAATATGTGCGGCTGCACTATTAGTGCCGAATACTGCTAGGGCTGATGGCATCCACATGGATTGCACTAATGGCAAGACATTTCTTGGCATTCCGGCTTGGTATGATGGTATGTGTGGACAGGACCTAGAGATTAATGATTTTATTACTAACTTGCTCGCCAACGCCCTACGGATAGTCTTTGGTGCATTAGGTCTAGTCTCTTTCGTCTTTATCATTGTATCTGGTTTTCAGATGATGCTAGCCCAAGGCAATAGCCAGAAGACGGCGGCGGCGCAGTCGACTCTAATTAAAGCAATCGGCGGGCTAATTATTGGCCTGGCGGCTAATGCGATTGTAACGTTTATCGGAAAGGCAATAGGGCTAAATATATGAAGTTAGAATTAATTCATACGGCGTTAGCGACTGATACTAGTTTTCTCGATCCACTGCCTGATGTAGGTGGCACTGACGGTAGCAACCTAACCAATCTGCTAACACTAGCCTACACCGTAGCTGGTATTTTGGTAGTGGGTATGATTGCCTTTTCTGGTATTAAATATATGCTATCTAACGGAAATCCAGGTAAAGTTGCAGAGGCGACTCAGTCGCTCATCTGGTCGATTGCGGGCCTCGCGGTCATCCTCTTGGCGTCGGTTATCATTAGTTTTGTTGTTACGAATATTACGGGCAATGATATTACAGCACTAGCCGGTAACGCCATGAAGCAGGTCTTCTTCTTTGCCGGCATAATTGCGGTAATTATGATAGTCTTTGCAGGCCTAAGGTATATCACCTCAAGTGGTGATTCGGGGCGTAGTCGTGCGGCAACGCAGACACTAATCTATGCCATTGTAGGCTTAGTGGTTTGTATACTAGCGAGCGTTATCGTTAGCTTTGTCATGAGCTTATTATGATAGAATGAGCATATACTTAATCCAAAGGAGGATAATGAGAAAGATAAACAAAGTTCTAGTGGGCGCGGTTGCGGCGCTGTCGCCGGTGACGGTTGCTTTGGCTGGCGGTGGCGTGGCGTATGCTGATAGCAAAGAAGATGTCTGCGCCGGTATTAAAGCAACAGGTGGCAGTTGTAATAGTTCAAGCGATTTAACAACTAAGACGATTCCAACAGTGATTAAGACGATGCTATTCTTTGTTGGCATTTTAGCGGTTATTATGATTATTTTCTCTGGTATTCGTTATATTACCGCTCATGGAGACAAAGCACAGATTCAAGGTGCAACCCAAACGCTAATTTATTCTATTGTTGGTCTAGTGGTGGCGATTTTAGCCTACGCAATCGTGTCATTTGTGACGAGTATCTTCTAACGCTAGCATTTTATGTAATGATTTGTTAAAATGTTTAATGTAATTTAGGAAAGGAATCTCCACAATGAAGAAATTAAGTACTAAAATCAAGGCAGGTCTCCTGGCCGTTGCCGGTATTTCCCTGATGGGTGGTGCAATGCTTGTGCCAGCCCCCGCTAATGCAGCCTGCGATCACAATAGCGGTCTAAATGGTGCGCTAAACAAGGATTGTACAGATCCAGGTGGACAGCCAACAACTATTTTTGGTAACGACGGTATTTTTACTACTGTAATTAATACGATGCTATTCATCGTTGGTATTCTATCGGTTATCATGATTATTTTTGCTGGTATCCGCTACGTCACGGCTCATGGTGACAAAGCTCAGGTTCAATCGGCTAGCCAGACGCTAATCTATGCCATCGTCGGTTTAGTGGTTGCTATTCTGGCCTACGCTATTGTTAACTGGGTGTCGGGCGTCTTTGGCGGCAACAATTCATAGGAGATTCTCGTGAGGGCTCAGCTAAATTCAGCTAAAGTAGTTCGAGGTGGGGTGGCAATGGCTACCCCACTGGCCTTACTATGGGCTCGCTCGGCTTCGGCGCTATCGTTAATGGATGTTTTTAACGGTAACTACAAGGGCGAAGGTCAGCCAAGCTCACTCTTTGGCGGAGCTAATGCGATCATTCCCAAGGTAATTAATATTATGCTCTTTATCGTGGGAATTCTCGCGATTATCATGATGATCTACGGCGGTATCCGCTATGTGTTATCAGGCGGTGACAACAACAAAGTTAAGGACGCTAAGAATACTATTCTTTACGCCGTCGTTGGTCTAGTGGTAGCGATTCTCGGCTATGCCATCGTTAGTTGGATTGTTTCAATTCTCGGTGGTGGCAGTGTCGGCGGTGACGGTGATAGTGGTGCTAGCGTGTCGCTAATAGTAACCACCCTGCTAGTCTAGAAATTAAAAACCTTTCGACGTCTAGCTTTTTAGTGAACCAAAAGCCAATAGAAAAAAATACGAACTCATTTGAGTTCGTATTTTTTGTATATTCGTTTGCTAGGCTACTGAATCTGAATCTTGTGCGCCTGCTCTTGCTTGACCTTGTTAAAGGTGATGGTCAGCACGCCGTCCTTTAGAACTGCCTTGACCTCATCCTCCTTGACCTGTACTGGTAATACTAGCGTGCGGCTAAACTCACCCCAATAGCATTCCTGAACGTGCCACTTGGTGGCAGCGGTGTCATCGCCACTACTGAGCGTGCCGCTAATGGTCAGAACGCCATCAGCAATGCTAACATCGAGGTCGTTTTTGTTGACGCCGGCGGTGCGCGCCTTAATTACTAGCTGATCGGCTGTTTCGTAAACATCGACGGCTAGCTGACCAGGAACGGTGTTGTAATCGTCGTCACTCGCTGGCTGCTCCGCTGGCATAGCCGGTTGTGCAGGCTGTGTCTCCGGTTCATTGTTGTTGCTAAATAGTACTGAAGCCAAATCATCATCTAGACCGTCCACCAATAGGTCGTCACGTTGTTGTCCTCTCGCCATATCCCTCCTATTGAATAATTCACACTTATGGCATAATTATAACGAATACAGATGAGAGCCGCAATAGATAATTGTGCCTTCTATGGTAATAATTACAATGCTACTACTGTTAGATGATTTACTTAGTCTGATTGCACCCCATAAATGCAAAAGGTGTGGTGTTGTAGGCTCTACGCTTTGCCAGCGTTGTATTAATGACACTTCAAAGGAAACTAATCCTTTTTGTGTCTATTGTGGAGCTATGACGAATAATACCAATTTGTGCGGTAAGTGCCGCAAGAAGTCGCCCTTTGACGACATTTATGCTGTTGGTTATCGGCGAGGGGCGCTAAAGCACTTGGTTGGCGACTATAAATACCACAGCGAAGTGGCGAGCTGCCGACCGATCGCACAACTGCTCTGTGACCGGCTAGCACCTACTGACCTGCCAGATGATGTTGCCATTGTTTATATACCGACAATTCCAGCACATATTAGGCGACGTGGCTTTGACCATATGGGATTAGTTGCTAGACAAATACGTCGCATTTTGCCCTGCCATATTGCTAGTAACCTTTTTATTCGTGTCGATAATACTTCCCAACACGAACTTAGCGAGAGACAGCGTCATGAGCGAATTAAGAGTTCACTCGCGCTGAACGCTAAATATATTGCTCGCCATGGCGTGCCACAGTCTGTCTTAATAATTGATGATATTTGGACGACAGGCGCAACACTTGAGTGGGCGGCTATTCTACTCCGCAAGGCGGGCGTAGAAAAAATATATGCCGGCGTGATCTGCCGGCAGCCGAAAGATTGAATAATGACTTGGCGGAGGAGGAGAGATTCGAACTCTCGCGCCAGGTTTCCCCGACCTAACGATTTAGCAAACCGTCCCCTTCAGCCACTTGGGTACTCCTCCAACTGAATATAGTTTATCAGACCTTGCCGAAAAATGGTAGCACCCGTTATAATAATAGGTGGAAGGATGGCCGAGCGGTTTAAGGCGCTGGTCTTGAAAACCAGTAAGGCGGTGACGTCTTCGAGGGTTCGAATCCCTCTCCTTCCGCCACAGTATAATTGGCTTATGCTATAATTATTTTATGGATCGAGGGGATAGTTCTAAAGCTACTGAGCCGATAAATTGGTCAGCGAGTGAGGTGGCAATTAATGTTCAGCCGAAAGGGCGGCGAAACATTTTAATAATCGGTTTAGTTTTTGTTGTTCTCGATGTTTTCCTTTTTGTCGTCAATTGGATTGGCCTCTTGACACTGGTTAGTTCGGCGGCGCTAGTTGTAGCTATGGTCGTGGCGGTTAACTATATGTCCAAAGTGCCGACGCGCCAATCGTCATATCAGCTAGACGAACGAGGTCTAACAATCAATGATAAGCTGCACCAATATAGCGAGTTTCGTGCTTTCGGAGTGCGACGACGTGGTGGTGTCTGGCAGTTAGTGCTAATTCCTAACCAGCGTTTCGGCGTTGAAACTGTGGTCTATATTGATGCTGAAAAGGGCGAGGCGATTGTCGATACCTTGGCGGAGCATCTGCCGATGGAAGACATCCCTGAGAGCGGTGTCGAGAAAGCAATCAACCGTCTGAATTTTTAATATGCTAGAATAGATTACGAGGAAGGATGCAGGAGTGGTTGAACTGGCCGGTCTCGAAAACCGGTAAGGTGGCAACATCTTCGAGGGTTCGAATCCCTCTCCTTCCGCCAAGATCTTGTTGATCCTCGCCATGTTGACGAGGATTTTTAACTAAATGATTTCGGTTAATGCGTAAGCCGCCAGGTTATGACTGGCTGAGTAAGATTACCCTTTGCGACTAATCCTAGATCGCTATCGTCAACCGTTAGTTGTCCCACTAGCATGCCAGCAGCAATGTCATGGTTCCTTGTTAGTATGCCAGTGACCGAGGGTGAAGTGTCGGCAAAATAGGCCGTTATTAGCCCACGGTTGGCCGCTAGAGACGTTTTAGCACCCCACGGGGTATTTATACTACCTATGACTTCTCCGCGCCTAATTTTAAAGATTTTGATGTCCTTAGCGGCAGCTCTGTTCAGCGCCTGACCGCCATCAAAGGCCGCATTATAGCTGTCGCCGGCTAGACTCACTGCTACGGTCGTCAAGCTGACGCCGTCGACATTATGCCGTGCTAGCAGAATCACGCCCCGCCCAGCCGCTTCGTTGTAGCCAGTTTTACCGCCAAAGATGCCATCTTGACCGAGCAGGCGATTAGTCGAAATAAAAACGTCGCCGGTTGGCATGGTAACGCTCGGCTCACTCATGATCTCGGCTAGCGCCGGCTGCTTGGCGGCTAGGAGCGCAATTTGGCAAAGGTTGGTCGGCGTCGATGTGGTCGTGGCGTCAAGTCCGCTGGCGTCGACACCAATCGTAGTTTCGTTAATGTGATTTACCTTTAGCCAGGCGGTCGCCGCTGCTTGGTACCGCTCCAGCGAGCCGAACGCCCAGATAGCCAAGCTGTCCGCCATGTTGTTGGCGCTAACGAGCATAATGCCCTCAATCAGCTGTCGCTCAGTTAGCTGCTCGCCCGTCACCACTCGACCGTAGCTACCACCGCTCTGCACTTCGTGCCAGTAGCGGGCTTCGTCGTCGGCGGTCATGGTGATAGTAGGGCCGCTTTCGCCCGCCTTGAGCGGATGTTTATTTAATACTACCTGGACGGTAATTAGCTTAGCTAAGCTGGCTGTTGCTCGTTTATCGGTCGTGTCGCCGCCAACGGGCCGACACTTTGGCATACTATCGGACGGATTGAGAAAACCAATACTGCCACGACTAATGCCCAGAGTGTCGCTAGCCATAGCCTGAGATGTTGGGGTCTTAATCGTTAGGCTTAACTTGTCAACCGTGGCGGGCCGGAATAGTTTGGCGCAGACTAAGCCGGCTACTATTGCGCTAGCTGTTCCCACACCGGCTAGCACCACCCACCTCGTTTTCATATCTGACATTATACTATAGCTTGCTAATATCTGTGTTTATGCTATGATAATTTCACCTTGTTGGTGCACCTTAGATTGGAGAAGAATGAAAAAAGGCAATCAGCAGAAAAAGTGGTATCTCGTTTTAGCTGTGGCGGCAACCGCGCTCGCCTTCTCGGCCGGAATCGTCATAGGGCCGACGCCCGCACGGGCGTTGCTGTAACGTTTTCTTCTCTTTTAGCCCAGGTGTGTGCATCTGGGCTATTTTCTTTGCCTCAATCCGCCGTGCTAAAATTGAAATATGGAAGAAAGTATCTTTACGAAGATTATTAAGGGTGAAATCCCCTGCTACAAGGTTTATGAGGATGAGCAGACGTTTGCCTTTCTCGACAATAATCCGCTGAGTGACGGTCACGTGCTAGTCGTACCTAAAAAGCAGGTCGACAAGATCTACAATTTGAGTGATGAAGACTATACCGCCGTATTTAATACCGCTCGAAAAGTTGCCCAGCGCATTGAGCAGGTGTTCAGTGTCCGTGCTGGTTATGTGGTCGAGGGACTCGAAGTGCCCCACGCCCACGTTCACGTCGTACCGCTGTATGACGGAACGGTGCTGCGCTTACATCACGGCTACCCAGTCCACACCGAGCCTAGCGATTTTGAGGCCATCGCCAAGAAGCTTGCATTCTAGGCGTGTTTGATCCATTTCTCCAACTAATGACCGCCTCGTAAAGAGGCGGTCATTAGTTATGCTTGCACCTTCCTATTGACAATTATTGCCCCCCTAGGGATAGTTTTGGTCAATATGAAGTCGCTCTTAGTCGCTAATTTCGCTAAGCTGGTCACCGATGTGAGCTGTTTGACGATTTTTGCTCGCGAGATCTCGTCTCGTTTCTGCTACTAGCTCAGCTGGCGCCTTCTCGACGTAACCTTTATTGCTAAGGCGCTTCTCTAGCCCGTAGATTTCGTTCTTCAACTTCTCTAGCTTGGTCTGAAGCTCATCTTTATATTCGTTGATCTCTTCTTCGCTCGCTTCGAGCCAGGTTGTGCTATGTGCCAGGACTACTTTCAGCCCATGCGGCGTGGCGTCATGCTTAACCCCGCTCAGCTTCGCCAGCCGGGAGATTAATTCAGCGTTTTCACTGCAAAGGTCGCTATTATCATAGACCAAGCGATATGGCCGCTTCGGTAGAGCCGCTAAAATATTGCGCAGCTCGTCCACTAGTTCGATTACGTGGTCAAAGTCAGCAGCTGCACGCTTACTATATTCGAGCGGTTTGGGCCACTCGGCCGAAATGAGCAGCTTCTCTTCGCCGCGCAGTGTCGTCCAGATCGTTTCAGTAACAAATGGGGCAAACGGATGAGCAATGCGCAGGGCAATATTTAGAACACGTCGCATGAAGGCGGGGTTATCCTGTGATTTACTAGCCTCAATATACCAGTCAGCCAGGTCGTCCCAGATTACGTGATACATCGTTTCCATCGCCTCGGCGAAGCGGTAGCTCGCGATGTGGCGATCAATTGCTTCGCGGGCACTATCTAGTCGACCGAGGATCCAGTGGTCAGCTATTGTTGTAGGTTTTGCAACGTCAACGTCATTATTAGCAACACCGGCTTCATCGGCACGGTTCTCGATATAACGAGCAATGTTCCAGAGCTTATTACAGAAGTTACGCCCTGCAACCACCGAGGCTTCACTAAAGGCTTGTGCCTGCCCCGCTGAACGGTTCATGACAATGCCGACACGCAAGGCGTCGCTACCATACTTGTCGATAATCTCCATTGGATTTACGACGTTGCCCTTGCTCTTGCTCATCTTTTGCCCGTGGCCATCGAGAATGAGACCGTGCAAGAAGACGTTCTTAAACGGTACCTGGCCGGTAGCATATAGGCCGAGCATAATCATCCGGGCTACCCAAGCACGCAGAATGTCGACGCCCGTCTCCATGACGCTATTCGGATAGAAACGGCTCAAATCACCGTTCGATAGATAATCAGTAGTAATGTATGGCCACTGACCACTACTAAACCAGGTATCGAAAGTGTCTTCGTCGCGGCGATAGGTCTTGCCATCGACAGTTATAGTCTGCTCGTCAACGCGGGTATCAAAGATCCAGTCGCTTGGATCGTCGACGTTTTGAAAGGCCGGAATAGGAATTCCCCAGGGAATCTGCCGACTGATGTTCCAGTCGCGCATTTCGCCATAATAGCGAATCAATTCTTTGCCCTTGGCGGCCGGCGTAAAGCTAATCTTGCCGTCCATCACCGCCTGCTTAGCCTTCTCGGCGAGTGGCTTCACCTTAATAAACCATTGATCCATCAGCAATGGCTGAATTACCGTACCGCATTTATAGCAGTGCGGTACCTGGTGATGGTAATTCTCGACCTTCTCTATTAGCCCGAGCGCCTCAAGATCGGCGACGACCGTCTGTTGTGCCTCGTCAATCGTCATACCACGATACTTCTCTGGCGCCGCATCGGTAATCTTGCCATCCAAACCGATTACCTGAATCATCGGTAGATTATGTCGCAGGCCAGTTTCAAAGTCGTTCGGATCGTGAGCCGGCGTAATCTTTACCGCTCCCGTACCAAACTCCTGCTCGACCATTTCGTCGGCAATGATCGGAATTTCGCGTCCGACTAGCGGCAAAGTTAGCGTTTTGCCCACTAAGTGGGCATATTTTGAGTCATTTGGATTAACCGCCACGGCGGTATCACCGAGCAAGGTCTCCGGGCGCGTTGTCGCGATCTCAACTTCTCCGCTCCCGTCAGACAATGGGTAATTAATATACCAGAGGTGGCCTGGCTCGTCCTTATATTCGACTTCAATATCAGCAAATGAGGTCTGGTGCTTTGGGCAGTAGTTGACAATCCGCTTACCGCGGTAAACTAAACCATCGTCCCAGAGCTTGTGAAAGGTAGCATAAACGGTATCTATCACCTTTTTATCTAGTGTAAAGACTGTTGAAGACCAGTCACAACTGGCGCCGAGAGCCCGAATTTGTAGCTCCATATTGCCTCGGTTCCTCTCGACGAAGTCCCAGGTCATCTGGTATAACTGCTCGCGCGAATAATCAAAGCGGGATTTACCCTGACTATTAAGATAGCGCTCAAATACGACCCAGGTTTCAAAGCCAGCGTGGTCCGCCCCTGGAATCCAAACAGTGTCCCTGCCCTTCATCCGATAATATCTAGTCAAAATGTCTTCAATCGGAATCATATAGGCGTGGCCAACATGTAAATTACCATTAGCGTTGGGCGGCGGCATTACAATCGAAAAAGGCTCACCCTTCCCTGATGGGGCGAAGGCGCCACTACTCTCCCACAATGCATAAATCGCCGGTTCATGCTTCCCCGGCTCATAAGTTTTTCCTAGCTTCATATCTGGTAATACCTCTATTTTTTGAGCACTCTAAACAGGGGTTCATGTGAAAATGACCCACCAAAATACCTCTGAAATTGTGTAATTGATACTACTATCAATTAGTCACAAGTACATTATACCATGCTAGCGGTGGAGAAGCCAGAGAAATAGGCGATAAATGTTGTATTTTATATGGTTTAGGGGCAGTTCCCATGTGCCGATGCGATCAACTCTAGTGCCACCGTAGCTTTCTTTAAAATGAGTGAAGCCACGCCAAGACTGCCAGCGGGGGTTGCCGTCATCCTTCTTTGGCGCGACGCCGCACCAATCGAATACCTTACAGCCTTCGTCGTGGGCGAAATTTAGAGCATAGAGCCCAAGCCCCGTAGCGGGGGAGTACTTGCGATATTTAGTGCTGTTAGCGGCGTGGGTATACATCATGGTACTACCGCCAGCGTGAATGTCGGTATAGAAAATAATGGCAGCAATTACCTCACCATTCAGTTCGGCGAGCAGCAGACCAGCGGACTTTTGGGGGAACATAAAGCCGGCAATCTGTTGGAAGTAGAGGTCGTCCATCGGATGCATACCGGTGCGATCGGCTACCTCATGAATTAGGCGGATGAAGTAACGTATGTCGGTCGGTTCGTAGCTAACGCGGTAGGTAATGCCAGCCTTGTCGCATTTGCGGGCGTAGCGGCGCGCCGTCTGGGAGAGCTCGGCAGCAATTTTGTCCTTATTGGCGCTCACGTCATTAACAATCGAGTGTGGCGGCTGGACATCGCGGCGCGACTTTTTTAAGCCGAGCTTTGCCATATCGCCGGCAGAGAAGTTGGCGTTCGTCGGCTCGACACGAACAAAATCAAGCTTTTGCTTCTTAGCTTCCTTCTTCAAATCTTCGAGCGCCGCCTGGAAGCCGTCTAGATTCCCAGCAATTGGCCCAAGCGGGCAGTAGAGGCGCTTACTGAAAGCGCCCTTTTCAACAATAGCGACGTAAGAATACTTTTTGGTCTTTTTGGTGATTACATTGCGGCCCAGCCGCCGCTGAAAATCCGCCCAAACCGGGCTTTGTAGTACGTTGGTCTCCTCCATAATGATTACATTATAGCGTATTTTACCTTCCCTCGTAGGGAAGGTGGCTACGGCGTTAGTAGTAGACGGATGAGTTTTAGCTCGAACTAGCCCGATGAGCCATAGCTCGTCTGCCATTCCTAAAGTGAGAGTTAGATTGTTAGCCCCACTTAGTCTCGCCCATACTAATCGAGGGGATAACTTCAACATGACGCGGGTCGGTCGGAGTAACTTTCTGCGCCTTGTAGTAGCCGAGCGCAGCCACCATGGCAGCATTATCAGTGCAGAACTTGGGAGCAGGGAAGTCGATCGGAATCGGCAAGCGCTCCTTTAGCTGACGTCGCAGCTCCTGGTTGGCTGCCACACCACCGGCAATCACCACCGATTTAGGCTGAAACTCTTCAGTGGCGAGCACCAGCTTATCCACTAGGGTCTCGCAGGCAACCTTTTGAAAGCTGGCGGCGAAATCATGTTGCTGTTTTGACGACAATTTTTCGGCAAGCTTGGTCGACGGGTAAGTGTGATCGACGTCCACAGCATCTTGTACGGCGCGAAGCACCGCTGTTTTGAGGCCGGAAAAGCTGAAATCATATTTGCCCTGCATGTGTGCCTTTGGTAATTTGAAACGATTTGGATTGCCCTCTAACGCCGCCGCGGCGATTGACGGACCGCCCGGATAAGGCAAACCGATAATTTTTGCCACTTTATCAAAGGCCTCGCCCACGGCATCGTCCATGGTCTGGCCGATTAGTTCATAGTTACCGTGATCACGAAAGAGCACAATTTGGCTATGCCCGCCGCTGATAATTAGCGCCAAAAACGGAAACTTTGGCGGATTATCACCGAGAAAATTGGCATAGACGTGTGCTTCGACGTGGTGAACGGGGAAGTAGGGCTTATCCTTAATAATTGCTAGTTCGCGCGCCGACAGGCTGCCCATCAGCAGCGAGCCAATTAGTCCCGGCATAGTGGTGTTGGCGATGGCGTCAATATTGTCCCAGCCACCGGCGCCTTCGACCGCTTCATTAATAACCGGAATTACCACTTCGAGATGCGAGCGTGCCGCCACCTCTGGCACGACGCCGCCATAGACCTTGTGAATGTCGATCTGGCTGTTGACGACATTAGATATCACTCGGCGCCCATCGGCCACTACAGCCGCCGCCGTCTCGTCGCACGAGCTCTCCACACCTAGGATATACATTTTATCTAATTTCTATGATATCACATGAGTCTTGTCTTTCGGAAAAAGAAAATTTAAGTATTAGGTCTTCCGTGAAGAGATCTAACGCACATTGAGAAGGTTTGCAGACTGTGTGCTAGGAGGTGAAGAGAATGATTATCCGGTGGGAGAACGACCCTGACGATCCGTATGATGACCCCGATTGGCTACAGGAACAAGCAGAATTTGGCAAGTAGTTTAAAACTATAGCCCAATTTAGGGGTAGACTTTATGTCTACCCCGATTTTACTTTGTCTAATGGTTATAATAAGGAGTGAATATGCTTTTTGATGAAATGAAACTAAGCAATGGAACTGAGCTATATTTCCACTCTGTTGATTCGCCAGTGACTTATATTGATTTTATTTTTAGCATTAAAGGTAAAACGCTACCGCAGCGCATTGAGCAGACGGCACACCTTCTAGAACACGTTATGTCAAACCCCTACCATCCGCTCAAAGATAAGGGGCTAAACGTAAACGCTTCAACTAATCAGTCGTATATAGAATTTCATGCCGAGGCGCCGACAGCTTATACGCCAGATTTACTAAAAATCTATAGTGACAGTCTATTCAATTGTAGCTTGGTCACCGAAGATGTCATCAAAAAAGAAATTGGTGTTGTTCGCGCTGAAAACAAAATGCGCGAGTCAAGATCGACAATCAGACTATTTCATCTGGAAACATCAACTCTGCTTAGCTCGCCAATCAATTCAGCTAATGCTACTAGCTCACTAGATAATATCACCGCGAATGATGTTCTAGAGTTATATGATGAGCTAATCAGACCGGAGAATTTAACCATTATTACATGCGGTAATATCGAATCATACTTGCCGGAGATAGAATGCACTGTCGGTGCTGCCCATACCGCCAAAGATGGTTTATCAAAAATACTCGAAAAATTAGCCAATGAAGATTTCAATAATGATGTAATAGACCAGGTGCCGGATGAATCTGGGCAGGCTTATTTTGAGCAAGTAACTTTGCTGCCAGAGTTGTCGCGCAAAGATATCTGGACGTATCAGGTAATTCAACGCATATTTCGCGAAGATAGCAGTGACTCATTCTATAGCGCCTATAGGAGTAGAGGACTGGCCTATTCGTTAGCGTTCGCCCCTAATTGGCGTTTAAGCCCAGGGCGACCATTATATCTATTAACGGGAGTCGCCGCAAAGCAGAATATTGGTGAGATAGTAGAATTATTCAACGAGAAACTTGAAGATATTGCAGAGCTACATTTTTCGTCAAGGCCTGACGATGTAAAACATGCCGTCAAAAATACTTTCGTAATTAGAGCACAACGACCATCAGATGTGGTCGCGCACGGTCGTTTTATGTGGCAGCTAGACGACTCGCCAGATGATGATCTATCTCTCATCGACACCATCACGGCTGAAGACATAGTGCGGTGTGCACGAAATATCCTAGACAGCCCACAACGCAAGCTCTTTATGGTGAAATATTAGGCTAGTCTATTTTACCCCTCCGTAGCGAAGCGTTACGGGGTAGAATGTCGGGGCAGACCACGAAGAGAGCGATTTTTGTTATATAATCATCATATGAATATTCACGATCTACGAAATTCGGCCTTGATACCTTATCACTACGCCCAGGCATTCCTGGCGGCGAATCACTATGACTATCCTGCCAGCGCCATGACAGTAATCGGCGTAACGGGCACAAATGGTAAAACCTCGACCTGCTTTATGATCTATCACGCCCTCAAAAAGGCGGGTTATAAAGTCGGCATGATGAGTACCATCGGTATGGCAATGGGTGAAGAGCTCGAAAAGCGAGCTGGACACATGACGACCGAGACACCGAAGCTGCTGAATAAGCACATTGCCGAAATGCGCGAAGCGGGCATCCAATATTTAGTGCTCGAAGTTAGCAGCCACGCCTTGGCGCAGAATCGGGTGTTCGGCATTCCGTTTGATATTGCCGTGATGACCAATGTTACGCCCGAGCACCTCGACTACCATCGTACGTTTGAACGCTATCGTGCGGCTAAGATGAAGCTCTTTCGCATGGTAGCCGATGAAGCTAAGCGGGGTGGTAGTGGCATCGGCATTGTCAATGCCGACGATCCAAGTGGCAAATACTTTGCTCACCTCGTCCCGCATCCGATCTCTTATGGTGCCAAGGACACTAACGCCGATCTTAAAGCGACGCGGGTTAAGGTTACTGGTAAAGGCGTCGAATACTACACTCGCATCGATAAGGAGGCTTACCACATTAAGGTAAATATCCCCGGTGAATTCTATGTCTATAATAGCCTCGCCGCCGTGGCAGTGTGTCATGCGCTCGGATTAACGCGCGAGCAGATTGAAGATGGCATCGCCGACCTCAAGGGTGTCGAGGGGCGCATGGAGCGGATTGAAACCGATCGCGGCTTTGACGTCATAATTGACTACGCCCACACGCCCGATAGCTATCGCCGCATGCTACCGGACCTTCAGAAGTCAACTAAAGGCAAAGTCTATATCATTACGGGTGCGGAAGGACATCGGGATAACAGTAAATTTGGCACTATGGGCGAGCTAGCGGGGAAGTATAGTGATGAAGTCATTCTGACCGAGCAGGACCCAATGGATGAGGATGTGCGCCAGCTATCAGAGATGATCGCTAAGGGTGTGCGTAAAACTGGCAAGGAGGAAGGTAAAGGGTTAACTTTCATCGAGAGTCGCCAAGAGGCGGTAAACCACGCTGTTAGTAAGGCACAAGTCGGTGATTTGATTTTACTGCTGGGTATGGGGCACCAAAAGACTATTGAACGCAAGAACGGTAAAGAACCGTGGAGTGAGCGCGAAGCGGTTGAGAAAGCACTAGCGAGCGCTAAATAATTGTTATAATACGTTTATGAAAAAATTAATCGCATTTGATATCGATGACACCTTAAATGTGGCTAAGACGCCGATGACTACCAAAATGGCGACGGTCTTCGCTGAACTACTGGATTACTATCCCGTTTGCGTCATTTCGGGACAAAAACTGGATCAATTTATGATTCAGATTTTGGCGCCGTTAGGGCTATTGGCGACAGGGCCGCGACTGCGTAACCTACATCTGATGGTGGCGCAAGGTACGCAGTATTATGTGTTCAAAGGACAGGACGGCGATGCGGCGGTTGATATGAAAAACTGGCGTGAAGTTTACAACTACCCACTAGCAAAAGGGCAAGTGACGAAGATTAAAACGGCTATGGAGCAAGCGGTTAAAGAGTTGGGCTATTGGTGCGATAATCCTGCCGGCGAGATTATCGAAGATCGGGGTAGTCAGGTAACCTATAGTGCCCTCGGGCAAAGTGCGACGCCACAAGAGAAGTATCCATGGGACCCCCAGCACGAAAAGCGAAATAGCATTGTCGTCAGAGTGAAGAAGCTCGCCCCCGAATTTGATTACGAAGTGGCCGGCACGACCAGCATTAACGTCTTCAAACCGGGCATGAATAAAACCTTTGGTATGACCAAGCTGATGGAGCAGCTCCATCTCGGTCGTGAAGATATCCTTTACTTTGGCGACATGACCCAGCCAGGTGGCAACGATTATCCGGTAGTACAGATGGGTATCGACACGATCAAGGTTGCTAACTGGCATGATACCATGTACGCCCTAAAGGGTATTATTGGAATTAATAAATAAGCATACCCCAAAAGAAAACCCGCTTAGTAATATTACAACATTTAGCGTGATAAGTCAATAGTCAGCGCGGCGTCGGATTGTGCTAAAATGGCAATAGTGGAGAGGTGTCCGAGCGGTTGAAGGAGCACGCTTGGAAAGCGTGTATGGGGTGTGAGCCTCATCTGGGGTTCGAATCCCCATCTCTCCGCCAAGCGTCGGGGTGTGGCGCAGTTGGTAGCGCGCACGGCTGGGGGCCGTGAGGTCGCCTGTTCAAGTCAGGTCACCCCGACCAGATTCAGTGTTAGAGAGATGTGGCGCGGTAGCGACTAGTCAATCGCCCTACCCGACGGCACGTGTCGGTCTAAAACTGTTCAAGTCAGGTCACGCTTGCGGGAACAGATGGACGAAATATATCGGGAGAGCGATATGTACGAGAGATTAACTAAGCGAAAAGGTCTTATTTTTTTAGCGACAGCCATCGCCGTCTTTTTACTATTAACAGTCCCACGCCTGGGCGCGTCATCACTCTGGTTTGACGAGAGCTTTACGGCTTATTTGATGCGCTATGACGTTAATGATATTATTGCTTATACTGGCAAAGACGTTCATCCACCCCTTTACTATTTAGTATTAAAAGGCTGGTCAAGTATCTTTGGCATGTCGGCGGTTGCCTTGCGCTCACTTAGCATCGTATTTGGCGTGGTGGCGCTTATCCTCGTGTATTTCTTAATTAAGAAATTATTTAGTGATCAAAAGGTAGCGGGCGTGGCAGCGCTGGCGGTGGCCGCTGGACCACTCTTTATCCGCTACGGCGTTGAGGCACGCATGTATATGATGGTTATCGCCGTTGGTCTAGCGGGGGCGTTAATATACCTGAAGGCAGAGCAGTCAAAAGGCTATGAGTGGTGGTTCGCTTACGGTCTAGTGATGGCGGTCGGAATGTGGACGCATTATTTTGCGGTGTTTTGGTGGCTCGGATTTTGGGTCTACCGCTACTTTACTCTAAAAAATGGCGCTTTGCGCGGTAAAGAGTTACTACATAAATTCTTTACGCCACAGTTTATCTGGGCGCATATCCTAGCTACCGCGTGCTATTTGCCGTGGCTGCCAGTCGCTTACGCCCAGACAGGGCAGCTCTCGGGCGGCTACTGGATACCAACTGTTACAATTGGTTCGGTGGGCGATAGCGTGGCGGATATCCTACTATATCGCCCGAAGGGAACGGCGGATAACTGGTATGCGGTGCTTGAGATCGTGGCGATTGCGATCATTGCTACCTTTTGGGCGCGGGCAGTGCGTAACACCCGCGGCACTCGGGCGGGGCGGGGAATGATCTTCCTGACCGCGCTCGCTTTAGCCCCGATAATATTATTGTTCCTAGTTTCGCTTTATCCGCTAAAATCTTTCTATATCTTGCGCTACGTCTTGCCATCGGTAACGCTAATTTACGCCGTGCTAGGCATCCTGATTGCTTCGAGCCCGAGTTTTGCCAACTGGCCACTAGTTGTTGTCACGCTAATATGTCTAATTTCCGGCGATCGCCACGTTTGGGCGTTAGGTAATTATAACTTTAACACCTCTGACGCTAGTCCCTACACGATGACCGGCGAAGTGGTGCGGCTAACGGATAAGCGCTACCCAGTGCTAGCTAGTGGTGATTATAACTATTACGAAGCGGCCGCTTACGAGACGGCGCAGCAGAAGGTTTATTATGATTATTCATTAGTCAAGGATAGCCCCGTCGGTTCGATGGCAATGCTAAAGGACAATAAACTGGGTCGCGGTATTAAAGATATGAAACAGTTTGGCCGAGATAACCAATATGTTTGGGTGGTGGGTAGTGACGACGAGCCACGTAAAGAAGGGAATGATACTCCTATTGAACCACCCAAAGCCGCCAAAGATTTTAACTGGAAAGTGGTTAAAACTGTCGGCGCCCCCGAGCCTGGTACGGGCGATCATATCTATCGGGCGACGCTTTACCGTACGCGTTGATGGCGTGAGCCTTGACAAAATAGTACGGTTATGCTAGATTAATAATTGTTAGATAAAATAAATAGAAAGCGAGAATATGATTAGTAAAGAAGTCAAAGCCTTCCGTGACGAAGATTTTAACAGCAATACCGACCCGAAAACGATCGAATATCACGTGGGTGAAAAGTTCGACGAAGCTGGCCTACCTAATCCCTATATCGAGGACCATGATCAGGTAGATAAAGATAACGACGACCGCGATGGCCGTGGCCTGCCAACCAATTTTGCTGTGCAAGTTAAGCCAAATCGAACGGAGGTAAAGATTAACGAACCAATAAAATCTGATGTAGCGAAGGTTGCTTAGACAATTTGAACATGCTAGACTAAAGATTGTAAGGATTATAGTTTAAGTGAAGTCTATATTAATGGACTTCACTTAAACTTTATGTGTATGAAAAAACTCATAAATCCTCTTTTTTGAATGTTGAGCGGACGTTGATTAACTAACGATTAACTTTCGCTGCGGTATTATTATGCATTAGCGGAATAGATAGAGTATAATTTAGATAAATGAGTGACTACGTAGATATTGTTAAGCAAGCTATTAATGACCTTTATGGCGACCAAGTTAAAGACTTGACGGTCGAACTAATGCGTCCCGATCCAAAGTTTGGTGATTATTCAACGAACATCGCCATGCGGCTGGCGGGCGTTTTGCGCCAAAGCCCCCATGCGATTGCGGAAGAGATTAAGGCCAAGTTAGACGAACGGGGCGTCTTTTCGGCGGTGGACATTGCTGGGCCAGGCTTTATTAACTTGACAGTTAGCGCCAAGGCACTGAGTAATCAGCTCGAAGCTGGTTTTCATGGTGATTTACCTTATGGCGAGAATAACGATGGTCAGGGCAAAACTGTAGTCTTAGACTTCCCGAGCAACAACACGGCCAAGCCGTTATCTGTGGGCCATCTGCGTCCCGCCAATCAAGGCTGGGCGGCGCGCAATCTAATGCGGGCGACTGGTTGGAAGACGATTTCAGATAATCACCTCGGTGATTACGGGACGCCGTTCGGCATTTGGGTGGAAGGTTTCCGCCGCTTCTCGAATAGAGAGAAACTAAACGAACGGGGCGTCTATGAACTTGGTGATATCTATGTCAAGGCGCGGGCACTAATGAAAGAGGAAGAAGAGAGGGGCGAAACTGAGTTTGCCGATAAGGCGCAGGATTGGCTTCTCAGGCTCGATAAAGGCGACCCCGAGGCGAAGGCCTATTCCCAGCGGTTTAACGAAATCTCAATTAAGCACACCAACGAAGTGCTAGCCCGCCTCGGGATCAAGACGGACTATGCTCTTGGCGAGAGCTTTTATGTCAAGGATGCCGTCAAGGCGGTGCATAAGCTAGTCGACGACGGCATTGCCGAACAGAATGACGATGGTTCGATTATTGTGCGTCTCGATGACTATGGTATTAAGACGCCGATTCTAATTTTAAAGAGCAACGGGGCGCCGCTCTATGCGACGACCGATCTCGGCACGCTGATTTACCGTCGAGACCACTTCCACGCTGATCGCGTCATCTACGTCGTGGCGGAAGAGCAAAAGTTCTACTTTACTCAGCTCTTTGCGATGGCGAAGAAGATTGGCTTTCAGATGGAGCTGATTCATATGTGGTTTGGCTTAATTGACCAAATTAATGAAGACGGCACGCGAAGCAAGATGTCCTCACGTAAAGGAGTGGTGCTGCTCGAAGATTTACTGGATGAAGCAGAAAAGCGTGCCCGCGAGAACGCAAAGAACAAGGATATTAGCGATGATGATATCCGCAAGATCGCTGTCGGTGCCGTCAAATTTGCCGATTTTGCAAACGACCGCTATACGGGGATGCTATTTGACTGGAATACGATGTTTAGTCTAACTGGTTATAGCGGGCCTTACATCCAGTATGCGGCGGTGCGAGTTAATAAGATTTTGCGCGATAACGCCGAGCACCTGGAAGATGAGATTGATGCGGCTTACGATTACGAAGCGGAGAAGTCTGTTATTCTTAAGCTGCTTGATTATCCTGAGACAGTGCGGGCGGCGGCTAATGACCTGCAGCCTCATACGATTGCCCGCTATGTCTACGAACTTGCCAAAGAGATGAACCGCTACTACGAAAAGACGCCAGTAGCCACTAGCGAAGTGCCAGCGGGCGTTCGAGCGGCGCGCCTCGGCATGTTAAAGCGGGTGAGCTATGTTTTTGAGCATGCTCTCTGCATTATGGGGATTGAGATTCCCGAATGCATGTAGCTTGTGCTAAAATAAATGTATGAATGGCGATAGTGGGCGGCAGGATAATCCGTATCAGGGGAATCAGACGACTCCTGGTGTTCCACTAGGCCGAGGTATCTTTGATGTTGGCATGCCGACTGGGGTAGAGCAGCGCCCAACGTCCCAGCAGGTCTATGGTAATAATAATTACTATAACCAGACACTCAAAGGGCATAGTGAATTAAAGCAAAATATTATCACTAATGATCAGCTCAGTGCTATGAGCCAAGGCATGGCGCCAATGACAACGGGTCGCGTCGAACAAATGCAGCGCGAGCAGATCTATGCCAATCAGGTAGCGGGTCAGCCCACGACTTATAATCCGTATAACTCGGCGGCTTACAACCAGCTCTATATGCAGCCGGCGGTTGGACCAGCTCAACCGACGGATGGACAGATGGTGCCTAACGTTAGCTCAAATAACGGTGCTAAACCTATGCCAGACATTTCGACGGCTGAGGGCAGTATCGACTACCTAAATCAAATTGCGCCAAAAGATGCGGGCAAGGCCAGCGCGAAGTTATCGATTAATAGCAAAATTTTCGTTATTGCTGGTGTAGCGCTTGGTGTCATTGTGGCTGTAGCGGCTATCGGCGCCGCCATGGGTGGCAGGCGGGTTAACATTAGTGGCGTTTCGCAAGAGATGGGTAAAAATCTCGCCAATATGCAGGAAATTTTGGAATACGGCGACAGCAATAGCGAGTATACTAGCGGTAGCCTGGTGGCGGTGACTGCGGAAACGCACATTGTCATGTTGTCGCACCAAAAACAGCTCGGTAAAGTTTTACCCTTAGCGGTTGATGATGACGGCGAAGTGACGGACGCCAAACCGGACGATAATATTACGGATGATCTAGAAAAGGCTAAAGCGCAGGGTACGCTTGACAAAGTCTATCGGGACAAACTTAAGAAAGAGCTAACCAGCATTGGCAAAGAAGCGGCTGAAATTTATAATAATACGCACAATAGCGAGCAGAAGTCGACTCTCGAGGCGACTTATAATGACGTAACCGAACTCGAACGGCGCATTGAGGCGGCTCATATTGATACTGGCGGTCAGGCAGCTGACTAACTCTGCAGCCATGGGTCGTTTAGCATATAATAGATATGTATGAATGACGCCAAAGAGGAAATTCGCGCCAAATTAAATATCGAGGATGTCATTGGCGAATACGTCCAGCTCAAACGGGCGGGGCGATATTATAAGGGGCTGAGCCCCTTCACTAATGAGCGCACCCCGTCATTTTTTGTCACACCGGATAAGGATATTTGGCATGATTTTAGCTCTGGCAAGGGCGGTGATATCTTTAGCTTTATCATGGAAGTTGAGGGGCTTGATTTTAAGGGGGCGCTCGAATTATTAGCCCGTAAGGCAGGCGTCGACCTTAGCTGTTATCAAACACATGGTCAGCGTAGTCTCAGCGCCCGCAAAGAGCGCATTTACCAGATGAATGATTTGGCGGTGAATTATTATCAGCGGTGTCTAATTAAATCTAAGGTGGGGCTAAAATACGCCACGGGGAAGCGGCGTCTCACCAAGGAGACCATTGTACAGTGGGGCATTGGTTATGCTCCCGATCATCCTGAGCTTAAGCAGCTCTTAATGAAAAAAGGCTATAAAATCAACGAAATGAAAGAGGCGGGACTGCTGAGTTATCGCGGCAACGAGCTATTCCGCGGCCGCATGATGATACCGCTCCGCGATCGTAAAGGCCAGGTGGTTGGCTTTACGGGGCGGATCATCGGCGACGGCCAGCCAAAATACCTTAACACACCCGATACGATTTTGTATCACAAAGGCCAGCAGCTCTTTGGCCTCAACTTTGCGGCATCCAGTATCCGTAAAGAGAACTTTAGCGTCATCGTTGAAGGTAACCTCGACGTGATTACGTCGCACCAGGCAGGCACAAAAAACGTCGTGGGCGTAGCGGGCACGGCGCTGACTGCTTATCACCTCAAGAGCCTCGGACGTATTAGCGGCGATGTACGCTTTTGCTTCGATAGTGACAAAGCGGGTGTGGCGGCGACTGAACGGGCGATTAAATTGGCAGGCCCGCTCGAGCTGAAATTATCCGTGATTAGCTATGCAGGACTCGGCAGTAAGGATCCCGATGAACTCATCCATGACGATCCGAAAAAGTGGCAGGCGGCACTGGACCACTATCAGCCAGCCGTTAACTGGTTGCGTGATTATTATATTTCGACCGTCGGTGTCGATACGGTGGAAGGTAAAAAGGTTGTGGCCGACAAAACTCTATCCGTCATTGCGGCGCTAAATGATCCGGTTGAGCGGGAGGGTTACATTCGTGAACTCGCTGAGAAGACCGATACGAGCGTAGCGACCTTGGTTAGTCGTCTCAAGATGATTCAGGGCGAAGAAGCGAAGGAGGCGAATCCGCGCAAGGTGCTAAAACCAGTTAAGTCCAAAAAAACTGCGCCGAGTCGCCAAGTAAAGAACTTTGACTATGCTGGGCAAATTCTTGGTTTTCTCGGGGAAAACATTAAATTACGTCCGAAATACTTAGCTAAATTAAGTGATGAGGAGGTATCAACGGTCGACCGTAAAGTCAAAACCCTTATGTCGCAAAATGATTGCTGGGGCGATGAGCTACTAGATATTGCGGCTGCCAAAATGGATGAGGCGGGCGCCAATATTGAGCTACTGGACGAAGCGCGGCGACGAATTAGTGAGCTAATCATGTTGCGCGAAACAGGGGCAGATATGGTTGGCGGTATTAAAACCGAGAGTGACCTACTGGACTATTGGTGCCAGATGGAGCAGCGCCGTTATAAAGAGATGAGCCAGCGTGATTTTAAGCGGTCGCTGGATGCTATCGATCACGATGAAGCGGTGGCGCTAGCGACTAATGCTAGGGCTGAGCGGGCGTGGGCGGATAGATTATCGCCGAGCGCCAATCGGCGACAAGGCTATAGCGGACTAAAGGAATTATGGGCTACAATGGAGGCAGAATGACAGAAGATGAACTCAAAAATATTATTACGAGCTACGACAGTGTCGAGCGGGATGCCCGTTCAACGGATGAGTGGACGCTTTTCTCTCTAAGAGGTGAAGTGATGGCAGCGCTCAGCCGAGGCAAAACGCCGGTGCGTCTAGTCTTGCGCTGTGATAAAAATTTAGCACGCGAGCTAAAGACGGAATATGAATCGGTGGTCAATCCGATTAGCCTGAGCAAAAATAACTTTATTCAAATCTTACTAGTGGGGCAGCTAAAAGATAACGAGGTAAAGGATCTCATCCGCCACGCTTACGAAATGACGCGTGGTATAATGGAATAAATGGAAAAGAGAAAGTCACTGGCATGGGTTCAGCCAGCTTTTCGCTCGGCGATTACTAGTCGCATGTTTTGGTTTGTTGGCCTGCTTGGCTTTCTCGAGATGGTTATAGCGGTGATTTTTGCTCTAACTCATATACATGTTGGACTGGCGGTCAAGACACACTGCGAAATTACGGGTAATGCCATGACAGCGATCAACTGTACGAGCGAGGATGCGCCGTGGTTCTACATCTTTAACTTTGCCGTCTTGCCAATCGTGATTTTTGCAGCAAATAGTTTAGTGGGACTGAAATTGCTATCGATAAAAGGGCGAACGTTAGCGCTCTGCTGGCTCTGGCTGTCGCTACTAGTTGGACTCGCGGTAACGGTGCTCAGTAGTGTGATGGTAACACACGTAGTAGGTTAGATCATGACAGATATCGAGATTCCTCTAGGCAAGCGCACTAAAACCTATCGGTTCTTTGAAATTTTGCCAGGAGCAATTAGCATTGGGGCAGTGGTCCTATTGTTCGTGCTCAGCTTTTTCAACCCAATGTTGGCGGCGCTTTATATCTTATTGCTGGTGTTATTGACTTTTGTCCGCGCCGTGACGACAGCTTATCGGACGATTCAGGGGCGACTCGCTTTGCAGCGGTCAACTAATACTGACTGGTCGGAGCGACTAAAAGAGCTAGATGCTCCAGACGAGGCACTAAAGAAGTATGACGCCAAGAGTGCGCGACAGCTACGAAAGGGCTACGATTTGCGTCAGCACGTGGCGCGCCTCAGACGACTAGCTAACAACCACAACGCGGATGATACTTACCCCGAAGTCAAAGATATTTATAATGTGGTAATCGTCACGGTCTACAACGAGAGCTATGACGTGCTCGGCCCAACGCTGGAAAATCTGACTAAGATGAAATATGACATCAAAAATCATTTAATTGTCTTTATTGCTTACGAAGAGCGGGGCGGAGAAGCGGCACTCAAAACGGTAGAGGCGATTAAACGAGATTATACTGGCAAGTTTCGCGACCTTGTCTGCGTCCAGCACCCCAATGATTTGCCAGATGAGGTAAAAGGCAAAGGACCAAACCTAGTCTATTGTGGCAAAGAGGTGTCTAAGTGGGTGCGACGCCACCATATTGATTCTAAGAACGTGATTATCACGACGCTCGATAGCGATAATCGCCCCGATCTGCAATATTTTGATATCCTAACCTATTATTGGATTACGACACCCAACCGCCAGCAGTGCAGCTTTCAGCCGGTCTGCCTCTTTAATAATAATATTTGGGATGTGCCCGCGCCAATGCGGGTGGCCGCGATGAGTAATTCATTCTGGAACGTGATTAGCAGCATGCGGCCGAATAATCTCAAGAATTTTGCTTCACATTCGCAGGGGCTCTATCCGTTGGAACAGATGGGCTATTGGAGTCGGCGAACGATTGTCGAGGACGGACACCAGTATTGGCGTAGCTACTTTTTCTTTGACGGCGATTACGAAGTCGTGCCACTACTGATTGGCGTAGGACAGGATGCTGTACTCTCGTCAACACTCAAAAAGACGCTCAAGGCTCAATTTGTCCAGATGCGGCGGTGGGCATATGGAGCGTCGGACGATGCCTATATTGCGACGAGGCTATCATCACCCGAGTTTAAGGGTAGCCGCTTTGATGGTTGGATGCGCTTTATTCGTTCGCTCGAGGGGCATGTGTCGCTAGCATGCTTATCACCGATTGTGGCGTTCGGTGCTTTTGCACCCCTGATTATTAATCCTATTGCGGCGCGGCGGAGCATTTTGGTGAACGATCTACCGCTAATCGTGTCACACGTCCAGCAGATTGCTGTACTTGGGGCAGTGGTAACGATTCTTTCGTCGCTCTCAATTCTGCCCAAGCGCCCCGCGCGGTATAAGAAGTCAAAGAATATCATTATGATCTTGCAGTGGATTTTGATGCCGGTGAATGCCATTGTTTACAGTAGCGCCAGTGCTTATGCTGCTCAGTGGCGCCTCATGACGGGTCACTACATGGAAAACTTCGACGTTACCGAAAAAGCTGTTAAGAAATAAGCGCAATCTCTTCCCTAAGAGGGTAGCAGAACTGTAGTATAATTATTTTATGTTGAAAATTGCGATTGTTGGTTTGCCGAATGTTGGCAAATCAACCTTGTTTAATGCTTTAACTGATAGCGACGCTTTGGCGGCGAATTATCCCTTTGCCACGATTGAGCCGAATACTGGTATCGTGTCCGTGCGTGACCGGAGGCTAGATAAGCTTGCCGAGATGTACCATACGGACAAGGTTGTGCCAGCGACAGTGGAATTCGTCGATGTGGCGGGACTGGTGGCAGGTGCTAACAAGGGCGACGGCCTCGGCAATAAATTCCTCGCTAATATTCGGGACTGCAATGCCATTTGCCACGTGGTGCGCGGCTTTGAGGATGAGTCGGTGCAGCGAGCGGATGGCTCGACGACGATCGATCCGCAAGGTGACATTGAAATTATTAATACTGAGCTAGCGCTCAGCGATGTGTCGGTTATTGAAACGCACCTGCCAAAACTCATCCGTGAAGCTAAGGGGAATCCGAAACTAAAACCGCGAGTCGAATTTTTGCAGTCAGTGCAGTCGCAGCTGCTCGAAGGTAGAGTTCCGACGGAGTTTAGCGAGCTGGATGCCGATGAGCTGAAAGAGAACCTAGACGGTCTCAACCTCTTATCTGCCTTGCCGGTAATTTACCTCTTTAACGTTAGCGAGGCGACATTGACAGATAAGGAGCGCCGGAATGAGCTAAAGCAGTTTGCGGTCAAGGCGACAGGGCAAGCGGCCGACAAATTGCAGGTGCTCTTTATCTGTGCTGAACTAGAGAGTGAAATCCGCGCCTTGCCAGAGAACGAAGCGGCGGAGCTATTAGCTGATTACGGCGTCACTGATTCGGGGCTCGATCAACTGGTCAAAGCGGCGTATAACACTCTCGGCCTCCAATCTTTTCTCACGGCGGGCGAGAAGGAAGTACGCGCTTGGACGATTCACAAAGGTTGGGTGGCGCCGCAAGCGGCGGGCGTTATTCACAGCGATTTTGAGCGGGGCTTTATTGCGGCGCAGGTGGTGGATTATAACGACCTGATTAAGTATGGCAGTGAAGCCGCCGCCCGTGCGGCCGGCAAAGTCCATCTCGAGGGTAAAACCTACGTCATGCATCCGGACGACGTCGTCGAATTTCGATTTAATGTTTAGAAGCGGTAGCAGCTTATTTTTGCTGCCTTTGCAATTTCATCCTGCTCATGTATAATATTAACAGTATGAAATTAGGGAAGACGGTGGGCAACTTCTTTGCCTTGGATATTGGCACCACGGCGATTCGCGTGGTAGAGCTGTCGCACTCGGGACACGGCTGGACATTGGCGCATTACGCCACCCGCCCGATCGAGGCGCGCTTAACGGAATCAACAGCAGACAAGGATCGCCAGGCATTGCGCCAAGCAATTATGGCGACGATTAATGAGTCGGGCGTCAAGACGAAGAATGTGGCGATTGGCATTCCGAGCGACAAGATGTTTGCGAGCGTGGTGGAAGTACCAACGGCTAGTAACGCCGAGCTTAACGCCAGCATTAAGTACCAGGCAGAGAACTATGTGCCAATGCGAGCCGACGAAGCCAAAATCGACTGGGCTATTATTGGGCAGTCACCATCGGATAAGGACAAAACTGAGGTTCTAATTGCTAGTGTTCTCAATACCTTCACCGAGGGGCGACTCGACATGCTCGAAAACGAGATGGGGCTCAATGTTGTGGCGATCGAGCCAGATAGCCTCGCCCTAGTGCGGGCGCTCCTGCCTGACCAGGTGACTGATGGCCGTCTAATCGTCAATATGGAGGATTCAGCGACAGACATTATCGTAACCCTTGGTAGTGCACCACGTCTAATCCGTTCTATCCCGATTGGCATGAATGCCCTGATTCGTTCGGCGCGCCAGAATCTCAATATCGATGTAGCACAGGCGCGACAGCTACTATTAAAGTTTGGCCTTGATCCGAATGCTGCTAACGGTCAGTTGTATACGGCCGAGAAGAGCGTCCTTGATCAGCTCGAAGTTGAACTCGTCAAATCCCTAAAATTCTTTGTAAACAAATACAATGGTCTAAAGATCGGCTCGTGTCTCGTGTCGGGTTATACTTCGATCCTGCCTGGCTTCGATAGCGTCATTGCTAACAAGACGAACTTGCCAGTGCAAATTGCCACGCCGTGGCAGCACGTCGTAGTATCACCAGCCGACCAAACCAAGCTAGCCCCCATTAGTGCACAGTTTGCTGTTGCCGTTGGCTTAGCGGAGAGGAGCGAGTAGGATGAAGCCAAATCTCAATCTAAGCCTAGGTGGCAAAAAGTCTGCGCCAAAGGCGGCGGCAGGTTTCTTGCAGCTGAACCTCTTACCAGACGTTAAAAAGCAGCTGCTAAAGGTGCGTCGTGAGCGCAATATGGTTATCTCAATTAGCATTGTTGCGGCAATTGCGTCGGTAGCTGTACTAGTGGTAATTAGTGGTATTCTTGGAAGCCTCAAGGTTTACGAGGCGGTCACCCGCAATAGCATCAAGAGCTCGGAAAAAAAGATACAGGCCAGCCAAGAGAACGATGAGCTAGACAAATACCTAACTGTTCAGAACCAGCTCGTCCAGATTAAGGACCTAAAGGGCAAACAGCAGATTTACAGTCGTCTGCTTGGTTACCTAGTGGCGTTAAATCCTGCCAAGCCGAATAATGTTTCGCTCAACACCGTAACAGTGGGTAATTCTAGTGATAGCGGGGCGACGACAGATGCGAGTGCCGGTGTGACGATGACGATTGAGGGGCGCATCGCTGACTTTTCGGCGCTTGATGTTTATAAAACGACGCTTGGTAGTGCCAAGTTAAAATATACCGAGGTCATCGATGAGGACGAAGAGAGTTCGGATAGTTCGACTGACGAAGATGGCGCATCCAATAGTGATAATACTTCCTCGGATAGCTCGACTGGTTCCGACGCTAAGAATGATAATTCGGATAGCAAGAAGGATGATAATCGTAAAACAGCTAAATTATTTAGCAATGTGACCGTGCAAGAGCAGACACTTAGTAGCGGTGATAGCAACAACGAAGGCGGTGTATCATTTACTATCCAGGTGACATTTGATCCGATCGCCTTCTCGAGCAAGATCGAGAATCCAATTGTAGAAGTTCCGAATGAGACTACCTCAGATAGTAGTCGTAATGCTCCAGCCACTGGTGGTGTCAGCACGGAGATGTTCCACACAATAGAAAATAACGGTAGTTCAAGTTCGAATAGTCAAACTAGCTCAAATAGTAGCAGTTCGTCGAGCCAGTCGAGCGAAACAAATGGGACGGATAATACCACGAGCAGCAATGGAGGTAGTGATGAGTAGTGTTGATGACAAGCCATTGACTGGCGTGAAGAAGCGCCAAGAGATTGACAAGGCCCGCAAACAGCTCTTTGCCTGGGTTGCAATTGCATCAGCGGCAGTCGTCGTCTGCATTACGGTTGGCATTAACATATTTCACCAGATTCAATATCAGACCAAGGTGAACGGTGAACTCGGCAAGACCGAGAAGACGATGAAGGATAATGTGACGAACTCAAAAAAAGTTATTCGTTCGGTCGACAAGCTCCGCACCAACGAAGCACTAGCGAGCGTTAATAAACCAGATGGAAGCAACGTCTTTCAGGTTGTGCTTGATGGTATGCCAACTAGCAACGACGCTGTAGCACTAAGTTCATCCATCCAGAGCAAGATCCTCGAGCCGTCGACTGGCGTTACGATTGAGAGTATCAATGTCGAGAGCACTGGCGCGGGTGATACAGGTGAGGATACCGGTGGTAGCGCTTCGAGTTCACCTAGCTCTAACGGTTCATTCCCGACGGCACAACCGATTAGTTTCACAGTGACAATGACGGGATCGTTTGAGCAAATTAATAATGCGCTCAAGAGTATCGAGAAGACGATTCGGCCAATTGATATCAATTCGATGAGTATTCAAGGTACGGACAGTAAGCTCGAGGTGACTTTGTCGTGCACGACATACTACACGGAGCCGGTTAAGTTTAAGCTAGGGGAGAAGACAGTCGATTATGAAGAGAAGTGATTGGGCGATGGTGATTCTGATCGTGGGCGTAACGGCTCTAGCTAGCTACTTTATCGTGGGGGCGCTGACGCCTAACTTGAAAGCGAACCCCGCCAAAGTGCCAACGGCAACCGCAATTGAGGACAACCTTGATTCGGTCAAGCCAACTAAGAAAATATTTAACAGTGAGGCGATTGATCCAACCGTCGAAGTTCACATTGGTGATCACGATGGCGATACGCCTTTTAGCCTAAGGAGTGACTAGTGTCCATCCTAACCGATGAGACAAAGAAGCGGATTAACGCCTACTTCATTAAGGTAGGCGTCTTTACCCGTCAGCAGCTTGCACAGTATGAGAGTGAAGCAAAAGAAGCTGACGAGCCATTATTCGCCTATCTAATACAGCATAAGGTTATCAACGATGAGCAGCTAACTGAGGCAACGGCGGTGGCGTCGGGCGTGCCTTATGTCAACTTGACGCGTGCCATTATTGATAACAAAATTTTGTCGCTCCTGCCCATGGATACGGCGCAGCGCTTTATGGCAGTGCCACTCGGCGAAACGAACGAAGACGGAACGACCCGTCTCGCCGTGGCAATGCTAGATGCCAATAACGTCCAGGCGGTTGACTTCTTATCGAATGCTATCGGGCGGCCGATTAAGGTTTACCTCGCTAGTGAAGCTGGCATTAATAATGTCCTAGCTCAGTACAAAATGGAGGCAGATACCGACTTCGGACAGCCAGGCAATCTTGACGCTAACGGCAAGCCAAAGATCAAGAGTAATATCACGACGATTACTCAGGATTCGCCCGTTAGTAAGCTCTTAACCCAGCTGCTAGAGTACGCTCAGCGCGTGCACGCCTCGGATATCCACATTGAGCCACAAGAGGATAGTCTGCGCATTCGTTGCCGTATTGACGGCGTGCTTCGCACCGTGATGACCTTGCCGAAATCGATTGAGCCGGCGCTAATTTCGCGTATTAAAATTTTGTCCAATCTAAAGATTGACGAACATCGTAAGCCGCAAGACGGTCAGTTTACTGTAATGGTTGGTGACAAAGAGGTCGACCTTCGTGTCGCTACTTCACCTGTAGTTTGGGGCGAGCAGGTGGTTATCCGTCTCTTGGATAAGTCGGGTAATACGTTTAAGCTCGAGGACATGGGTTACGCGGGTCGCGCTCTCAGGGCGATTCGGCGGGGTATTGCTAAGCCGAATGGCATGATTCTGACCTCTGGACCAACTGGCTCTGGTAAGTCAACTTCGCTTTTTGCCCTAGTGCAAGAGATTTATAGCGAAAAGATTAACATTGTTACCCTTGAGGACCCAGTCGAGTACAAGATGGCCGGCGTTAACCAGATTCAGGTTAATCCAGCTGTAGGGCTAACTTTTGCCTCCGGCCTGCGCTCAATTCTACGTCAGGACCCGGATGTGGTGCTCGTCGGAGAAATTCGCGATGGCGAAACGGCTAACCTGGCGGTGCAGGCCGCCTTGACGGGGCACCTCGTGTTTTCGACACTCCACACCAACTCGGCCGCTGGTATTCTGCCACGTCTACTAGATATGGGCATTGAACCATTTCTAATTGCTTCGACGATTAATACTGTCATTGGTCAGCGTCTAGTGCGCCGTGTGGCTCAAGAGCACGAGGATTACCAGAGCGACGAAAGACAGACGGAGAAGATTAAGCAGGTGGCGGGCTACCTTCTGCCACAGAGTGAGGCGGACGTCAAATCAGTCAGTGAAGATCTCGGCTATGGCGACATGCCGCTTGCTAACGCTTCGAGCTACACTTTGTCGAGGGGCAAAGACAGTCCTACAACCCCGGGCGGCTACAAGGGCCGCGTCGGTCTATATGAGGTGATGGAAATTACTGACGAGATTCAGCAGATGATTATTAAGCATGCGACTAGTAGCCAAATCCAGAAAGTTGGCGTGGCGCAGGGAATGATTCCGATGCATGTTGATGGCTATCTCAAGGCATTAAAGGGTATGACAACAATTGAAGAGGTTGACCGCGTGGCGAGTAACATTGCTTAATTCAAATAAACATGAGCGTGATATAATGAAAGGCAAAAGGGAGGGATAATGGACAGCATGCGAATCGAGTTCTTACTGCAAGAGGTCATCGACCAACGGGCGAGCGACCTGCACTTGCAGGTGGGTTTGCCCCCAATGCTCCGTGTGGATGGGCGCTTGCAGCCAGTGGCCAACACTAAGCCGATTGACGTCGAGACGGCAGAGCGGCTCATCTTTAGCATTTTGGATGAACAGCAGAAAGAAATTCTCTTAAAGGATAAAGAGTTCGATTTTTCGTTTAGTTTTGGTGATCTCGGACGTTTTCGTGTCAATGCTTTTCACGAAAAGGGTAATCTGGCGGCGGCGATGCGCCTCATTCCAAACGAAATTCCGACGCTGTCCGAGCTCGGCTTGCCGTCAGTGGTGTCGACTTTCGCCGATTTTCCGCGTGGGCTAGTGCTCGTGACGGGGCCGACTGGATCAGGTAAGTCGACGACCTTAGCAGCGCTCATTGACAAGATTAACAGTGAGCGAGCTGAACATATTATTACCATCGAGGACCCAATTGAGTTCACACATAAGTCCAAGCGTTCGGTAGTGGCACAGCGTGAAGTCCATTATGATACTTATTCCTTTAGTGCTGCACTTCGCTCAGTGCTCCGTGAGGATCCAGATGTTGTCCTGATCGGTGAGATGCGCGATCTCGAAACAATCAGCGCGGCGGTGACGATTGCTGAGACGGGACACTTAGTTCTGGCGACGCTCCACACTAATAGCGCATCACAGTCAATTGATCGCATGGTAAACGTCTTTCCGCCCCACCAGCAGCCACAGATCAAGGCGCAGCTTGGCAATATCTTGCAGGCGATTTGTAGTCAGCGTCTAATTCCAGCGATTGGCGGTGGCCGCATCGTAGCGGCGGAAATCCTAATTGCTAATCCAGCGGTACGAAATATTATCCGCGAGGGTAAGTCGCACCAGCTCGATCAGGTGATTCAGACGGGCGCCAAGGAAGGCATGCAGTCGATGGATTATACTCTGGCGCGCCTTGTGCAAGAGGGGCAGATTAGTTATGATGAAGCCCGCAATTACGCCGTCGATTTAGATCAGTTTAACCGGCTAATGAGGGGATAAAAGATGTCGACAACATATTCATACAAAGCACGTGATACAAGCACCGGCAAGATTGTGCGGGGCACGATTCAGGGCAACACCGAGGCGGCGGCTGGCCGTGCTCTAATGGCACAGGGTCTGGTGCCGCTGGGCGACCTCAAGGTAGCCGGCGAAGGCCCGCTATCTAATATGGGTACCCGTGTGTCCAGTAAGGACCTAGTCGTCTTTACTCGTCAGCTCGCGACAATGCTAAATGCCGGCTTACCGCTGGCGCAGTCCCTTGCTATGGCGGGCGAGCAGAGTAATAGTAAGAGTCTTAAGACAATTATTGGTGATGTGGTGGCGAGTGTTAACGGCGGTGCGTCGCTGAGCGATAGCTTAAAGCGTTATCCGAAAGCCTTCAACAACGTCTATGTTGCTATTGTCCAAGCGGGTGAAACTTCCGGTACGATGGATAAATCACTCGAACGTCTCGCCGATCAGCAAGAGCATGACGCCGACCAGCGTAGTAAGATTCTGGGTGCCATGATTTACCCAGCAATCGTTCTAGTCGTCATCATCGCCGTGGTAGTCTTTATGCTCGTGACACTGATTCCAGAGGTGGTTAATATGTATAACGACCTCGGCAAGACACTGCCGGTATCAACCATGATTCTAATGAATATTGTCAACTTCTTTGGCAAGTGGTGGTATATTATCCTAGCGGCGCTCGCTGTGGTTATCTTCTTTTCGCATCGCTGGCATGAAACGCCCGAGGGCAAAAAGAGCTCAGATACGTTTAAGCTCAATATTCCCGGCTTTGGTCAGCTCTTTCGCAAACTCTACATGGCGCGCTTTAGCCGTACCGCCGAGGTGCTACTTCAATCTGGCGTGAGTATGATTGAAACACTCAAGATTTCTGCGGCTGCCGTCAACAATAGCGCCGTTGAGGAAGAAATCTTGCAGGCTGTCGGCAAGGTAAAGAACGGCAAGCCGCTCTCTGATGCGCTCAGCAATCAAGATTATATCCTACCGTTTGTGCCACAGATGATCCGCATTGGTGAAACGTCGGGCAGTATTGATGTTATGCTAGCGAAAGTGGCGGACTACTATGATAAAGAGGTGGATAACGCCATTGCGGCTATTAACACCTTAATTGAGCCAGTGCTAATGGTGCTCATGGCCTTTATGATTGGCTTCATCGTCCTCGCTGTGCTACTACCAATTTACGGTCTGACTGACACGAGCACGATTTAGGTCTGTTATAATAAGCATATGCTAGTTGAAAATATTATCTTTTATCTCTTCATCTTTATCTTAGGGACGGTGATGGGATCGTTCGTCGGTGCTATGACCTGGCGCATGCACGAGGGTAAAGATTGGGTGAACGGGCGGAGCGAGTGCGAGCGCTGTCACCATAAGTTGGGCGCTATCGATCTAATTCCGATCGTGTCCTATCTGTTACTCAAGGGTAAGTGCCGCTACTGCGGTAAAAAAATTAGTGCTACCGCCTTGCGGCTCGAAACCGGCACAGGATTAGCCTTCCTTGTCTCGGCACTACTATTTCCCTCGATGGTAGCAGAGAAGTGGGTCAGCCCACTCACTAGTTCAGTATTGACGGCTAAACCGTGGACAATTGCCGTATTTCTCGTTTGGCTCTTTGCACTGGTTATTATGATGGCGCTCTATACTTATGACAAGCGGTGGCATATTTTACCTGATGGACTAGTCTGGACACTGCTCGGGGCGAGCGTCGTTTATTCACTAATTTACTGCTTAGAGATTAAATCTATTGGTCGCACGGGCTGGGTCGGGCAGATCGTGCCGGCCTTGGCGCCACTCTTCGGCATCTATCTAATAGTCTTTGTACTATCGCAGGGTAAGTGGATCGGCTTCGGCGACGTTAAATTGTGCCTTGCACTCGGCTTCTTTTTAACCTGGTGGCAAGGCCTGCTAGTGCTATTTCTAGCGAACCTACTCGGTAGCCTATCAGCGGTGCCAAAACTTAGAAAACATCAGGTGAAAATGAATACTCAGATCGCCTTTGGTCCCTGCTTAATCTTGGCGACATATATTGTGGCGCTAATCGGCTGGACGCTACGAGGTCTATTCGTTCTAGTCTAACGTGCTTGTGGTATAATAGCAATAATGAAACACATGGGTGGAGACCGCAGCCAAAATTGCGCCAAGAGTTGGGGCTATACTTTGGTCGAGACGACGCTCGCCATGGCGGTGGCGGCGAGCCTCTTTATGCTAACGTTTGGACTATCTTCGATGCTGAGCAATAATCGGTTTAAGGATACGCTAAATAGAGCCTATGTTTTTCTTCGCACTCAGTATAGTGACGTCGGGTCGGGTATCGATTCACGCGCCGGGGTGAGTAGTGATGTTGTTTCATGCTCGACAGGTAACGTTGCGGGTAACAGTTCGAATTGCTATGCTATTGGCCGGCGAATTTACTTCTACAAGGGTGGCGATGGCATTAGCCGCATGGCTAGTGTTGATTTGCTTGGACTCCCTGATGCGCTCCATAGGACTAAGGTCGAGTGGCCTAAAGATGATCAATCGGGCATTGATAATCTGAAGTCGGTGGCGCGTATTGCTGATAATCCCGACACGGGCAATGGCTCGTCAAATATTCTGACGATGTCGCAAGGCGATATCTATCTGATTTACCGGTTTGTCGGTACCACAGACAATAAAAAGTTTGCACCAGGTAGCGGCAATAGCTATTATAGCGGCTTTTACGTTGACCTCATGCGCGACCCGAAAAGTGCTCAGACAGTCTACTTAGGCGATAATGATGGCATTCAAGATAATGCAGTTTATGGTATCGTGATTAAGAACGCCGGCTCGGGCAGCTACGAGGCGGGTCTCGTTTGCATTGGCGGTAATAATGCTGGTGGTTTATCGTATAATACTAATATCAGCAATAGTGACGCCGATAATCCAAGTGCAATTCGAAGCTTATGTAATAATTGGGAGGCGAAATGATGACAGCGTGGTGGCGACGCACGGACGCGAATCAGGGGCGGTGGAATAGTCGTCGCTGGTATCAGCGGGGTGATACCTTGGTCGAGGTAACGATCGCTTTTGCGGTACTTGGGCTAGTTCTAGGGGCAACAAGCGCTATCGTTAATCGTAGTCTCTTAAATATTATGAATGCCACCGAGCGAACGACGGCGCGCGGAGAAGTCAATAGCCAGGCAGAACTACTGCGCTATGTGATCGAGCATTCTGATGATAATACGTGGCTATATAACAAGATTATTAATGACAAGGTGAACTCTAGTGTCGATTATTCGAGCAAAAACGGCTATGGTTGCAAGGCAAGTAGTCGTGCCTTTGCACTCAGGTATGACGCTGCCTCAAGCAAAATAGAGTTACAGAATATTGCGGAGGGACTAAAGACTCAGGCGGCTACCTATGCGCCCCACGCCGAAGGCGACCAAGGCATTTGGATAGACGGTGTCAAGCATAACGGGACAACCAACTCGCCGGATTATGTTGATTTCTATGTTCGCGCTTGTTGGACGCCATATGCCGCTAATGAAGTTGGCCAAGGCCGCTTAGAATCAATTGTCCGTGCAACTTTGCCGAGGTCATAGGAGATAAAGATGAAGAAAATGTTGATGCAGAATAGTTATCAGGCTAGGGAAGAGCGAGGCTTTACCCTAATCGAAGTCACCTTGTCAATGGGCTTTATTGCCTTTATTATCACCATCTTGGCGGCGACGACTGTCAATATTGTCCGCACCTACACAAAGGGGATGTGGATGTCACAGGTCAACTCAGCGGGGCAGCAGATTATTGCCGATCTCGGCACGACCGCGCGTTATAACTCAGCTCCTGATGTTAATAATGAGAAACAGCGCATCTGCTTCGATAACATCGTTTATACCTGGAATACGGCTGATGACATAAAAGATAGAAATGGTAAGAATCAGTACAATGGCACACAGTATAGCCTCTTAAGAATCGAGTTCAATGATGGTAAGGGCAAAAATCTTTGTCGATCTAGTAGCAGTAACAACATCAATAATTCTAGTGACTATACGGTATCGATTGCTATGGGACGGGGCGTTCAGATTATGGCAATTAGCGTCAAGCAGTCCACGCTCAGGCCGCTACTAGAACTGAAATTAACTGCGTCAACCAACGGCGATAACAACCGGCCGTATCTGAGCTATACCGGTCGTGACGGCAGTATGCAGACGCTCACTGGTAGTGGACTGCGGTCATATTACAATGATGGTATTGCGCCTAGTAATATCAAGGACGGCGAGAAGCCCACTTGGCGCTGCGGCGATATAATCGATGGCACCTTTACGCCGAGCGATAACCAATATTGCGCTTTCGCGAGCTATGACGTTATCATGTATGAAAGGAGTATTAAGCAATGACGCGGGCAAAGTTATATCGCCGTGATGAGCGGGGCGAGACTTCGATGGTGACGGTCGGTATGTTTATGATGCTGTTTAGCATTATCGTGGTGAGCTTCACCTATATGGCAATTAATGCCGCCCGTGTGACGACGAACGACACCTTGCAGTCAACGGCTAAATCGGCTGCCGAGTCGGGCGTCGAGGATGCGAAACGCCTCTTAATCTACTGCTATAGTAATTATACTGGTGGCAATAAGCAGAGCTTCGACAGTTACTCTACGCCCACTGCGGGTCGGATTTGCTCTAAGGTAATTGGTCATACCGTTGAGGATGGCGCCTTTGATTGCAATGCCATTCTCAAGGCATCGCGCGACAATAGCACTGCTTCGCCACTTAGCAATATCGAGAAGGATGGTAATGACTACCGCACGTCGGTGGGCGAAACGGCAGTGGGCGACGGTACGAATCGCGAATATTATCAGTGTCTCAAGATCGGCACGCTGTCAAAGAATTACATTGGCGTAGCCAACGAAGGTGAATCGCTCGTCATACCGCTTTACCTGACGGATGTTAAGGGTACTCGGCAGCCAGTTACTTCGATTACGGTTAAGTGGCACAAAAATGCTGTCGCCGAGGGCGAAGGTCCAGCGAGCGGCATTACTGATGCTGACGGCCTGCCGAACAAGAATATTTGGAATAAGGACAGTAACCGACCAGCTGTCATGCGGGCTGAAGTCCTCTTTGTCCCGAACGGTAATACTGACGTGAACACTCTTGCTAATAACGATTATGCCTTGACAATGCGACCGGCAACTAATGGCGGAAATGGCTTTAATATGAATAGTTACTCATCGAATGCGGGCGGTCGTGAAACGCCGAACGTCCAGAACGTTCCGTTTAGTAAGGTCACTTGCCAAAATGGTAGCAGCAGTGATTATGCCTGCACGGCAACGCTTAACGTCAGCGACATTAGTAGCTCTAAGTCGACTAATAACTTAGGCTACCTGCGCCTGCTTACCACTTATAAATCTGCTCACGTCGAAGTGACAGCTAAAAATGGTGGCAACGACCTTTACTTTGACGGCATTCAGCCGGTGGTGGATGTTACGGGGCGGTCAAGCGATGCCTTTGCTCGTATTGAGGCGCGTCTCAAGCCACAGTCAAAGGACAATGGTAGCGCTAGCAGTTGGTTCCCCGAATACGCAGTGCAGACGGATGGCAAAGTTTGTAAACAGCTAAATGTCTTCTGGAACGATGGCGAGGACAACTGTAACTACTAGCAATTTTGATGGCGAGGCCGACTCAACTTATTTGAGCGATCTCATTAGTGACTTCATCGAATACGTCGAAGTCGAGAAGGGGCGAAGCCGCCTGACGGCGCGAAATTACCAGCTGTATATGGATAGACTAGTCGAATTCGCTGGCGATATCCCAGCGAAGCAAATCACGCCCGAGCTGGTGCGTAAATACCGCCTATGGCTCAACCGCTATGTGGACGAGCAGGGACGCGAGCTATCGACGATTACACAGGGGTATCACCTGATTGCTTTGCGCAGCTTCCTGAAATATTGTAGCCGCCGCGATATCGAGACGATGAACGCTGACCTAATTGATTTGCCGAAAGTGCATCGCCAGCAGGTGTCGTTCTTGACCGCCGAGGAAGTGGCGCGCCTCTTTGACTCTGTGGATACGGGTACCGATGTTGGCAAGCGAGACAAGGCTATTCTGGAACTACTTTTTAGCGGTGGTATGCGTGTGAGTGAGCTCTGTAACCTCAACCGGGATAATATCAACCTTGATCGGCGAGAGTTCATGATTCGGGGTAAGGGTGGCAAGGATCGGCCAATATTTATTAGCCAGACGGCGGCGGACAAGATCGAGGATTATCTAATGACGCGGACGGATAATCTAAAGCCACTCTTTCTCAATAATTCCCGCAATGTCCAGACGGATATTGACGACGACAGTGTTGACGCTAGCGAAGCGCGTCGGCTCACGTCCCGCTCGGTGCAGCGGCTAGTAGCGAAATATGCCCGTGACGCTGGCATCACTAAGCATGTCACGCCCCATACCTTGCGCCATAGCTTTGCCACGGATTTACTGATGAATGGGGCTGACCTTCGTTCGGTGCAGTCGATGCTTGGCCACGCCAGCATTTCGACGACTCAGATTTATACCCACGTTACCGACCCACACCTCAAGGAAACCCACGACAAATACCAGAGCGAAATCGTGTAGATATTTTACAGCCTCCTACGCCGCACCTCTTCCATGGCGGGGCGCCCCGATCCCTTCATGCTATAATGTCTATGTGGCCCCGTAGCTCAATTGGATAGAGCGGCTCCGTCCTAAGGAGAAGGTTGTACGTTCGATTCGTATCGGGGTCACCAGATAGAGTAGCGTAAAGCGGAGCTAAATCAGCTTCTGGCATTACAGCTAGAAACGCTAAGCATGCCGGGACATCGCACTACCTATTATATTTATATTATGAAAGAGAAGTTTCAAAATCTAATCAAGAAAATCCAGCGTCATGGCGAGCCAGAGAGTCTCGTCATTACTGACGAAAACCTCGCCGAGCATCGCGCCGCCATGATTAAGCGTGGTAAAAAGCTCAAATATCCGATCCAGGTTAGCAAAAAGCGCATCCTCGTCACTACTTGTATCATCGTCGTCGTGGCGGTGCTAGTTAGCGGTGCCTTACTATATAACGCCCTTTACCGCCGACAAGAGACGGGCGGCTTTTACTATAGCGTGACCAGAATTTTGCCCTTGCCGGTGGCGAAGGTGGATGGTAAGGTGGTGCGGTATCAGGACTATCTGCGCCGTGCCCGCGGAGATATCTACTATCTCGTATCGCAAGAGCATCGCTCGTTTACTTCAAAAGAGGCGATTGCCCAACTGAACTACATTAAGCGCCAGGACCTTACCACCACAGAAAAGATTACTTACGGCGCCAAACTGGCCGAGGATAATGGCATCACGGTAACGGACAAGGACGTTGATGACAAGACGACCGCCATGCGCGAGGCGGACGACACAACAGAAGAGATTTTCGCCAAAACCCTCAACGAATATTACGGCTGGACAGTGGATGACTTTCATGTCATGCTAAAGGGTCAGATGCTGAACGAACAGGTCAGTTACAAGATGGACACTAAGGCGAAAGAGAAGATTAATCAGGCAAAGGATGCGCTTGATGGTGGTATGGATTTTGTGGCAGTGGCCAAAAAGTATGGCACTAGTGGCGGCGGCATGGAAAGCGGGGCGACGATCGACGCCAAGACGACCGACCGCGACCCGACTGGCATCCTGCGCCGGATGAATAAATTAAAGACGGGCGAGACGACGGGTGTCGAGAAGGTCTCGCTTGATAGTTCCTATTATTACTATATCGGTCAGGTGGTCAGTAAGGACGAGACCAAGCGCAAGATTTCGTATCGGGTGATACTAGTAAAGCTATCTTATCTCGACGACCAGTTCAATGCCATCAAATCAGCCGGCAAGATCGAAGAGTATATTAAGATTTAGCTTGTGCTAGGGGGCACTTGTATCTCTAATCCCGCCTATGCTAATATAGTCCTAGAGAGGGATAATCGCGGAAGGGGTAATTTCCGTGGGGCATGGTAGAGATGAAACACGTGACTAATATTAAATATACAAAATACCTGTTGTCGTTAAGCATCGGGGCGTTTAGTGCGGTAGCAGTGGGGCTACTTTGTCTAAATTTGACTCAGCCGACTGATAATTCTCAGGCGGCAATTTCGACGTTCGCAACTGGTCCAGCGACCATCTCTATCTCTACCTCCCCCGAGGCGGTCGCCTTTGGCGAGGTTAGCGGCGGTTCGGCAACGAAAACGCAGGCCGTCACCGTCACTAGTACCAGCGTCGCAGGTTATACAC
>Ga0256404_1001449_pt1 | contig 57208 bp, 46 predicted proteins | sample RumenRJG_01DNA_FD_185990 | JGI IMG/M metagenome (GOLD analysis project Ga0256404, IMG submission 185990) | Bovine rumen microbial communities from Lethbridge, Alberta, Canada - RJG_01 | ecosystem: Host-associated > Mammals > Digestive system > Stomach > Rumen | place: Canada: Alberta | collected... | reverse complement strand
CAACCATTCCGGTGGTGATTGCGGTGAGGCCACACCTGTTCCCATTCCGAACACAGAAGTTAAGCTCACTGGCGTCGACAATACTTGGCTGGTAACGGCCCGGGAAGATAGATTGCTGCCGGATTAAATTCCTCGATAGCTCAGTCGGTAGAGCGTTCGGCTGTTAACCGAAATGTCACAGGTTCAAGTCCTGTTCGGGGAGCCAAAGCACCAGTCAAATGACTGGTGCTTTTTTATTGCCTTGTTTTCGTCTTATAGATCTGTAAGTTAAGATTCAGTTAAGGTTAAGCACTTTTGCAGTTAAGGTTCGTTCTTTAGAATGTACATTGTAAGGGATAGGAACCGGCCGGTTTCATTCGATAGATAGTAATTGATTTGATATAGAAAAGAGGTCGCAAATATGTGGACAAGGAAAAGTGTAAAGCAGAAGGGTAAGAAAGCATTTTTCGGTAATTTCTGGAAGTGCGTTCTGGTAGCAATCATCTTAGGTATCGCACTCGGTGCAGCAGGTAGTGCATCAGGTGGAGGCAGCGGCGGATTTTCCGCGATTCCTGCAATTACCAATTCGTACAACGATGATAATCACTCAGGATCTTCAACTGTTACCATATCTGACGATGACGGAAATTCACATACAGTAGATTTGACCGATCCGGCAAACCTGAATCCGTCAAGCATTGACCAGCAGGATGTAAATGCATTGATCGCAGCTTTTATCGCAGTATTCTTAGCTGTATTTATCATCTCATTGATCATCAGTGTATTTGCTCTGGCGTTTAGGTACTTACTTCTTACTCCGTTTGAGTACGGATGCAGAAAGTTCTTCAGAAAGAACCTTGATGAACCTGCAAAGCTCAGCAACATCGTATATGCCTTCGATTCAAACTATAAGAATATCGTTAAGACAGCTTTCTTAAGAGATCTTTTCATTTGGCTTTGGAGCTTGCTCTTCTTAATTCCGGGAATCATCAAGAGCTATCAGTGGAGACTCGTACCTTATATCATGAGCGAGGATCCTACAATGAATTACAAGGATGCATTGGCAGAGAGCACAAAGCTCATGCAGGGCAACAAGTGGAAAACATTCGTACTCGATCTTTCATTCATCGGCTGGGATATCCTTTCACTTCTTACATGGGGCTTCCTCAATCTCTTCTTCGTAGCTCCTTACAAGGCTTCTACGGATGCAGCTCTTTATGAGACATTGAAGTATGGTATCGATGCAAAATAACATTGGGAATAGGAATAGGTTATAATAAAGTTCAGCCGGAGGAGTTAAGGCTCCTCCGGCCGGCTTTGTGAATGGAGATAAATATGGATTATAAGGTTTTGATCGCTGATGATGAGAATGAGATTAGAAATCTCTTGAGACTTTATCTTGAGAATGACGGATTCAAGGTAGCAGATGTCGCCTCCGGCGAAGAAGTTGGACCTGCTATGGAATCGTTTAAGCCGGATATCATCCTTCTTGATGTCATGATGCCGGGTAAAGACGGCATCCATGTCCTTAAAGACATAAGACAGGTAAGCAATGTCCCCGTTATGATCATTTCTGCGAGAACAGCAGATGCGGAGAGGATATTAGGTCTTAATGTCGGCGCAGACGATTATATCTGCAAGCCTTTTAATCCTTTGGAAGTTGTCGCCAGAGTAAAGTCAAACTTAAGAAGATTTTATTCTCTTGGCGGAAGTGAAGAACACGTTGAGAAGATTACATGCGGTGACCTGGAGCTTGATACAGAGAAGTGTCTGCTCCTTAAGGCAGGTCAGTCCATGGAACTTACGTCAGTCGAGTATAAGATCATGGAGCTTCTTATGAAGCATCCCGGCAAGGTCTTTACCAAGCAGCAGATATATGAGTATGCATGGGGTGAGGATTACTTTGTTGCCGACAATAATATTATGGTCGCTATAAGCAAACTCAGGACAAAACTTGACGAAGATCCTTCAAGATACATAAAGACCCTTCGTGGGTTAGGTTACAGGCTGGATGCCTGATTCTCGCGAAAAACAGGCAGTGTAACATTGTTACAAAGGGGTAAATGATGGCAAAGAATAAGAAAGGAAGAGAGAAACAGCTTAAAGGCGTTCTTCTTACAAGGTTTTTCTTTGTTCTCATAATCGTCAGCATCGTCGAGCTGATACTGGTAGCTGTTACGAACCAGTTCATTATCCCTTCTCTTATAACAATTAATAAATACGATACGCTCATCAAGATCGATGGCGCAGAGGGCCTTTTTATCCTTCTTTTCGTCATGGTCACGACAGCGGTCGTAAAGTGGATCTTTCCGGCTCTAAAGATCTCGCCTGTTGCAGTTAATGATTTTCTCGAGAAGCTTCTTATAAGCCGCGGCTTGAGCGGCGGCACAGCAGCTGATGCTACTGAAACGGTAAGACTATTAAGTGAGAATAAGTTCGCGATCCTTTCTTTGATCGGATCATTTTTGCTCGTCGCGATAATCCTCATGACACCGTATATTGTCGGCGGAATCGTCTTCTCAGTTTCCGTAGCGCGTGAACTGCGTGCCTTAGAGCGCGAAAAGGAAGAGGAAAGGCAGCAGGAAGAGAAGCGCCGCTACCTGATGATCTCCAACATAGTCCATGACCTCAAGACTCCCATGACCACTGTTTACGGCTATGCAAAAGCCATGAACGACGGGATCGTTCCAGCTGATAAACAGCCGGAATATCTTGATGCCATCATGAAAAAGACCGAAAGAACAAATGCGGTCATAGCAATGCTTCTGGATTACGTTAAGCTCGACAGTGAAGGCTTCACGATCAAGAGAGAAAGGATCGATGTATGTGAGCTTCTGCGCTCATGCGCTGCATTCTGTTATACGGATATAGAAGCAGCTGGAGACGAGCTTGATATCGATGTTCCGGAGAAACCTTTGTATATCAGTGTGGACAACATTCAGATGTCCAGGGTCATCACGAACCTGATAACCAATGCCATCAAGCATAATCCAGAAGGCACAAAGATAGGCATATTCATCAAGTGCGAGAATTACGTGACAGGTGAAGATATAAGAGTTCTCGTAGCAGATACCGGTGATGAGATACCGGAAGAGCTCAGAGATTCGATTTTCGAGCCATTCGTCACAAGTGATGAATCACGTTCTTCAAGTGGTGGCACAGGCTTAGGACTTCCTCTTTCTGAGCGCATCTGCAAGATGCATGACTTCAGCCTGAGACTTATTCAGAACCCTGAGATAAAGCGTTATCACCTGGCTGATGAATATAAAAAAGTGTTCATGATATCAATGTAAGCGGGATAGGAATTAATATGCATAACAAACTGATCAGAACGATTTCTTTGTGTCTTATCACAGGATTAGCGCTCACGACGCTAAGCGCGTGTTCCGTAAAGAGCAAAAGACAACTCATGGATTATGCCAGGAGCACGTATGGTGACGCTGATCTGGTCGGTTCCAACAGTAATCCGGATAAGAAGATAGTGACCGTGACCATGAAGGATAAGGACACTGGAATCGAATATACAGTTACATCGCAAATGATGGATGTGTCTGTTGATGGAAGTTCTTTTGGTAAGCAGGAGCATACATCTTCGGACTTTGAGGAAAAGTATTATGACTACCTGCTCGAAAATGCCGGAGATGATCTTGGCGATCTGGCAGACAAATACAATTTCAGATATGAACTTGATTACGGCACGATAACCATAACATTTGCTGACCGTGAAAGCAGTAAGAATGCTGAAGAAGCGGCCAGGAAATTTGCAGAAAGTCTTAAGAAGATCGATATCAAGCAAAAGATGCCTTCTGAATATGTCATGTATGTTGAAGGAAATGTCTATATAGGTTATTACAATTCAGAACACGACGAGTATTCCGAGTCGAGCGAATTTGATATCATTGATTATGTTCATGAGAACTACGATGCAGATGCAGAATTCCTGGATTCGATGTTTTCCTATATTGATCAGTTCCTGTCAAATGAGGAAGTGGATGAGAAGTTCCCTGGTCACGACGGCTCGCCTTCCGGTAATGCATACTATTTTAAGGATAAGAACGGTGAGATATTTGTAGTGATCGATCTTAAGGAATTTGGCGCGGATAAGAGCGAAATAAGGCTTTACCGCGATACCGGAAGCGGGATGGAAGAAATAGATTTTTAAGGAGAACTTATGAAGTACGACTGCCTGATCATAGATGACGAGAAGGAACTTGCAGATAACACATGCGAATATTTCAATATGTTTGATGTTAAGACAGCCGCAGTATATACGAGTGCGGAAGCTAATGCTTTCTTAAGTGCGAATGAACCTTCACTTGTACTGCTCGACATCAATCTTTCTGACGGCAGCGGATTCGAACTCTGCAAGAAGATAAGGCAGACGCTTAATATCCCGATCCTTTTCATATCAGCTAGAAACACTGACGATGACAAGATCATTGCGCTTAATATCGGAGGCGACGATTACATCGAGAAGCCTTATTCTTTGGGTGTTTTGCTCGCCAAGGTCAAAGTCGTTTTAAAGCGTTTTGCAGTATCTGATACTGACACTTCGAAAAAGTCCGGCTTCGATGACGGTTATCTTAAACTCGATAAAGTTAATAAGACCGTTATGGTTGGCGGTGTCGAAAAGAAGATCACGTCGATCGAGTGGAAACTTCTGGAGTACCTTGCAGATAACAGGAACAGACTGGTAACGAAGACAGAGATCTTCGACAATGTCTGGAACGACAGATTCACTACCGATGGAACCTTAAATGTTCACGTAAGAAAGATCAGGGAAGCAATAGAAAAAGATCCGCAGGATCCCAAATACATCGTCACTGTATGGAAGGAAGGCTATAAGTTCGTAGCACCTGAGTAATAATGAAAAAAGCACCGTTTATCATTTTACTTGTCCTTACATTCATCGCCGAAGCATTGGCGTGCTATCTGATGCTTTCCAAGATCAAGGACATAAAGACAGATCCTGTTAAAGTAAACGAGTGCATGTATTCAATATCAGAAAACTACGGTGACACTTCAAAATACAATACGCAGCTTGATTATGTCGTCATAGATAATGACGGAAAGCTTGTATATAAGACAAGAGACGGTCTTTCCGAATCCGTAAATGAAGCAATAAAAACAAGAGGTCTTATAATCGATCTTACGGTAGATGGCGAAGTCAAAGGCAAAGTGATCTTTGATTACAATATCGGTGTTCAGCTTGCAGAGTTTAAACAGAATATCGTCATTGTATTTATCATCATCGGTGTTCTTCAAATAGTGATAATCGTGTCATGGTATATCTACATTAAGCGTTCCATGATCACGCCGTTTACAAAGCTCAGCGACTTCGCTGCAAGAGTTGCTGAGGGTAATCTTGATATGCCTTTGCAGATGGATAAGGGCCATGTTTTCGGAGCATTTACAGAGAGCTTTGACCTTATGCGTTCCGAGCTGAAGAAAGCACGTATCGCGGAGAAAAAAGCCAATGATGAGAAGAAGGAAGTAATAGCAAAATTATCTCACGACATTAAGACTCCGGTCGCATCGATCAAGTCCACTTCTGAAGTCGGAATGGCGATCACAAAAGAAGAGCGCGCGAAAAAGATGTTCGGTGTAATCGACGCCAAGACTGATCAGATAAAATCGCTTGTAGATAATCTCTTCACATCAAGTGTGCAGGATATCACAGAGATTGAAGTCAATCCCGGAATGCAGCCTTCTGACGTTATTTCAGGACTTATCAGGAACGCGGATTATCTTAGCCGTGCAGACGCTTTTACGATACCTGAATGCAATGTCTATTTCGACAAGTTAAGGCTACAGCAGGTTTTCGATAACATCTTCATGAACTCATATAAATATGCGGATACAGTCATGCATGTGAATGCAGAGATAGCAGGTGATTATCTTGTCATAAGGATCTCTGATGAAGGCTCCGGCGTTAAGGAAGAAGAACTGCCGCTTCTTAAAGAGAAGTTCAAGAGAGGCAGCAACGCGAGTGATAAGGACGGTGCCGGATTAGGACTTTATCTGACGGATTATTTCATGGAAAAGATGGACGGTCAGCTGGGACTTAAGAATCTTGATAAGGGTTTTGAAGTGTCGGTGTATATTAGGATAGTATGATGTTCCCGCACACTCGAAACTGATTTAAGAGTTATTTAAGAGTTCCTTAAAGGCACTTAAGGGTTAAAAAAGTATCCTAGTGCCATAAGGAGGTCGAAAGACATGAAAAACGTAATTGAGACTAAAAAGCTTTGCAAGACATTTTCCAACGGCGGCATTCAGCAGCACGTTCTTAAGAATATAGATCTTGAGATCTATGAAGGTGATTTCACGATCATCATGGGTGCTTCGGGTGCGGGTAAGTCCACACTTCTTTATTCGTTATCCGGTATGGACAAGCCGACATTAGGTTCTGTTAAGTTTGACGGAACAGAGATCACCAAGATGAATACAGATGAGCTCGCCATCTTCAGAAGAAGCAACTGCGGATTCGTTTTCCAGCAGGTTTATCTCGTCGATTCGATGAGCGTTCTGGATAACATCATGGCTGCAGGCCTTCTTGTTTATAAGGATAAGAGAGTGCTCGCAAAGAAGGCAGGAGAACTTCTCAAGGCAGTTAATATCGATGAGACACTCTGGGGCAAGTTCCCGACACAGATCTCAGGCGGTGAGGCTCAGAGAGTCGGCATCGCAAGATCTTTGATCAACGATCCGAAGCTTGTTTTCGCAGACGAGCCTACTGGTGCTTTGAACTCACAGACAGGTAAGGCCGTTCTTGATACACTTACAAAGTTCAACGAGAAGGGTCAGTCGATCGTAATGGTCACACACGATATCTCAAGTGCAAGAAGAGGCAACCGCATCCTTTATGTAAAGGATGGAGAGATCGCCGGCGAATGCAATCTCGGAAAGTATGTGACAGGTGACAAAGAGCGTCATCAGAAGTTGAATGACTTCCTCGCTACGATGGGGTGGTAATCATGAACAAGACATCATTACTTACCAAATCGAACCTCAGGAAGAACAGAGGTACGTCAGTAGGATTGTTCCTTTTGATGGTAATCGCCACATGCCTTATCGGTGTATCACTTCTGATCTTTTTGGACTGCTATCCTTCTGTAAGCAAAGAGGCCGTAAGACTTAAGGGCGGCGACGGATACATCAGCATAACCGGAAATCTTGAAGGATTCACTGATGAGAAGATCGACGAACTCATTAAGGACGATACTGACAGCCACTATACATATCGCAATCTTAAGCTGACAAATCACCCGGTAAAGTTCGGTAACGGAGAAGTGGTCATCTCTATAGATATCAGTGATGACTCAGCTTTTACAAGACCGATGAATACTTTCGAAGTGATAAAAGAAGATACATCGATCAATGAGGATTATATCTATCTTCCTTACCAGTTTAATACTTCAGGCGGATTCGAGACGGGCGATACTTTTGAACTTACGGATTCAGGAAAAACGTACAGTTACAAGGTAAGAGGTTTTCTTAATGTTGTTTACGGCGGATGCAATAATACTGCTTTGTTTGCAGTAGTTGTTGATAACGGCAGCTATAAGAAGATCTGGGATGATACGCATGCTGAATATGAGAATATCAATGTGATCTACGATCTTAAGGATGGCGTGAAGAACGGCAAGTTCAGGATCAATACATTAAATGATATGCTCAAGGTCAATCCCGGCGCAGTCATCGAAGGCTATGATATTGACGGAGTGATAAGCAACAGGACTTTTATCGGACTTATCATTGCGGTATCATTCCTGGTCGCTACATCACTCATTATCGCAGCAGTTGCTATGATGCTCGCTAACAGCATCAGCAACTATATCAGAGAGAACATGAAGACATTAGGTGCGCTTAAGGCGATCGGATACACCGGAAAAGATATTAAGTTTTCTCTTGTGATCTGGTTCTTTATCATCGCTGCAATAGCAAGCGTAATCGGTATCGTAGTTGCATACATGGTCATGCCTTTATTTGCTTCGATCATAATCGGACAGATGGGTGTTCCTTACAGTGTTATGTTCAATCCTTTGGCAACACTGATACCTATAGCCTTTGTAATTCTTTTCACTCTTGCCGTTACGGTCATCTGTGCAAATAAGGTCTCAAAGATCCAGCCGATCGTAGCTCTCAGGGAAGGTGTTGAATCACACAACTTCAAGAAGAATCACGTTGCACTCGACAAGACATCGTTAGGTCTCAACACGAGCCTTGCAATGAAGACATTTTTCGGAAACATGAAGCAGAATGTCATCACATTCATCGTACTTGGCTTTATGATCTTCTGCTGTGTAATCTCACTCCTTCTGTATGAGAATTTCAGCCGCAAGCCGAAGCTCGATATCCTTGCCACAGAGATCTGTGCAGGCGTTGTTGCATCTGATTATGAGACCAGGGAAGATGTCCTTGATTATCTCGAGAAAAGAACTGACATAACGAACATTAGAGAGATCATCAACATGAATGTTTACTATAATGATGAGGAGAGCTTATTCTGCTATATCGTTAAGGATCTTTCAAAGTTCAAGAACACCAATCTCTGTTACAAGGGAAGGCTTCCGACATACGATAATGAGATCGCAGTAAGCGGATCTTTAGCCAAGGCATACGGCTATGAGATCGGCGACGAGATCAAGATCGATTATGGTGATAATTCATATAATTATCTCATCACCGGTTTTATCCAGACTACAAATAACGGCGGCCGTGAAGCGATCTTCTCATATAAGGCAGCAGACCACATCATGGATATCGATACCATTCCCGGATGGTACTGGTTCGATCTCACGAATGAGTCTGACGATGTTGATAAGAATATCGAAGAAGTAAACCGTATCATTGAAGAGTGCGAAGATAAGTACGGTAGCCACATCATCAGCACCATGAATTTCTTCAAAATGATCGGAGGTGCCATGACCACATTCCAGGGAATTTCCGTCATGATGCTCATCGTCATGTGCTCTATCTCAGTTGTGGTTATCGCTCTAATCCTTTATCTCCTCATCAAGTCGCTCGTATATCACAAGCGTAAGGACTACGGAATCTACAAGGCACTGGGTTACACTTCAGGAAGCCTCATGCTTCAGACAGCATTAAGCTTCATGCCCGCAGTGATCGCGTCATCAATCGTCTTTTCGATCGTATCTTACAATTTGGCAAATCCTTATATCTCATTGTTCATGCGTTCGTTCGGCCTTATGAAGTGCGACTTTGAGATCCCCGTGCCCGGTGTAATCGCTATCGGTGCAGGATTCACTGTAGTATCCTTCTTCCTCGCGCTTATGCAGACAAGAAGGATCAGAAAGATCGAAGCATACAACATGCTTGTAGCTGAATAGTATAACAAGTAATAAGGAATAGATTGAGTTTGTAAACAGGTGCTGTCTTGGAATAAGGCAGCCCTGTTTAGTTATATTCGACACCGGGATGTTCATATGTTGCTTTAACATCAGATCTTTACGATATTGAGTATGGTTGATTCTGTGTTTTTCGAGAATAATAAGTTAATCCTATGGTGACGTTGTTGCCGTGAAGAATACAGCGGTTTAGGTCCGATTGCATACTGCCCGAAAGACGTGTGCATGAGTAGGGCATGTAGAGACACCAGGAATAAATTGTCAAAGAGGCTGCCTTAAGCGTGAGACAGCCTCTTTTCGTGCTTAAAGATCATAAGAATCAAGATGAAGTTCCGACTATGCTGGATGTGTATCTGGATTTTCTCGGATGTGGCGAATAAGAAGATAGCGTTTGGCCTCCTGAGCCGCGTTGCCTGAAGATTGTCAGATTCATTTAAAGTGCTATATAATCTTAATGTTCTTATGGGGAATTAAGGGGATTGGATATGAAGAAAAACTATTTCCGTTATGTGTATAAGAGAGTGCTCGTGGGAGTGCTTCTTGGAATTGTTGTTTTCGTCTCGTCAGCATTGTATATGAAGAGTCTATATTATGAGTCGATCGAATCAGGACTTCGCGGGATAGAAAGTTTGCTGCAGTATTATACCGAGCAGTACAGCCAGGCACAGATGGGAAAAGATGAGATAAAAGATGCTCTTTGCGATTACAGTGTGGATTATATAAGGATCATGAAAGTGTTGGATAACGGAAGTTACGACACATTGTTCGAGACCGACTACAATACCATCCATGTAAATTCCGGCCCCAATTATGTTTATTACATAACAGAGGATGAACATCTGCCTGCCAAAGATTTAATGATTGTTATTTCGGAGGATGATAACACTACTGTAGCTTATCGAAAATGTGATGAAATCAAAGAAGTCGTAAAAGATCATGTTCCTGAAATTTCCAGCACAGCAGAGATAATAGACCAGTCAGGTGTTTTCAATATCGGAAACAAGGTGTTCAAGTCAGCCTCGGAATTCAATCTGAATTCAAGAAGTCCTGTGTTAGTTGTAGAGACGAGTTATGAAGATGGTGAATATCTCCATCTTGGAAAAGTCTATGAAAGCAACCGCAAGGGTGAGAAACTGCTTTTCGGAAAGAGATGGGATTACACTGAAGAGAATAAGAAAGACCTCTACAAGGACAAAACGGCTGATAATTATATGTTTGTCTACGGAAGCGGGACAGCGCCTGACGGATTCAGTATCAAGTATATTCGGACGTTTGATTCCAATATAAGCTGCCTTAATAAGCGTCCGGATAAGTTTTTCGAGGAGACGGGTAAACTCTTCTTCACCGAGAATGACAAAGATTTCTATGAGTACAGAAAGTATGATCCTGCATTCCTTGATTTTAATGCAGACGGCAATTATTCCGTGGAGATCAAGACAGGTGGAGGACGGACTTCTTATGGAAGTTTAAAGCGCGTTCCGTTCTTTGATGATGAGTACATTATTGAATTCGTTGTCACATATGTATCGTTCGAAGAATACTTTATGCCTGTCCTTATCGTCTATGCAGTCGTTCTTCTTATCCTTTGTGCAGGCGTTCCTTGTCTCAGTGGCATAGGATCTTACAGAAAGCTTAAGAAGACTTTAAACGCTGATCCTGAAAAGGCTGAACAGGATAATGCCACAGCAGCTGATCTTAAACCACAGTTAAGAGATATTGGTATCCTGGCAAAAGAGATAATCGATACTGACGATGAGCAGACAAAGAATGATGATTATACTAAGATATTGGGTAAGCTTACTGAACTCGATATCGGAATAGACGAGCTCGCGAAAAGAGCAAAAAGGGGATAGAAAATGGATAATCCGAAAATAGTTAATGATAAGATCATCTTCACGAACAAGCCGCGTCTGATGCTTGCATCAAAGATAATACTGGCCATAACTGTTGTAGTTCTTTATGTCATGCAGGCGCTGGTATTTTTCCCGATGTACGGCATATTGCATGATGTTAATTACGGGAACTTTAACTTCCCTGCGATATTCATTCTGCTGGGTGTCTCGCTTGTCATGGGACTTTCAGCTTTTATCATCGCCATCGTAGGTGCTGTAAAGAATGAAGCGCCTGTCACTATAGTAACTGTTGTTGTAAAGGCGGTAATGATACCGTTCTTTGGCATCAATCTGTATTTATGGATCATGGGCATAAGCGGAATGCTTAATCCGTTCCTCATGCTCGGAATTCCGGCTGTTGGTTTTATCGGTGTATGCCTGACTTATGTTTATATGCTTATGACGAGTCTTCCGGATATTCTTTACACGATCATCTTCTGCATAAAGAATAGGAAACGTCCTTCCACTTTTATGATCGTAGGTGTGATACTGGAGTTCTTCTTTCTGGGAGATCTTATTGGTGCCATATTGCTCCACAAGGCGTTTAAGGACGCCGTCGTGACAGAAGAATAATCCTCGCCGCCGTTTTTGTTTTCTTTGTTTCTGCCCTGTGTTAAAATTTCTTTATAGTTGGAAAATACGGGCAGAGCCTGTTTTATTGACATCGAGGAGGAGCTTTTTATGAAGAAGATCGTTGCTTTGATTCTGGCTTGTGCAATGTCTTTTGCACTTTTTGGATGCGGAAAGAAAGAGGAGAAAAAGGGCGGCAGTGACAAGCCGAAGATTGAAGCTCAGGACGACGATAAAGGCGGCGCTGACGCAGCTGCAGCAGCTGAGGACGATGTTAAATTCACTAAGCAGGGCAACAAGGTCGTATTCACTGTTGATGCAGGATTGGATCTGAAGCAGGATGCATGGCTCGGTTTCATCCCCGGCACCAAGGGATTTACAAAAGAAGTCGAAGCTGATGAGGTCGATGTTTTGTATGCCTATATCGCTAACGGTGATAAGAAATCCAGCGAAGATTATATTTTCGAATTCGATGAAGATCAGTTCGGCGGCCTGGAAGATGGCGATTACATCATGGTTCTCTGCGACAGTGACGATGAAGCGGTAGGCGGCAAGGTTCTTCTTTATATTCCTGCCAAGATTACTGGAAACACAGTCGAACTCGCTTACGACAAGATCGTTATCAACAAATAAGATTTTAAGTTATGCATTCGAGTGCCGTGACAGATTGAGTTACTCTTTGTAGTACTCGTTAACGAGACTTCTGTAACCTAACTCTTTAAGCGTATCGTATCTTACATTGAAGCGCGATTTGGTATGTGTGCCGCTTATCAGATATCTGATTAGTTCCTGTGCATAGAGATCGATCTCGTGAAGGCTCTTGGATGTTGTAATAACAGGGAAGAACCACAGGCTCCATGTGAGGTCGGAATCCTCATTAACTTCCAGGAGCTTGTGATTGAATATCCTGATGAAAGCAGAAGCTGCCTTGGTGCCGTCTAAGTTCTCTCTTCTTCTCCAGCGCTCCAACGCTCTCGCCTTTCTTCTCATCTTGCCTTTAAGCTTTACGACAGAAGCGGGAGCGATATCTATGTCGCCGTTCTTTACTTCGACACCGAGGAATGTGAATCCGTCTTCAGGACGTCCGTAGAATTCCTTATCGGGATTAACAGTTAATCCCTTGTTTTTTAAGGTGTCCAAAATGACTTTCTTATACTGCTCTATCTCATCTTCGCTCTTCGCGAAAACAATTATGTCGTCAGAATATCTCGCATACAGGATCCCTCTTGAACCAAACCATTCATCAAGATCCTTGAGGTAAAGATTGGCATAAAAGGATGCGATGGGAGAGCCTGCCATAATGCCTTTTTGCTCAGTTATCTTTTCGCCTTCGAAAAGAACATAAGGCTCACATAAAAGTGCCTTCATGAAGTTAAGAAGAGGCAGGTCATCGGTGATGGTCTTATCAAGTTCTTCGCAGATCAGATCCACCGGTATAGAGTTAAAGTAATTGCTGACATCGATCTTATAAGAATAAAGATTATGAAGATCTTCCGTGCGGCAGATCGACATGATCGCGTCCTTGGCGCAGATCCCCGGACGGAACGAATAAAGATCAGGTGAATAGATATGATCGTATTTTCGAAGTGTCAGATAAGTAAGCAGCTTCAAGATCATGTTGAAGTCATAAGGATACTTGTAGACCGTGCGCTTTTTCTGCGAGCTCATCTTGCTTATGACAGACTTCGAGGGCAGGGGAAGGCCTTCTAATGACCTTACTGCAGATTCGTATGATAAGAACTTTTCAGAATCGATATACTCGCGGAGTTCTTTCTTGAATCTCTTCGAACACTTTAAAGAGGATTTATAAGCGTAGAATCTTTCCCATGTACTCTTATCGAAGAGCTTATCTGTTAGTGACACTTAAGATTCCTTTACCCTGATGTTTGTTATGGCGCACTGGTCACCCGTCAGAGCGATATAGACATCCTTTGAAGGATCCTTGATCTTAGTGACGTTGATGATCTCTATGCCTTCGTTAGTTGTCGTGAGAGTGATAGTATCACCCTTACGGACGAGATGAACTTCGCAGTCAATGCCCTGCTTGTTTACGGCTTTCCAGTTATCCCAGTTAGTGAAGTTTTCTTTCTTGTTCACTGTGATCGTGTTGGTTCCGAAGTCATCTGAATCCCAGTTCTCGCCATCGAGTCTGACAAGTCCGTATTCACGGAAGTCAGGCCCGTTTACTTTGCCGTTGTCAGAAGAGAAGAGGCTGAAGAAAGGGCAGTGCCAAACGAGTCTTGCCGTAGGAAGACTCATGGTGTGGAATGTGATCGTGAGCTTATCTTTCAGAAGGAAGCCGTCAGTGGTAGCCAGTCGGTATCCGTCAGTCTGGATATTGGGAACATCACCTTCAGGAACATCGATATAGCTGATCTCTTCCGCGATCCTCGGAATATAGTCGTCCGGAACATCCTGCTCATCACGTGTGATGCTGACGTTTGTGATCTGGCAGTGCTCGCCTGTAAGGCCGATGTAAGCCCATCTGGCACTGTCAGGAAGCGCTGCGATCAGTTCGATGACTGACTCATCAGAGATGATCTTGATAAGCACATGATCCTTTACCTTAACAGCTTCGATATCGTAATTCCTGCTGCCTGAAGAGGAAGCATTATCTTTCTTAGTTATCTTGGGCTGTATCTTGCGTGCGCCTTTGCGGACGACCTTGCCGTCAAATCTTATCTCGCCATACTCAAAGTAAAGAAGCCTTGCAATGTTCTTATCGTCATCATGGATCCTCGCATCAAGTGAATCAAAAAGAATAACGGAAGGAATGCTTTTATCAGCAGGGAATCCTTCCTTAGGCGTGCTTGTGAGCTTGATCCTTGTGATCTCTTTTGTGACGATGATGCCTTCGGATGTTGCAGATCTGTATTCGTCACAACAAAGCTCGTTCTTTCCTGCGAGTTCCTTTACTTCTTCTTTTTCCTTCATCTTATACTCGCTGTCCAAGTCGATCAGATGGATCATGATCTTACCGAAAACAGGATCGAACTGGGTGCCTAAGCACTTATCGAATTCCTCTCTTACTACCTGCTGCGGAATGGTCGTACGGTAGCTTCTGCTGGATGTCATGGCATCGTAAGCATCAGCGACAGCGATGATCCTGGCGATCTCAGGGATATCATCGCCCTTAAGTCCTTCTGGATAACCTTTGCCGTCGTATCTTTCGTGATGTGACTTGGCGCCGATGCTGAGATAAGGTGACTCGCTGATAGATGACAGGATCTGCGCACCGATATCCGGATGTTCCTTGATGATCTGGTATTCTTCGTCAGAGAGCTTTCCCTTTTTATTAAGAATGGTTCTTGAGATACCGATCTTACCTACGTCATGAAGGAGAGCAGCATAGTAGATCTCGTCGCATTCTTGGGGATTCTTTCCTGCGATCTCAGCAATCTTTCTGGAATACTCAGCAACTCTTGAAGAGTGACCCTTGGTGTATTTGTCCTTGGCATCGATAGCGCTTGCGAGCGCCTCAGCCGTCTGTGCGAAAAGTCTCTTTGTAGCCTTGCTCTCATTCTTGAGATAATCCATCTCGATCTGACGTGCACGGTCGACTGTCTGGTTCATATCTTTCAGCGCGAAAAGATAGAGCAAAGAAGAGAGGAACCCCGTAGTGATGTTAATGAGGGAAAGACCATAGAACTTAAGCTGGATAATGCCTGCTATAAGCGGCATTGTCGTGAAGAGCATAAGAGATACAAAAAGTCCTGTCCTGAAATACTTGCGGTACTGAATGATGACCGAAGTCTGCAGCAGAAGGACTGCGAGCGGAATCGCCATTCCGATTACATATCCCGGTGAACGCTGATAGCGGTTAGCCGAATCGAAAGTATAGTAGAGACCGGTAAACTGTGATACGACGAGAAGTCCCATGCCAATAAGAACAAGGTAATCTATTGCCATAAGTCTTATAGGGATCTTCTTGATTCCTGTCTCATCAATATAGATATCACGCACATAGTGATTGAATGCCCACAATATCATGAGGACCATTGCATATACCATGAAGTTGCTGAATCTTACGAGAAGGAATCCGGTATAGCTCTCATCACCTCTGTACATGTAAGCCGTACGGTCTGACATGAGAAGCAGCATGGAGAAGATATTGGTAAGGATAAGGAACATCTTGCGTTCTTTATCAAGGCTCTTGGATAATGCCATGAAAAATGCTGCTGCAGCGGAGATTCCGCTCAGCACGAGCATAAGATCGAGTTGGATATCTTTCAGGATCTCAAGTGCCATATGGCCTCGCCTTTACAGTGTTTTTTACATTAAAAATTATAACGCTTTTTTGATATGTAGTGTTTTAATTCTTTATTAAATGAGCGTTAACGGGTGTTACTAATCCTTAAATGAAAGGCTAGTCTGTCAGGGCTGTTCCCGAAGTTTTTTCGATCCCTTTTTACACGTTTTGTTCCGCTTGGTCCTGCCTCATGTACCGCTTGGTATCAGAAGCCTTGAGTGAAGTTCTGTGGCCGATATAATGACCTCAAAACCAAGGGAGGTACAAGGAAATGACAGACATTACAAATACAGGAATCAAAGGCAGGAAGGAAGTTATCAGCTCTGATTTCAACGAACTCAGAAAAGAAGCATCTATCCTTCAGAAAAAGGGCGTACCGTTCATGATGTCTTCAGTAGTCATCTGGACACTCGTAACGGTAGTAAGACTTATCTCTCAGGATATCATGACGAAGAACCGTTACACGTTCTTTTGCACGGGACTTCTGATACCCTGCACGCTGATCTTCGCTCTCATCATACATGCAAAACTGTTCAAAGCGAGGAATAATCCTTTTAACAAACTGGGTTTCCTTTGCACGATGAACCAGATGCTCTATCTTCTTATCGTGATGTGGGCATTCTCACAGAAGCCGGATGCGATGCTGATGATTTTCGCGATGGTGTTCGGTGCACATCTTCTTCCGTACTCATGGGTCTATGACAGCAAGACATATCTCGTCACTTCGATAGTCACGACCTTAGGTTCGATGATATTGTCCATCTTCGCACCCGAGATGTATGTAAGCATCTTTATGGCAGTCTGCCAGGCAGTTATGTGCGTTTTCCTTCTGCTCGAATGCAGAGGGCTCGAGCGTTCCGAAAAAACTGTGACTGCATTATAATTGTCTCATTATGGGAATGAGCAGGAGACATCAATGAAGGTTACTGTCAGCAAGGACATTGAATCAGGCACGGCGGTGGAGATCCACTGCAGTGAAGTCACTCCGGAAACAGAACGCCTGGAGCGTTATATAAGACGTTTTGACGAGCGCATCACAGGCACATCTGACGGGCAGACACACAATATCCAGATCGAGGATATCCTCTATATCGAATCTGTCGACAAGAAGACGTTCCTCTATACTTCGGGCAAAGTCCTTCAGACAGAAAAGCGCCTTTATGAACTCGAGGGACTCCTTGATGCCTCGACTTTTTTCAGGTGTTCCAAGTCAGTTATCGTAAACCTCAATAAGGTCTCGAGATTAAAGCCGGAAGTAACGCGCAACGTCCTCGCGACATTAACGAACGGGGAAGTGATAGTCATCTCAAGAAGATATGTAAGAAGCCTTAAGGCACTGATAGGCTTGGAAGGTTGATCAATATGGAAGATATAAAGAAACTGTTCATATATTTCAGAAACGCTCTGGCGTTCTCATATTCCTGGCTCGTACTCTGCTATGCACTTGCAGGATTTGTACTAACGCGCATTCCGCTCCATTACAGTGGCTTTTATCCTGCGTTAGGCGTTGATATGCTTCTCAAACTCTTTCTTCTTTGCGCGTGGGGATCAGCGTGTTTTGTTTTCGCGTTCTTCACGAAGCTCATGAGGAAGAGGGGATTCATATTCGACCTGACCGTATTCTTCATTCTCTTCATACCTGTCGAGGTATTAATGTTCTACTGGATGGAGATATTTAACGGAAAGGGACTTGCGTCTTTCTGGCTGTTCTTCGGAATAATTGTCATATCTTGCTATATAGCAGCTATCCTCATAGACGTGCTCGTTATGAGAAAACGCGCGAAAACATACACCGAAAAGCTCATCGAGTACAATTCGAGAAAATCCTGACCGGGAAAATAAATCGCAAGAATAGTAAATCAAATAGCAATATATCTTATTTACAAACACTTCTGATAAATGATACTATCATCACAGTGACCATTATTTTGTGAACAGAGGTGCCAATATGAAAAAGAACGAGCGCAAAGATCTTGTCACCAACATCTACACAGCAGATCCTTCTGCCCATGTTTTCAACGGCAAGATCTACATCTATCCCTCTCACGACGAAGACCTCGATATCCCTGAGGACGACGACGGCGAGCAGTATGTAATGAAGGATTATCACATCCTTTCAATGGATTCTCTTGACAGCGAATGCGTCGACAACGGCGTTGCTATCAGCGAGAATGATATCCCGTGGGTTTCAAGACAGCTTTGGGCTCCTGACGCTATCTACACAAACGGCAAATATTATCTTGTATTCCCTGCAAAGGATAAGGACGACATCTTCAGGATCGGCGTTGCTGAGTCTGATTCACCTGTAGGTCCTTTCAAGCCGCAGGAGAATTACATTCAGGGCAGCTACAGCATTGACCCTGCAGTTCTTCTTGACGATGACGGCAGGATCTGGTGCTACAACGGCGGACTCTGGGGCGGCCAGCTCGAGATGTGGCAGTCCGGTTCTTTCAATCCCAATGAGCACCGTCCCGAAGGTGACGAGAAGGCATTGGGCGCTTTAGTTGCAGAGTTCACACCTGACATGACAGCTTTCAAGTCCGCTCCCAAGATGATCACTATCCTCGACGAGAACGGCGAGCCCATCAAGGCAGGCGACGAAGACCGCCGCTACTTCGAAGATCCCTGGATGCACAAGTTCAACGGCAAGTATTACTTCTCATATTCCACAGGCACAACACACTACCTCTGCTATGCTGAAGGTACTTCACCTGAAGGTCCTTTCACATACAAGGGAAGGATCATGGAGCCTGTTATCGGCTGGACAACACACCACTCCATCGTACAGATCGACGGCGAATGGTATCTCTTCTATCACGATGCCAAGAGATCCGGCGGCTGCTCACACAAGAGATCAGTTAAGTTCACAAAGCTTAACATCGCAGAGGACGGAACGATCGAGAAGATCTATCCTTACGATCACGAGTAAGACTAACTTAAACAAAACAATCGGAGGCTGCCTTTACCGGCAGCCTTTTTATTCGAGTGTAAAGCAGAAAGCACTCAATTTTCGATTTTGTCGGACTCGGAAAAAAGGGCTTCATACCTAATCTTCAAAAACTGATTTTTGGTATGCTTTTTTGACCCGAAAACTGACTCCCAAGAGAATAAAAAGCATACCTAATCTCAAAAACTGCATTTAGGTATGCTTTTTGGCCAATAAATATGCTCAGATAAAGGTGGATTATGCATACCAAAATCCAAATATTCATTTTCAGTATGCTCTTTCTGGGCTGGATGTAATCATCAGAGGCAGAATCGTGCATATTAAAATGCCAAAACTCCCAAATGGTATGCTTTTCGACGCCGGATGAATCCGCTCAAATAAATAAGCAGAAAGAGAAATCATTAAATTCAAGTAAATACTTGAATGTACAAGATCGTACACGGACCGTCTGCCTGCGAAGACTATAAATGGCTCGTGCCGGACCCGCCACAGGCGCTAAGCGTTCTCTTTCTGCTATGCGTAATTATACACATGGAACCATGTAAATCAAATTTGATGAATCACGAATCGTGGTATAATTCTCATTGGAATAAACACAGGGGAGATACGGATATGAATACTTACTGGCCTGATTATTGTCAGAATTTCCGGTGCAAAGCTGATAAGTGCGTTCACACGTGCTGCGCTGGCTGGGTGATCGGCATTGATGAGGATTCACTTGCAAGATTCAATAAAGAACCTGATATTGCATGCAAGATCGAAGACGGATGCTTTGTCTTAAGAGCTGACGGCAGATGTCCTTTCTTAAGGGACGACAATCTCTGCGAGATGATCATAAAGCACGGCGAGGATTTCCTTTGCGACATCTGCAAGGAACACCCGAGATTCTATAATGAATTTGAAGATCACACGGAGGCCGGTATCGGTCTTGTCTGTGAGGAAGCGTGCAGGCTTGCGCTTACGAAGGATGAGCCTTTCGCTCTTGTGTCTGAGGACGGCTCGAAAATGGAACTTCCTGATTATGTAAAGGCCGTTTTCGACACATCAAAGACTCTTTCAGAAAAGCTTAATGAGATAAGCGGCGGAAGAAGGGCGGATTCAAAGCTCAGGGCAGAGATCTTCGACGGCATGGAAGTAATGGATCCCAAGTGGACCACGCTCCTTGGCAAAATCATCGCGGAACCTGTTTCAGCAGAAGAAGAGAACAAGGCACTGGCAGATAACGAGAAGGAGTTTACAAATTTTGCAGCTTATCTGCTGTACCGTTACAAGGGTTCGGGAAGATTTGCTTCCGAGGCGGCATATCTTCTGGCCGATCTCGTGATCAAGGGGTGCGGCGTGCAGGATGTGGCGAGAGTCTTCTCCTGCGAAGTCGAGTATTCTGACATAAATATCGATGAGGCGCTCGAGACATTCGGTTAAGACTTCTATTACAGGTAAAAAAAGGAACAAAAACAGCAGTGTAACATTGTTACACTCATTAAATACAAGCATTAGGAGGCTTTTTATGGTAGCTGATTACAGTAAGATGGAATGGACGGCAAACCCGAATTTTAAGGGTGGAGAAGGCGTTTTTTACAACAAGGTCTTCACAGACGGAGTAAATAAGATGATGCAGGGAAAGTTAGAACCCGGATCATCGATCGGCTATCACAAGCATGAGGGCAATTGCGAGATCATCTATATTACCGAAGGCGAGGGAAAGGTCCTCTACGATGACGGTGAGGAGCAGGTCAAGGCCGGATTCTGCCACTACTGTCCTGAGGGCCACTCACACTCACTCATAAATAACAGCGACAAAGACCTGCTTTTCTACGCAACGGTAGCTAAGCAGTAGATATATTGGAATAAGGGATCACGGGAGGAAATAAGTAAATGCCACATTCATCAGGAGGCGGTTCGCACGGCGGCGGATCTCATGGCGGTTCGCATGGTTCGAGCCATAATCATATCTCAAATCATTATTTTCCGCGTGCAAAAAGGTATTTGAGACATAACCGTTTAACAGGTGTGGACGATTATATCTATTCTGAGAGTATGCCGCAGAAGACCGGCATCTCATCGATAATCATGATCGCTGTCGTGGCGGTGATCTTTCTGGGAACGTTTGGATTTGCTAGTTTTAAGAATTTCCCGAGAAAGCTTCCTGCACACTATATGGACGTGCCGGAAGTTCATGATGACATCAACGTTATTGAAGCAAAAGATCAGCTTGAAGATATCCTGAAACAGTATCAGGAGAAGACCGGAATATGTACTCATATCTATACGGTTTACCATGAGAAATGGATCAATACTTATTCTGATCCTGCTGATTACTGCATGAATGTGTATACGAGCAATTTCCACGATGAAGAACACTTCGTGATCATCTTTTCGATACCTTTCAAGGATGCCGAATGCTACGATTACAGTAACAGTAGAAAGCAATATGTTCCGGACTTTGTCTGGGAAGCAGTTCAGGGTGACGATACAGATCCTATCCTGACGGAAGAGATGTTTACCACTTTCCGTAAACTGCTTCAGAAGGAACTGGAGGGTTATGTCAATCCGGGAGACGCTTTTACGCATGCATTCCAATTTGCAATGAGGGATGCTGACAGTAAGCTCGATGGCGGTGCCTTGTCTTTCCTTGTGCAGATAATCAAGAACGGCTTCCCGCTCATAATGATCATCGGTTTCTTTGCTTTATTCCTGGTCCTTATGATCAAGCAATATAACAAGGATAAGAACATCGAGTACACTCAGGTTCCGCTGGATGAAAAAGACAAGGCATCGTATTCTGGTCCTGCAGTTCAGATTCCATCTGCAGCAGGTGCGGGAGAGACGACCAAAGCGTCCAAGGTCTTATACGCAATTATTATGGTCCCGTTTATGTTTGCCGGTTTATCTATGATCGGGGCAGGCATTGCATCAGCAAAACGTGCGGACGGAGGGACCACGGGAATATTCTTTATCCTTTTTGGACTGGCCTGGACGATAATCTTGGTTTCAACGATATTCAAAGTGTTCATCATGAAGGAAAAGAACAAGAACAAGGATACCGACCCGCTTACTGCTGAGTATCCGAAAGCGGAATACCCCAAGGCAGAGTATCCGGAGTCTGAATATCCGGATGTTAAGCCTGTCGATACGACTGAGATAAAGTCCCCGTTTGTTCCGTTATCTTCCTCTCAGGAGACAGAGTTCGATCCGGTCTTCTTCAATGATTCAAAGAGCAATATCGAAGACGATGATGAAGACTATAAGCGCATGAAGCGGCAGGGATTCGAGTAAAGAAAATGGTAAAGGTGATGTCACGGATGCGGCATCACCTTTTTTCTGAGCCTTCAAAAAATCCTGCCTGTAATGCCATTTCAGGCAGTTCACTTGCGGAAAATCAGTTTCAATATCTTACCTGATAAGAAGTCGACCGCGAATACGAATGGTGTCAGCAGGAGCAATGTCCAGATAAGGATGAAGACCGGAATCTGAGGCCATGTGATGAGCACTGTAAGCTCTGAAGTGTTAAGGAAAAACATGCCGCTTAAGAGCCAGTAGTAAAGAGACTTTTTGCCAAGATAGGGAAGCACGTATTTACTCTTGAACTTGATGTTGTCCATTATGAGCAGACATGCGATGACAAAGAGCGGCGCATAGATGACATCTGCGATGCAGTAGTAGTAAAAGAGGAACCTCATATAGATGACGTATCCGCATATGAGAAACGCGATGATGATGACGAGCGGTGAAGAGAATCTGCTGGTAAACTTCAGTATCTTTTTGTAGATCTCGTATTTCGCGAAAATAAAACCTATAGCAAATAACGGGAACCAGAAGAGCAGGAAAAGACCGGAACTAATTATTGATCTGGGAATGCTGATAAAGTGCTCTTCATCCATGTAACCTTTGAATACATAGTAGACCGCAAACGGTAGTGCGATGTAGAGCAAGAGATCTATTATGATGTTCTTCTTCCACTTCCTCTCGATGAGCCTTATGAGCGGCAGTATGAACATAAGCAGGATGTAGAGTTTGATATACCAGCTGAAGCTTACATAAAGCATTTCGTCATCGTGTATGAGTGCGAAAAGACTGACGAAGATATACTTCGGATTGAACTTCTTCAAGTAGACGAGAACAGCTATTGCCACCAACATAATGAGCCAGTAGGGAATGAGCGTCTGAACTATCTTTTTGAGCGTGTAGAATCTGCCCGGATTATCTTTGTTTATGTAAGATTTGTAAAGGCCGTAGCCTGAGCAGAAGAGAAAGATGCCGAGACAGATTTTTGCAGATACACCGATGAACATATCGACACCTTCGATAGGCGACAGCCACTTCTCGATGTAATTGACACCGAAAAGATGATGCCACATCAGGAGCAGCAGGGCGATGCCTTTGATGTGCTCTGATTTCTCGGGTGTGATATCCGTGATCGCCGGTGTCTTGGAACTGGCCATAAATTATTTCTCGTATTCTCTGAAAGCGTCAGCGTATCGTAAGTTCGGCTTGATATAAACGGGCTTGGCGTGGCCGGTCGCGAGAATAATCTCATTGACCATTATGTATGTGGTACCCGTATCGATCCAGACATAAGCCAGCGTCCTGTTGTACTGGTCAAATTCCTCGACGTCATATTCAAGATAGACTGTCTTAACGTCAGCTAAGAGTTCTTTTAAGAACTTGGAGGAGTCGCGTCCCTCTTCAGTATTCTTGTTCTCATCCTCGTGTACGGATTCTGGAGCATTAATGCCGGTTAAGCGGACTCTTAATCTCTTGCCGTCTGGATTATGGACGATTATCGTGTCACCGTCGACAACGCGCTCCAATTCACAAGGGATGAGAACTGAAGGGTCGACCTGAAGTTTGACTCCGAAGGGGAGCTCTGTGCCGCCCGCGTCGTTTTCGGAATAGACTGAAGCTGCAGTGTCCGTGGTAGTCTCTTTGTAGACGGTCTGCTGGGGAACAGGCTCCAGACAGCCGGTCAGCAGGACCGATATAAGTGCAATTGAAAGTGCCGCGGTGGGAATAAGGCGGCAAAAAGGCTTTGCGGACCTGGTTTTCGCACGGTTCGAAAAGCGGTATTCATCAGGGTTTATTACATTTTTCATGAAAGTATTTTAATCCATAATTTTTGTTGTGCAAATAAGGGATACCTATGATAGAATTCTATCCAGTAATTTTATATATGGACTATAAGAAGGGGGCGTTACTATGCCAAAGAGAGAAGACATCAACAAGATCCTTATTATCGGTTCAGGTCCTATCATCATCGGTCAGGCTTGCGAGTTCGACTATTCAGGAACCCAGGCATGCAAAGCTTTGAGAAAGCTCGGCTACGAGATCGTACTGGTCAATTCCAACCCCGCAACCATCATGACAGACCCTGATGTTGCTGACAGAACCTATATCGAACCGCTTAACGTTAAGCGTCTGGAGCAGATCATTGCAAAAGAGCGTCCTGATGCGCTTCTCCCTAACTTAGGCGGACAGTCAGGTCTTAACCTCTGCTCTGAGCTTTCCAAGGCAGGCGTCCTCGACAAATATAACGTCCAGGTAATCGGCGTTCAGGTCGACGCTATCGAGAGAGGCGAAGACAGAATCGAGTTCAAGGAGACGATGACTTCCCTGGGAATTGAGATGCCCAGATCACACGAGGCTTACTCAGTTGAAGAGGCAGTAAAGATCGCTGATGACCTGGGATACCCTGTAGTTATCAGACCTGCTTACACCATGGGTGGTGCAGGCGGCGGCCTTGTTTACAACATCGATGAGCTCAAGACAGTAGTTGAAAGAGGTCTTGCAGCTTCCATGATCCACCAGGTACTCGTAGAAGAGTCCATCAGCGGATGGGAAGAGCTCGAGCTCGAAGTAGTAAGAGACGCTAAGAACAACGTAATCACAGTATGCTTCATCGAGAACATCGACCCTATCGGAGTTCACACAGGTGACTCATTCTGCTCAGCTCCTATGCTTACGATTTCCGAAGATGTTCAGAAGAAGCTTCAGGAATATTCATACAGCATCGTTAAGGCTATCGAAGTTATCGGCGGATGTAACTGCCAGTTCGCTCATGATCCTAAGACAGGAAGGATCGTTGTTATCGAGATCAACCCGAGAACATCAAGATCTTCCGCTCTTGCTTCAAAGGCAACAGGTTTCCCAATCGCTCTCGTTTCCGCAATGCTCGCATGCGGCCTCACACTTGATGAGATCCCTTGCGGCAAGTACGGCACACTTGATAAGTACTATCCGGATGGCGACTATGTCGTAATCAAGTTCGCCAGATGGGCATTCGAGAAGTTCCACGGCGCTCAGGACAAGCTCGGCACTCAGATGAGAGCCGTAGGTGAGGTCATGAGCATCGGTAAGACATATAAGGAAGCTTTCCAGAAGGCTATCAGATCTTTGGAGAAGGACAGATACGGCTTAGGCTTTGCAAAGAACTTCAACAAGCTTTCCAAGGAAGAGCTCATGCTCAAGCTCACAGTACCTTCTTCAGAGCGTCAGTTCATCATGTATGAAGCACTTCGAAAAGGCGCTACGGTAGAAGAACTCTATGAGCTCACAAAGATCAAGCATTGGTTCATCGAGCAGATGAAGGAACTCGTTGAGGAAGAGGAAGCTCTCCTTAAGGGTGCAGGCAGGATCCCTGATGAACCCGTTCTCCGTCAGGCTAAGCTCGACGGCTTCTCTGATAAGTATCTCTCACAGCTCTTAGGCGTATCCGAAGATCTTATCCGCCGTGCACGTTATGAATACGGCATCAAGGAAGGCTGGGAAGGCGTTCACGTATCCGGAACACAGGATGCAGCTTATTATTATTCTTCTTATCATATTGAAGATAAGTCACCTTGCTCAAACAACAAGAAGATCATGATCCTTGGCGGCGGTCCTAACAGAATCGGCCAGGGCATCGAGTTCGACTACTGCTGTGTACACGCTGCACTTGCTCTTAAGAAGCTCGGCTTCGAGTCCATCATCGTAAACTGCAACCCTGAGACAGTTTCCACAGACTACGATACATCTGACAAGCTCTATTTCGAGCCTCTGACACTTGAAGATGTTCTTGCTATCCACGAGAAGGAAAAGCCTATCGGCGTTATCGCACAGTTCGGCGGCCAGACGCCTCTGAACCTCGCAGCTTCTCTTAAGGCTAACGGTGTCAATATCCTGGGTACAACACCTGAGACTATTGACCTCGCTGAAGACAGAGATCACTTCCGTGCCATGATGAACCGCCTCGGCATCCCGATGCCTGAAGCAGGCATGGCTGTTAATGCTGATGAAGCTATCTCCATCGCTAACAAGATCGGTTACCCTGTAATGGTTCGTCCTTCTTACGTTCTTGGCGGAAGAGGAATGGAGATCGTTCACGACGACGAGATGATGAGAGTCTACATGAATGCAGCTGTCGGCGTTACACCTGACAGACCGATCCTCATCGACCGTTTCCTGCACCACGCTACAGAGTGTGAGGCAGACGCTATCTCCGATGGTACAAACTGCTATGTCCCTGCAGTTATGGAGCACATCGAGCTTGCCGGAATCCACTCCGGTGACTCCGCATGCATCCTGCCTTCAAAGAATCTTGCACCTGAACTCGTTGAGACTATCAAGGAATACACAAGAAAGATCGCAGTTGAGATGCACGTTGTAGGTCTTATGAACATGCAGTATGCGATCGAAGACGGTGTCGTATTCGTGCTCGAGGCTAACCCCCGTGCATCAAGAACTGTACCTCTCGTATCCAAGGTCACAGGCACCAACATGGTTAAGATCGCTACAGATATCATGACAAGCCAGCTCACAGGCAGACCGTCACCGGTACCTGAACTCCACGACAAGGTAATCCCTCACTACGGAGTTAAGGAAGCAGTCTTCCCGTTCAACATGTTCCAGGAAGTAGACCCTGTACTTGGACCTGAGATGAGATCCACAGGTGAGGTCTTGGGCCTTGCCACACACTTCGGTGAAGCATGCTTCAAGGCTCAGGAAGCCACAAAGACAGAGCTTCCTCTCGAGGGCAGCGTACTTCTTTCCGTATCTGATCTTGATAAGGTCGACCTCGTTGATGTCGCTAAGGCATTTGCTGACCTTGGCTTCAAGATCTACGCAACAGGCGGCACATACGACATGATCGTCGGCGCAGGCATCACAGCCGAGAAGGTCAAGAAGCTCTACGAGGGCAGACCTAACATCGGCGACATGATCCTTAACCGTGACATTGACCTCGTCATCAACACGCCTGCAGGAAAGACATCCTCACACGACGACTCTTACATCCGTAAGGATGCTATCCGTCAGCACATCCCTTACATCACAACGATGGCTGCTGCAAAGGCTTGCGCAGAGGGTATCAAGGCTGCCAAGGAGCGCCAGTTCGAGGTTAAGGCACTTCAGGACTACCACGCAGAGATTAAGTAAGTTATATATTAATCTGTATTATTGCTGTATTATTGCGGCCGGGCTTCATTGTCCGGCCGTTTTTTTCGAGCCCCGGTTATGCCGCAGTGCTATGCCGTAGTGATATGCCGCAGTGATATGCCGCAGTGCAGATTTTTTGCCAAAACCACCCCTGATTCAGCAAAATTTTGACAAAAAGAACGCGTTTTGCAAAAATCCTTGCCAAAAGCACTATGGTTTTAGCAAAATTTTAGCAAAATGATCCCGCCGTGTTCTCGCTGATGAAACGCTTGCAGTTCAAGAAACGGTGTACGCAAAACTGTACGCATTTGCCCTGAAATGAGTACGATTTTGCCCTTTGTACAGTACAAGACCTGAAACTGTACGCATTTGCACCCGAAATGAGTACATTTTTCAGCACTGGGGTAAAATAGCAAAGGCTTTTCCGGAGCGCATCGAAAACATGTTGAGACGACTGTAAGCGCCATCTTCCCGGCTCGGAAAACACCGCCGGCAGAATATGGATCCGCATCTATCAGAAATCGGTCATTTTTAGCCTCATATTTGCCTCAATTATTATACAAAACTTGCTATCGTGTGTAGCAAGATTTGTATAGCAATTTTTGTAGAAATCGGGCTTTTTTACAAGTATAGAATTCTCGAAAACCTTATAATAATTGACAAAGCTGATTCGAAATATAGCAAAATCGGTTCAATTCTCAAATCGCAAGAACAGTATAATTTGTCTAAAGCGTATAAAAATATTGGTAGAATCTTTGCATTTTGGTAAATGCAAGGATTCTTTTAATCATTTAGTATGGTTCTTGTACAACTATGCGAATCGGGAGGTTCATATGTATTTTATAGGTATTGATCTCGGTACATCAGCAGTTAAGTTGCTGTTGATGAAGAGCGGTGGAGAGATTGTCAGAACAGTTTCTGAGACTTACCCCGTAAACTTCCCTCAGACTGGCTGGTCCGAACAGAATCCTGAAGATTGGTTCGAAGGCAGCATGAAGGGCTTGAAGAAGCTCATCGAGGGTATTGATGGCAAAGAAGTTGCTGGTATCAGCTTCGGCGGACAGATGCACGGTCTTACGCTTCTTGACAGTGAAGGCAAGGTTATCAGACCTGCTATTCTCTGGAACGACGGCAGATCACAGGTTGAGACTGATTATCTCAATAATGAGATCGGCAAGGCTAATTTGTCCAAGTATACAGGCAACATCGCTTTTGCAGGCTTCACAGCTCCGAAGGTAATGTGGGTTCACAAGAACGAGCCTGAGAACTTTGCCAAGATCGCAAAGGTATTACTCCCTAAGGATTATCTCGCTTACAGACTCTCCGGAGTTTTTGCTACAGACGTTTCCGATGCATCAGGCACGCTTTACTTCGACTGCGAGAACAGAAAGTGGTCCGAAGAGATGCTCAAGATCCTCGACATGAAGGCTGAATGGCTTCCTGAGGTTTACGAGAGCTATGAAGCTATCGGCAAGATCCTTCCTGAGATCGCTGACGAACTCGGAATCAACAAGGATTGTATCATTGCAGCAGGTGCCGGCGACAACGCTGCAGCTGCAGTAGGTATGGGCATCATCGGCAACGGCGGATGCAATATCTCACTCGGTACATCCGGTACTATCTTCATCGCTTCCAGTACATTCAAGAATGACGAAGCTAACTCACTCCACGCTTTCGATCACGCTGACGGCGGATTCCACCTTATGGGATGCATGCTCTCAGCTGCTTCATGCAACAAGTGGTGGATGGATGAGATCATCGGCACAGCTGATTACGCTAAGGAGCAGGAAGGCCTTGAGGCTCTCGGAACGAACAAGGTATTCTTCCTTCCTTACCTCATGGGTGAGAGATCTCCTCTTAACAATCCTGACTGCCGCGCAATGTTCGTAGGCATGTCAATGGACACAACACGTAAGGACATGACTCTTGCAGTTATGGAAGGTGTTGCTTTCGCTCTTAGAGATTCTTTCGAGTGCGCTAAGAAGATGGGCCTCGACATCAAGAGTTCTTCCATCTGCGGCGGCGGTGCAAAGTCCAAGCTCTGGTGTACGATCGTATCTAACGTATTGGGTATCGAACTCACACAGACAGAGAACGACGAAGGCCCTGCAATGGGTGGCGCTCTCCTCGCGGCAGTAGCTTGCGGTGAGTATGCATCTGTTGAAGACGCTTGCGCAAAGACAGTTACAAAGCATGTATCTGTTGTTCCTACTCCTGAGCTCGTTGCTAAGTATGATGAGAGATATAAAGAGTTTTCAAAAATCTATCCCGCAATGAAGGAGGCAGGTTTATGGTAATTTACGAGGCAACATCTTCTAATTTCAAAAAGTACGGAAGAATTGTTAAGAACATCGATTTTGCACCTGTTATCGAGGCGCTTAATAAGATCGCTCTTCCCGCTGAAGGCGTAGCTTATGAGCCCACGGTTGCTTCTCTTGAAGAGGCATCTGCAAAGGTTGATGTAAGCAGACTTTTCGGAGGCGAACTCAAGCTCGAGACAGGTTATTGCGCTGGCCACAATACTCTTCTTAATGCTGTTGAGTATCACAGATCTTCCGAAGTTAACGTTGCTGCTACAGACTGCATCCTTCTCTTGGGATCACAGCAGGATGTAACAGACGATTTCCATTACGATACATCCAAGATCGAAGCATTCCACATCCGCAAGGGTACAGCAGTTGAGCTTTATGCTACAACTCTTCACTATGCACCTTGCGGCATCGAGAACGAAGGTTTTATGGTTGGTGTAATCCTTCCTTATGGCACAAACTTCGATCTCGAAGCAGATCATATCGATTGCCTGGCTGATTCAGGCGACGAGGATAAGCTCCTTACAGCAAAGAATAAGTGGCTTATCGCACACCCCGATGCTCCCGGTGAGAAGGGACATTTCCCCGGACTCATTGGTGCTAATATTGAAGTCAACGTGACAAAAAAACAGATGGAGGAAATCTAAAAATGTCAAAGAAATTATTTAACGCACCCGACGTTAAGCTCGCTATCGTAGCAGTATCCCGTGACTGCTTCCCGGAATCACTTTCCGTCAACAGAAGAAAGGCTCTTGTTAAGGCTTATACTGAAAAGTATGGTGCTGATGACATCTATGAGTGCCCTATCTGCATCGTTGAGTCTGAGATCCATATGCAGCAGGCATTGGCTGACATCAAGGCAGCTGGATGCAACGCTCTTTGCGTATACCTCGGAAACTTCGGACCTGAGATCTCTGAGACAATGCTCGCTCAGCAGTGGGGCGGCCCTGTTATGTTCTGCGCAGCTGCAGAAGAATCACAGAATGACCTGGTTGGCGGCAGAGGTGACGCTTACTGCGGTATGCTCAATGCTTCTTACAACCTCAAGATCCGTGGCGTAAACGCTTACATTCCTGAGTATCCTGTAGGAAATGCTGAAGAGTGCGCTGACATGATCAAGGACTTCATTCCTGTAGCAAGAGCTCTCTATGCTATGAAGAACCTCAAGATCATTTCTTTCGGTCCCCGTCCGCAGAACTTCTTCGCATGCAACGCTCCTATCGAGCCTTTGTACAGAATGGGCGTTGAGATCGAAGAGAACTCTGAGCTCGACCTTTTCGAGTCCTTCAAGAATCATGAAGGCGATTCCAGAATCCCTGCTAAGGTTGCAGAGATGGAAGCAGAGCTCGGTGCAGGCAACAAGAAGCCTGAGATCCTTGATAAGCTCGCTCAGTATGAGCTCACACTCCTTGACTGGGTTGAAGCTCACAAGGGCTCAAAGCAGTTCGTTGCTATCGCAGGAAAGTGCTGGCCTGCATTCCAGACACAGTTCAAGTTCGTTCCTTGCTATGTAAACAGCCGTCTCACAGGTATGGGTATCCCGGTATCCTGCGAAGTTGATATCTATGGTTGCCTCTCCGAGTACCTCGGATATGTTATCTCTGAAGATATCGTTACTCTCCTCGACATCAACAACTCCGTACCTCACGACATGTACGACGAGTCCATCAAGGGCAAGTTCGACTACAAGTTCACAGATACATTCATGGGATTCCACTGCGGCAACACATGCTCCAAGAAGCTTGCTTTCTGCGAGATGAAGAACCAGATGATCATGGCTCGTGCTCTCCCTGTAGAGGTTACAAACGGTACACTCGAGGGCGACATCGTTCCTGGCGATATCACATTCTACAGACTGCAGTCCACATCCGACGGCCAGATCAGAGCTTATGTTGCAGAGGGTGAGGTTCTCCCTGTTGCTACTAAGTCCTTCGGCGGTACCGGTGTATTTGCTATCAAGGAGATGGGCAGATTCTACAGATACTTCCTTATCGAAAAGAACTTCCCTCACCACGGCGCAGTTGCATTCGGTCACTATGGAAAGGCTCTCTACAACCTCTTCACATATCTTGGCATTTGCCCTTGCGACATCGGCTACAACAAGCCCGAGGGCGACAGATATCCGAAGGAAAATCCTTTCAACGCACCGTTCAACTGATATAGTTTGGATATTTATGGCGGGGCTTGATCAATAGGTCAAGCCCTTCCGTATGTTCTAAGCAGGCGATAAATTCTATTGATATAAAGGAAAACAAAAATGACCAATAAAGAACTTAAAATCACAGCGACAAAAGTTCGTAAGGGAATTATTGAAGCAGTACACAGCGCTAAGTCCGGACATCCGGGCGGATCACTCTCTGCTGCAGATATGTTCACTTACCTTTATTTTGAAGAGATGAATATCGATCCTAAGAATCCCAAGGCTCCCGGCAGAGACAGATTCGTTCTCTCAAAGGGTCACACAGCTCCCGGACTTTATTCAACTCTTGCTAACAGAGGATATTTTCCTGTTGAAGATCTGAAGACACTCCGTAAGCTCGGTTCTTATCTCCAGGGTCACCCCTGCATGACAGAGACTCCCGGTGTTGACATGAGCACAGGTTCATTGGGACAGGGTGTTTCCGCAGCAGTAGGTATGGCTCTTGCAGCAAAGCTTAACGGCGATTCTTACAGAGTTTATGCTCTTACAGGCGACGGTGAGATCCAGGAAGGCCAGATCTGGGAAGCATTCATGTTCGCAGGTGCCAAGGGTATCGACAACCTCACAGTAGTTATCGATAACAACGGACTTCAGATCGACGGTAAGATCGACGACGTTTGCTCACCTTATCCGATCGACAAGAAGCTCGAAGCATTCAACTTCAATACGATCTGCATCGACGGTCATGACTTTGACCAGATCAGAGATGCATTCGCAAAGGCTAAGGAATGCAAGGGAAAGCCTACAGCTATCATTATGAAGACTACTAAGGGCAAGGGCGTTTCCTACATGGAGAATCAGGCAGGCTGGCATGGCAAGGCTCCCTCTGATGAAGAGTATGAGCAGGCTATGAAAGAGCTTGATGAGCAGTTAGCAAAATATGAAGCAGAGGTATGATCATGGGAGATATAGTAAAAATCGCTACACGTGAGAGTTATGGTAACGCACTTGTAGAGCTCGGAAAGAAGAACCCCAACGTAGTAGTTCTTGATGCTGACCTCGCAGGCGCCACAAAGACTTCCACATTCAAGAAGGCATTCCCGGATCGTCATATCGACTGCGGAATCGCAGAAGCAAACATGACAGGCATCGCAGCTGGTCTTTCCACATGCGGCAAGATCCCGTTCGTTTCCTCTTTCGCTATGTTTGCAGCAGGCAGAAACTTCGAGCAGGTTAGAAACTCTATTGGTTACCCTCACCTCAACGTTAAGATCGGCGCTACACACGCAGGTATCACAGTAGGTGAGGACGGTGCTTCCCACCAGTGCCTCGAAGACGTTGCTCTTATGAGAACGATCCCCGGAATGACAGTTATCGTTCCTTCCGACGACATCGAAGCAAAGGCTGCAGTTATGGCAGCTGCTGAGACAGAGGGTCCTTTCTATATGAGATTCGGAAGAGCAGCTGTACCTGTAATTAACGACAGACCTGACTACAAGTTTGAAGTAGGCAAGGCAGTTGTTCTTAAGGACGGAACAGACATGGTAATCTTCGCTAACGGCGTATGCGTTGCAGAAGCTCTCGGTGCAGCTGAGAAGTTAGCGGCTGACGGCATCAGCGCAGCTGTTGTTAACGTACACACAGTTAAGCCTATCGACAAGAATACGATCATTGAGTTCGCTAAGAAGACCAACAGAGTATTCACAGTTGAAGAGCACTCCGTTATCGGTGGCTTGGGCAGCGCTGTATGTGATGTACTTGCTGAAGAGTATCCTGTTAAGGTTTCCAAGATCGGCGTCTATGACAGATTCGGTAAGAGCGGCCCGGCTGCAGCTCTTATGAAGGAATTCCAGCTTGACGCAGAGGGAATCTACAACCAGATTAAAGCAAAGATCTGAGCTGTCGCGGCAACATGATCAAGTAAAGAGGCTGTCTCATCTGAGGCAGCCTCTTAAATATAAATAATATTTAATAAATAAACTAATTACATCTTATCCACGTCGATTCCGCTGTCGCCCTCTTTTTCCTTAAAGGTGATATCTGCACCGAGCCTCTTGAACGTTCTCTTGAGGAATAGTGAATAGAAGATGGCGAGAGTAGAGAATCCCATAAAGAACATAAGGCTCATAACAGTTGTGGGGTACTGCCAGATAAGCCATGCGAGTCCTAATGTGAATACCTCATACATGATAGTAACAGGCAGATTGGTGATGGCCAGCAACACGGAGTTCTTGAGGATCTGTATGAATGATTCCTCGAACCACGCGAGAAGCGGGAATGTGTAGAGCGTCGTAGCCAGGATCAGGAGCAGGAAGAAGTAGGGAATATACTGAACCCAGGCAAACTCCGCACTCATCATGTTATTTACCATATATACTTCGAAAAAGAAGAACGCGGAAAGAACAGCATAAAGAAGCTCTAATCCTGTTGCCTTAAGGAAGTTGTCCCTGAAACATTTGAAGTAATCTCTGAAGATGGACGGGTTGTCGCCTGACAATATAGCTATAGTAATTCTATATAAAGAAGTAAGGGACGCGCCGATGGTGAAGAGCGGGATAGAAGTCAGAACAAATAAGATATTTACCAATATCAGATTGCATAATCCGGTCAAAAGTTTGGTAGCGGCGCTTTTAGGATTGAAAAAAGAAGATGCCATGTAATTCTCCGTGAATTCTTATATAATTATCACACCAATACTACCACATAACTCCATAACTTTCGCCTGTTCAGAGCGAATTGCACAAGTCAGACCGACTTCGGTTGTCGAAAATGCGATACAGTGACGAGGAATTTATGCAATTTACCCTCTCGCAAAGCAAAATTTGTACAAAATGGTCAATAAAAGCAAGAAATGTATAGTTATGGTCAAAATGTAGCAAGAAATGTGGAGAAACATATTCCGTTTTTGACTAATATTTACAATGTAGAAGGGCCAAGAGGCCCCGAACAATTTCATTAAGGAGGAAACTTTATGAAAAAGGTTATTGCCAGTGTTCTTTCTGTAGCAATGGTCGCAGCTTTCGCTACAGCTTGTAACGGCGGCGGCGAGACACAGGCGTCAGGAAGCGCAACAGGTGACACACAGGCTACACAGGGTTCTGATAGTAGCGAGACAGAGGCTACAACAACAGCGAAGCAGGTTAAGACTTATGGTACCGGCTCCGAGAAGATCAACCTCTGGTCATTCACAGCTGAAATCCCTAACATGGTTAACTACTATGTTAAGCAGAATCCGGATTTCGCTTCAAAGTACACAGTAGAGTGTACAATCATCGCTACTAACGGTGGTGCTTACCAGACAGCTCTCGACCAGGCTCTTTCAGCTGGTGGAGACTCAGCTCCTGATATGTACGCAGCAGAGGCAGCTTTCATCATCAAGTATTCACAGGGTGATATGGCTAAGTATGCAGCTACATACAAGGAACTTGGTATCGATGTTGATGCTAAGATCAAGGACGCTCAGATTGCTGGTTACACAATCGAAGCAGGTTCCCGTGATGGCGAAGTAGTTGCTCTTGGCTATCAGGCAACAGGTTCAGCTATGATCTACAGAGCTGACCTCGCTAAGGACGTTTTCGGCACAGATGATCCGGCTAAGATCGAAGAGATCTTCGGCGCTAACTCTGGTAGCTGGGATAAGTTCTGGGCAGCAGCAGCTAAGCTCAAGGAAAAGAACATTTCTGTAGTTTCTGGTTCCGGTGATATGTGGAACGTTAACGAGAAGGCAGCTCAGACTGGTTGGATCGTTAATAACCAGCTTAACATCGACCCTAAGAGAGCAGAGTTCCTTGACATCGCTAAGAAGCTTAAGGACGATGGTCTTTCAAACGACGCTGCTGGTTGGTCTGAGGCTTGGTTCGCAGATATGGCTGGTACAGGCGCTAAGCCGGTATTCTGCTTCTTCGGACCTGCTTGGCTCATCAACTACACAATGAACGAGCACTGCGGTGGTGCTAAGCTTGGCGAAGGCACATTCGGTCAGTGGAGAGTTTGCACTCCTCCGGTAGGCTTCTTCTGGGGCGGTACATGGGTTCTCGGTAGAAAGGATTCTGCTAAGAAGGAAGGCGTTGCTAAGCTCATCGAGTGGATCACACTTGACACTTCTGAGACAGGTCTCCAGTATCTCTGGGCTAACGGTCTTGTTGACTGGGACGAAGATCCTGCAACAGCAGTAGCTAAGGATACAGTTGCTTCTGCAACAGTTATGTCTAAGTCTGATGGTAAGATTGACTTCTGCGGTGGTCAGGATATCTTCCCTATCTTCATCAAGGGCAACCAGTATGCTTCAGCTAAGGCTATGACACAGTATGACGAAGGTATCAACGGATACTTCACAGATGCTGCTACACAGTACGCTGAGGGCAACCTTGACAAGGATGGCGCTATCGACGCATTCAAGACAAAGGTTAACGATAACCTCTCTTTCTAATAGTATCTAATTTCTGATGCTGTAGCGGCAGGGTAAGTCCAGGTATTTACCCTGCCGTTTTTAAAACTTTAGAGGAGGCTGTATGAGAAACAAAAAACTAGTCGATTATGCAAAATACGGATATATATTCTCTATTCCGTTTATTGTTGCATTCTGCGTATTTACGCTTTATCCGGTTGTATACACATTCATAATCGGATTTACTAACTTAAAAGGTGCAGGTAATACTGAGTTCCAGTTCCTGCCCGCTGTTGGAAAGAATCTTTTCCAGAACTTTATTGACGTTCTTAAAGCTAAGACATTTAAGACAGCTTTCGGAACCACATGTATCATTTGGATAATGAACTTTATCCCTCAGATTGGATTCGCTCTCTTGTTTACTGCATGGTTTACAGATAGAAGATCCAAGGTAAAGGGAACCGGCTTATTCAAGATTCTCTTTTATATGCCTAACATTATCACTGCGGCAACAATGGCTATCTTGTTCCAGAAGTTGTTCGGTTACCCAATCGGTGCAGTTAACCAGCTCCTTGGTCATCTCCAGCCTGGCAGACAGCCTTACAACTACTTGATCAACAATGTACCGATCAAGTTAATCATTGCTTTCGTTCAGTTCTTCCAGTGGTATGGACATACAATGGTCAATCTTACTGCCGGCGTTATCGGTATCAGCCCCGAGATCTTCGAAGCTGCTGAAATCGATGGTGCTAACAGAGTTCAGACTTTCTTTAAGATCACAATTCCTTGTATCCGTCAGATCATGTTGTTCGTTCTCGTAACATCACTCATCGGCGGTCTCAATATGTTCGATATTCCTGAGTTGTTGGTAGGTTCAAAGCAGGGTAATGGTGCTGCTATCACAACTAACATGTATATTCGTAACCTGGCATTTGACGGTAGCTACCTCTATAACAGAGCAGCAGCTGCTTCAGTCATCTTATTCCTTGTTATCGTTGCTCTTTCTGCAGTTTTGTTCTTCGTCATGCGTGATAAGGACGAAGCTAAGATCAAGAAGCTTAAGAAGGCAGAGCTCAGAGCTGCAAGGAAAGGTTTGTGAGGTGAATAGATATGTCTAACAACGAAGTAAAATTACACTCTATTAAGAGAAATGATACTATCCTCAAGGTAGTCATCTACATTGTATGTATCTTCTTCTCAATCATGACATTGTTCCCCTTTGTCATCTTGATTGCGAACTCTTATAAGACATCTGTCGAAGTACAGGAGAGTACACTCTCACTTATTTCGAAGCATCCTATTCAGAACCTTAAGTTTAACTGGCACGTTATCAGCAGCAAGGGTACATTCAAACCTATGGTAGGTTTCAAAAACTCTTTCATCGTTGCTACATTAAGTACAATTCTTAACGTATACTTCTCATCTCTTACCGCATACGCTATCACAGCTTATGAGTGGAAGCTTAGAGAAGCATTCAACGCAATGATCATGGCTGTCATGATGATCCCTGGTACAGTTACAATGATCGGTTTCTTCCAGTTCGCTTATAAGGTTGGATTGGTTAATAAGCTTTCAGCTCTTATTCTCCCTTCCATCGCAGCTCCTATGACAGTATTCTTCATGCGTCAGTATCTGCAGGCTTCCCTCTCAATGGAGATCGTTCAGTCTGCAAGAATCGACGGTGCAGGCGAGTTCAGAATCTTTAACCAGATCGTTGTTCCGCTCATGAAGCCCGCTATCGCTACACAGGCAATCTTCGCTTATGTTGGTAGCTGGAACAACCTCTTCTCACCTATGATCCTTCTTACTGATGGTCCCAAGAAGACACTCCCTGTAATGGTCTCATTGCTTAATGGTGATATCTATAAGGTAGAGTACGGCGCTATCTACTTAGGACTCCTTATCACAGTTCTTCCTCTTATTGTCGTTTACGCTTTCCTCTCCAGATACATCGTTGAGGGTGTCGCTCTCGGTGGTGTCAAGTCATAAGACTTGAGGAACAACTCAGCTTTTAGCTGAACAATTAAAAACAATACGCTGCGTCTTTGAATCATTGCCTCCTCAAAGACGCAGCTTTTTTATTGGCTGGGAATAGTCGAATTCCAATTTGCGCCTTTAACTGTAATGCTGCCTTATTGCACAGAAAATTCAGGCTTGAGTCGGGCAAAGACGACGTCCAGCCTGATCATATATCAGACCTAGTTTTTGCACTCCTTCTTTTAGAGAAGGAAAGTAAATACCCCGTGGTGACGAAATGGTGTCCTCATGCCACCCGCCCTGGCGGCAGGTGTGCAAAAATGGTGCCAGAATCCACTCAAATTAGCACCAAATCGTGCATTTCTGGGTCAAATTGCTCATTATGGTGCTAAATCACGCCCAAATTGGCACCATTTTTGCACTGGCCCGAAAACAAGTCCTGAATCATTTCGCCGCTAAATATTTGCTAAAACCATAGTGCTTTTGGCAAGGATTTTTGCAAAACGTGTTCTTTTCGCCCCAAAATTTTGCTGAATCAGGGGTGGTTTTGGCAAAAATTCAGCACTGCGGCATAGCACTGTGGCATAGCACTGTGGCATAGCCTGGGTTCGAAAAAAGCTGCCGGACAATCACACCGGCAGCTTTTGCATTTTACTTATTACTTTTTCTTAAGTCTCTTTATCCTGTTCCTGAACTGGGAAGGGGAGCACCCGTACTGTTTCTTGAAGCAGCGCGAAAGCGACGTCAGGTTATTGAATCCGCAAGACATCGCGATATCACTGATCTGCAGATTGGTGTCTGTGAGCTGTCTCTCGACTTCCTTGAGTTTTAACGTCGTCTGGTAGTCGTTGAACGTCATGCCGGTATACTCTTTGAAGAGTCTTGCGAAGTGGAACTTGGAATAGCCGACATGGTTAGCAGCCTCGTCCATCGAGACATTCTCGGAGCTGTGCATGGCGAGCCATTCAGCAAGTGACTTGAACTTGATGTAGACTTCACGCTGCTTGTCGTTCTGGATTACGACAAGGCTGTCGGAGTAGTCCTTCTTCATGAGCATTCCGAAAACATCCATGAGCTTGCCGAAGATAGATATCTCCTTAACAGTCGTTGAGTAGAAGAAGTAGAGGTCATTGATCTCCATGAACTTCTCGAAGATGAGACTGTATACTTCCGGATGTGTATCAGGAGTAATGAGAAGAGGCTCTCTGATTGTCTTCATGAATTCATCGTAATCGAATAATCCCTTAAGGAACTCAATATTAAACAGGTAGATGAATCTGATACCAGACTTCGTGCCCGAGATCTTGTGGAGCATGTCAGGCGGAATGATAAGGATCTCTTTTTCCTTGAGGATTATCGTTCTGTCGTCGAAGATATACGTATAGGATTTCTCAATCGGGATCGTGATCTCAAGACAACTGTGCTTATGGACAGGGTAGTCCTCAGAACGGTTGTTGTACCAGATACGCATATTGGCGCCCGGAATAAAATCAACTTCTTCAACATCGTTGCTGACGATTCTGCCTGCAAAACTTCCGATAGGCTGCTGATACTTGCCCGGTACTGAATTATCGTTAAACTGCATTAATAATCCCCATTCTTAAAGGTCAATGCTACAATTCTAAATGCTCGGAATACCATTTTCAAGAAGAAATAGCAAAATCTGTAAAATAAAAGCTAAATCCATGACAAGATTTGACTGACGAAGTATTCTATAATTAGATTAAATAAAACATTTTCGACAGGAGAAAACTGCTTATGAACAGAGAACGAGCCGTTAAAAGAGCCGAAGAACTAGTCAGCAAGATGACAGTTGAGGAAGCAGCCTCACAGTTGAGATATGACTCTCCTGCGATTGAGCGTCTGGGCATTCCCGAATACAACTGGTGGAACGAATCACTTCACGGAGTAGCAAGAGCAGGTACTGCTACGAGCTTCCCTCAGGCGATTGGTCTTGGCGCGACATTCGACCAGGAACTGCTTGGCAAAGTAGGTGAGGTCTGTGGTAACGAGGGCCGTGCCAAGTATAACGAATATAAGCAGAACGGCGACCGTGATATCTATAAGGGACTTACTTTCTGGTCACCTAACGTAAACCTTTTCAGAGACCCAAGGTGGGGCAGAGGCCAGGAGACATACGGTGAGGATCCGGTTCTTATCTCCAGACTTGCCGTTCCTTTCATCGAAGGTCTTCAGGGTGACGGAGAGTACATGAAGGGCGCTGCATGCGCTAAGCACTTCGTCGTTCACTCAGGGCCTGAGGCATTAAGACATCAGTTCAATGCCACATGCAATGACAAGGATCTTAACGAGACATATCTTCCTGCTTTCGAAGCGTGCGTTAAGGAAGCAAAGGTAGAGTCCGTCATGGGCGCATATAACAGAACAAACGGTGAGCCCTGCTGCGGCCACTCTTATCTGAAGGACATCATCCGCGACAAGTGGGGCTTCGAAGGCCATATCGTATCTGACTGCTGGGCGATCAGGGATTTCCACGAGCATCACCATGTAACTAAGACAAATGAAGAGAGTGCTGCGCTCGCTCTGAAGAAGGGATGCGACCTTAACTGCGGCTGCACATATATCCATCTCATGAGCGCTTACAATCAGGGCCTCATCACAGAAGAGGATATCAGGACTGCAGCAGTAAGACTCTTTACCACAAGATTCATCTTAGGCATGTTTGATGAGACTGAATTTGACGGTCTTAACTATCTCGATGTCGAGACACGCGAGAATCTTGCAGTAGCGAAAAGAGCATCCGATGAGAGTATCGTCCTCCTTAAGAACGACGGTATCCTTCCTATCGACAAGAATAAGAACAAGGTCATCGCAGTAATCGGCCCTAACGCTGATTCCAGAGCATGCCTCATCGGCAACTACTACGGAACATCTTCCGAGTACATTACAGCATTAGAGGGTATAAGGAACGCCGCAGGAGAGGATATGAGGATCCTCTATTCTGAAGGCTGCAATATTAATCTTCCCAAGCCAGACTTCCTCTCACGCGAGTATCACCGTCTTGCAGAGGCTAAGGCTGTCATGAGCAGATCAGATCTCGTTATCCTCGTAATCGGTCTTAATGAGAATCTTGAAGGTGAGGAAGGCGACCAGGGCAACCAGTATAAGTCAGGCGACAAGCCGGATCTTCTGTTCCCTAAGACACAGCGTAAGCTTATAGATACCGTAATCGCTTCCGGAAAGCCTTTTATCACTGTTGTTATGGCAGGTTCGTGCATGGATCTTAGTGTTCTTAATGACAAGTCATCCGCTATCCTTCAGGCATGGTATCCTGGTGCAAGGGGCGGGCAGTCTATAGGTGATATCCTTTTCGGCAAGGTTAATCCTTCAGGCAAGCTACCTGTCACATTTTATAAGGATACAAAAGATCTTCCTGACTTTGAGGATTACTCAATGAAGAGCAGAACATACCGCTATCTTGAGACAGCACCTCTTTATCCATTTGGCTATGGTCTCACATACGGCAAGATGGATATCACATCCGTTGATAAGGAAGGCGGCAGGGATGAAGGCCTTAAGATCAAGGTCAACGTCAGCAATACAGGTAACATCAAGACATCTGAAGTCATCCAGGTCTACTTCAAGGCAGAAGATCCCAACGAAGTAAGAAATACCAGACTTGCTGCATTTGCCAGAGTGACTCTCGATGCAGGTGAGAGCTCGATCGTCGAGATCGAAGTGCCTTCTGAGCGTTTCAAAGTCGTAAATGACAAGGGCGAAAAGGTCATGCCGGAGGGAAATGTTAACGTTTATGTCGGCTTCGGCCAGCCCGACAGCCTTACAGAGAGCCTTACGGGCAAGAAAGCGTGCACTTTCACCGTTTGAGCAAAAATCCATTGTTTTAGCGGTTTTCAGGCTTTGTAACATTGTTACAAAGCCTGTTTTTTTATTCGTGACAATCACCCTGAAACATAATGAGATAAGGCATTTGGCTTGTTCTTAATTTGTTTATCTAATTAACAAAAAGGTAATTTGACACTCTGAAAAGTCAATCTTAAAATTAATTATAAGAAAAATTTATATTTTTCGGGTAATTCGGATCTTAGGCGGCGTGCTGCAAGGAGAGTTACAAAGTATGGCAGTCAAGGCAATCAGTAAGACTTGCAGAAAGAACAGAAACTCACGTGGTATTACTCTCGTCGAGCTTATTGTCGTGCTTGTAATCATGTCGATCCTCGCTGCATCCGGAATCTTCTCCGCTGTCGGTTTCGTAAAGAGATCCCAGCTCACCCAGAATGACAAGAATGCCGAGACTATCTACCAGGCAGCGCAGACAGCACTTCTTCAGTTAGAGAAGAGCGGTTCCATCGATACATGGGTCAAGAATAAGCTGATCGCATCAGGCTGCGGTACGGCTTTTGATTATGACAGCGGCAATCCGTCTTCAAATGAAGATTTTGAGAAGTCTTTTGATCCTTCCGGTTTTTCAAGTGATACAGATACAACACCTAATAAGACATGGCACATGAGATATGTCATGACAACTTATCCCGGTAAGGACGATGCCCAGAGCAAGAACTTGAAGGAACTTATCCAGCCTTACTTCTACGATGCTACGATCTTCAACGGCACGGTTACTGTCGAGTTCGATGTCGAGAAGGCTTATGACGCACGTAAGAATCCTCATTATTCAGCTAGAGCATTAAGTGTATTTGCAAGCTCTCGCGATAAGTCCGGCTGGTCCGGTGAGACAGTTCCGAAAAGAGCCATCAGCTCAAGAGGCAAGACACTTATCGGTTATTATGACGGTTATACAGGATTCTCAGTAGATACTGTCTATCTCCCCAAGATCGAAGACGGTCTGTCCATAAGAGAATTCTCCTATGACAATATGACCGGGAGACTTAGCTGGATCGCAAATCTTGAGCGTCATCCGGTTACCGGACACGCAGAGCACATCTACTACATGATCGAGCTCTATCCCGGCAAGGAGAATTCACAGAGATTCTTCATCAATGAGGATTTCTTATTCTCAAATGTTACTGTCGCTGAGGCTAATAAATATAACCTCATCAATGAACTGAGTGGAAAAGCTGAAGGCGATATGATCATGATCGGCGGCAAGTCCTTTGAAGTTCATGTTGCAGAGAACGATCTAGTATATGTCCATACCAATGAGGACGATTCTGTTGATGCTACAGTCACAGAGACTTATATCGAAGTAGAGGCACGTGTCTATTCCAACAGGACTGCCACACACGACAACTATAAGGCGATCAATTCAAGCACATCCATGATAAGTGTTCCTTTGAGAGTAACTCTTGTTCACGGTGAGCATGATGAAGACGATAACATAAAGCCTGACTATATCATCTATTCACTGGACATCTCATCATTCTTAGACGATACCGAAAGCGAAGCTTCACTTATCGTCTGCCCGAATGACTTTACAGATGCATCTGACCTTAAGTCATTCAATGACAGAACGGGAATCGTTCCTATGAACAAGGGCAAGAATACTGATATAGGACCTGTCGTAGTACCTGAAGAACCCGAAGAGGGTGGTGAAGGCGGCGAAGGCGGATCCGGTGAGGGCAATAACGGCGAAGGCGGCTGATTCGGGCAGCTGTTAATAGCGGTTTTAAAATAAAAATAGAACTAAAGGATCAAGTTGTGTTAACATTTTTATGAGGGCACAAGATCCGCCAAAGATAATAAATTAAGTATTTTGGAGGGTGTTTTGGCAAGTTCTGCTGAAGAAAGAGAAAGACGCGAGGGGACCGTTTTCTACAGAAGACGTATTGGCGACTGGATCAGGCGCTATATCATTGAATTGGTCATTATCGCAGCTGCAGTAGCATTCGGTATCGTAACTACCGTTGTAACTTCCAATGCCCGCAGGGTTTTCCGTGAAGCAAAAGACATCAGAACAGCCCTGAGGTTTGTCGGCACACAGTACTACGGCGGCAATACTTCCATCTACGATCCTTCTGATCCGACAGGCCTTGCAAAGGGTGCTGCCGAGAACATTGCCGAAGTATCCACTCATGACGGCCAGGTTTTCCTTTATGCCTGGGATGAGGAAGAAAATGTCCCTTTGAGATTTGAGTACAAGAAGGGTGCTTATACAGTCAGCTATACGGCTGATGTTTACTCGGGCAAGAACAAAGAGAATGAATCCGTTTCCCAGATGATGGGCAGATGGGATGTCACATATTCGTTCAACGTATTGAAGTACGAATCGGAATAATAAGGAGAAAGGAAGAAACGTATGCCGGAATATAAGTATAAGGCGCAAGACCAGGACGGCAAGATCGTAAGAGGGCGTTCAGACGCTCCTGACGCTGCTGCTCTCCAGAAACGTTTCCACGAAGAAGGCCTCACTCTTCTTGAGGTATCTCCGGTCGTAAGACGTATCGCATTGAAGCAGCTTAAGAAGGGCCAGTTAGCTGACTTCGCAAGACAGCTCGGAACGCTTACAAAAGCCGGTGTATCCCTTGTTAAGACATTGGAGATCATCGCTCACGATGAATCTATCGGTACATATGAGAGAGATATCTACTTGAAGCTCCGTGACAGGATCGTTCAGGGTATCTCTTTATCTGCCGCTATGGAAGAATTAGATCCTGCATTCCCTCCGCTCTTCGTATTCATGATGCGTGCTACGGAGCAGACAGGTAATATCGACGATACTGCTTTAAGACTTGCAAAGCACTATACTGAAGAGAACGAGCTCGAGCAGCAGGTCAAGAGCTCACTTACATATCCTAAGATCTTAGGTGTATTGATCGTTGTGGTTATCGCTATCCTTTTCGGATATGTATTGCCGCAGTTCGAAGACCTTTTTGCAGGAATGCCTTCGCTTCCTCTTCCGACAAGGATCCTCATGGCGATCTCAAACTTCGTTGCGACCAGGTGGTACATCATCCTGATCGTTGCAGCACTCGTCATCATCTTCGGCAAGATCTTCATAAGACTTCCTGCCATCCGCTATCAGATCGACAAGATCAAGTGTATGGGCAGATGGGGCAAGCTCACCAAGGTCATCTATTCTGCAAGATTTGCTAGAACACTAAGTTCGCTTTATGCTGGCGGTATCCCGATCTATTCCTGCATCGATATCGCGAAAAGCACCATCGGCAACGCTTATATCGAAGCGCAGTTCGATGAAGTTCTTAAGAGAGTTTCAGGCGGCAGCTCAGTATCTGATTCATTAAAAGACGTAAACGGATTCGTCCAGAAGCTCTCATCATCCATCAGGATCGGTGAGGAGACAGGTATGCTGGCTCCTATGCTCGAATCCGTTGCAAACGATCTGGACTTCTACTCAAGACAGGCACTCGTCAAGTTAACATCTTATATCGAGCCGGTAATGATCGTCGTAATGGCGGCTATCGTCGGCTTCGTAATCATCGCGGTAATCCAGCCTATCTATAACTCCTATGCGACTATAGGTGCAGGTACATAAGAAAGGTAAGAAAGCATATGTCTGTTACGGTATTTCTATCTAATACGAACATTCAGATCGTAGTCGGTACTGGTGCTACGAAAGCGACCAAGGTTAAGAACCTGGTATCCGTCGGTGTTCCGAGCGGTGCGGTCCTTAACGGCGTCGTCATGGATGAGAATGCGCTTGTTGCAGCTATCCAGGAATGCTGGAAGATCAATAAGCTCCCCAAGAGTGAAGTAACACTCATCCTGAACAGCCCTCAGCTCCGTGCGTCACTTATCGACATGCCGATCATGCCCGATAAGAAGACTACCGAATACGTTCAGCGTGAGACAAAAGACGGCAGACTCCAGAAGCCCGTTACTGCATGGTACCTGCAGGAAAGAAATACCAAGCTCAAGACACAGAAAGTCGTAGCTGAGACAGCAGATGCCCAGTTCATCGATACATATGTGAGCATCTTCGCGAGAGCCGGAATCAAGCTCGTTGACATCCACGATGGTGTCAGCCTTGCTATCGGTCTTTTAAGAGGCGCGACACGTAATAAGACAGTCGTATACATGATCCTCGACGGTACTTCACTCGTTACGATCTTCTTCTCGAAGGGTCAGTACTTCTATCACTCAACAAAGCGTGTATTCAACCAGCCCGGTTCTTCCGAGTTCGCGAAAGAGATCTTCGGTTCTGTATCTGAGATCCGTCAGTTCGCATCAGCACAGAAGCTCGAAGACAGCATCGAGGAACTGCAGTTCGCAGGCCTCGGTGACCAGCAGGTATCAAGGCTTGCAGACGATATCGGTGACATCGATAACACGATCAAGCTCTCTGCAGTATCCTGCCCGAGCTATGTAATCATCAAGAATAATCCGAAGCAGTTCCCTTACTTCGTATATCCTGTCGCAGGTCTTGCAAAGCTTAATCCGCAGAAGCTCGACATGATGACAGCTAACAAGAAGAGTGCAGACGCATTTATAAAGAGAAGAAATGCACTTAAGTTCATTCTTCCTGCAGTAGGCATAATCTCCGTATTGCTTATCACGTTCGGTGTGCTCACGGGACTTGGTATCTACAAGCAGCAGCAGTTAAGCGCACTGAATCTTGAGAACAGCAATCCTGTAACTGTTGCCAATGCTGCACGTTATGAGGAAATATCCGATGTTATTAAGAATGTTGGCGGCAAGCAGGGCGGTGTTAATCTTTTCCGCAAGTATATTGATTCTTATCCGATTCCTGATTCCACGATCAATAAGCTCATCTCCGAAACAGCCAAGAAATACAGCGTTAAGATTATCTTTAATTCATATGATGCCGGTTCAGGCATCTTCAGCATCACAGCTGAATCTACTGAGGTCGAGCAGATCAATAAGTTTATAGCAGAACTGTCGGACATGAAGAACTTCGAGAGGATCGACTATACGGGATACACATCCATCACAGATAAGAGCGGCAATTCCGGATGGCAGATCAATGTGGTCTGTACACTTGCAGCCCGCACATCAGAGACGGATGCATCTAAGAGCGGGGAGGAAGGCTGATTATGAAATTTGATACTAACCTTAAACCTCAGGATAAAAGAACGATAGGCATCGTTGTATTTGTCGCTATCGTAGCGCTTTTCTGCTGGTACCTGATAAGACCTGCGTGGATCAGATTAGGAGACCTTGATGACAAGATCAAGCAGGCTGAGCTCACAAGGCAGGAAAACCGCCTGAAGACGATCAACTTAGCATCTGCAGAGGTCCTTTATGATTCGTCCGTTAAGGCTATCACAGAAGGTACTGCTGATTTCTACGATATAATGGAAAACTCCGAGATCGAGAAGATGGGTACAACTTATATTCTTAAGCATGGTCTTACCCCTGTGGATTTTACAATTGACTTAAGAGATGGTACAGCCGTTGCTGAAGTTCCCTATCAGTATTCCGGCATTAAGGCGCCTTCTGAAAGCAAGTCCGGTATAACAACATCCAATGCTACACCTACTCCCAAGCCGACAGGATCAGCAGCAAAGAAGACTCTCGGCATATCAACCCTTGATGTCCAGTCACTTCAGGTCTACTACAATGAAGCTGTTAATGGAGTCAAGTCAACGACTACATCAGAGATACAGTGTGCAAAGATTACTATAGTAGTTCAGGGTACAAGAGGCAGATGCCAGGGTATGATCGATGAGCTTACAAAGAATCCGTCGATCAGGATCAGGGGCTTTAGCTGGAGTGATCCTGCTCCCATCTATACGATAGATGAGAATGGCAACAAGACTTTGGCAAATGCAGACTACAAGGAATTAAAACTCGATCTTAATTTCTATATGGCCGACAAGCCTCATTTTGAAGAATAAGAAGGATAACACTTATGGATAACAATGCACAGGCCAGCAAAATCAGAATAGGTGATCTCCTCGTTACTGCAGGTTATATCACCGAAGCTCAGCTCAAAGAAGCTCTTACCATCCAGAAGGAATCGCAGGGCAAGCGTGTCGGTGAGGTCCTCCAGGAATTAGGTTATGCCACAGAGAAGCAGATCCTGACAGCTCTTGCTGAGAGACTCGGCACTGAGGTTATCGATATCGTTACTTATAAGATCGATGTCGAAGCAGTTAAGCTCATCCCTAAGCAGATGGCTGAGCAATATATCATGTTGCCTGTCGATAACAAAGATGGTCAGGTCATCCTTGCCGTTAACGATCCTCTTAACCTCTACGCGATTGAGGATATCAGACAGACGATAGGTCTTCCTCTCGTAACAGTTCTTGCAGAGCTTGAACCTCTGAAGAGTGCCATCGAGTATCAGTATGCCGAGATCAAGGCAAAGGCGGCAGCTGAGAATGCGAATGTCAATGCCACCGGTATGGACGTTGATGAGCTTGTCATCGATACTAGTGCCGGCGCGGATGATGCACCTATCATCAACCTCGTTAACTCACTTCTTGATAAGGCTTTCCAGGATAACGCATCCGATATCCATATCGAACCTTTTGAGCGTAATGTCATGGTAAGAATGCGTATCGACGGTACACTTCTCGATTACATCTCCTTGCAGAAGAACGTTCAGGATTCACTCGTTGCCAGAATCAAGATCATGGGTGAGATGGACATCGCTGAGCGCCGTATCCCTCAGGACGGTCACTTCAGAGTAAGGATCCAGGGCCAGATCGTTAACGTCCGTGTTAACGTAATCCCTACCGTATTCGGCGAGAAGGTCGTTATGCGTCTCATCATGTCAGTAGTCGAGATCGACCATAATGAGACATTCGGTATGGCTCAGGATGCATTCAACAAGTTCTCTGAGATGCTGAAGATGCCTAACGGACTTATCTATATCACCGGTCCTACGGGTTCCGGTAAGTCAACAACACTCTATAACGCTTTGGCTTCACTCTCACACAAGCAGGTAAACATCAGTACGATCGAAGATCCTGTCGAGAAGAATCTCCCCAGACTTAACCAGGTTCAGGTACATCCCCAGGCAGGTCTCACATTCGAGATCGGATTAAGAGCTCTCATGCGTCAGGACCCTGATATCATCATGGTAGGTGAGACGCGTGATGCTGAGACCGCTACGATCGCTATCAGAGCTGCTATCACAGGCCACCTGGTACTTTCCACACTGCATACCAACGACGCGGCATCGACTGTCGTAAGACTCATAGACATGGGTTCTGAGCCTTATCTCTTATCCTCTGCTCTTGCAGGCGTAGTAGCCCAGAGACTTGTACGTAAAGTATGTCCTCACTGCGGCAGGGTAGAGCGTCTTACAGAAGCACAGATCGAGTTCGTAGGCCACGATATCCCTACTGCAAAGAAAGCCGTAGGATGCGTTCACTGCCACGGCGCAGGTTATCTGGGACGTACAGCTATCCACGAAGTCCTTGTAATCGACAAGGAACTCCGTAAGATGGTTGCTGCTAATGCGACAGCTGAAGAGATGAAGAAATACGCTATAGAACACCAGGGAATGGTTACCCTCAAACAGGCTTGCATTAAGCTCGTAGAACAGGGTATCACCACGATGGAAGAACTTGAGCGTGTCGCATATTATGACGACTAAAGGCAAGAAGACAAATAAGTTACTTAAAGACATGGGAGCGGTTATCACTCCCGTGTTTTATATTTTCGGCTTAGTAGCCATTGTCTCAGCCATTATTGTTAATGGCTTCCAGTGGTCAACAGTGATCACAGCCATATTCCTTGTGCTCCTTGCCGCTGCAGGCGCTTCAGACGTCAATAAAGGCATAGTTCCGGACCTTATCCCCATATTTATTGCAGTACTTGCAATAGTAAGGTTCTTCTTATCTGAGATAACAATATCTAATATATTAAGCTGTCTGGGCGGAGCTTTATGCCTGTCAATACCAATGCTTATCGTGGCTCTTATCATCAAAGGGGGCTTCGGAGGCGGAGATATCAAGCTTATAGCGGCTTCCGGGCTCTTCTTAGGGCTTGATAAGACCCTTATAGCAGGCATAATTGCCTTCTTTATTGCCGGAATATTTGCAATTAGTGTCCTAATTGTTAAGAAGAAAGGCGTGAAGAGTAAGATCCGCTTTGCGCCATATTTGGCCGTAGGTTGTGCGTTTTCCGAGCTTTTCGGTGCCAGTTTTCTGATAATTTTCCAATCGATTTTATAGGCTCCCATTCACAAACCGTTTGCAAATAAAGGGTTTCGCGGGATCGGGTAAACAAATTGTAACCCGAAAATGAATTGTGGCAGAAATGTGTTGAAGTCTGATTTTGGATGGTTTATAGTAAGACCATCAAGCAAGTCAAACACATTTGACAAAACAAACAAACAACAAAAACTCACTTAAGGGTGAAAACGACAAGGAGGTCACAAAATGAAAAAGTTAGGTAAGTCAACAAAGAAGGGTTTCACACTCGTAGAGCTCATCGTAGTCCTCGTTATCCTCGCAGTTCTCGCAGCAATGCTCGTACCTGCACTCGTTGGATACATCGACAGAGCAAGAGCAGAGAAGGAATATCAGACAGCAGCTACAGTTTATGGCGCAGCTCAGGCAGTTATCACAGAGTTATATGCTAAGGATAAGTTGCCTGATGATGGAAAGATTACAACAGGTCAGAAGCTTGATAGCATGCCTGATGCAGATGCAGTAATCGCACTCGCAGGAGTACCTACTAGCATTACATATAGCTTCACTTTTGATGCTGATACACACATTATTGATGGTGGTGACGATTGCTGGGTAAAGATCGGCGACGCTACATATACTCTCACAATTGATGATGAAGGTGTTCCTAGCTGGTCAGCAGAGCTTGATTAATCAGTAGCTTATATAGTTAATAACGCAAGTTAATTACCGCGCCGGGTTCGAAAGAGCCCGGCGCTTTCATAAAAGATTCAAGGGTACGGTTTCTCGAACATCTTAAGAAGTTACAGTCTTTTTGTATCTTATTAAGGGGTGTATAATTAGGGTAACATCAGGAATTGTTGATAAAGGACGATCTATGAGAAAGATAAGATGCGACAACTTGATAAAAAGGACCCGTGAGGTATTAAGCAATAATGAGGGCGCGAGCCTGATCCTTGTATCGATCCTCGCGGTAATCGTTCTTACTGCCGTTGTAGTCTTGAGAGTTACGACGAGCACTTTCATGGCGTCATCCAACAGACAGCTTAACCAGGATCAGGCATATGAACTGGCAGCATCCCTTGGTGAGTCCATAGATATCCTTATCGAACGCGGCGATTACAATATCCAGAATGAGACTTCCGGCAAGGAGATCTATTCTTCTGTAACTAACGATGACAAGTTTACAGGTCTTCCTGATGCCAAGGTGGTTGCAAAAGTAACTGATATCGCAGGCGGAAAGAAGCTTACCGTTACGGCCAATGTCGGCAATGCCGAATATGTTTATGTGAAGGACTACCGCGTATGAAGATCGTAGCTAAGACAAAAGCAGTACTTCTTGCTAATACGGCTGAGACTATGGCCGAAGTCATTATCGCGTTCGTAGTCTTATCACTTGTTATGGCACTTTTCGCGCAGGGATTAAGATATGCGGCAAGTGCTGAGACTTATGCAAAGGATAAGTCGGTCACAACAGACCAGTCTCTCTTAAAGCTCCAGAAGACACTCGCAGTAGGCGGTGAGGGAGCCAAGAACTTTGATACTACGAATAGAACACTGATAACTGATGACAGCGACTTTAAGGATCCGTCGGGAAATGCTCTTAAGCTCACACAGTATGGCGTGCAGAATGAGGGCGATTCCGGATGGAATTACTATTGGGTATTCGATGCCAGGTGATTAATATGAGAAAAGTTATCGCAAATGACAGAAGGAGATCCAAGCGCGGAACAACGCTCGTAGAGCTCATTGTCTCGCTTACTTTGACTGCGATGTTCGCGGTCATTTGCGTTATGCTCATAAATCCTATCGAGAGGACATATCAGCGTACAGAGAAGACTGCACGTGCACAGCTCCTCGCGGATACTATCGTAGATTCGATCCGTAAAGAATGCGACGGCATCAAGAACGACGATATCAATTCAGTATGGATCGCTAACGGAAGCTTCGATGCTAATACGGCTTCTGATCAGATTCTTTTCGACCCGGCTTGTTCCAAGCGCATCACATCAGGACTTGAATCCAATAACAAGGGAACAGTCCTCGTTATTAAGAAGAACAACAGCTACTGCGAGATGATCTTCGCAAGCCTTCCCATAACATCTGAAAACAAGACTGAAGCAAATAAGAATGTCCTTGACGGTACTTATTCTGGTCACGCAGTAGACGAACTCTTCCAGGGTTCTGCTGAAGACGTTGCGAAGAATACCGGCAGAGGCGTCGTACACTTCGGTTATTATGGTGCAGGTGATAAGGGTAACGGCGTTTATCCTTTGAAGGCATACGATTATACAAATCCTTTGATCGCTTCCACATACGGCGATTATCATGTAAAGGTTTACTTCCAGAAGCTCGTTACAAGAACAGAGGAGATTGATGGCGTTGATCATGAATTCCCGTCTTATGTCGAGTGCGAAGTAAAGGTTTACGAAGGCGAATATAAGGCAGGAGATAATACTTCCGCGCTTGTATATACACGTAAGGCTGCCATCAGTTTCTCCGCTAACGGCTCACGCCCCGGTACAAGCTATGTGGATCCTCATCACAGCACTACAGAGAAAAAGAAGAATGTAAAGGTTACCGTCGTATGGGACGATAACAATAATTCTTCCGGAATGCGTCCTGCAAATGTTACCGTCAAGCTCATGAACGGTACGCAGGTCCTTGCTAAGCGCGTGGTTCCTGCCAACAGGAATCCTTATACATTCACATTCGTAAATGTAAAGGATGTTGATGTAACGGTAGAGCAGGATCCTATGGCAGTCGACGGATACAAGATGAGAGAGATCAAGAAGGTCAACGGCGGTTTTATCATCACCAATAAGGCCAACTCGATCAAGCTCATTTCCGGACCGAGCTTCAATGATGTACTGAAGAATAAAGTTAAATTTGTAACCAGTATTATTTTCGGAAGCGAAAGTGAACTTAAGCAGTATATTCCGAATTTTGAGACTACGACCAAATTCTACAAGGTCTCCCAGAACGAGAAGGGTCAGATAACTGACGACTACAGACTCTATTATGTCAATAAAGGCACAAATAATAATGTTGCCTATGTAGTGAGCAAGGATGGCAATTTCCTTGCTAACGAAGACTGCAGCCTGATGTTCGCGAATTGCGGATTCCTTGAGAATGTAACTGACATCGGCAGAATCGAGACAAGCAGCACATATACCATGAAAGAGATGTTCAAGAATTGTACCAAGATGGTGCAGTTCGATATGACAGGTCTTATTGATGAAGGCAGTGTTGCTGTATCTGCGGAAAGCATGTTCGAAGGCTGTAAGAAGGCTCAGGAATGCGTTTTCACGAATTGCTCCACCGGCAGAATTTCCAGCATGAAGAGGATGTTCTACAATTACAGTGTAGAGAGTGGTCTCCAAAATGGCGTAATACTTGATTTCTCAGATTTCAGCTTTGCAAACTGCACTGATATGAGTGAAATGTTTGCTAATAACGTAGGCAACGAGTCTGTTATCGATGAAGTGCTCTTCGCAGAAGGCACGATTAACATGCCCAATGTTACTTCCATGAAGAGTATGTTCTATAGTGCAAGCGGAATTAGGAAGATCACTAACTTCAATGAATTGAAGTGTCCTGCGCTTACTACTGTAGAGTGTATGTTCGACTATTGCTCCAACATTAAAGAACTTGATCTTCATAATTTCTACATGCCTAACTGTAAGCTTGTCGTAAAGTGGGGCACTAATAATAAGAGTGCTTTCAGGGGATGTTCTTCTCTTGAAGAGATCAATCTCAATGGATGGGAAGTTCACACAGAAGCATATCTTAGAGACTATTTCAGTAATAATAGTAATCTCAAGCGTGTATATCTTAATGACACTAAGTTTACAAATCTTACTTCGATCGAAGGACTTTTCTATTTTGCTCACGCGTTGGAAGAGGTTGAAATGAGGGGCCTTGTTGACGATAAGTGCAGAAGCCTCAGATCTCTTTTCAACGAGTGTTATAACCTTAATAAGATCGACATGAGTGAATGGGATACAAAGAATGTCGATACGATGAGAGATATGTTTAAGAAGGCAAATACGCAGGCTGCTGCTCTTGATGTCGATCTCAGCAAGTTCAGATTCGATAGCTGCACTGATTTCTACAGAATGTTCGAAGAGTCCGGCGTTCACAGCGTAACATTCCCTTCATCGTCACCGTCTAATCCGATCGTTATCGGCAAATCATGGCAAGATGAAGATGATACGCGTGAAGAGCAGACAAAGAGCCATTTTTATTTCTCATATGTATTCAACAATTGCGAGAGACTTACTAAGGTTAACAATTTCAACGTTTCCTTTGGTGCCGGCCTGACTGTTTCTAATATGTTCCATGGATGCAAACTCCTTGGTTCTGAATCCGGCGGAAAAGTTAAGTTCTATATTAGTGTGCCCAAAGCCACAAGCATGTCCAATATGTTCGATGGCTGTTCGAGCATAACAGAACTTGATCTGAGCGGCTCTTCTTTCGTATCAGTAACCAATGCCAGCAGTGCAATGTCGAACTGTTCGAAGATGACAAAACTCACAATGGAAGATGTTAATCTGGCGAGTGCAAACAATGTCGGCAACTTCTTCAATGGCACTAATGTTATCGAGGTACTCGACTGGGATGGCATCAACTTAAGCAGTGTTACAGATCTCAGCATTACAAACAAGGGTACCGTTAAGGAGATCTATCTGCGCGGTGCTACGCTTACAGGCCTTACAAAGATAGAGCAGCTCTTCCATAACAGGAACAGCCTTATAACTGTTCATTTCTCGGATGTTACATTGCCTTCGGGACTGGATTCAGCTTATCAGATGTTCAAGGGGTGCGGAAATCTTGAGAACGTAACTCTGGATGGTTTTAAAGCTCCGAGGAGCGTTAAGGAGATGTTCCTGGAGTGCTATAAACTTTCGAGCATCAATTTAGGCGAAATGGATACATCTAATACTGAAGTCATGGACGGCATGTTCAAGAAGTGCACAGCTTTGAAGAATGTCAGCCTTGACGGCATTAGTACGTCAAAAGTTAAGACCATGGATGCTATGTTCAATGGCTGTACGCTCTTAGAGTCGGTCATCTTCAGCAGTGATCCTTCAAATCAGTGCGGACCTAGCGAATCTGCTGCCCAGATCTTCAGCGGCTGTATCTACATCTCCAAAGTTGAAGGCTTCAAGGCGCCCGCTAACTGTTCAGAAATGTTTAAAGATTGCTACCAGACAGCGAAGATCGAACTGGTCAACTGGAATACTTCCGCTGTTACTAATATGAGCTCTATGTTCTATGGTTGCAATAAACTGGAGACTCTTGACCTGAGTTCTTTTGTAACATCCAGTGTTACAAATATGAGCGAAATGTTCAGGGGATGCCTTGTTCTTAGCTTTGACTCAAGTAAATGGACTAAATGGAACACTTCAAATGTAACTGACATGAGCTATATGTTCAAAGACTGTTGCTACGACCGTGACTATCATAACGACGCTGCTGGTCACCAGGCGTTGCTGGACAAGGATTTCTGCATCAATATCAGCAACTTCAGTTTTGCTTCATTAACTAATGCAAAAGGTATGTTTACCTGCGGAACAACGAAGAATGTAGATTATAAGTTTGACATTCTTGATAAGATCGTCATGCCTGCAGATGATCTGGGTAAAGCTCCGAATCTTACTAATGCCTTCAATATGTTCATGTGGAGATATAACACGAAAGCGATTGATAATCTTGAGTGCTTCGAGACTCCAAACCTTAAGCAAGCAAGAGCCATATTCAGCCGTACCGGTGTTACCATTCTTGATATCAGAGGAATGAATTTCTCCAATCTTGATAATAATCAGGATGGTTCAGGCTATATCTTCGATAACTGTGAGTCCCTGGTAACGATCTATGCTGATCCTGCAAAGAACTATATTCCTTCCAATGGATCCGGAATGTTCTCTAACGACACGAAGATCAAAGGCGGCGCCGGAACGACATATATAAACGATAACAAAAAATATGCTAAAATCGATGGCGGATCGAGTGATCAGGGATACTTTACTGATTACCATCAGAGAACCGCATAGGAGGATGCACATCCTTGAATCTTTCATACCCTTTGTTTGATATACCTTTTGTAGGGATCTATCTGATCGTTTTGGCATTTTTGTTCGGCACTGTTTTCGCCAGTTTCATAACCTGTACTGCATGGCGTGTAGTAAGAGGTGAGGATTGGATGTTAGGCCACAGCCACTGCGATACATGCGGACACGAGTTATCTACGGCAGATCTTTTCCCGGTCATCTCGTATATCGCTTTGAAGGGTAAGTGCAGATACTGCGGTTCAAAGGTTCCGCCTAGAGACCTGATCTTCGAGATCATACTGGGAATCTTATTCGCCGGCACACTGGCGCTCCATGGAGTCGTTGATGCTGCTGTCGTGTCAGCTTTGGCTTTGGAGATGCTTTTGCTCGGCCTGTCACTTGCGGACTGGGACTCAGGCGTTATCCCCAACGGATTCCTTGCAGCTATCCTTGTTGTTTGGATCATGTCAGCAGGATTCAGGCCTGATATATCACGATTTGCGATAGAAGGACTTTTCGCATCACTGGCAGTCGGACTCCTCATGGCCGTCGCTACTGCCATCATCGGCAAGATCAATAAGACAAAGATGAACTATGGTCCTACTAAGCTCGCGATGTGCCTCATGCTCTTCTTAGGCTTTAAGGGTTCGGTTATTGCAGTTGCAGCAGCTATCGTGCTCGGAATCATCTTCGTTCTTGCATGCAAGTCCAAGAAGAGGAAGATCTCACTGGCACCCGCTATCTCAATCGGCTTTGTAATTGCATTCATCGCAAAGGACGTGCTGGCACTCTTATCAGTAGCCGTTTGACTTATTGATAAGCGTCCTATATAATATGCGAGTTTGAAATCCACGCGAAGAGAGGGGGGATAAAGATGTCTGAGATTAAGGTTAAGGAAGGCGAGTCCCTTGACAGTGCACTTCGCA